>Ga0302320_10028195_pt1 | contig 10791 bp, 9 predicted proteins | sample Bog_T0_3_FD_202130 | JGI IMG/M metagenome (GOLD analysis project Ga0302320, IMG submission 202130) | Peat permafrost microbial communities from Stordalen Mire near Abisko, Sweden - Bog_T0_3 | ecosystem: Environmental > Terrestrial > Soil > Wetlands > Peat | place: Sweden: Abisko, Stordalen Mire... | reverse complement strand
GGGCATGTTGATTGACATCCCCAAGTGCATTGGATGCGGCAACTGCGTGCGCGCCTGCCAGACCGAAAACGATGTGCCGGATGGAAATTTCCGCACCTGGGTGGAGCGCTACCACGTCAGCGACTGTCAGATGACCAATCCGCAGAACATCATGACCAATCCTCTAACCGACCCCGACGTCATCTCCCCCGACGGCGGCAAGGAAGGATTTCCGGTAGCCACCGATACGTCGGGCAAGTATTTCTTCGTTCCCAAAATGTGCAATCACTGTGCCGATTCCCCCTGCACCCAGGTGTGCCCTGTTGGAGCAACCTTCGTGGCCCCGGATGGTGTAGTACTGATAGACCCGAAATACTGCCTCGGTTGCGCTTATTGCGTGCAGGCCTGCCCATACGGATGCCGCTACATTCATCCCGAGAAAAAAGTCGCGGATAAATGCACGCTCTGCTACCACCGCATTACCAAGGGGCTGACGACCGCCTGCTGCGAAGCCTGCCCCACCGGGGCTCGCCAATTGATCGATCTGAAAAACCCCAAGGACCCCATCCACGAATTCCTGAAGACCCACAGTGTGCAGATACTGAAGCCGCAGATGGCCACCGGCGCAAAGGTCTTTTACAACGACCTGGACGGATCGGTGCGGTAAGAACAGCTGTCAGCTATCAGCTTTCAGCTTGTTCTTCAAGATGTTGAGTTATTCAAGGCTCCGCAAACAGGAGCTAAAAGCTGAAGGCTGAAAGCTGACAGCTCAATTGGTGAGGGCTTATGAACGGTGTTGAAGGCTTCATGTATCCAAACGAATACGGGCTCCAGTGGAGCGTATTGATTGTCCTGTATCCGTTTATCACTGGACTGGTCGCCGGCGCATTCATTCTCGCGTCGCTGGAACGGGTCTTTCGGGTTGAGGCGGTCAAACCCACTTATCGACTGGCGCTGCTCACGGCGCTGGCTTTCCTCCTGGTTGCGCCGCTGCCGCTGGTCTTGCACTTAGGGCATCCGTTCCGCTCGCCGGAAATGTACTTCACCCCGCATAGCACCTCGGCCATGGCCATGTTCGGGTATGTGTACATGTGGTATCTGATGGCCGTACTTGTATTCGAAATCTGGCTCGACTACCGTCGCGAAATCGTGCTCCTGTCGCAGTCCAGCAAGGGCCTTTTACGCCTTGTTTATCGAATTATGACGCTCGGCTCCACAAACATCAGCGAGCGATCCCTGGCCATCGATGAAAAAGTGGGCTGGATCGTCACCCTCATCGGTATCCCTTCCGCATTTCTTCTGCACGGTTACGTAGGCTTCATTTTCGGCTCCATCAAAGCCAATCCCTGGTGGTCTTCGCCGCTCATGCCGGTGGTTTTCATTTTCTCCGCAATGGTCTCAGGCATAGCTGGAGTGATGCTGCTCTACATGGCTATTACCAAGCTGCGCAAGCTGAAGATCGACGTTCGCTGCGTCGACTCGATAGCCATGTACCTCTTCTACATCTTCATCATCGATTTCAGCCTGGAAATGCTCGACCTGATTCACCGCATCTACGAGGCCGACGAGTCCTTCCGCAGTCTTAACTTCCTGGTCCACACCCAGCTTTACATTCCACACATTGTCATTCAAATCTGCCTCGGCACATTGACACCGCTGATCCTGCTGTTCATAACGCAGGTGGTAAAACTGCCTGAAATCGTACGCAAGCGCATCTACGCCGTCTCCGGCAGCCTGGCCCTCATCGGCATCTTCGCCATGCGCTGGAACGTAGTCATTGGCGGTCAGCTGTTCTCGAAGAGTTTTCTCGGCTACACCACCTACAAGATGACGCTGATCACGCGCGAAGGATTGCTGGTTGCGATTTTCCTGACCCTCCTCCCTCTTCTCTTTTTGTGGGTACTGGTTAAGCTTCTGCCGCCGTGGTCTGAAAATGCGTCCCACGCTCCCGCATCCGGCGATTAGGTCCGACTTGTCTCCGTTTTTATCGGGTGGAATAGATGAACGATCTTCCCGGCACGCTCGACCAACTCACCGCTCGACTGGAAACTCTCGAGCAGCGCGTCTATGTCCTGGAGCACCCTTCCGCCGTCTTCGCTGAATCGGAAGCCAGCCCATCTCCATCGCATGAGGCCGTCGAAGACCGCTCCTTCGCGCAGGCCGGCGGACTTTTCTCCATCGTCGGAAGAGCGATGCTCGGCATTGCCGGCGCCTACGTTCTTCGTGCGGTCGCCGAGTCCACTTCCCTCCCTAAACTCGCCGTGGCCGCTATTGCCATAGCCTACGCCATCCTGTGGCTGGTCTGGGCGGTCCGCGTCAAGGGTGCAACCTGGGTTCCCAGCGCCATCTATGCCGGCACTTCCGCCGTAATTCTTGCTCCCATGCTTTGGGAACTCACATTGAGCTTCAAGGTGCTGCCGCCATCAGCCACCGCGACAATTCTTGCGGTCTTCGTCCTCACTGCCTCCGCCCTGGCATGGAAGCACAATCTCACCCCTGTCCTCTGGGTAGCCAATGCCACGGGAGCTGCGGCGGCCCTGGCCTTGGCGATCGCCACCCATCAGCTGATTCCCTTTATCTCTGCGCTGTTACTCATGGTCGTTATTTGCGAGTATGCAGCGAGACTCAATCATGGCTCGACCGTGCGCCCGTTGATGGCCTTTGCAGCCGACCTGGCCATCTGGGCCATGATCTTCATCTACGCCGGCCCGCTGAATGCGCGCGTCGATTATCCCGGACTGGGCACGGCAGCCCTGCTGGTTCCCGGTTGCGTGCTCTTCCTCATCTATGCCGCAAGCATTGGCGTCGGCACTATCCTGCACGGGCAAAACATCACCGTATTCGAGACGCTACAGTCCGTGATCGCTTTCCTGCTTGCCGCGTCAAGCGTGCTCTACTTTGCGCCCCACCTCGGCGCACTCTGCCTTGGAGTGGCTTGCTTTCTTCTTGCGGCTGCCTGTTATGCACTGGTCCTTGCCGCTTTTCGCGGATTGGAAACCGAACGGAATTACCAGACGTTTTCCGCATGGGGTACGGGCCTGCTTCTCGCCGGAAGTTTCCTGTGCCTGCCGGCATTGGGAGCCACGCTCTGTCTCGGCCTCGCAGCCATTGCTTCCATGCTTCTGGGTATCCACCTCCACCGCCTCACGCTCCAGGTTCACGGCATGGTCCTCCTGATTTCGGCCGCTGTTTCCTCCGGCCTCTTCGCCTACGCATTCCACACCCTGGCTGGAACCTTGCCGATAACACTCACTGCAAGCGTTTGCGTCGCCTCGGTCGCGACTCTCGTCTTCTACGCGGCTGGCAAAGCTGCAGTTGAGGAAACTTGGGCGCCGCAATCCCTTCGCCTTGTTCCCGCCGCTTTGGCGGTTTGCGTTCTGGCTGCATTCCTCGTCCATGGCCTGCTCTTCCTTGCCGCGCTGCGTATCGTTCCCGACGTCTATCACGTCGCCTTCATCCGCACCCTCATCTGCTGCGCGGTTGCTCTCGCTGTTGCTTTTGCCGGCTCCCGCATGCGCCGCCCGGAGCTGACAAGAATTGCCTATGCCACCTTGGCGTTTATTGCTGCAAAGCTGGTTTTTGAAGACCTTCGCCACGGCCACTTCGAGTTCATCGCCGGCTCTATCTTTTTGTTTGCCATCACCCTAATCGCCGTACCACGCATCGCGCGCATGGGTCAGAAACTTTAGCGGCCATGGAGGCGAAAATGGGTTCTGGTGCGCTTCCCGCACATATTTGCACCGGAAGCCAACAATGCCGGTCTGTGCAAATGAAGTAAAGGTGTTTCGCTTCTCCGTGACTCCCCCGCTCACGAAACATTCACAGAGTAATAGCACGATGAGTGTAACTCTTGTAGTCTTTGCGTACAGCTTACTTCGTGGCAACATGGCAACGGAAACCGGCTGAATTCGGAAGACTGAACAGCATTTCTCACCCAGGAGGTCGACTGTCCACGATGGTAATCTCGGCGCACTCAACTCACACAGCACGTCTGGGGCGCTGGCTGCCCGCCAATCCAGAACATCTCAGTGCATGGCTTAAGAAGATCATTCGGGAAACCGAGCGGAAGCAGCATCCGTTCCATCCGGTGGTCGAAGAATTTCGGGCGACGATCGAAAGCGATCCTGAACTGTACATGTACTTTACCCTGATGTTTAAACAACAGCCCGTGTTTCCTCCGACCCCTGGAAGCGGGGACGTGAAGATCGAGAACTACCAGCAGATGCTGGCGGTCATCAATCACGTCCTCACGATTGCCCCGGAATTCAACACGACGGGGATGGTGGGTTTCCCCATCAACGCCATCCTGGATTTTCCGATGATTACTCCGGCCGGTCTTGCAGAGTTCTTACTTCCAAAGGTGAACGCGATATTCAGCAAGATCCTGAAAGTCTGGACCGAGTATCTCGATTCTCCTGAATCCGCCTATGTCTTGAACCACACGGAAACGGGCTGGTTATCGCCCGCGGCCCTCGCGGCTATTCATATCGATGATTTCATCCATAACCCTCAGGCGCCCCACTTCGGGTTCAAATCATGGAATGACTTCTTTATTCGCGAGTTCAAGCCTGGAGTTCGGCCAGTTGCAGACCTGGACAACGATAAGGTAATTGTTAGCGCGTGCGAGTCCGCTGCGTTCGCAATCAGCACGAACGTGAAAGAGACGGACACCTTCTGGATGAAATCGCAGCCATATTCGCTCAGGCATATGCTCGATGGCTTGTTTGTCGCGGAATTTGCAGGGGGCACTATATACCAGGCATTTCTGAGCGCCGAGAAATACCATCGCTGGCATAGTCCGGTTTCCGGCGTCATCAAGAAAGTGCATCATGTGGCGGGCACCTATTATTCGGAAGCTGCGTCCGAGCATTTCGATCCAGCAGGGCCAAATAACTCGCAAGGGTACATTGCGCATATCGCTACGAGAGCGCTGATCTTTATCCAAGCGCCAGATCCGATTGGATTGATGTGCGTGGTCCCGGTGGGAATGGCGGAGGTATCTTCCTGTGTCGTGACCGTGAAAGAAGGCGAAGCTGTCAAGAAGGGAGATCAGATTGGATATTTTCAGTTCGGCGGTTCGACCCACTGTCTCGTGTTCAGAAAAGGTGTCATTTCGCAGTTCGCCGCGAACGCCATTCCCCAAGGGGTGAATGGAGCGAATTCGGCCAACGTCGAGGTGAATTCGTTGCTGGCCGTCGTGAGCTAATGCAAGGAGTCAAATTCGGTAAAAGCAAATGGCCTTCCTCGAATGGGCGCGGAGGCTTGCTGCCTGCGGTGTACCAGCGGCCATCTGAGTATTGACTACTTCAGAACTCGCAAGCCGAGTAACACTCATTTGCGACAACAACCAGATTCACTTTGGATTCCGATATGCATAGAGCCGGGCAGGCTTTCGCCCAGTGATCTCCATCTCCTTCGAGGCAGTCAACAGACCCGTCGCGAGAATCTTCCGGCAAAAGTTCCTCTTGTCCAACGATCTTCCCAGGATCGCCTCATGAAGCATCTGCAGCTTCGTAAGGGTGAATTTCTTCGGCAATGGCTCGAAGCCAACGCTCGTGTACTCCAACTTATTCCTGAGCCTGTTCACGGCGTAGTCGATGATTCTGCCGTGGTCGAATGCCAGTTCCGGCAACGCGTCCACAGGAAACCACCCGGCCGCAGCCGCGTCCGTCCCCGCCACCAGCGGAGATTCTCCCGAAGGAAAGATGCGCTCGCAACCAGCGGCCTTGAGCGCCGCCACCTGGACGGCGGTGTCCTGGTCCTCGGTCGAGGCTCTGGCGCAGCCGATCTTCATTGCTTAAATGTATCGCTAATCGCCGTCCGTTGCAGAACCGTTCGCACGGCCAAAGCACCGACTTGTTCCCACCGCTGGACGTGTCATCTGCTAACGATAACGGGCCAAACGGCATTTATCGTTCGAGTCTTAACGAACTCATAAATGACAGTTTGCCTACAATTCGACCGGAAATGCGGCGGAACTGCTGGTGGGCGCGGGCTTGCTCGGCAAGAGCCTTTATCGGCTCCTGCATGTTGAGATCGGCATGAGGACTGACCATCTGGCGCTGTATTTCACCGAATCACTGCGCCTTTCCGTTCAGATTAGTGTCCCCCATCACTCACATCATTCAACCTTTAGGGCGAGGACGAGCTTCGCATGGCGGAATACACTTCCGCTGAGGGATTTGTGACGTGGAAGAAGAACGCAGACAGACTGGACGACGCACTCTTTTGAAGGCCGGCGGATTGGTTGTGGCAAGCGGTGCCATCGGATCGATTTGGGCGTTCGTAACTGGCGTGAGCACCAAGGGCAACGCGAGAAAACGCGCCATGTGGATCAGGATTGTGGACCGGCCCACACTGAGTGAGAAGACCTCCGATTACAAGCGCTTTTCCGGGAACGATATGTTTGCCCTCTATCGTCCGTTGAAAACCCAACGCGATGGAGCAGGCTCATTTGAGGCGGAGCAAGCCTCGAAGGCCGAGCGCGTGGCCGCCTGGATAAGCGAAAGGAAGCCCGGATATAGTTTGCCCGATGTGCAGTTAAGTGAAGGCGCCTGGACGGTAATGCATAGCACCAAACCGGGCGTGGGACTGCTATCGTGGACGCGCATCTCCGTGCGCACGCCTGCAGAGTTGGGAACTCCGCGGTACACGGCTCCGCCGGAGGAGATGGCGAGCACAGTGAAGGCCGCTGCGCGACTCTACGGAGCGGGACTTGTGGGAATTGCGCCGATGAATGAGGCCTACGTCAACCTGCAGGCGCTGCGGGAAAGCGAAAATGAAAAGGACAAAGATATTGTTTTCGGAGACGTCGATGTTCCCTCGGTATCCGACACCAAATTCGTGATCCCGAAGAAGATGAAATGGGTGATTGCCATCGCCATTCCGATGGATCTCGACCTTCTCTCTAGCGCTCCCACTGCATTGGGCGACGCAGCATCGGCGCTCGGATACAGCCACTCGGCTTTTGTCGTGTCGTCGCTGGCCGAATTTATCCGCGGTCTGGGTTACGAGGCAATACCATGCGTGAACGATACGGCGCAGAGCGTGCCTTTTGCGGTGGATGCTGGCATTGGCGAACTGGGGCGCCTCAACAAACTGGTCACGCCCGAATTCGGCCCCGCAGTTCGTCTGTGCAAGGTCTTCACCGATCTGCCAATGGCATGCGACAAACCCGTCGATTTCGGCCTGGTTAAGTTCTGCAGGAACTGCAAGAAGTGCGCTGAGGCCTGCCCTTCGCGTGCCCTGTCATTTGACGATGAGCCGAATTTCAAAACCAGAGGTCCCTGGAACAATCCTGGTCACAAGGCCTGGTTCGAGGATTCTTACAAGTGTCTACAATACTGGCAGAAGTCCAATTCCGCTTGCGGCATCTGTCTTGTAAGTTGCCCTTACACGAAGGGTAACGAGGCATGGGTTCACGAAGGGGTGAAAGCCACAGCTTCGATCGCGCCGGCCGCGGACCCTGTCTTTCGCATCATGGACAATGCTTTCGGATATGGCAAACAGCACGACCCGGAACAATGGTGGATGAACAAGTCTCAATCCGGTAGAAGAGGATGACCATGATCAACGGCGCCGATGTTTTCACGATTACAATTCGCAAGCGGGCATGGTGGTTCTGGGCACTCGCAGGATTGTGGCTGCTCCTGGAGATTTTGCTACTGCAAACTGCTGTGGCCAGCGCGCAGGAACGCGAGTACCGCGCGGCCACAATCAGTTGGATGCTCGTTGGCCTGCTCGCAACGTTGGGCTGTTTTGCGTGGCTACGCCGGAGAGGGCCACACAAGCACAGCAATTTGAGCGAGCAGCACCGAGAGGCGACCACATCCGAGCCAACCAGCATCTCAACCGCGAATTGAGCGGGTCTCGCCCGAATTCGTCACAAGGATTCCCGGCTGGTACTGAAGAGGACAAGCGAACTCGCATGCTCCGCATCCGACGCAACGACTGAGGTCCACGTGAGGTTGCTTCAGCATCCGCTGCTTGCCCTCGACGTCAACAACTTTCGCATCTTCGGCGTAAATGGCCTTTGGCGCCACAGGACACCACTCGACGCACACGACGCAATCCGTAGCCTTGGCCCAAGGCAGGCAGATTTCCCGGTCGTAAACTGCTGTTCCCAGTCGCAAGGGCGTGGCCAGGCCGCCCTCCCCTGGAACCCAGCCTTTTCGATGCAGCGTGAGTCGTTGAATCGCACCCGTGGGACAAACCTCGGAGCACAACACACAACTTGGCTCGCAGTAGCCGATCTTCGGCGTCACGACCGGGCTCCAAAAACCGTCTAGTCCCGCTTCGGTGAATGCGGGCTGCAGCGAGTCATTAGGACACACACGCATACATTCGCCACAGCGTATGCACCGTGAGAGAAAATCCGCTTCACCCAGCGCTCCAGGGGGCCGCAATAGACGCTCTCTACGCTTCTTGGCCACGACAGTTGTGGCGCGTAGAAGGGGGAATGCTGCCAACCCAGCCACCACGGCGATAAGCGCATTTCGGCGGGTCAGACTCGTGCCTGCAATCTCGGACGGCGTTTGAGCTTCACGGAAAAAACGAAACTGCAGGCTCCCGTGCGGGCAGGCCTCCACGCAGTTCAGGCAAAGGTGGCACTCCGCTTTGCGCCATGGCACACCGCCAATAGGGTCGTCCCCGCCCTGGCAGGCGATCAGGCAGCGATTGCACCTGTTGCAGGTGGCCGCATCCTTGTGCAGCCCAAAAATCGACCATCGCGACGCAATGCCCAGCAATGCACCCAAAGGACACAGCGCCCGGCACCAGAAGCGCGTCACGCGTAGATTCATTGCCAACAGCGCCAGGAAGGCCGCGCACAGCAGGATACTGAGCCAGTAATGGGGCTGATAGACAACATAGTATTTCTTACTCGCCGCAGCCGGGAGAATCGATAGTCCCGCCGACCGCACCAGCAAGCTGAATGGGTCGATCCAACCCAACATGTTGATGCGGCACAGTGCCGCCAGCAACCCTGCGATTAGCAGAAAGTACTTTGTCACTTGCCATTTCTTATAGCGATTGGTCGCGATCAGTATCTTGCGCCGCCCCGGCTCCGATCGGATGCCGCCAAGGAACTGGTTCAAGCTGCCCAGAGGGCAGATCCACCCGCAGAAAAAGCGCCCAAGAAAAAAGGTCGGAACCAGGATGACGAGCGACCACGCCACCCCGTAGTAGACAGCGTGCCCTGCCAGCGCATTGATCAGGACACCCAGCGGATCCAGTTTGAAGAAGGGATTAACCGGGAACGACGGTCGCTTATTGGTGTCCGAGAAGTCAAAGAACTTCGTGCGGAACAGTAAACCCACGAACGATATAAAAAATACGATTTGTGATATTCGCCGAATTCGAGTCACCAATATCCGCTCTCCGAATCCAATCCTCTTGTCCAGTCTCCTGCTTGCCTCAATCGATCAAACGATTGCACCCCTCCGTCGCCGCATCGTTGTGGCGACGGTCGGACGCGCTGGTGGTTCGCTTCATGCCAACCCGGCAGGCGACGATACACGGCAGGCCGGACCGCTAGAAATAAAACGCTCCAGGACGGTGACAGTGTAAAGGCCGCCGATGTGAAGGTTGGGGAAAATGTAGTAGTCTCTGCTATCGGATCTTTGAGTGCTCGAGGTCACGGTGCTCGTGTTGACAGCGGTGACCAGAGCGTTTGCAAGCACTGCACCGGTCGGATCTGTGACCGTGCCGTGGATCGACGCCGTGGTGGCCTGCGCCTGGATTTGAATTGCCCAAAGAAATACGCTTGCGATTGTCAGAAGGCTTGTTGCGAAAGATCGAATTGGAATTCCCATGAAGCCTCCAAGAACGTTCGAACAGTGCTCTCTTGCCTGCTAAGCGTCAGCACAACCGACGGTCATGTCCGCAGGAGTACGGATGGTGGTAATCTCGCGCAAGCCGGAAGAAGATTTCTCCAGGCCACTGCATAGATTCAATAATTGATTGCGGAAATATTGTCGATGACCACAAGCTTCGCGTCTTCAGTCAAACGGATGAGTGCCGGCCTCCATCGATAGGTTGACGCGTTGCAACTCGGACCAAGCCGGAGCGGTCTCCCAAGCTGAACGCTCTTTTGAATACTGCGGAAAAAGTCCAGCAGGACGGAAAGCATGTCACTGCCGAGGATGTGTCTGCAGCACGCGATCAGGGAGCAAGCGATCTCGATATCCGCGACGCTGTGCTAATTGCAGCGGTGTTCTGCATGTGCAAGCGACATGTCGATGAACTGGGGCCTGGGCGCCTGAAGACCCCGCGATCCATCGTGCTCCGGCTACGGAAATTGTTGAACACGGACACTCCGGAGTGACCGAGGCCGCTTCTTCGATGGTCCAACGATGACATTCGGGGCAAAGATGGCCCTGCGGAGAGCAGAACGGTACGGACACAACTCTCGGGTAGCGGCGATGATAAACAAGGCGGAAGCATCGTTGGGCTCAGGAGCGCGGAAGTCCATGGACTTGCTGTCGCCTTCGCTCACCTGTGACAAGTCAAGCAGTGCCGTCACCAGCGTCGTGTGTCTCCAGGTCACAGCCTGAAAATATCCGTCCCTGGCAACCAATAACGCAGCAAGAAAGAAAGAGGAGCTATGTCAGACCAAGAAGTTCTAGCTAATCAGAAGACCATCCTTAGCCATCAAGCATCCATCCTGGAGAATCAGAAGACGATCTTTCTGGACAGTGCCAAGTTCTCTGCTGGAATCAGGTGTGCTTGTTGGCCATGCGGAGGTTGGATAGTTCGGTGGCCATCTCGATCCAGCGGTCCACGAGCGTCTTCATGACCTCGTAGTTCTTCAGT
>Ga0302320_10028194_pt1 | contig 10792 bp, 8 predicted proteins | sample Bog_T0_3_FD_202130 | JGI IMG/M metagenome (GOLD analysis project Ga0302320, IMG submission 202130) | Peat permafrost microbial communities from Stordalen Mire near Abisko, Sweden - Bog_T0_3 | ecosystem: Environmental > Terrestrial > Soil > Wetlands > Peat | place: Sweden: Abisko, Stordalen Mire... | reverse complement strand
GAGGATGAAGACCTCGCACATCATGTCTGGATGCTGCTGGTTACCGCTCATGAAGCCGATCACGCGCCGGCCGGTTGCGTGCTCGATCACGCTTTCGAAACGCATGCGCATTAGGTCCTGGAACTCCATCCGCTGCTGGATCACCGCACCTCCGCGGCCGCCCTCCAGCAAGGTCTCCTCCACGCGTGAGAAACCGCCGCGCAACACGCACACGACCAGGTCGTCCGCGTAATACGACTTCGTGCGTGTCGGGCCGTGGCCATAGAACTCCTTCAGCAACGCGACCAGCCCATCCGAGATCGCGGTCAGCACATCACCGTGCTTCGGACGAGCAGCTACGACATCATCCGCGTCCACACAGAGAAGATACTCCCCGCGGCGCCGTCAACGATCACTGCTCTCGCGAACGCCCCAGCCGTGGGCGCGATCGCAAGCGACGCCTGCCGGGCTACGGCTGGGCGCGCTCCCCGACACCATTGGCCTTCCAGGCCGGCTTGGCGAAGCGGTGCAGGAGCAACGGGGGAAGGACGCCGAGGACGAGAATCCCTGCCCCGACCCCCGCCGCGTACAGGAGCGGGCTGGTGTGGCCGAGCTGTGAGGGGGACACGAATCCGATCAGGAACGCGACCACCGATGAGAGCCCGCCGAGCAGGCACAGCAGACGGAGCGCTGGGGCGCGGTAGCCGCGCTGGTGATCCGGCTGAAGGCGGCGCAGACGGACCGCGGCAATGAACATCAGGACGTACATGATCAGGTACACCTGCGTCGCGAGCGCGGTGAAGACCCAGTAGGCGCTCGAGACGGTCGGGATGAACGCGTAGAGCAGCGCGATCAGCGTGATCACGACGGCCTGTGCGGAGAGGATGTGAATCTCGATGCCGTGACCGTTGACCTTCTGGAAGTACGGCGGCAGGTAGCCCTGTTCACGCCCGATCCGCAGGAGGCCCTCGGACGGACCGTCGAGCCAGCTCATCATGCCGGCCAGCGCCCCGAGTGCCAGGGCGATCGCGACCACCGGCACCGCGAAGCCGATGCCGAAGTGCGTCATCAGGGCTTTGAATGCCTGCATCACACCGGCGGTGAAGCTGATGTGGTGGGTCGGAATGACCCAGGCGATCGCCAGTGTCGGAAAGATGAAGACCGCCAGCACGAGCGCCATCGCGACAAAGATCCCCTTCGGGTAGTCGCGCCCCGGGTTGCGAAGCTCGTCGACGTGCACGGCGTTGACCTCGACGCCGGCGTAGGTGAAGAAGCTGTTGACGATCAGCACGATGCTTGCGAGTCCGCTCCATGCCGGCAGGAGGTGACGGGTGTTCATCGGCGCATCCGAGTGGTTGCCCTGCGCCAGGAAGATGACGCCGAGGGTGACGAGGATCGCCCCCGGGATCAGCGTCCCGATCACGGTCCCGCTCGAGGAGAGCTTTGCCATGAGCGGGGCGCCGCGTGAGGACAGGAGCACGCCGCCCCAGAACAGCACGATGATGATCGCGGCGGTGTAGGTGCCGTTGCCGGCGAGGCGCTGATCGATCACGTAGGCGAGCGTGCTGCCGACGTAGGCGAGAAGCGCCGGGTAGTAGAAGATCGTCTGCGCGAACTGGCACCACACCGCGAGCAGGCCGACCGGGGCCGAGATTCCCTCGCGCACCCAGTTGAAGACACCGTCCGGCCACCCGGACGCGAGTTCCGCAGCGACCAGAGACACGGGCACCAGGAACACGACCGCGGGAAGGACGTAGAGGAAGACTGACGCGAGTCCGAGCACGGCGGTGGCAGGCGCCGATCCCAGGTAGCCAACCGACCCGACGGTCATCAACGTAGGCCAGGCGATGAACCTCCGGGCCGGCTTCGGCGCAGCCGGCCCGACCGCACCCCGCGCGCCGCTGGTCGAGGAGATAGCCGAGCCGTCGGCGGCGCGCGGATGCCGTCGCCTGTGAACCCACATGAGCCCGAGTATGACGCTGGGTGCTCGCAGTTCGGCAGTCCGCGAGTTTGCGGTCGGCGCGACGGCGTCCCCACGGAGTCGGCCCGGAAATAGGCGTCCGCGATCGCATCTCGTGTCCGAGGGACACTCCCACTCGAGATGCTCATCATTGGGGCCGGGGTGATCGGAACCGACTGCGGCGCACACTTCGGGCCTGCCGGCCGTGACGTTACGGTCTTGGCGCACGGGTACGGACTGCCGAGGTGGGTGTAGTGCGTCGCGACGTGCGCCGCCCATCTGGGATCGCGCTCGACGTGCGCTAACGTGCCTTCAAATGTCCGGCACGTCAGCCTACGATCTCGCAGACGCCATCGAGCACGCGCTCGGTCACGGCAATCGTCTGGAACTAGCTGAGGTTGTTGGTCGTACCCCGCCGGAGGCCTTCGAGCGAGGGATCGCCAAATGCCGTGACCGCAATCGCGCCCGCCACACGGCGGCGATGAGCGCCGCCGAGTCGAGTACCGCGGGCGCGGAACAAAACATTGAGCGGTACTACGCGCGCGAAGCGGAGCTCGACACCCTGCGCGACATCGCCGCCCAGTCGGAATAACTCCACGTGATGCCGGGAGCGCTGCCCTCGCCGCAGCCCCGTCGGAACAGGGACGTGTCATGTTAAGGAAGTTTGATATTTCCGCCTAACGGCGGTGCCGACGCACGGGCCTGTCGGACAGTTGAAGGTCCTGTCCTGATCAGATTGCAGCGAGCGCGCCGGTCAGGCCGCGCCCGGTGCGGGCATTTCGACCTGCCCGAGGCGGTCAAGATAGGGCGCGAGGTACTTGGCGGCGATCTTGGCTGGCGGTGACCATGAGGCCGTCGCGCTGATCTGTGAGGCGAAGCCCTCACCCCCGGTGAGGCGTGCGGTCAGGTAGCGCGGTCTTGCTCCCGTCAGCAGGATCCCTCTTATCTCAGGCTCGAACGGTTCTGGTTTCACATCAGCTCCCGCGAGCCCGGCGATGCTCGCCGCGACAACGTCGGCCTGTTCGGCGGCGATGCCGCCGAACTTGACCACGAAGTCGGTCGCGTCGCCCGCAGCGTAGATCGCATCGACACCGCGAACACGACAGTACTGGTCGATTGCGATGAAGCCGTCATCGCCAGCCGGCAGCCCGCGAATCGCCGGTCCGACGAGCTCAGGCAGCGCGACGACCCGGTCGAACGTGAGCCTCAGGTCGCCCGGGTTCACGACCACCGCGCCCGCGGCCGGCACCTCGACCGCAGCGCCCGTGAGGACGGTGATGCCTGCTTCGCTGAGCAGTTCGCTGACTGCGCTGCTGACTTCCCGGCCAAAGATCGCCAACGCGGATTCCTCAGGCGTCATCACGGTGATTTGGAGGGTGGCGCTCGCGTCGTGCGCACGCTGAGCGGTCATCAGCGCAAGTTCGTATAGCGGTAGCGGCCACGCTTTGTGCGCCGGCATGACGAACGCGAGTGAGTGGACATAGCCGCCCTCGATATCTTGGATCAAACCGTGGAGCTGGTCGTCCAACCGACGATCATCGAGCGTCAGAGCATGTTCGTAACGCGCGTGAGCGTGCGCCCCCGACGCGAGAACCAAGGCGTCATACGGAACCGCTCGACCAGTCTCGGTGTGCGCCACCTGAGCCGGCGCATCAACCCACCCGAAGCGGTCCACCACGAGCGTTGCCCCGAGGTCGTCAACGATCGCCGCGAGTGGGTAACGCTGCGCGGCAGCGTAGGCGAACGGCTCGCGGACCGTCATCGGGCGGTACACGAAATCCGGCTCCGGGGCAACCACGGTAAGACCGATGCGCTCGCCGGCGAGGTCGCGAAGAGCAAGTCCCGCCTCGACGGCCGCAACCCCGCCACCAACAACCACCACCCTGAACGCGTCAGCACCCGCCCCGGTCATGCTCGACCGCTCCTCGCAACAGCGGGCTCGGCAAGCGCCGCGACGGCGCCGAAGTAGACGACGGTCCGATCAATCAAATCCAGGTGGTAGGGCACTTCGCGACCTCCGCGACACAGTGGAACCATGGAAGTCAGATCGTGCTGCCGACGCTGTCGCCGACCTCAACGCCTATGCCCTCGCCAGCGACTTTACGGCATGCGACGTGTGTCCCCACAGCATCCTCATTTCGGCAGGCGCCACGCTTCGTCCACTGCCACTCGGTCAAATGGGGTGGGTACCGCCCCGCGTGCGCGTCTACGGGGTCAACGGAGGTCCGTGTAGCGTACGCAGCGATCCATGGGGTTGCAGTTGACCGATTCCGCGAGGTGGCGGTCTGATGGCAGGGGCAACGCAGAAGTCCGAGATCGGGCTGGTAGCCGCGGTCAGCATCGGCGTCGGCGGCATGATCGGCGCCGGGATCTTCTCGATCCTCGGGGTCGTGGCCCATATTTCAGGGTCCGCTATGCCGTTGTCGTTCGCGATCGGCGCGGCGGTTGCTGGTCTGGCTGTGTACGGCCACTCCGCGCTGGGCAAGACGTTCCCGAGCATTGGCGGCTCGGTTACGTTCCTAGTTCGTGGCTACGGCGAAGGCGTGCTGTCAGGTTCGCTGAACCTGTTCCAATACTTCAGCTACATCATCACGATCGCGCTGTACGCCACCGGGTTTGCGGCCTATGCCGTGACCGATGGCCGCGCGCGACCGCCGCTGTGGGCACCGTGCCGGCGACGCGGACAACGTTCAGTCCACATATGCGCACGACGGCGCTCGCCAGGAAGCCGGTCAACGGACCCGACCACTGCTCGACCAGAAGGACCGCAGAAGCCACGTTCGCCGCGCCCGGGCCTGGCCGCGAGGTCGGCGCCCACCCGGTATCCGGCGTCTGCGCCGGCCGTGCCGGTGCGCTCATATCAGCGGTCGCTTGATCACGCCGCAGCCCGCCATACGGGCCGTCATGCCGCGCGCTGATGTGCTTCGGGGTGATCGATGTCGATCGAGGGAAGCTCAGCAAGCTCATGCTTGCTCAGATTGACCTCGACGACGCCGCCGACCCGCGTGACCGAGTGAATCGGGATCGACACGTCCCGCTTGCCCCAGAGGTGACCCTCCTGAAGAAGCACGTGGGTGATCTCCCCGGCCGGCGTTCCGATCACCAGTCCGGCTATCTTCCCGACCTCGCCGTCGGTGGCGCGCACAGAGTCACCTCTGCGGATCGTCACCTCTCCTCGCGGGACCGCTTCGTAGCTCGAGCTATGGCCCCAGCCGTATCCATATCCTGACCCACCGAACCCGTAGTAGGGCCAGAAGTAGGCGTTGCCATAGCCGTACCCATACCCTCGCGCGTAGCCACCGTAATAGGACCCGTAGTAATCATCCATCGGAAAGTAGTCCGTGTCCTGCGACGGATCGAGCTGATCGAATTCGCGGAGCGTGCAGGCGAGACCGATCTGCTCCGGCGTGTTGGACGCGACGAGCTCCAGCGGCACCAGGCGCCCCAGCGCCCCGTGGCTAGGTTCGACGACAAGGTGGGTGAGTATCCGCTGGATCGGATCGATGATCACCCTTGTGAGCTTGCCGCATTGCCCACTTCCGCAGGTGACCTTCGCTCCGATGGCAAACAGTGCCGTATCATGAATGTCTGATTCTGGTACCGAGAGGGTCGTCATGTTCGGTTACTCCTAGAGTCGTAAACGCCATGCTCGGCGTGGAGGTGAGTATTCGAAGGGGTAACTGTGCGGTTCCAGGAACTCAGGCGACCTTGTCGAGCCAGCTGCCATCGCCCGTCGGAGAACGCGCACGCGGGCAGAGAATTGCCGTGGAGCTCACTCACGCGGTGACTGGGGCGTGATCAATAGCCCCAGCCGCGTCCCCACGGGAGAAAGATCATGAACACCAGAAAGACCCAAAAGATCAGCCACCACGTGTAGTTGAAGCCGACGAAGTCGTAGCGGCGGCGCGGTTGCGGCCGGAGGTGATACCAGCGCCGCCCTCGCTCGTCGGTCGCGACGAGCTCGTCCTCACCGTAGCGCCCGACGATGTGATGCTCCTCGATCAGACGCGGACGGTCACCGCCCACACCCTGCGGCGGCGGGAGGCTGCTGGCGTAGTCGTCGGGAACCGGACTCTCGCCGTCCGGCGTCGGCTCGGCAATACTGCGATCAGTGGGGGTGTAGGCCATGGGACTCCTCGTCGTTTTGATCCTGTATAGAGAGTCGGCTGATTTGCGCGGCGCGGGTCTGTCGTGGCCGAGTCATGTGACTCCGGCCCTCAGCTGAGCGTGCTCGGCCCATCGGCGGCGCTGCTCGACAAGGGCTGGCGACGGGATGACCAGGACCGCACGGTCGGCGTGATGGAGGACGGCGTTGGAGACACTGCCCAGCATCAGCGATTTCAGGCCACCCCGGCCCCGCGTACCGAGAACGATCACATCGGCGTCGATCTCCTCCGCCACGGCGAGGATGTCGGCAGCGATCTCGTGGCGCCGACTGACGATCCGCGGGTTCGCCACGAGTCCAGCGCTCGTCGCTTGCTGCGCCCCGTCGGTGGCGGTGTCGAGCGCGGCCTTCTCAAGCGCCGCGTCAGTCCCGGCCTCGTCGTAGGGGCCGACCGCCCCAAAGCCCATACCCAGTGTCCCCGCCCGCGTCAACGTCTCCAGCAACGTCTCCCAGATCACGAGCACCGTCGCGTCACTACCGGGCATCAATTGCCCGGCACGTCCGATCGCGGCCTGCGCGTCCGCGGATCCGTCGTAGCAGATCAGAACCCTCACGCCATCGACCCCTCGCGGGAGGCCCGGCGCCACACAATGCGCGATCGGCAGGGCTGAGCGAACACATCGGCTGGGCGGCTCATACAGTTGACTCCAGAGCGTTGGTGATCGCGATCACCACACGGTGTCGCGCACGCCGGCCAGTCGCTGGAGCCGGAAACAGCAATGCTCGCCGAGGCATGGAGCGAAGCTTCTCCACGATACTCCCTTGGCGACGGCGGCGCGCTGATCGGCGCGTTCGTGACTCGGTCTTGCTTAGGTCCGGCTGGGATCTCGGAGGATCGAGCACAACGACCGCGAGCACCTGCGCAGGCTGATCGCGAACAAATGCAAGGATCGTTTGCGCGTCGCTTCGATCCCCGTCGCGCTCCACCACGAACAGCGCTCGAAGCCCCGGCGCGCGCACGGATTCGACAGAATCACGGCCACCTACTCGAACGCGACTCGCCGCGCGCGCTGACAGCTCGCCGGTCAATCACGACACCACACCTCCCGGTGGCGCTCGGTCCACGCCGCAACTCGTGCCGCCGCATGATTCGACCGAACACTGTGCGCAAAGTGTTCAAAAAATCGCGCCCAGAGCCGAGCGCGCGGATCGCGTCGTAGCCTGACCAGCGATCCGTGAATCGCGTTGGAAGTGGCAGCCGACGTAAATGCGTTACGAGTCGGCGCGATAGGTTGTCCAGCACAGCTGGCGACGGGATCACAACAATGCCGCAAAGCGATCCCGCGAGTCAATGGAATCCGTCCCGGCCGGGCGGTGGCGGGTCCGAGTCTTCGGCGTCGACCTTGCGGACGATCACGTGATCGCCACGGCCGAATGTATCCCAGTCACCGCCGCGGCGAAGCGCGCAACCGGAGCTCCGATCCTCACGGAGCGCGCCGGTCGTCACCCTGGAGGTCGCCGACTTCGCGCGTCGCACCGGAGAGCACCGGGGCGTCGGCCGTTCAAGCCCCACCGCGGGCCCCGTTCACCTGAACTTCCGCCACCGCGGCACCTACACTCGCTCGCCGGCTATCGGGATCTGACCGGGACCGACGAGTGGGCGAACGACTTGGCGTTGCGGCCCAGCATCACGCGTTCCCCGGCGGGGGTGAGCGCCGCCGCCGGCGGGTTGGCGCTCGCCTGCACGCAGTCGGGCCGGACGCAGACGCGGATGCGACTTCCGTGAAAGCTGACGCTGAGCTTCAGCGACTCCCAGCCGGGTGGGAGCACGGGGTCGATCGCCAGCGCGTCTCCGGCGGGTCGCAGGCCGGCGAAGCCGAGTGCGATCGCGCGCCAGACGCTGCCCATCGCCGCAAGGTGCACCCCTTCCTCGGCTTCCCCGCCGATGTCGTCGAGGTCGATCCGCGTCGTGAGGCGCAGGAGCTCCAGGGCGTGGTCCAGTTGCCCAGCGCGTGCCATCAGTGCGGCGTGCACGCCCGGGGAGAGGCTGCTTCCGTGCGCGGTGCGCGGGTCGTAGAAGTTCAGGTTCGGGCGCAATGATCCGTCCGCGAGCTCCTCGGGGATCAGGTAGTGCGCCATCAACACGTCGGGTTGCTTGACGATCTGCGCGGCGCGTACCCGTGGGTGACCGAGCAGCATGTCAGCCGAGACCGGCCGTCGTGCCAGGTCGGCGATCACGAGTGGCTCGAGCGCATTGAAGCCGGCGAATTGCTCGTAGATGCCCGTCACGGGGTCGTAGCCGTCGACGATCGCGTCGGCGAGCTGGAGCCAATGCCTGCGCTCGCGCGGGTCGACCGAGTCGTTGGCGGTGGCGCCCGCGGCGCGGCGGAGGTTCCAGCGGGCCATGACGTTGGTGTAGGCGTCGTCGTCGACGTGCTCGTGGTATTCGTCGGGGCCCATCACGCCGCGAATGTGGGCGCCGCCGTCCTCGTCGCGTTGGATCCGCGACGCCCACCAGCGCGCTGTCTGCACGAGCAACTGGAGGCCCGGGCCGGTGGCGAATGCCTCGTCGCCGGTCCAGTCGATGTAGTGGGCCGCCGCCCAGGCGACGTCGGCGACGACGTGCTCCTCCTGGCGGCCGCTGTAGACCGGGTCGTTCCCGCCACGGCCGTTCGGCGCCGAGAGCGGCGTTACGTCCCGGCCGGAAGCCGCCGACTCCCATGCGAACCGAGCCCCGGAGAGCCCTTCGGCGCGCGCTGCCGCAAGCGATGCCGGCAGGCGACGCACGCGGTACTCCAGCATCGCCCGCGCGGACGCTGGATGCGTCGCTGCAAGGAAAGGTAGTACGTACACGTCGCTATCCCAGAAGACGTGGCCGCGGTATCCAGGGCCACTCATACCGCGCGCGCCAACCGCAGCCTCGCCATGATCGGTCACAGACGCCATCAGGTGAAACAGCGCCAGGCGCACCGCGAGCTGGAGGTCCGGGTCGCCGTCAATATCGATGTCGGCGTCCTCCCACCGGTTCGCCCACGCGCGGCGATGCTCCTCGAAGAGCGCGTCAAAGCCCAGGTCGGCCGCGACGGCCACGGCGTCGAGGGCCTCCTGCCCGTCGGTCGCTCCCGCCGACCGGCTCTCGTAAGAGGTCATCCGGTCGAGCACCCAATGTTGTGCTTCGTCGCCGCCCGGTGCCGCCACGACGCGTGTGTGGCGCGCGGCCAGGATCGACCCCGGCGCGCCTGTCACCCGGATCCACGAGCAGTCGCCGCTCGCTCCCCGCTGATGCTCGGCACCGACCGGTGCCTCGAGGCCGTCTTGGTCGGGCATCGTGACGCCGCTGCCGTGGACGCGGAGCACGGTCGTCGCCGGGCGGGCGAGCGAGGAGAGGAGAAGTGCCTGCAGCTGGGCCGCGCCGCCGAGGAACTCATGGGCCAGGGTTGCGGAACGAAGGTTCAGCACCCGCCTGCCCGATCGTCCTGGTTGGGCGTCGAGCGCGAGTGTGTTCCAGCTTGCGCCGTCGAGCAGCCTGGTCTCCGGCCCCTCGCCGCGGTAGACGCCTGCCATCAACACGCTGGGATCGTCTTCTGCGTTCGCGACCAGCGCGCTCCCGCGCGTGCCGAGAGTGCCGTCGGCGAGGGTGAGCAATCCCTCGGGCACGCGCCGCCCGGCGGCATCACCGTCGGTGACCGTGAGCGTCCACTCCGGGTCGCGGTCGATCCGCGGTAGCTCGCCGCCACGTCGACGGGCGATCTGGTCCTCGAGCAGCGCCGCGAGCATCTGGGCCCCTCCACGCAGCCATACGACGCCGGCGGGAAGCGTGCAGGGGTCGGGGCCGACCACCACGACCTCCGGCGGGCCGATCCCGATTCGCCACAGATCGCGCAGCCGGCTGTCGAGGTCGCCCGGCGGCGCGTCGGTGAGGAACGCCAACTCGAGGGTTGCCGCGCTCGCCGCCGCGCTGAGATCGCGCAAGCGGGCCACCTCGGAGTCCTCGGCGGGCGCACCCACAGGTCGATCCGGGTCGAAGATGATCGCTTCGAAGCGGCGCGCCGCGTTCGTTGGCAGTGGCGGATCGTTGCGCGTTGCCGACGGCCGGACTGGCTGCCCGATGCTCACCAGCATCGCCGCCGCGGCCGTTCTACCGTCGCAGCGATCACGCCGCGACCTGCGCGCGGAGCTTCCCGCGGGCGTCGTGCAGCGTCTTGTAGATCGCGCCAGGGGTCGTGTGCAGCTCGAGCGCGAGCGCTTTCGCCGGCACACCGTTGATCGCGACCGCGATCAACACGGTGCGCTGCAGCGGCGTGAGCTGATCGACAATCGCGCTCGTCACATACTGCAGCCGCTCGCGCATCTCCAAGCCGTCATGCGCAGCGGGTGCGTGATCAGGAACGTCGAACACACGCTCGGGTTCGCGTGAGATCCCGACGCGGTCGCGTCCCAGTCGCCGGCGGATGCTCACCGGTGCCTCCAGCGCGGCAAACCGCCGCGCCCACGTCAAGAACTGGCTGTCGCCCCTGTAATCCCCGAGCTTGCGCAGAATAGCCATCAGCGCCTCACCGGCGGCCTCCGTCGCAAGATCGTCGATGTCGCTCCTCGGAAACGCTGCGACGCTCGCCACGCGAATACGAATATGAAACCCGGCCTCGCGACGGAGCCTCTCGTGCAGATCGGCCACCGCGAAGCCGCGCACGGGCTCCGGCGCGTGCAATCGCACCAACCAAGACCGCGACTCGGCATCGAGTCCGGGC
>Ga0302320_10028193_pt1 | contig 10792 bp, 6 predicted proteins | sample Bog_T0_3_FD_202130 | JGI IMG/M metagenome (GOLD analysis project Ga0302320, IMG submission 202130) | Peat permafrost microbial communities from Stordalen Mire near Abisko, Sweden - Bog_T0_3 | ecosystem: Environmental > Terrestrial > Soil > Wetlands > Peat | place: Sweden: Abisko, Stordalen Mire... | reverse complement strand
AAGAAATCGTGCTTTTCGGCGCGGGCCACATTGCGGAAAAACTCGGCAAATTATGCGCGATACTTGAAATCCCCTTTCGGGTTTTTGACGACCGTAAGGAATATTTAACGGAAGAACGGTTCCCGGATGCCGGCGAACTGATCTGCGGCGATTTTAAGCAAATTGACAAAGCACTCACTCCGGGAGCGTCGAGCTATTGTGTCATTATGACCTATGGCCATATGCACGATGAAGTTTGCCTGGAGCAACTGATTAAATACCCTGAGATCGCCTATATCGGAATGATCGGCAGCCCTAAAAAGGTTTCCATTATTGCGGAAAATCTCGGCAGCCGGGACGTGTTGCTGGACGATCGGGTCTACAGCCCGATCGGCCTTCGAATTGGAAGGAACTTCCCTCAGGACATCGCGCTTTCGGTGGTTGCGGAAATCATGCTGCTCATGGAGGGCGGAGAGCTCTCTCATTTTCGGATCGATTGGATGAAAAAGGAAGCTGCACCGCGAGAATCCCCACAGCACTCATAGCATTGCATCCGGCCCCTCGCGCCATTGGCAGAAAAAACTGGATGTTCGCCGGAAGCCCTGAAGCCGCTCGCAGAGCGGGAGTCATTCTCACCGTCATTGGAACGTGCAAGCTCCCCGGCATTAATTCTTTCCGGTATCTATCGCATGTTCTCTCGGAGATGCCCAGGCGAATGGATCGCGACACCGATGACCTGCTGCCGTGGAACTGGAAATCCCAGCCATACTATTATTCCAGCAAAATAGGTAGGCAATACGCGGTTGGCAGGGGGCTTACGAAGGAAGCATCCGGGATAGGGGAGTCTCTCGCGGAACCGGAGACATTGGTCCACCCGCTTAAAGGGGACCTGGGTGGCAGATTCATTTTTAGCAGTTTTGGATCGTGCAGCTTTTATTTTATCAAATGTTGCTCAGAAATTCAGGAATTATCCGCGAACCATGAAGAAATTGTCGGCATTGAAAGGATACTTGCCACCGGTGGATTTTGAAGCTATTTTATTAAATAGGTAAGCGTGAGGAAGAAATCGATCAGATCAACCAGAAAAATTCAGGCGACTCTCCATCGCACGGAGCGCAGCTCACTTATCATAGAGGCGGAAACAAAATGCGAAAATATTTACCTAAAATCCGGCAGATTTATCTCCTGCTGGCTGCAGTCGGACTTTCAAGCTATCACCTCGGTGCCGCGACCTATACCATCTCCGTCGATGGCTCGGTTAAACAGGGAGCCGTTCCGCACTACTGGTCCTCCTGTGTGGGCACCGGGACTATGTGCTTCTGCCAGAAGCCTGCCTGGAGAACCGCTGCAAAGATCGGGGCTACGGAAGCAGGATTTAAAATGGTGCGGGGTCACGGCACCCTCATGGGCATAGACGACTCGGATCACATCGGTATTTTTCACTGGCCCGACACAACAAAACCGCCAACCTATGTCTGGACAACACTGGATTCAATTTACGATTTCATTATCGATACGTGCCAGATGGCTCCGCTTGTAGAGCTTAATTTCATGCCGAAAAATTTACAGAAAACCACCAAAATCGGAAAACCGAAGAGCTGGAACAAGTGGAGGGATCTGGTCGACTCGTTTGTCACCCATTGTGAGGTACGCTATGGGAAAACGGCGGTTGAATCGTGGTATTTCGAAGTGTGGAACGAGTACGATTACACCGGATTCTGGACCGGTACGGCGGCGGATTACGATACCTTATATGCGTATGCGGCAGCCGGGGCTTATGCGGCCGATTCCCTTATCAGAATCGGCGGGCCGGTGGCGGACAACAACGGCGATCTGCAGCCCTTTGTAACCTACTGCAAAAACAACAATGTCAAATATTCGTTTTTATCAAATCATCAATACGGCTGCGAAGGAACCAACGATACCTCCGATCCGGCTGCTATCCAGAGCGACAATGAGGCACGATCGAACGTGATCAAAAACAGCGGCAAATCCCTTTTCAACGTTAATAGTGAGTTTAACTCTTCCTATTCGGGACAGGGAGGGAATGCTGTCCCGAACTGCATCAGCATGGATTCTCATGTCAACGCACCCTTTGTTGCGAAGAGCATCAAGCTTATCCTCGACGATTACACGGCCGGAACCTATCAGCTTCCCGATGTATTATCGTATTGGGCGATTTCGGACTGTTTCAATGAATCCGGCACCGGCGGCGGCCAATCTTATATCGAAAATCACAGGGATACAGCTTTCGCGGAAGTGTTCGGTCTTATAAACTACCAGGGAATTCGTAAAGCCGCGTTTAATGCCTACAAGATGCTCAACATGATGGGAACGACCCGGCTGTCATTGACAGGAGGAACGACCGGCGACGGCGTCGACGGCTTTGCAACCATGAACAGCGATTCGAGCGTGGTCACCGTGATGATCTACGACTATTACATTGCGCTGAACAAGACTTCGGCCGACAATACCGTAACCCTGACTGTCAACAACCTGCCGCTCCCCAAAGGTCAGATCGAGGTTGATCACTACCGCATCGATTCGCTGCATAGCAATCCCTACGCGGTTTGGGAAAGGCTGCGCAAGCCGGCGACCCCTACCACGGCGCAGTGGGATTCCATGCAGACGGCTCAAAACATGGCGCTCCTCAAGCCTGCGGTCACGTTTAACTATACCGGGGCGGCCTATACCGATTCGTTCAGCATGCCGCGTTACAGCGTGTCGCTGCTGGTATTTAAAACGGCAGGATCTTCATCAATCAAGGCATCGCCCGCAATCGCGACCGGATCGGGATTGAAGATAATCGGCACAACAATAATTTCGCGGGAGCAGGGAAGTCCGCTTGCCATTGCAATCTATACGGCTGACGGGCGGTTAGTGCGTCGGATAAGTACAATGCTGACAACGATCAACCTGCGCCGGTATCTCTCCCCCGGAGCATATATTGTGGATGCAAAGGTAAAAGAAGCGGGGATAACCGAAAAGATGGTGGTGAAGGATTAGGCACGATTTCTCCGGTGACAAAATTAACGATGGGAATGTTCCGGAGGATTGCCATAATGGGTAATCTCCGAACCGGTAACGGTTGCACTGCCTGTTACTAAGACAGTTTAAAAGGAGCCGTACATCCCACCCGTTCGTGGTGAGCCTGTCGAACCATGAACGGCGCGAGTCTACGGCTCACCCTTCGACAGGCTCAGGGCGAGCGGCAAATTTTCTATGATCATACTTATGATCCGATTGGTAAAAGCAGCCATGAGTAAATTAAAACGATATTCGAAAAGAGGAACTATGGTGTATAAAAGATTTTTATTCATGGCGGGCATAATTTTACAGGCGGCATTGACGATAGGCATATCGGCAGCATCCGAATTGCCGCAGGTCGATGGAACAACCGGTACTCCGCTGGGCGGGTTCGGGACCGGCGCGGTGAAATTCTGCGGCAATAATGGAAAGCTGTTTTTTGCCGATGTCGCTCCAATCGAGTGTGCCAACAGCTCTACCGGCTTTGTCGGCCTTCCGGCGAGTTTCGCCTTCTATTCGAATCGTGGGGGCACCATAGCGACCAGTTCCAGAATGGTTTCAGCTTCCGTAAACGGCAGATATAACGATGACGCAATCTACCCCATCCAGAAAGCGAATTTCGGTACGATCAACGGCGTCAATGTATCCCTGGTCGGAAGCTGCCCCTGGGCGCTATCCGACACCAATAAGCTGAACTCTCCCTGCGCGCTGTTCGAATTCGTGCTGACGAACACGCTTGCAACGCCGGTCGACGTGGCGATCGGGTTTCAGCTTACAACCTCCAACACGCCAACCCTGGTATCGGGCATCGGGTTCAAAGATGAAACCGCGAATGCCCATCAGAAAGCCATTTTCGCAGCAAGCAGCAGCCCTGCCGACACCCTTACGGTGGGTAGCAATGCGAATTTCCTCACTTCAGGTCGTTGCAGCAACAGCATTTCCGGGTCGACGAATATGGTCGCGGTAAAGATTTCGCTGCCTGCGGATTCGACAGCAAAGGTCAAGTTCGTTCTTGCATGGTACAATGCGGCCAATCCTTCCTATTACAATTATACGAATTTATTCAGTGCCGTGGGTGCGGTTGCCGATTCCGGCGTTGCCGGTTTTGATGCATTCATGAACAATGCCGTGACATTCGTAACGCGCATGCGCTCATCAAACGTCCCGGATTGGATCGTCAACACGACCCTGAATGGGTTAACCAATCTGACAAACAACAGCGCCATTATGCGGGATAAGCGGACATATTATTCGGAAGGGCATTGGGGTTCGATGGGAACCTCGGACCAGATGTGGATGGCCAGGCAGGCTGTGGCGGAACTGTGCCCCTATTTCGCCTGGCAGGAACTCGAGTTCTGGGCACGAACGCAGAAAATCGCCACTTCCGATTTGGGGCAGATACATCATGATATCGGGACTTGCTCCAACATCATAAGCTGGGACCAGACGACCTGGGCCGACAACGAAGGGAACATTGATAACTGGCCGGATCTCAACTGCGGATTTATTGTCAGTGTTTATGAAACGTTCATGGCTACCGACAACATGACCAAGCTTAATTACTTCTGGCCCTATGTATTAAAAGCCGGGCAACGGATCCTTACGCAGTTAACGCTATACGGTGATAAGAAATACCCGTATACCTTCGATTCGAGCGCTCATTGCACCTTCGACTGGAATGGAGGCGGTGCGGCCCTCCTGTACAATTCCTCGTTTTCCATAGCCGCCTACAAGGCCATGTCGAAGCTGGCGACGGTTGAAAAAGACAGCGCTACAGCCTCCCTGTTCAGCCGGGCACGGGATACGGCAGTCACCAATTTTAAGAAAAGGTTTATTGACAGCATCTTTACCACAGCCTACTACTGCGAGGGGATCGGCGTGGGGCCGTCGATATCTAATTGCCTGAAGCTCGGGCAGGATTTCGATACGACCAGCATTGATAAGTTGATCAATCGGTTGAATACGTACTACAACCCCCTGACGTATGGTTGCGGGCAAAATCAGGCTGAAAATTTCGGCGGGAATTATTACATCTGGATGCCGCACACGTTGCTTCATTATGCCGACCTCGCGCTGACTGCGAACAGGCCCGACATCTGGTATGCGATACGGCATGATCAGTTCCAGCGGGATTACCTTGACCGGAACCGGGTTTTCGACGTTTTCCTGGGAACCTATTTGACGCCGACCCCGCTGGACAGTGTCGCCACCGATTCAACTGGCTGGGACAATTATATTGCCAATCCCACCGTGTTCCGAGACTACTATACGATTATCGGCTATCAGCGGAACTCCTTTTCCGGAGAGCTGTGGCTTGAGCCGAATCTTCCCGCAAGTATGGACGATACGATGAGTAACGCTTTCTACGCTTCCCCGGAAGGCGATGGAACCATCAGTTATACGCTGAATCCGGGCAATTTTGATCAGCGGCTGGTTTTTACGCCCGACAGCACGATTTCTATCAATCAGATCTATGTAAAAGACCTGTATGGCGACACGGTTCCGCCGGTCTGGGTAAATCATGTTGTCGTCGCAACGGCTAATGTTACGAGGATAGGTATGGGATATGGAAAAGAATTAAAGATCAACTGGACCGGTTCCGCCGGTCCCGCAGGGTTGATCGTTGAGGTAGCTCCTGCAACCACTGCAGTCCTTTCTCCCAGGGCAACCGGCAAGGAACTTTCTGCAGTCGCGGCGAGGGGCGGACGGCAGCTGGTCGTCACGTATTCCCTGGGGCGCAGCTGCGCCGTTTCGATCAGGATCTTTAATGTAAGCGGCGAAAAAATAGCCGACATTCCCATGGGTCGGCAGAATGAGGGAGTGCATGAGGTCACCTGGAGCGGACATGCAGAGGCCTCCTCCGCATGTATCGTGGAAATCAAGGCCGGGGAGGCGAAAGTGGTGCGGAAGGTGACCATGCTGGGAAAATAAGGGGTTATGGTATCGATTGCAAACGATTGCAAAAAGCACCTGCCGCTCGATTCTTTCCTCTCATGCGGGCCTTCCATAAGGACCGGCGGGGAGCTTTCGGAAATGGCGCCCGCTTTCCGCCTTCATTTTTCTCTTGCTTGCCGTCGGCAACCTAATTATTTTGCTTTTATCATGGCAGTATATGGTAAGAATGTCCATACGGTATTATAATTATAAGGTGAGGCAACAGAAGCAGGTGATTACTGCGGGATACCCGATTGTACGGCGATTCATGAGTTATTCGGTGCGCTGACGGAAAACACCCCGGTGCGATGAAAAGCGGAGCCAGGCCCGATCAGATCCACCGAAAAATTTCAGGAAAAGAGGTTCTATGAGAACGGCTGGGATAACGACAAAATGCTATCGATGGTGCTTGGTGGTATCGATGGTCATCGGAGCGGCTACGACCTCGCAGGCGGCCTGGTCGACTATCCATAACGATTTTTTTCAGATCGACCAGAACGGCGATTCGGTTCACACCCGAAGCGGTTGCCTTCGCAACTTCAACGGTACCTATTACTGGTATGGCAGTGCGAATAACTTCTCCAGCCAGATGGTCTACTCCTCGCCCGATTTAATGCATTGGACCAATGATGGCGTTGCAATCACGTCTTCCGGAACCAACAGGCTGGATGTACTGTATAACGACTCGACCAAGCAATATGTCATGTTCCTGAAATACGCGGCATCGTCAAGCACTAATCCGTCCGGCGGGAATAATCTGGGAATTGCGACCAGTTCGACTCCTACCGGTCCGTTTACGCTCAAGTCCGATTCCCTGGTATTCGGTGCCGAAATCGGGGACATGTCGGTGTTCAAGGATAGTACCGGGCAGGCATATCTCGCGTTTGTATGGGACAGCCTTCCCAACGCGAACTCGGGCAGCATAACGGATCACGGCATAGCTGCATTTACAGCGGATTATCTGCATCTGTCGCAGAAAGTATTCATATGGGATACGGGCTGGCGCGAAGCGCCATGCATTATGAAAGCAAATGGACTTTACTATTTTTTGTCGTCCAAAACCATGTGGACCGACCCGACGCCCACTATGTATTATACCGCACCCGCCATATCGGGCCCCTGGACGAAGAAACTGGTGACGATGATAACTCCCGGTTCCACGGACTCATGGGAGACGCAGATCAACAAGGTATTCCCCATTCAAGGCACGCAGGGGACCTTATACATGTTTCTCGGGGACCGCTGGATAGATTCCAATTCGTTGCGGCAGGGAGGTTACGTGATGCTGCCTATAACCTTCAGTCCCAAAGACTCGCCCATCGTGAATTATTACCAGGACTGGGACGTGGATTTGAGCGCGGGAACGTGGCGACCGTTTGCATTGAGTCGGGATCTGGCACTGCACAAGCCGGTCACCGCTTCATCGGTTTATGGTGCCGATTCCGCGAGCAAAGTAACGGATTCCACGACGTACTTGAATTTCACCAATTACCGGTGGCAGAGCGCAGCCAGCGATACCCAGTGGATACAGATTGACCTCGGTTCGCCGATGAGCGTCAACAGGGTGATACTCAAATGGGACTCGCTCTTTGCGAAGACGTTCCAGATCCAGACGTCGACAGACGCCTCGACGTGGAATACCGTTTACAGCACTACCGCCGGAGGACGGCGTTCGGTAACCGATCAAACCTTTACCAGTACCACCGCCAGGTATGTGAGAATGTATGCCACGTTGCGAGGCAACACGAACGGCTATGCATTGTTTTCATTCATGGTTCTCAATGACTCCGTGACCACCGCGACAATACCCAGGCAGGGGAAATCGTCCGTTTCATCCGAAGCATTATTGACCTGCAGCCACAACACCGTGCATTATTCCGTTCCTTCCGGTAATTTCGTCAAACTAGACGTGGTGGATTGTCGCGGCAGGGTGATGGCAGTTCTTGCCAACGGCTTTAAAAGTGCGGGCGATTATGAAGCGGTTTTTCCCGCTACCCTGGGCCGTGGGGTGTATCTGGTTCGATTGGCTGCCGGTGCAAAGAATGTTGTAACGATGCAGGTCAAGCTGTGATGCGGAATTGTCTGTTTCATGGCAGAGCATAATCATTATCATAAAGGAGGAGGAGGCCCCTCATGGTTTTTTCAAGTAAAGCGCAGTTACTCCTATTGGTTGCCGCATTGATGGCAGCACCGGTCAGTGCACAGGTCGATTCGAATTTCTACATTTTCCTGTGTTTCGGGCAATCGAACATGGCCGGAGGAGGGGCGGGGAATCAAAACGATAAAGCCGGCCTTCTTGCGTCGGATTGCGATACGAACACGAGGATCAAAACGCTCGCTTTTTCCGATTGTGCGAAAACGGATTACTCCCTGGGGTGCAGCGTGTATCAACCGGCACGCGTTGATAGCGTATGGTATACGGCCTTCCAGCCAATTCAGATATGCAGCGAAGGGCTCAGCCCATCGCTGTATTTCGCAAGAACGCTGCTCGACTCGCTCCGGTCCGACATTAAAATCGGGCTTATCCCCTGCGCCTTGTCGGGGATGTCTCTCGACGTTTTTATAAAAGGCGACAGCAACTTCAGTATCCCGACCTACGCCCACCCGACGCTCGGAAACCACAGCCCCTATGCCTGGATGCTTTCGCGGCTCAAAGCAGCCCAGAAAGTCGGAGTTGTAAAGGGCGCTATTTTTCACCAGGGAGAAAGCGGCGCAAACTCCAATAGTTGCACCCAAAAGGGTTGTTCCCTGGCGTGGATTCCAATGGCTAAGATGATTTTCGACACCATTAAAATGGACATAGGCGCCGATACCAGTAAATTTCCCTTCGTTGTCGGCGAGCTGAGGCAGGATACCATGACCCCGAAGCCTTGCTGTTCCAGTTTCAACAAGAATGTTGACTCGCTTGCAAAGGTATACCCGCACTGCGGGGTGGCATCATCGGCAGGCTTGCTGGGGAACGGCAACGACGCCTATCACTTCAATTGCGCCGGCATGCGGACGCTGGGCGCGCGGTACGCCCAGCAAATGCTCTCCCTTTCGAGTCCGAGTTACCTGGCCCGGGCGGGATCGTCGGGAATCGTAATCGAGCGTGCACACCAATACCAGGCCATGAAATCGGCAACGAGCAGCATAAAAATTTATTCGCTCGATGGCCGCATTATCGGATCCTACGCAGGGACAAACGTCGAAAATGCCCTTCGCAACCTGAAAGCAGGCGGCGTGTACCTGGTTACCCGCAAACTCAGCGACGGGAGCGTTGCGACGCTTCCTTACGTCAACGCGAGCGCGGGTACGCATTAAAACTGAGCTAAGAGCCCCTTCACTTTAGCTTTCTAAAACCCCTTAGAAAAGTATGTAATGATTGAATGGATAAAATCAAAAATCCTGACTGAGCACGAGCTCCCGTCGGTCCGGAAAAGACACTTCGGTAAAACAATCGTCTTCTGTTCCGGCTGCTACGACATTCTCCAGCCGGGCCACGCGGTCTTCTTCGACCAGTGCTGCCAGTTCGGCGACATCCTTGTCGTCGGCGTAGGCCGCGATTCGGTGATTACCCGGCTCAAAGGATCCGGTCGGCCGATCAATCCTGAAACAAATCGGCTCTATCTTGTCGCTGCCATGCAGGTTGTCGACTACGCGGTACTGAATGACGCCGATATGCTTCATGGCAAAATGGACCACGCCACGATTCTTGAAAACCTGCGTCCGGATGCCTATGTCCTCAACGACGACGATTCAGACATTGAGACTAAACGAGCGCTGTGCGGTCGGCTTGGCATTGCCATGCAGTTCGTTTCGCGCGTTGTCCCGCCCGAGCTCGAGCCCACCTCGACTACGCGCATAATCGATAAAATTAATTTTTCCTTCAAGGCGCCGCTGCGTATCGATTTTTCCGGCGGCTGGGCCGATGTGCCGTTCATCATGCGCGGCGTTCCAGGGTATGTGACGAATGTCGCCATACGACCGCTCATCGAGTATAAATCGGGCCGGTTCAATTTTTCAGGGTACCCACGCGGAAGCGGCCTTTCAACCTCCACGGCTTCCAAGCTGCTGGAAATGGTCAGTTCCAAGACCTACAACGCTGAAATACTGCCGCTTTCAGCAATTGCCGAGGACCTTTTCAGACTCGAGAACAAAGAGCTCAACTGGGCCATCGGAAGGCAGGACCAGTACGCCATTGTGTACGGCGGTCTGCACTGCTTCGAATTCGGCCCGGATTACGCAAGCGTGGTCGGTCCTGAAATCACGCAGGAAACGCTGGAGCTTTTCCGGAAGAACCTCGTCCTCATTCACACCGGCATCTCGCGCAACGCTCAGGTCGTTGTTCAACAGGTTTATAAGAACCATGCGACTTCCGAGGGTATGGAGGCTCTCGAAACCATAAGCAATTGCGGGAGGATGTTTTATGAAGCGCTTGCCAATAGCGATTTCTTGCGCTGTGCGGCAATAATGGAGGAAAACTTTTCCGCACAGAAGCGGCTCGCTCCTGCGACATCGAGCGGGCGCATCGATGAAATGCACGCTTATGCTAAGGAAAACGGCGCGATTGGCGGCAAAATCTGCGGCGCGGGCGGCGGCGGTGCATTTGTTTTCTACTGTAGCAATCCTTTCCGGTTAAGTACGGCGCTTCAGGATCGGTTCGCGGATTGCTTTGAAATCAATTTTGATTTTGAGTACAGGAGCATCAAGCAATTGAACACGATATAGGTACATCCAAATATTTTCCGGGTATGCCATTATCGGCGGATTGGAGATAGCAAAGATAAAAAGACCGGCAATTTTATTACTAGTATTGACAGTGTATGATGCCGATGTATATATTTTGGAAAAAGAGGGTGGAACAGGCACA
>Ga0302320_10028192_pt1 | contig 10792 bp, 6 predicted proteins | sample Bog_T0_3_FD_202130 | JGI IMG/M metagenome (GOLD analysis project Ga0302320, IMG submission 202130) | Peat permafrost microbial communities from Stordalen Mire near Abisko, Sweden - Bog_T0_3 | ecosystem: Environmental > Terrestrial > Soil > Wetlands > Peat | place: Sweden: Abisko, Stordalen Mire... | reverse complement strand
GTGCGGAAGCTGGATTTCGACAAGCCGATCGAGTAAACAGCCTCAGGGTGCAGATAGTAGGGAATGAACTTGTTGAAGCCTTCCATCTGGTGGTCGGTGATGTCAAAAAAGATTGTGCCGTCGCGCTCTTCGCTGCGGCTGCGAATCAGCTCGATGGCCGCGGCGTGGCGCTCCAGCAGGGGCGGCAGCAAACTGGCGACAAAAGGCTGCGCCAGCACCTCGGCCAGGGGCATGGCGGTTAGCAGCGGGATGAGGCGCGGAATGAAATCCGGGTCTTGGGTGGCCTCGATGATCAGGGTCAGCTTCATGGCCGGGGCGGGCATTTTCACAGCCGACTCGGGGCTTTCGTACTTGGCTCCGTCCACGATGTTGGCCCAGTGGATGAGCTCGGCCAGCGGTGCGATGTCAAAGCCGAATTGCGTCGAAGTGATGTGAGCCAGAAAGCTGGTGCAGGAGGTGTAGTTGGCGTCGAGAAAGCGGCGCTTGGTGCACTTGGGGTCTTGCTTGCAGGCCAGATAGTGTTGTTCGTCCGCGGGGGTCAGAAAGGCCGACAGATGGTGGTCGAACCACCAGGTGATGCGCGGAGAGGCGGAGTATTTGAAGTCGACAATGGCGTTCTCGTCGCCCGAGAACTCGCTTTCGTCAAAAAGCGCTTCGGCGCGATGGACGAGGCCGTGGTATTCGTAGCTGGCGGCGGGGTTGACGCGTTCGCGGTGGAAACGCGTAAACAGCGAAGCAGAGCAAGCTCCGTCGAAACATTTGTCGTGATAGAAGACGCGAACTTGCAAAGCTTTTAGTCCCCCTGAGCCGGAAAAGTGGAAGAACCGGAACTGTTAAGCATCAAGGCAAGACGCGTTTATGTCAAGCAGTGAAGCAAAGAAATGGGACAGGCGGGCACTGAAAGCTGGCACGAAGGTCATGTCGGGTGGTGCGGTGAGCGTAATACGACATATCAGAACATAATTTGTGTGCTCGCGGTCTTCCATGGCGCTCGCCAGTGGACGGAGCTTTTCTAAAGGCCGCGCTTGGCGTAGCCGCTCTCTAGTAGAATCCAGCACAAAGCAAAGTAGTGCTCAATTCAAGGAGTCTTCGTGAATCCCATAGACCCAGAGATGCAGCCCCCTGTGGCGGAAACGCCGCTTGTCACTTCCTCCGCCGAAGCTGAAACAGCGCCCGAGGGCCAGCCCGTGCACGACTTGAGGTGGGTCTTTCTTGGTGAGCAGGGCTTGCGCGCCGGCTGGTCAATCGCGCTGTTTCTCATTCTTTCCCTAATATTTGTTGCCGTGCTGGCAGCCAGCGCCCAGGCGATTGCAACGAGCCTCCATCATCCGCCCAAGACAGGCAGCCTGACGCCACTGGCGGGGCTGATCGGCGAATCGATTCTAGTGCTGGCGATTCTGGGCGCGGGCGCTCTGATGGCCAAGCTGGAAGGCCGCCGCCTGCTGGAGTACAACCTGACCGGGCCGCGGCGGCTGCTGCACTTTGCCAGCGGCGCGGTGGCGGGTTTTCTGGCGCTTTCGGCGCTGGTGGGCAGTCTGCTGTGGGGCGGCTGGATGCACCTCGGTCCGGGGGCGCTGGCGGGCGCGCAGATCTATGGTTACGCGGCGGCGTGGGGCGTGGTTTTTCTCCTTACGGGATTCTTCGAGGAGGGCAGCTTTCGCTGCTACTTGCAATTTACGCTGACTCGCGGCATCAACTTCTGGTGGGCACTGGGGTGGGTGGCCGCGCTTTGCCTGGATTTGGCGCTACGCACCAAGGGCAACGGGGTTTGGGGCGTGTATGGCATCGCGCTGCTGGGGCTGCTTCCGTGCCTCCTGCTCTATTTAAAGAAAACGCCAGGGAATGGCTTTTGGATGGCGGCATGGGTCACTTCCACGCTCTTCGGTTTTATCCACACCGGCAATAACGGCGAAAACTGGATTGGTATTTTTCAGGCGGCGTTCATTGGCTTTGTCTTCTGCGTGAGCGTGCGCCTGACTGGCTCGGCGTGGTGGGCGATTGGCTGCCACGCCTCGTGGGATTGGGCGGAGACGTATTTTTATGGCACCGCCGACAGCGGCATGGTGGCTACCGGGCATTATTTGACGGCTAGCGCGGCGGGCGATCCGTTCTGGAGTGGCGGCGCGGCTGGGCCTGAGGGCAGTTTGCTGGGAGCGGGCGTGATTCTGCTGCTGTTGGTGGCGCTGGTGGTCATTTACGGGCGACCAGGACTGCGCGTCCAGCCGGAGTTGGGAAACGCCCCGGCAACGGACAACTGACAACTGTTCACTTTCAACTGTCGCTGCGAGTTATCCTGTTCACTGACCCATGAATCATTCCGACGCAGTAAACCGAAGGACCGATTTCTCTGTTTCCTCTTTGCTTGGCAGCCGTGGACGTCGCTGGTTGTGCAGTTTTTTTTGGTATGCTGGCGGCTTGTTGGCGTTGCTGGTGCTGGCCGTGGGAGCGGCCGCGCTGTGGCTGAGTTCGTCGGCCACCTCGGCGCTGCCCAAGCTGGATGGTGAGCAGCATGTGGCCGGACTCAGCGCGCCGGTGGATGTGCGCCGCGACGCGCATGGTGTGCCGCACATTGAAGCGGCTAGCGAAGACGATCTTTTTTTGGCCCAGGGCTATGTGACCGCTCAAGACCGGCTGTGGCAGATGGATGCCCTGCGTCGCAATGCCAACGGCGAGCTGGCGGAGATTCTGGGCCCCTCGATGGTGAAACACGACAAGGCCCAGCGGGTACTGCAATTTCAAAACACCGCCCGGCGCATTTATGCCAATCTGCCCGCGGCTGATCGCGCCCGCCTGGACGACTACGCGCGCGGGGTGAATCTCTATATCGCCGACCACCCGCACACGCTGCCGCCGGAGTTCAAGCTGCTCTTCTACAAACCGCAACAGTGGACGGGCGTGGACTCTGTCTCCATTGGCCTGATGATGGTGCAGATGCTGGACACTCACTGGGAGGCGAAGCTGGGCCGCGAGGCCGTAGCTGCCAAGCTGCACAACCCCAAGCTGGAGGCCGATCTTTACCCGGTCGGCTCCTGGCGCGACCATCCGCCCACCGGCGTACCGGTCGACCTGAGCCAGCCCCATCCTGAACCGCCCCCTTCGACTGACGAAGACGAGGACGACGATCGCAACCAGGCCAGCAATGCCGCGGGGCACGAAGATCCGCTGCAATTGCGGGCGCTGATGGGCTTGCCCACCTGCGATGGTTGCGCGCCGGGATCGAACAATTGGGTGGTTGCTGGCAGCCACACGGCTAGCGGTCGGCCGCTGCTGTCGAACGATATGCACCTCGCCCTCACAGAGCCCAACATCTGGTTCATGGCCGACCTCAAGGCGCCCGGCTACCACGCCGCCGGAGTCACGCTGCCGGGAATGCCGTTTGTGATTGCCGGGCACAACGAGCACGTGGCCTGGGGATTCACTGCGCTCTACGCCGACGTGCAAGACCTTTATGTGGAGAAGTTGGACGGTCATGGACATTATCAGTCCGCCGACGGAAGCTGGAAGTCGCTGGCCGTGGACCACGAAGTGATCAAGGTGCGCGGTAGCGAGAATGTTTCGCTCGACGTGCAACTGACCGCGCATGGGCCGCTGCTGAATCCGCTTTTCAGCAAGGAGACGCGGGCTATTGCGCTTAAGTGGACGCTCTATGATCCGACGCTGAACTCAATGCCGCTTTACCAACTGAACACGGCATCGAACTGGACCGAGTTTTCGGCGGCGCTGGGCACCTGGAGTTGGCCGACCCAAAACGTGGTCTACAGCGATGATCAGGGGCACATTGCCTACCACGCCATCGGGCGGGTTCCGCTGCGACCGGCGGGCTTGCAGGGGGTGCCGGTGCAGGACGCGGCGCACGAGTGGCAGGGCTACATTCCCTATGACCAGATGCCCAGCGCCGCCGATCCGGCCTCGGGTTTTCTGGCCACGGCCAATGCTCGCGTCACCACCGAAAGCGCGCCGTATCCGCTCTCGCTGGAATGGGTCGAACCCTATCGCATCGAGCGCATCTACAAGGCGCTGCAAGGGCGCGATCAACTCAAGCCCGCTGACATGCTGGCGGTGCAGAACGATGTGTATAGCGAGGTGGATCAGGAGATTGGCCATCGCCTCGCCTATGCCATTGATCACACGCAGGCGGCGGACGATAGGCTCGTGAAAGCCGCCGACATCATGCGCTCGTGGGACGGCAAGCTGACCACTGACTCCGCCGCCGCCTCGCTCGTCACCCAGGCCCGCGCCGCGCTGTGGCCGATGATTCTGGCGCCCAAGCTGGGCAAGACCGCCGAGGAATATGAGTGGGGCGAGAAGAACTTTGCCGAGGAAGAGATCATCATGCACGCCAACCTCGACTGGTTGCCACCCTCGTTCAAAAACTGGGACGCGCTGTTGACCGAAGCCGTGCGCCGGGGCATGGAGGAGGGCAAGGCTCCGGGCGATGTGGCCCGCTGGAGTTATGGAAGCTGGCACATGGTGGCGATCGAGCATCCACTGGCGAGTTTTTTGCCGCTGATTGGCCGCGTGGCCAACACCGGCGCGCAGTCGCTCAGTGGCGACACCACAACCGTCAAGCAAGTGGGCCGCGCCTTTGGCCCCTCGCAGCGCTTCACCATGGACTGGAGCAATATTGACGGTTCGACGGAGAACATTGTGCTCGGCGAGAGCGGCAATCCGCTCAGTCCCTACTTCCGCGACCAGTGGAAGGATTGGTACGGCGGCACGACTTTCGCCTTGCCCTTCAGCTCAGCCGCCGTGGCGACGCAAACCACACATACGTTGCGGTTGGTGCCATGAGTTGGCCACCTGCGGCGGGGCAGGCGGGCAGGAATTGGGTGCCCCGGGTCTGGATTTTCAGGCCTGGGAGTGATTTCCGCGGTCGTCGCCTCCTCGGCCTGGCCATCATTCTTTGCGCTGCGGCGGTGGCTGTGCTGCCGCAGTTGCTGCGTGGCGACTCTTGTGGGCACGACTTCGATTTTCACCTCGTCGCCTGGATGGACGCGCTCAATAGCTGGCGGCACGGAATCGCTTATCCGCACTGGGCGGTGAGCGCCAATTACGGAGCGGGTGAGCCGCGCTTTGTCTTTTATCCGCCGCTGACCTGGATGCTGGGGGCTGCGCTGGGATCGGTGCTGCCCTGGCAGCTTGTGCCGCTGGCGCTGATCTTTCTGCTGCTGGCCGCAACCGGGCTGGCCACGCGCTGGCTGGCTCGCCAGGTGCTTTCAGATGGTGCATCGACCCTGGCTGGCTGCGCGGCGATCTTTTCCGGCTACGCACTTTTTACTGCTTATGAACGCTCGGCTTTTGGGGAGTTGGCGGGCGGATTCTGGATTCCGCTGCTGCTGCTCTTCATTCTGCGTGACCGCAACCCTGCCGCTTCGCTGGGTCGGCGGGCGTTGGACGGCTCGGCGCTGCCCCTGGCTCTGGTGGTGACTGGTTGCTGGCTCTCCAATGCGCCGCTGGGGGTGATGGCCAGCTACCTGCTGGCTGCCGTGGCGCTGGTCGCGGCTTTGTTGGCGCGGTCTTGGGCTCCGGTGCTGCGCGCCGCCGCGGCCGCTGCATTGGGAACGGCGCTGGCCGGACTCTATCTGTTGCCTGCCATCTTCGAGCAGCGCTGGGTGGACATTCGCCAAGCTATCGACGACCCCGGCCTGCGCATCGAGAATAGCTGGCTCTTTGCCCGTCACGCCGATCCGGCGCTGGCGGAGCACGACGCACAGTTGTTGAAGGTCTCGCTGCTGGCCGTGGGGATGATTGCCGTGGCGCTGGCTGGGGCGATGATTTGTTGGAAACGCCGCCGTTTGCAAGATCGCCGCTGGGCTTTGCCGTTGGCAATGATTCCGGTGCTTGTGCTGCTATTGCAGTTTCCTTTCTCGTTGCCGGTGTGGAATCTACTCCCCAAGCTGCGTTTTTTGCAGTTTCCCTGGCGCTGGCTGGTGGTGTTGGAGTCGCCGCTCGCCATCTTTGTGGCTGCGGCGCTGTGGTCGCGTCGGCCCAAGTTTCGGCTGGCGTTGGTGGCTGGGGCGGCGGCCTGCTTTCTGGCCGTGCTGGCGCTGGCCAATCACAGCTTCTATCAGGTTTGCTACCCAGAAGACACTGTGCCCGGGGTGCTGGCGACGCTGAGCGAGGGCGTTGATGGCTACGACGAATACGCTCCCCCCGGCGCCGACAACACGCTCATCGCCACTGGCATGGCCGATGCCTGCCTGGTTACTGATCCGGCCCTCAAACTCGGGGTCATCGACATTGCGGGCGCCAATCCCGACTGGTGGAAGGAGCAGGGCAGTTGCGACGCTGTCCTCACCAACCAGGTCAACGCTCCAGAGCACAAACGACTCCGAGCCGTCGTCAGCCATGCAGGCTTCCTGATTCTGCGTTTGCGAAGCTATCCGGCATGGCGGGTAACGGTGAACGAACAGCCCGTCAACCAGCCTCAGCGCGACGATGGCTTGATGGTGGTGCCGGTGGCGCAAGGGCCGGTTGACCTGCGCGTGGATTGGACGGCCACTCCCGATGTGTTGGCTGGCCGCTGGATCAGCGGGCTTGCGGCTCTGTTGCTGCTAAGTCTATTTTTTGTCGAGCGAAAACTGGGCCGCTCTCGTTTATCATGAAGACGATGCCAGTTGACGTGAAATTGCTGAAACAAGAGGCTGCGGAGCGGACCGATCGGGCGCTGGAAGAGCTACTACCCAGTGTCGAGACGGTTCCTGCCTCGATCCACGGCGCCATGCGCCATTCCGTTTTTGCCGGCGGCAAGCGGCTACGGCCGCTGCTGGCCATGCAGGCCGCAGTCACCATTGCCGGAGTTCTCCCTCCAGGAATCGCCCGGCTGGGCGCGGTGCTGGAGATGCTGCACACTTATTCGCTGATCCACGACGACCTGCCCGCCCTGGACAATGACGACCTGCGCCGCGGCAAGCCCACCTGCCATGTGGTCTTTGGCGAGGCCATCGCCATTCTGGCCGGGGATGCACTGCAAACCCGCGCCTTCGAGGTGTTGGCAGGCTTGCAGTCCCCGCCAGCGGCCACTGTGCAGATTATCGGCCTCATCGCCAACGCTGTCGGCACTGTCGAAGGCATGATCGGCGGCCAGGTGCTAGACATCGAGAGCGAACACCATAAGCCCACGGCGGAGCTGGTCAATGCCATCCACCGCGCCAAGACCGGCGCGCTGATCCGGGTTGCGGTCGTGGCTGGCGGCGTCTATGCCGGAGCGACCGCCGAGGACGCGGCGCGGCTCGATCTCTTTGGCCGCAAGGCCGGGTTGGCCTTCCAAATTGCCGACGACGTGCTGGATCTGACCGTGGACTCGGCCCACCTGGGCAAGACCGCGGGCAAGGATCTGGCCGCCGAAAAGGCTACTTGGCCGGCGGTTTATGGCATCGAGCAGAGCGAGCGCGATGCCGCCCGGCTGATCGAAGAAGCTTTTGCCGCGCTTGAGCCGTATGGAAGCCGCGCCGATGGGTTGAAGGCTGTGGCGCGCTATCTGGTCGAGCGGAAGAATTAGTCTTCTAGATTGAATGGGAGTTCCCAGGTCTCAAAATCGAGATCTGGGAACTCCCAAGCCAATACAAACACCTGAAGTTACTACAAAAACAGTTGAAAGATTGACGGTTAGGGGATCACGTAGCGGAGGCTGGTGAACTCCATGAAGGTATGCGCGTCTTTGGGTGCGTTGGGGGCAACGTACCAGGGCGAGCGCAGAACGTAGGAGCTTTGGGTGAGGATTTGCAGGGCACCGTAATCGGGGTTTTTCCAGAGAGTGGTGGTGCTGGCCAGCGAATACTCTTGAATGGTGCGGTTGTTGCTGTTGGCGCTGCCGGGGTAGCCGTAGCCGGCGTAGGTGGCAGGCTTTGAACCGAAGTCCATGCCGTAGCGGCGCTGGTAGTAGGCGCTGCTGTAATAGCTGGACAGGGTGGTGCGCCGCTTGGGCAGCATCCACTCGAAGCCGCCGATGCCAGAGCCGGAGTGAATGAGCGCTGCCTTGAAGGGTGCGGTGGCCGAACCCGGCTGCAGGACCACAAAGCCGGGGCCCATGCCGCCCATGTAGCGGCCGCCGCCGTCGCTCCAGTAGCCGACTGTGATCAGATGGAATCCCTTGAATAGCTCGAGGTTGATGTTGCCGACAACGCCGCCGCCTTCATGTTCGTCCTTGGCGGAGGCGGACTTGGTGACCGAGGCCGGGGTGAAGACGCGGGTCGAGGTGAGCAGGCCGGCGACGCCGATGTGCCAGTAATGCTTGCCGTAGAGGTTGCGGTCAAAGGTAGCTTTGGCGATGACGTCAGGATGGACGTTGGGCGTGGAGGTGGCGCCGCCGCTGCTGGCGTTGTTGGAGTTGGTGTCGGTTTCAGTGGTGCTGAAAAGCGCGGGGAAAGTGACGGCGCTGCCGCTGAACTGCTCGCCATTTTCAACGGAAAGACCGGTGGCGATGAACGGCGTGGAGTGATAGACAAAGCGGAGCTGCGTTTGCCGCGCGTAGGGCAAGCCAACCTGGTAATTGGTGTCGATGTGGAAGGTGTTGAAGAGGTCGGCGAGGAAAGGCGAGAGGGCCTTGCGAGTGGGGGTGATGAGCGACCATCCCTGACCGCCCAGGATCTCCCATTTTCTGTTGGCGAGGTTGAGGTAATAGACCCTCATGCGGAGGCTGTTGCTGTTGGTGCTGACATAGGCGTTGCCGGGCAGGTAGCCGTTGAAATCGGCCTCGAGATAGCCATAGGCCTTGATATTGCCGACGGTCTCATCGACCTTGATGCCGAGGCGCGACGACTGGGCGGTGAGGCGAACTTCGCTTTGCCCGCCCGCGACGACGTTGTTGTATGGGATGGACTGGAAGTTGGTGCCCTCGCCGCTGCCCACGTCGGTGCTGCGATAGTAGGCGGTAAAGTCGATCCATCCACTGGGGGTAAAAGTGGCATTGCCGATGCGGAAGAAGAGATCGCCAGGAGCATTCGCGGCCGTTTTGGTCGTGGTTGTGGGTTTGGCGGGCACACTGTCAGGGGTGCGCAGGGCCACGCTTGCCGCTTGCAGCCGGGCTGCACCGGCAGAGGCTTCAGCTGGGGTCACCGGCGGTTGAAACTGGCGCATGGCTTCAATCTCTTTGCTTTGGCGTTCCATTTCCTGACGCATCGCGCGCAACACTTCGGCCTGCTCCTGCAACGCCTTTTGCGTTTGATCGAGCGCCTGCTTCATCTGCTCGACCGCGGTCGCGGGCGCGGTTTGTGTGCTGGATGTCTGGGCCAAAACCAGTGAAACTTGTCCGGCTAAAAACAATATTGCGGTAAAGGTTGCGATCCTGCGCATGGAATTTGCTCCTTCTTGCTGCATCGTGGATTTCTATGCTGGGCGGAACTTGCGGAGCGTTGCCAGGCACAGTTTGTCAGTCGGCTTTTGGCTCAGATTCGGAAGTCGGCAATCTCCCCCTCCAATTCGCTGGCTAGCTTGGTCAGATCGTGGCTGGCGCGGCGGGTTTCATCGGCGGCGGCGGTGACATCCGAGGAAACGCAGCAGATGTTGGCCAAGGATTTGCTGATTTCTCCGCTGGCTGCGGCCTGTTCTGTAGCAGCAGTGGCGATCATGGCAATCTGATCTTCGGACCGGTGGGCAAGGGTGATAATGGCGTCGAGAGTAAGACGCGCTTCCTCGCTTTGGCTAAGCCCAGCGGCGACATCGGACTTTCCGGCCTCCATCAGGTTGAGGGTGTCGCGCGTCTCCGATTGAATGGTGGCAATGGTGCCGGTAATCTCCTCGGTTGCGGACTTGGTGCGTTCGGCCAGACGGCGCACCTCGCCGGCCACCACCGCGAAGCCGCGCCCGTGTTCCCCGGCCCGCGCCGCTTCGATGGCCGCGTTCAGCGCCAGCAGGTTAGTCTGCTCGGAGATTTCGCGGATGGCCGTGACCACGTTGCCGATCTGTTCTGAGCGGTGATTAAGGGAGGCCATTCTGTCGACTGTTTTGTTGGTGAAGTCACTGATGCCGCGCATCCGTTTGACGGTTTCGGCCATGGCCACGCCGCCGTCGGTGGCGGTGTGGGCCGCTTCCTGGCTGGCTTGGTTGGCCTGTTCGGCGTTTTGCGAGACCTCGGCGACGGTGGCGGCCATCTCTTGCGAGGCGCTGGCAATGTGGTTGGTGGCACTGCACTGTCGCTGGGCGTCTTCCGAGCTTTTGTCGGCGTTGGCCGATAGCTCAGCCGCAGCCGAGCCGAGGGTTTCCACGCCATGCTGCATGGAATTGAGCAGCTTGCGCATGGAATCAACGGCGGTGTTCAGCGCCGTACCGAGGCGACCGATTTCGTCGCGGCTGTCAACCACGACGGCTCCAGTCAGATCCTTGTCCGCCACGGATTCAAGCACACCGATGGCTCGCAGCAGCGGCGGCGCAATCGAGCTGGTCAGCATCCAGCCAATGACCGCGCTCATCAGCAGCGTCATGGCCACCATCAGCACCGAGACTGCGCGCACGGAGCGGTAGGTTGCGGCAGCATCCAGGCAGCTTTGGCGGCTATCTTGCGTATTGGCGTCGAGCAACGCATTCATTGCCGTGTCAAGCTTGCGAAAGACCTGCGCGTTGGCGCCAACTGTTTGGGCGCTGGCTTCGACTAGCTTACCCTCCGCAATCAGCGCCACGGCCCGGTCGCTGGACTCGTGATAGCTGCCAAACTGGGCGCTGGCATCCTGCACCATGGCTCTCTCGTCGGCGGGGGGTGTCGTTGGCCAGATACGCAGTTTCGGCAGCCTGAAACTGAGCTACGGCCCGCTGTCGACGCTGCACGTAGTCGCTGTTGCAGGCGGCGCTGCCGTTG
>Ga0302320_10028188_pt1 | contig 10793 bp, 8 predicted proteins | sample Bog_T0_3_FD_202130 | JGI IMG/M metagenome (GOLD analysis project Ga0302320, IMG submission 202130) | Peat permafrost microbial communities from Stordalen Mire near Abisko, Sweden - Bog_T0_3 | ecosystem: Environmental > Terrestrial > Soil > Wetlands > Peat | place: Sweden: Abisko, Stordalen Mire... | reverse complement strand
TGCTGTCGAGCGTGATGTCCCCCTGGTCGATCACGGCCGGCCGGTCCGGCCAGGAGCCGTCCGGATCGCGCCGCAGCAGATCGGCGCCGATCGATGCCGCGCGCAGGATCAGGATTTCCTGCACGCTCGGGATCGTCGTGTCGCTCCAGACGTTGGCCCAGGTTTGCGGCTGGTTGCTGGGGGACAGGATTTCGATCAGCAGGACGGGGTCCCGCATGGCGGCCTGTCCCCGTTCGGACGGTGAGCAGGTCACGCCGAGGTCGGGCACCCGCATGTTGGTGTCGGACTGGACGCGGGGGACGACGCCGGGGTTGGTCATCACCACGCACCGACTGCCCTTCGCGAGCAGGTGGTCGCGGAGGAGACCGCAGACCTCGCTTTGGATCAGCGCATGGGTCGTGTTCGCCGGCGCCATCGCCTGCGGCACGCCATCGACCAACTGCCACCGGTAACCCGGCGGCGGGTCCCAGGCGAGGAACGCGTCAACGGTCATGAACTCGGGGAGCTTCAGGGCGGCAACCATGGCGGAAGGTTAGCAGGTCCCGGCGCCGGATGCGACTACCGCAGCACGGCTTCCGTCTTCCGCTCGATCAGCCCGAAATCGATGTCGCCACCGATCCCCGGTTCGCTCGGGGCATGCATCAGCCCGTCCGCATCCGGCGCCAGGTCCTTCGCCATGCCGTACTTATGCGCCCCGTCGGGCAACAGCACCTCCCACATCGTGGTGTTCCGCAGCGCCATGCACAGATGCAAATTTGCCAGGTTGTTCAGCGAGTTGCCGGAGTGGTGCACCTCGTAGCGCAGCCCGAAGGCCTCGGCCAGGTGGGCAGTCTTCAGCATCGTCGTCAGCCCGCCCTTGTTCGGGATGTCACCGCGCAGGTAGTCGGTGGCCTTCTCGGTCAGCCAGATCGGATAGGTGTCGAGGCCACCCGCCGGGAACTCCGTCGCCATGATGGGGATGTCGAGCTTTTCGCGCAGCTTGACGTAGTTGTAGATGTCCTCGTCCGCCAGCGGATCCTCATACCAGTAATAACCCATCTCCTCGATCGCGCGGCCGACCCGCAGCGCGTCGGTGTAGCCATAGGACCAGGTCGAATCGAGCATGACACGAAAATCGTCGCCCACCGCCTTGCGCACGGCAATGCAGACCTTGATGTCGTGATCGGGATCGCGCGGCGGGTGGATCTTGTAAGCCTTCCAGCCGTTGGCCTTGAAGGTCTGCGCCTGATCGACATAGGCCGCGGCATCCGGCAGCACCTGCGAACTGGCATAAGCGAGGATGGACGTGCGGTAGGTCCCCATCAGCGCATGCACCGGCAGCCCGGCGATCTTGCCCGCCAGGTCCCACAGCGCGGTATCGACCGCGCCGATCACCCGATAGCTGACGGATCGGTTGATCAGCCGCATCCCGCCATGGATGCGCTCGCGCTCCAGAGGGTTCTGCCCCATCAGCATGGGCTTCAACGAGCGGATCAGTTGCGGCCCGTCCATCGAGGCGGGGTTGGTGGCGGAGCCGAGGAAGGCGTAACCCTCCAGCCCGGCATCGGTGCGAATGCGCAGCAGGCCGAGGTTGCTGGTGGACGAGGCCAGAGATCCCTGGTGATAGACCGTCGCCGGGATGTTGTCCCAGGTGAAGATGGTCAGCGAGACGTCATCGATTTTCATGGCGGTTCTCCCGTTTTGTTATGCGGGGCACAAATCCCCCTTCGGTTGCAGCAAGCGACAAAGGAGGCAGTGGTGCCGATGCGCCCGCCCCGGCTGCGTCGTTCCTACCACTGCCCAACCCCCCTCGCAAATCATGTCGCGGGCCGCCACCTCGCCGCGCATGCCCGAGTGTGGAACCGCCACGAGCGCGCCGGGCGCGACGGGAACCCCGGCCGGGCACCCTGTCACAGGTGGATGCCCAAGGGCGGCGCATCAGGGTCTTGGTCCACCAGCGGATAGAGAATGGCCCCGGGTCCGTTGTCACCGAACAGCGCCGGCCGGCAGAGGGGACAATTGCCCACCCGTGAGTGTCGTGAGGTATTTGTTATTTTAACTTGCTATAAAAAGACATTTGTGATTAGAATATAAAACTTATGGTGAGGGAGGCATGCACCGCCTCGGCTGGATCGAAAGGTTGTTCGGATGCTCGAAGTCATCTGCCCGCGCGCGCCTGCCGGACGAACCAATGCGTCCCGTCGACAGGGCGAGTTCCGGAAAGGGTTGTGTCTCCACAATCGTGTTTCGGATCGCCTTTGGGGCCGGCCCTCGTCCGGTGCGCCGCTCGTCGCCGACCGGCCGAGCTGGATCATGCGGATCAGGCAGACGATCGCGTTCATAGTCGGTGACCACCGGTCCGAGCAGATCGGCATGCCGGTGGGGATAGTCGTGGCGGAACAGGGCCAGGGACAATCCGGCGAAGCCTGCTCGTGAGACCAGTCAGTTCACCCCCGGTCCGCATGTCCGAACCATGCGCCCCGGCCTCAGGCGATTGCTGCATTGCGCCGTGGCGGCCGCGCGTTTCCGACCGGGCGTGTGATGGCGCATCGAGTTGTAACACCGGGCATCGGCATTCGCACCGGGATCCGCGGCGCGCCGTTGTCGGCTTGCTGACCGGCCTGCTGGCACCTGTCATCCGTGAGCGGCTGTGGCGCGGATCCACGCGATGGGGCGCGCTCCGATGGCCCATCGGGCCAGGCGAGGCCCTGGCTGCCTTGCGTCATGACGGAGCGGGTCGAAATTGGCGGATTTCCGGCTTGACGACCGACGATCATGCCGCTTGGGGCGCCGGCTGGCGGCATGGTCCCCCCGATCGCACGACCGACATCGGTCGCATGCCGGTTCAGCCAGCGGCCGAGCAGTGTCGGCCCGAATTCGCTTTTAACGGCGCCGTGATGGGCGATGACGGGCAAGGTGATGAATGATCCAAAGGAAAACAATCAGGGCCGAGGCCCAAAATGGCCAGCATCAGACCGCGAGGCCGCGGGAAGCGTCGCAAACATCGACGCCCGTATCACGGTCTTTTCAATCCGTGCTCTTGGCTATGATCCCGAGTCGGATGATCCCAAGCCAAGGGAGCTTCTGGACTGGGTGCGCCACCGGCAGGGAATGGAGCAGCGGCGGCAGCAGCTACACGGGGCCGCCATTGTGGCGGTCGTCACCGCGGTCATCGGGGGTGTATGTTGGCCACTGATCCAGCAACTCTCGCACCGGTTTGGCCAATGACAGTGCTGCGGGCCACCTGGCGCACGCCTCTCGGCTGGATGGCAATGGGGATAACCCTGCTATTGACCTGGGGCGGTTTGTGGGCGGTCGGATTGAGCTTTCAAAAGATCCAGCCCGTGGAAAGCTTGGTTTCTAACGTGGAACTGATCGAAGCGCCGGCCGGCATGGGTGGAAGGGCGCTTCAGGTCGATGTCACCACGCCGGCACCGGGAAGTTGTGTCCGGATGACAACAGCATTCCTGCACGAGGATGCCCCCGGCGTACTGACCTATTATCTGCTCGGAACGACTTTCAACGGCTCCGGGTTCGGCGCCCGCCGCGGCAGCCCCTTCGGCATGGAGACCGTGCCAGGACGGCCGCTGAGCTTCGTGGTGGTGATGTCGGTACCGCCATCGATCCCGGATGGGAAATATCAGTTCATCTATCGCAATCTGTACACGTGCCAAATGTTGGCCGGGCTTGTGGTATGGCGGATCCAGTACGAAGCGCCGCCGGTGACGGTCTGGGTGGGCCCGCACTGACCGCGGTGCTGCCGACGGGTCTATCCCCCTGGTGGGTTGATATCCACCGACGAATGAATCGGACGATGACGCAGCGACCCCCATATGAATCTGTTGATTTGGCTGGACGGTGTCCTTCGCGGATTTCGTTTTCTCCCGGTTCAAACTCATGAAATCTCTCCGGCGTTGACTGGCATGAATTCGATGATGCGCGCCTCTCCGCCGGCGATATAGGCATGCTTGCCCGGCGCTTGAATGGTAAAGGTCCCTGTCTCATCCACATCATGCACCGGAACCAGATCAAAATCCCGATCCGTCGGGTCCGATCCGATAAACGATGCGATATACCAACATATATATGCGACTTCAATCCTTGGTCAGCAGCACAGGACGATATCCTTATTTCATTCGTTACCTTCAAGGTCCGAGCTCAACAGATATATTCCTGATGGCCCCGGGACGGCGCAAATGAAGGACTGCCTGAAGCGGCCCTGCAAAGCTTTATTGTGTGACCTGATCCGTCGGTTCAGTCATTGGGTCGAGGCGGCCGGGTGGTTGCCCTGTCGCGGTCGCACCGCCAAGCTTCCGGTTCAGTGCGCCAGCAAGCGCCACAGAACACCTGCTGTCATCGCAAGGTTGAACCCGACCATCCAGGTCAGGACCGTCAGCCTCGTATCGATGTTGGCCAACCGGTTTTCATAGCCGGCCAACTCTTCGGCTGCCTTATCGGCCTTTTCGATCTTCGCTCCGGCGTCAATCAGGGCATCGCGGAGCGCACCAAGTTGAAGCGCCATGCTGATCTCGATCTGCTCATCGCCTGAACAATACAACCTTGGCGGGATTTGTGTCCAGCTATCCTTCCCGGCCTTTTGTCGGCAGAAACGCCCGCCATAAGTCGGTCCGCGACGAAGCGGAGCAGGCCGCCCTCCTGGACGGCCACGCCCGGCATCAAGCCAGAGTCTTATGCGACCCGTCGCAGCGCGGCTGGTTGGCGGTGTGCTTGCAGCCGCAAAAGCTGACCGTCCCCGACTGTTCCGCCTCGAACTTCAGTGGTGCATAGGTGCTGCCCTTGTGCGAGCCATCACAAAACGGCTGCTTGCCGCTTTTGCCGCAGGCGCACCACCAATAGGCCTTCCCCGCTTCAACTTCGACCTTGTAGGAGCCCTTCTGGGCAACGACCGGCAATACATCCGACATAGGCGTGTCTCCTGTTGTTCAGGCGGCGTCGAACCCGTAATCCCGTCGCGCCGCGGCCGGCGTAACGTAACCGTCCAGCAGGTCTTCGCAAAGAGCCACCCGGTCGCGCCCCGCGGGCGGCCCGTAGCCGCCCGAACCCGGCGCCTCCACCACCACCAGCGATCCGGCCGGGGCGAGGAACCCGCCCTTGCTGTTCAGCCGCTGCGGGTTGCCCCGCGGCGGGATCAGTTCGATCACCGCGGCCGATCCCGCCAGCCCGCCATCCAGGCCGAAGGGCGGGGTCACGGCGCGCTCGCAGCAGACCGCGGCATGCGCCTCGTGTTCCAGCACCCGCCACACCCGCCGCACCCCCAGCCCGCCCCGATACGTGCCGGCGCCACCGCTATCGGGGACCAGCGCATATTCCTCCACCCGCAGCGGAAAACTCATCTCGATGATCTCGATCGGCGTGTTGCTCATGTTCGACACCGTGGCGGCGACTGCATTGATCCCGTCTTTCACCGGCCGGGCCCCGAAACCACCCTTCACCGATTCGTAGCTGACGAAGCGCTCGCCGCTGCGGTAATCCACGCCGCCGAAGGTGATCACCGCCGAGGTCCCCTGCGACCCCGCCATCACCATCCGCGGCGAAATCGCGAACAGCGCCGCCATCACCATGTCCGCGACGCGATGCGAAATCTCGTGGTTCGCATACACCACCGGCGAGGGGTGCTGGGCGTTCACCACCGACCCCGGCGGCGCCGTCACCGTCACCGGCCGCCAGCAGCCGGAGTTCGGCGGGATCAGCGACTGCGGATCGGCAATCATCTTCAGCGCGCAGAACACGCCGGACGCGGTCACCGTCAGCGGCGCGTTCATCGGCCCGGCGACCGCCGGATCCGATCCGGCGAAATCGGCGGTGATCGTGTCGCCCTGCTTGGTGATCGTCAGGCAGACCTTGAAGGTTTCGTCCCGGCTCTCACCCGGCCCGATCACGCCGTCGCCGTCGAAAATATCCTCGAACGACGCACAGCCGTCGGACAGCGCGCGCAACGCGGCGCGCATCATCGTTTCGGAGTAGTCGAGAACCTCCTGCATGATCTGCAGCAAGGTGTCGGTGCCGTATTTCGCCGCGAGTTCGCAGAGCCGCTGCGCGCCACGCCGGTTGGCGGCGACCTGGGCCCGCAAATCACCGAGACGCTCCCCAGGGGTGCGGACATTGGCGAAGATGATCGCCTCGATCCCCGGGTCCGGCCGGCCGTCGCGATACAGCCGGATCGGCGGCAGCCGCAGGCCCTCGCCATAGATCTCCGTCACCGCGCCATAGGAGCCCGGCGTGGCACTGCCGATATCCGGCCAGTGCGCGCGCACGCAGCCGAACCCCAGCAGCCGTCCGTCATGGAACGCGGGGGCCACGACATTCACGTCGGGCAGATGGGATCCGCCATGATAGGGGTCGTTGTGGATGAACACATCCCCCGCCGCCACGTCGGGAAACGCCCGCACGATGGCGCGCACCGCATCGGGCATCGAGCCGAGGTGGATCGGCAGGTCCGGTCCCTGCGCCACCATGTTCCCCGCGATGTCGAACAGGCCGCAGGAATAATCGCCCGCCACTTTCAGCAGCGGCGAATAGGCCGTCTTCGCCAGCACGATCTTCATTTCCTCGGCAGCCGAGGCCAGTGCGTTCTTGACGACCTCGAAGCGGGCCGGATCGGTGGTCAGGCGGGCCATGCTGTCCTACGCCCCGGTGTCAGGCTTGGCGTAACGATTCGAGCGCGCCCATCGCCGCACCGAACGCCGAGCTGATCGCGGCGAACCGGTCCTGGGCCTCGGTTGCGTCACCTTGCTTGCAGGCCTGCTCGACCTCGCGCGCCAGGGCGCTGATGACGCTGGCGCCGCAGTTGCCGGCGACCGAGACCATGTCATGCGCCTCACGCGCGGCCGTGATCATGTCACCGGCCTGCAGGCTGGCCCCCAGCCGCTCCAGCCGGCCCGTCAGGTCGGCCCGCGATTCGGTGATGAACTGCCCGAACTGCGCGTCGTTCATGAAGCCGCGCAGGGTCGCGATCGCGGACGCATCGACCACGGGCAGGCCAATGGACGCCCCGTGCCGCGGGCGTCCGTTGCGCGCCAGGTTGTGCAGGGTCTGAAACAGGGTCGCCGGGGTCAATGGCTTGCTGAGGTAGGCGTCCATGCCCGCGGCCCGGTATCGCTCGTCTGCGCCCGACACGGCGTCGGCCGTCAGGGCGATGATCGGCACATTGCGCTGCGGCGGCTGCAGGGCCCGGATGCGACGGGTGGCCTGCACCCCGTCCATGACCGGCATCTGCACATCCATCAGCACGGCATCATAGCGGGTACGCAGCACCGCCTCGACCGCCTCGCGCCCGTTGCCGGCGACATCGGCCGTGTGTCCGACGCTCGCGAGCAAGGTGCAGACCAGACGCTGGTTGATCCGGTTGTCGTCGGCCACCAGGACATGCAACACCCGTTCGGGCGCCGCCTCGGCCGGTTCGGGCGCAGGCGGCGGCGGGGCTTCATCCAGAGCCGGCGGCAGCCGCAAGGTCACGGAAAACCGGCTGCCATGGCCAGGCACGCTGTCGACCGCGATCGTGCCCGCCATCAACGCCACGAGTTGCCGGCTGATCGCGAGGCCCAGGCCGGTGCCGCCGAACGGCCGCGAAATCGAGCTGTCCGCCTGGGTGAATTTTTCAAACAGGCGGGCCTGCAAATCCGCCGTCATGCCGATGCCGGTATCGACGACCTCAAACCTGACCATGTCGGGATCATCAGCCACCGGCAGGACCCGCACGGTCACCTCGCCCTGTTCGGTGAATTTGACGGCATTGCCGATCAGGTTCGCCAGCACCTGTCGCAGCCGGCGGGGATCGCCGTGCACGCGGCGGCGGGTCGCGGGGTCGATTTCGCGGCGCAGGTCCAGGTGCTTTTCGGCCGCGGCGCTGGTCAGCAGTCCGATCGCCTGCTCGACCGGTCCGATCAGATCGAAATCGGACCTTTGCAGTTCCATCCGGCCGGTCTCCAGCCGCGAAATATCCAGGATGGCCTTGATCACCTCCAGCAGCGCCACCGCCGATTCCCGCACGCTTATGGCCTGCTCGCGCTGCGCGTCGGTCAGGTCGGACCGCAGCAGCAGTTCGTTCATGCCGATGATGCCGTTCAGCGGGGTCCGGATCTCGTGCGACATGTTCGCCAGGAATTCCGATTTCGCTCTGTTCGCCTGCTCCGCCTGGGCCCGCGCGGCCTCCGCCTGCTCGCGCGCCTGGCCGGCTCTGCCTTCGGCCGCAGAGCGTTCGGTGATATCGAGATAGGTTCGGATGAAGCCGCCGTCGGGCAGCGGTTGGATGAGGATGTCCAGGATCCGGCCATTCGGCCGCTCGCGCTGATAATGAACTTGCTGGTCCGGCACGTCCCCGCGGCGGATGGTGGCCTTCAGATCGTCAGGCGTTTGCGCGAACTCATTGTTGGCCCATTGATAGGCCTCCACCTCGCGAACATGGGGGCGGCCCCGCATCAAGGCCTCCGGCAGGTCCAGCAGTTCCATGGCGCGCCGGTTGCAGACCACGATGACCTGGTCCGCGTTGACCATCATAATGCCCTGTTCCATGTGCTCGAGGGTGGTTTCCAGCATCTGGGACTGTTCGGCGGCCACGACCTGGCTTTCGCGCAAGGCCGCTGTCGTGGCGCGGAGTTCGGTGGCCTGGCTGGTCAGACGGGTCTGTGCGCGTTGCAGCTCGTCGGCGCGATCGGCCATGGCTTGCCGCGAGTCCGCCAACTTGCGGAACTGCACGTCGAGCTGGCGAAACAGCAGCAGCAGTGCCGCGACCATGACCGTGGTGCCAAGGGCAATCAGCGCCGTCTGCCGGCGCCAGACGGCGAGTTCCGTATGCTCCGAGAAACCGACATTCACGACCAGCGGATAGGCGGACAGCGGATGCACCGAGACGGAACGGCGCTCCTGGGCGATGAAGCCTGGCGTACGGTACAATCCCCCCCCGCGGGCGAGCACATCGTACCAGGGCGAGGACGTGGGAAACTGAACGCCGATCACGCGCGCGCCATCCGGTTCGCGTACCAGGATCGTGCCATCGCGCCGGACCAGGGTAATGGCGCCGCCGTCCGCCCCCAGCACCGCCTGGTAGATGTCGCTGAAATATTTCAGCGAGAGTGCGCCATAAACCAGACCGATCATCGCGCCCTGCGATCCGTTCACCCGGCGCGCGAAATAGACGGTCCATCCGCCCGTCTGCCGGCTCGTCTCGGGGCCGCTGAGGAAGGAGCCGCTGTCGCCGGTCGTGCTGAAATGTTGATAGACGTCGCGATCCGACACGTCGGTGGCTTTCGCCGGCCAGAAGCGGGACGTGTTGATGATCATCCCGCCAGCGTCGGCCAGCGCGAGCGCCTCCAGTTGCGGCAGGTTGCTCATGCGGGCCGCGAGGTCCTGTTGCGTTGCCAGGCTGGCCAGCGACTGGCGGAAGTCCGCCGTCGTCTCGATCCCGTCTGCGTGGATGCGCGCCTCGATGGCTTGCAACACCAGATCGACGCTTTGCAGGGCGCGGGCGGTCTGTTCCGCCAGCAGCACGCCGATGATCGCCTCATTTTTCTGGTAGTTGACGACGCTGGCGCGGTACTGGTCCCAGATCGTCAGGCCGGCCGCGAGCAGGACCAGGACGATCAGGCCCGCACAGGCGGCCGCCAGGCTACGGCCGGTGTGCGCCCGGACGGATGGTCGGGCGCGCGGCAAATCGGTCAGGTCCGTCAGCGAATCGGCCATGCTGGCACCACTAGATCACCAGCACGCTGTCACGCAAAGCGCCGGATGGCCGATGGCCGCGAAAAACGGCTCAGCTTCGCCGGTGCGACCGATGCGCCGGTTTTCGGCTGGAAACGGAGAACGCCAGCCCGACGCAGACCAGTCCGAGAGAGGCGACCGGCAGCCAGGCGGGGCGTAACATCAGGGGCAGGGCGACTTCGGTCCAGACCCAACTGCCAAGGGCGCGTTCCAGCCAGCCATGCAGGGTGTCCGGCAGGGCGTGATCGAGCTGATACAGGGCCCTGCCCAGGGAGACCGACCCGGGCCCAAGGGTCGCCAGGGCCACGGCTCCGACCAGCAGGATGGCGGACAGGACGGTCAGGGTGCGTTGGAGGATCACATGAACAGCTTTTCGTTCTTTCGGTCGGTATAGAGGTTCGCGACGAAGTCAGCATAGCCATTATAGAGCTGCGTGGGCACCATTTCATCGCTGCCCAGCAGCCGTTCGCGGGCCTGGCTCCAGCGCGGATGCGACACCGCAGGGTTGACGTTGGCCCAGAACCCGTATTCCGACGGCCCGATCGCCTCCCAGAAGGTGGTCGGGCGCTTGTCGGTGAAGGTCACCTTAACGATCGCCTTGGCAGACTTGAAGCCATATTTCCATGGCAAGGTCAACCGGATGGGGCCACCGTTCTGCGGCGGCAGCGGTTTGCCGTACAGGCCGGTGGACATGAAGGCCAGATCGTTGGCCGCCTCCTCGATCGTCACCCCCTCCACATAAGGCCAGGGGTAAAACGGGGAATGCAGGCCGCCCATGGTCTTGTCCTGCGCGGTCTCGAAGGTGACGTATTTCGCACTGGCGAGCGGATCGGCCAGCTTCACCAACTGGCTCAGCGGAAAGCCGGTCCAGGGCACCGTCATCGCCCAGGCCTCCACGCAGCGGTGGCGGTAGATGCGCTCCTCGAGCTGGACCTGCTTCAACAGATCGTCGAGGTCGATGGTGCGCGGCTGCGAGACCATGCCGGCCAGTTGGAGGCTCCAGGGCCGCTGCTTCAGTGCCTGCGCGTCGCGCCAGAGGTTCTTGCTTTCGCTGAATTCGTAGTAGTTGTTGTAGGTTGTGGCGTATTTTTCCTCGG
>Ga0302320_10028187_pt1 | contig 10793 bp, 8 predicted proteins | sample Bog_T0_3_FD_202130 | JGI IMG/M metagenome (GOLD analysis project Ga0302320, IMG submission 202130) | Peat permafrost microbial communities from Stordalen Mire near Abisko, Sweden - Bog_T0_3 | ecosystem: Environmental > Terrestrial > Soil > Wetlands > Peat | place: Sweden: Abisko, Stordalen Mire... | reverse complement strand
TGCTGGTGTCGCACGATCACGACTTGATCGACGAAGTCGCGACGCGCATCTGGCACTTCGAAAGCGACCACACTATCACCGACTTCAAGGGCGTCTACGAGGAGTATCAGACGGTACACGCGTAGCCGGGTTGAGCGCTTTCGCCCGAAGCATTTAGAATCAACTCACTCTAATGAATAAGTTTCGCAGGGCCGGGCTGACTGTGGCCGGATTGCTTTTATTTGTGAGTCCGGTGGCATTTGGTTTCCAGGCCGCTCCCACGTTTTATCTCACCTCATCCATTAATCCTGGAATTGCGGGTCAAGCGATCACGTTTGTGGTGAAGGTCACGAATGCAAACCCTATGGGCATGACGGCACCGACCGGGACGATTACCTTCCTTAACAACGGAACCACTTCCCTGTCGACGGCTCCCGTGACGCTCAGCCCGATTGGCACGAGCAACGCGAGTCAGGCAATCCTGACGACGTACAACTTAACCAACGGGACGTACAACGTCACCGCTCAGTATAGCGGCGACAGTCAGAATGCGGCGGCGACATCGCCTGTTTATCAGGAGGTGGTCGCTCCGGCGCCGACTTCGAGTTACACGTTCACGCTGAATGAGTACACAGAGACCGTTGAAGCGGGGACTCCTGCGACTTTCACGGTAATCATTTCCCCCATCGACGGCTATAACGGCACGGTCAGTTTCGAGTGCAGCAATTTGCCGACGGCCACGTCGTGCAGTTTCAATCCCATCAACGTTACGCCGAATTCTTCAGGAGATGAGGCGACGGCGACCCTGACTGTAAACACCACGACTAGTTCTTCGTTGTTTCCGCCAAGGCTCCCCGGAAAGAACCGGTGGTCGCCAGTCTGGGCGGGTCTGATTGGAGCTGGGGTTTTCGGGCTTGTTTTTGTTGGCGGGAAAAAACGACACAACGCGGCTTTACGAACACTCGTCGCCGCTATGCTGATTTGTGGATGGACGGCTTGCGGCGGCAGTTCAAGCACAACAACGACGCCGCTGGGTACGCAGACGTTTACCGTTACTGCGACAGGAACGGCGGGCACCAATGGCGGGAGCACAGCTGCGCAGTCGGTGACGGTCACATTGACGGTAACGAGTACCGCGCCTACGACAACGACGGAGTTACAGTATCCCCATCTTTTTGCCGACTCGCTTTAGCGTGTCGAGCGCCTGATCGAGTTCTTCGCGGGTGTGGGATGCGGTCATGATGGTGCGGATGCGCGCCTTGCCTTCCGGAACCGTCGGGAACGCAATCCCCGTGCCGAGTACACCTTCGTCGAATAACGCGCGGGAGAAATCCATGGTCAGACGTCCGTCGCCGATGATGATGGGCGTAATCGGAGTTTCGCTGGCGGGCGTAGTTTGACCGCCGATGTTGAAGCCGAGCAATCCCAGTTCTTTCTTCCAGAAGCGGGTGTTCTCCCAAAGGCGTTCGATGCGTTCCGGTTCGTCTTGCAACACGTCGAATGCTGCGATGCAGGTAGCCGCGACCGACGGGGGATGCGAGGTCGAGAAAAGAAATGGGCGGGCGCGGTGATAGAGATAGTCGATCAGATCGCGCGAACCGCAAACGTATCCACCGAGAGCGCCGATGGCTTTGGAAAGCGTGCCGACTTGAATGTCAACGCGGCCGTGGAGGTCGAAGTGATCGACCGTTCCGCGGCCGTTGCGTCCTAGGACGCCGGAGGAGTGAGCGTCGTCGACCATCATGATCGCGCCATATTTTTCGGCAAGGTCGCAGAGCGCGGGCAGCGGGCCAATGTCGCCATCCATGGAGAACACTCCGTCAGTGATGAGGAGTTTGCGTCCGGGATCGTGCTGAACGCTGGCCAGTTTTTCCTCCGCCTGCGCAATATTTTTGTGTTCATAAACCAGAATCTTTGCCCGTGAAAGACGTGCACCGTCGATGATGGACGCGTGATTGAGCGCGTCGGAAATGATGAAGTCTTCTTTGCCGAGAAATGCGGAGACGGTTCCGGCATTGGCGGTGAATCCGGATTGAAAGACGACGCAGGCTTCGACATTCTTGAAGCGGGCAATCTTTTCCTCCAGTTCCATGTGAATTTTCATGGTGCCGGCGATGGTGCGAACTGCGCCTGAGCCCACGCCATATTTTTTCGTGGCGGCGAGCGCCGCCTCGCGCAGCTTGGGATGAGTCGTGAGGCCGAGATAATTATTGGACGCGAGGTTAATGACCCTCTTACCGTCGAACGTGCAGACGGCGGCCTGCTCGTCGTCCAATACACGCAGCTTGAAGTGTGTGCCTTTGGCTTTCAACTCGTCGAGTTGGGCGGTCAAGAAAGCTAAAGGGTCAGTTCGGGTCATTACTGGCATGGACACTCTCCTGGGAACACGTTTACACCACCTCGACTAGCGACTTCAATCTTCGTGCAGAGCTTCGTCGGGCGTCTCGTCCGCGACAACAGCCTTTTTCGGCTCTAAGAACTTGGCAGTATTCAACAGCGAACGGCCTAACGAAGGATTGTAGCCGGTCCAACTGCCGACGATGCCAGCCTCGCGCTCGAAGTGGGCGCGCATGCTCTCCACTTTCGAATCCAAGTCATCGAGATAATGCAGCACCAGCGCTTCCGGAAACATGGGCAGCTTAGGCGAGCCGAATTCGTAGTGCCCATGATGGCTGATGATGAGGTGTTCGATCAAAATCTTCAGTTCGTCGGGAAAATCGGGCAGCCCGGCGAGTTTTTCCTGCAACATTTCCAACTCGATAATCATGTGGCCGAGTAGCTGGCCCTTCGTCGTATAAGCAAATGATCGGCTATAGCTCAACTCGTGAATCTTGCCGATGTCATGGAAGAAAGCGCCGGTGAGTAAGAGATCGCGATTAAGCTGAGGATAGTTCTGGCAAATCAGATCGCAGGAACGGCAGAGCGAAACTACATGCTCAAGCAGTCCGCCGATGAAGGCGTGGTGTAGGGTCTTCGCCGCGGGGGCGTTGCGATACGCCTCCGCAATCTTGGGGTCGGACATGAAAGCTTCGACCAGTGCTTTCAGGTGCGCGTTCTGGAACGACGCCACAAAGGCAGCCAGAGAAGCCCAGAGTTGATCGACATCCTTGGTCGTCTTCGGAAGGTAGTCGGCATAATCGACCTCGGACTCACCCATGCGCCGAACTTTGTGAATCGTGATCTGGAATCGGTTCTTGTATTTGTTGAGCAGTCCCTTAACTTTGAGGAAGTCATCCTGCTCGAAGGCATCGATGGCCTCCTCGACGTTGTCCCACATCTTGGCGTCGATTTGGCCGGAGCGGTCGCCGAGAGTGAGGGCCAGATAAGGCTCTCCGGTTTTCTTGGGCTTGACCTGCTTGGATACCACCACGAAGGTAGAAGTGATGATCTGATTTTCCTGCGCGGCGCAGTCGGATAAGAAGAAATCTTTCATGATGGTATGCACAGAGGCAGGACACAGCATTTCCGGCGGCCCGTGCGGATGTTCGACCAGCTTATCTTAAAACAAGAGGAATTTTTTCTTCTTTTTGAGCTGCTTGGCCGCTGGATCTTTGTCGGCGGTCTCAACCGGCTGAGTCTCGTTGGGGCTGGCTCCGGTGTCGTCGTAGCCGGGAGCAATCTTGATGAACGCGTCTTCGCGAAGCTTTTCGAGGTAGGCACGGAGAGCGGGCTGGAGCTTTTCCATGTAGAGGGCGTCCTGCACACGAGGCTCAATTTCAGACAGCGGAGGCACGCCAGCCGCTTGATGATCGGTGACTTCCAGGATGATGAAGCCCTGCTTAGTCTGAATCACGTCGGAAACATCGCCCTTCTTCATGGCGAAAGTTTTCTCTTCCAATTCCTTGGCTAGCACGCCTCGCTTGAAGTAGCCCAGGTCACCACCGTCCGCTGCGCTTGGGCCTTGCGATTCCTTCTTGGCGACGTCATCGAAGGACGCTCCATCGCGAATTTGCGCGAGGATATCTTCGGCCTTTGCTTTTGCGGCGTCCGCCGCTTGTTGATCGATTTCCGTAGCGCCTTCTTTCTTCTGCGGAGCGATCAAAATTTCGCTGAGTTTGACTTCCTCCGGGCGCTCCATCTGAGCTTTGTGCTCGTCGTAAAACTTCTGTTCATCGCCTTTGTCGATCGTCAATTTCTGTCCAACCTCTTTGGCGATGACATCCTGAGTAACGATCTGCGTACGAATGGTGTTCTTGAAGTCTTCGAAGGAAACGCCCTGAGCCTCAGCGGCTTTTTCCAGGTCTTCCATGGTTTCCAGCTTCATATCCTTACGCATCTGGTCGAGTTTCTTGATCACTTCGGTCTCGCCGGTGATGCCAAGGTCGTCGGCCCGCTGCAATAGCAATTGCTGATCGATGAGATCGCGCAGGACATCTTTATCCTGCTCCGCGACAATTTTGTCGGCGTTGGCGGGATCTTTTTGTTGGGCGTCCTGGCGGAGCTGTTCTTTACTGCGCTCGAATTCCTGGCGAGTAATGATGCGGTTGTTGACCCGCGCGACGATTTCTTCGACGACGGTGTCGGCGGTAAGGAGCGAGGGCAGGAAGCATGCGGCGAGGGCGAAGACGATCAAACGCCCAGAGCGCAATTGCGCGGGACGGGGCCGGGCTAATGGATGCTTTGTCACAGTGTCTTAATTTTAACTCCTTGATTACTCCGATGCCACTGCCACTCCTGATATTCTGTTGAGTTTTTGCGAAACATTCAGAAATTCTCGTTGCGAGGGAAACTGTGAAGCCTCTGAGTTTGTTTTTCAGTATTCTGACATTGACGATGCTGGGCCAAGCACAATCCAGTGGTGCGCCAGACCTGGCGCAGTTGCAAAAGATGTCGGCGCGATTCGCTCCGACGCCAATTCGCGTGGATGTTTCAAAGCTTTCTGCGGGGGATCGCAACGCGTTGGTAAAACTGATCGAGGCGTCCCGCATTCTCAACGAAGTATTCATGCACCAATACTGGAGCGGCGATGTCGCACTGCACGAAAAGCTGCAACGGGATACGACTCCGCTCGGTAAAGCGCGCCTGCATTATTTTTGGCTGAATAAGGGGCCCTGGTCGAATATCGATGACGATGCGCCGTTCATCCCGGGAGTTCCTGCGACAAAACCGCTGGGGGCTAATTTTTATCCTGAGGACATGACGAAGGCGCAGTTTGAGAGTTGGGTCGCGACGCTGCCTGCGGCGCAGCAAGAACAGGCCAAGAGCTTCTTCACTGTGATCCGATGGCAGGGCGGCGCAAAGCAGCTGACGGCGATTCCCTACAGCGAAGAGTACAAGGACGATCTCGATCGCGCCGCTGGGCTGCTGCATGAAGCGGCTGGCCTCACGGGAAATGCCAGCTTGCGAAAATTCTTGAACGCACGGGCGGACGCTTTTAGTTCGAACGATTATTACGAAAGCGATCTGGCCTGGATGGATTTAGATGCGCCGCTCGACATCACGATTGGGCCTTATGAGACTTACAACGACGGCTTATTCGGATACAAGGCCGCGTTCGAAGCGTATGTTAACCTGCGGGACGATGCGGAGACGGCAAAGTTGTCGGCCTTCACCAAACATTTGCAGGAGATTGAGAATCATCTGCCGATGGATGCCAAGTATCGCAACCCGAGGCTGGGTGCGGCGGCACCGATTCGCGTGGTCGATGAGATCATCGCCACGGGCGACGGAGCACATGGGGTACAGACAGCGGCTTACAATTTGCCGAATGATGACCGTGTCGTGCAGCAAAAAGGCAGCAAGCGCGTCATGTTGAAGAATGTGCAGGAGGCGAAGTTTCATGGCGTGCTTCTGCCGATCGCGCGACGGACTCTAGCGCCATCAGCGCAATCCGATATCAGCTTTGAATCTTTCTTTACACATATTCTGGCCCACGAGCTCATGCATGGCCTCGGGCCGCATCAGATCAACGTGAACGGACGCGACACAACTCCGCGAGAAGAATTAAAAGAAATCTATAGCGCGATCGAAGAAGCCAAGGCCGACGTGACTGGCCTTTTCGCCTTGCAGTATTTGATGGACCACGCTCACGCGCTCGGCATGGATAAAGTTCTGCCGTCCGATGAGGCGGCGCAACGCCAGCTTTACACGACTTATCTGGCGTCTTCATTCCGCAGCCTGCGCTTCGGCTTGAACGAGGCGCATGGCAAGGGCATGGCGGTGCAATTCAATTTCTTTCTCGATCACGGGGCGTTCATACAACATAGCGACGGAACGTTTTCGGTGAATGTACCCAGGATGAAGTCCGCGGTGGCCGAACTTGACCACGATCTGCTGACGATCGAGGCCGAGGGCGATTACGCAGGCGCGAAGAAGCTACTCGATGAGATGGGCGTGGTTCGTCCTGCATTGAAGCGGGCGCTGGAACGCTTGCACGAGGTTCCGACCGATATTGAGCCGATCTTCGTGACAGCGGAGGAGCTGGCCCCGTCGCCGGACAAGCCGAGCGTGGCCAAGGCTCCCCTGCGGAAGAAAGCGCCAGCGAACTAATGGCTCCTCCTCGCGAAATCGAAGTGAAGTTTGTCGTTGAGGATTTGCGCAGGCTCGGCCGTCGCCTCAAGGCTGCTGGCTTTAGTCGGGCGACTCCGAGCGCGCACGAAGTGAATACGCTCTACGATCTTCCCAGTAAGAGTTTGCGCAAGCGCGGCGAAGTGCTTCGATTGCGGGTGTATGGCAAGAAGTGGACGCTGACCCACAAGAGTAAGGGAAAAGCGGCGCGGCACAAGATTCGCATTGAGAACGAAACCGCGGTGGCGAGCGGTGAGGCCATGAACGCGATTCTTCTGGCGCTGGGATACGCACCGACTTTTTGTTATGAGAAGTTTCGTGAAGAGTGGAGCGACGGCCACGGACATGTCGTGCTTGATGAAACGCCGATTGGCGACTTCGGAGAGATTGAGGGTCCGTCGCGCTGGATCGATCGAACGGCGCGGACACTGGGCATCGCTTCGGAGCATTACATCACCCAGTCCTATGTCGAACTTTTTCTGGATTGGAAGAAGCGCGCTGGCGCTACGGCTCAGAATATGACATTCGATGAAGTATTGCGACGCGAACTTTGAAACTCGAAGTTTGCAGCTGGAGCCCACTCATTCCCGCACCAAACTAACCAACAAACACCGCATGAAACGCGGCGAAGCGCGTGGTACTCTCACTTGAGCTTTGGAGTACGAAACAAATCGCATGGCAGCGCAGAAAGAAAACTTCCGGCGTCTGTTGCGCACTGTGGAAGCGCTCTCCGACCTCGGACCGGCTATCACCGCCGAACGCGAATTTCCTCAGACGGCGGCCGCGATGCTTTCCGCGTTAATGGAGTCGGCGGTGGCGAAAGAGGGTGTTCTATTCGCTTACAGCAATAAGCCTTCGATGCTGACGTCGGTGGCGTCCGGCGGATTCGTGCTTATGCCGGAGCCGGCAATCATTCCACTGCTCCCTAAGCACGTTCATGCACTACTCTCGACGCGTGCAACCATCATTCTGAAGAGCGGTGCGTCTGACGTGTTTCTTAGCGCGAATGGAAATGTTGCGCCCGAGCTCTTCCAGTGCATCGCACCGCTCCGAGTTGCGGGGCGACTGGTGGGCGCGGTCGCTCTGGGCCGTCGCGAAGGCAACGCCAGTTACGACAATGACGAACTGGAGGCGCTCGATTTGCTCTGCCACTATGTGGCGCTGGCTTTGCATAATTTCAATCTGACGCAGAATCTTTCACAACGCGTTTCCGACAACTTGCGCATGATGGCTTCGCTCAGTGGATTCTATGACAACGCGCTGGAAGCCTTCGCCGCCGCCGTCGATACAAAGCATGTCAATATTCACGGTCACTCGTTGCGCGTAGGCCGCTATGCTGCCGCCATCGGCGAGGCGATGGGCCTCGAGACGTCCGAACTGATTGCGTTGCGTTCGGCGGGATATCTCCATGACATTGGCAAGATCGCTGTCGATCGGCGCTTATTCGCCAAACCGAGTTCCCTCGATGCGGAAGAGTTTCGGCAGATGGCGGATCACACCGTGGTCGGCCACGAAATCGTAAGCAACGTGCAATTTCCCTGGCCGAGCATTCCGGAGATTGTGCGGTGGCATCACGAACGCGGCGACGGTTCGGGGTATCCCGACGGCCTCAGGATGGCTGAGATTCCGATGCCGGTGCGAATTATGGGTTTGGCGGACACCTTCGACGCAATGACTAGCGAGCGGCCTTACCGAACTTCGTTATCTTTAGGGGGGACGCTGAACGAGATCGTCCGAATGGCGCCGCACAAGTTCGATCCCGATGCCGTACAGGGGTTACTCCTGCAAATCCGGCGCGATGCCGTGGGCAGCAACCGAACGAAGTTCCTGGATGAACGCCTTGCGGGAAACATCGCAGCCACAGATATCGACCAACTGGCGGCGAATCTGCAACATAAGACCAGTCACGGACGCCTCTTCCTGACCTAGCTCAGGGGCTTTCAGTCCACCGTTTCGCCACTTCCGTAACCAAAATAGGCAGCAACTTCCGCCCTCTCGCGGGTTCATACTATAGGCGGGACTCAGACCGTTTCCGGGGGAATCGTGCGACTAGGATATTCGACAAGAACGCTGCTCTCGGTGACTCTCGCGGGCCTCTCGTTGCTCGGAATCGCTTCTGGCAAGAAGAAAAAGAAGGAAGACGCGGCCACCATGGACGAGCACAAACGCGCCGTTCATGCTCTGAATCGGCTGACCTTCGGAGCCCGCCCCGGCGATGTGGATCGGGTTGAAGCGATGGGCGTCGATAAGTGGATCGACCAGCAGTTGCACCCTGAAAAAATCGACGATTCGCCCTTGCAGTCGCGGCTGCAGCAGTTCCCTACCCTGCAAATGGACAGCCGCGAATTGACCGCTAATTTCCCCCCGGAGCAAAGAATTAAGGCCGTCATCGACGGCAAAGAATCCATGCCGACGGATCGCGCCGAGCGTGTGGTGTACCAGATGCAGATCGACCGCTATGAGCAGAAACTCGAGCGCAAGCAAGCGGCGGCGGCGAATCCGGTGCAGCCTGTCAGCTTGGCCAGCGCTGCGGGAAAGACTCCCGCTGACGCCGACACGACCCAGCAGCAGCTTCCGGCGGCCGCAATGCCAGCCGCTGAAGATGTGGATGCTGGCGACAAAGCATACGCCGACGACGAAGCCAAACAACTCATCTCGATGCCGCCGGATCAGCGCTTGAACGCGATTCTCAGTCTTTCCACCAACGATCGTCGCGCGTTAGTCAAGTTCATCAAAGGCGGCCAGCGTGATCGGGTACTAGACGGAATGTCTCCGCATGATCGCGAGATTGCCCTAGCGCTGAATAATCCGCAGCAAGTTGTGACAGACGAATTGGTTTCCGCCAAACTGGTTCGAGCGGTTTACAGCGACCGCCAGTTGCAGGAAGTGCTCACCGACTTTTGGTTTAACCACTTCAATGTATTTGTTGGCAAAGGGCCCGACCGCTACATGCTCACCGGATATGAGCGCGATGCGATCCGTCCTTATGCGATGGGCAAGTTCGAGGATTTGCTGGTCGCAACGGCGCAAAGTCCGGCGATGCTTTTCTATCTGGACAACTGGTTGAGCGTGGGACCGAACTCAGACGTAGCCAACGGAATCCCGAAACGGGCCGGCGACGATTGGAAGAAGCGCGAACGCCAGCCGGGACCGGTGAATCAGTCTAAAGGCAAGCGTAACGGCCTGAATGAGAATTACGGACGCGAGTTGATGGAGCTGCACACACTCGGCGTGAATGGCGGCTATACGCAGAAAGATGTTACCGAAGTTGCCAAGGTTTTGACCGGGTGGACGTTGACCCAGCCGCGCGAAGGCGGCGGCTTCAAGTTCGATGAACGCATGCATGAACCCGGCGACAAGGTTGTACTCGGACACAAGATCAAGTTCAACGGCGAGAAAGAAGGATATGAGCTGCTGCACATACTGGCGCATCATCCTTCGACTGCGAAGTTTATTTGCACCAAGCTGGCGGTGAGGTTTGTCAGCGACACTCCGCCGCAGGATCTCGTGGATGCCATGACGCAAACTTTTCTCAAGAAAGACGGCGACATTCGTGAAGTCATGAAGACCATGCTGCAATCGCCGGAGTTCTGGTCGCCTACGGAATATCGCGCCAAGGTGAAGACACCGCTTGAGTTCACCGTGTCCGCGCTGCGCGCAACCGGGGCCGAGTTGTCGGACGCGATGCCGGTTGCGCACCAGCTCCAGAACATGGGCATGCCACTTTACGGGATGCAGCCGCCTACCGGTTATTCCGAAAAGTCGGACGCATGGGTGAACTCCTCCGCCTTGCTCGGGCGCATGAACTTCGCGCTGGCGTTCACCGCGGGGAAAACACGGGGTGTACAGGTCTCGCTGCAAAACTTGATCGATCCCAGCACCGCAGCCGATGTGGACGATGCCCTCGTCGTCCTGGAAAAAAGCTTCCTGGCCGGCGACGTCTCCCCGCAGACGCACGACACCATCGCCGCGCAATTACAAGATCCAAAGATTACGCAACGTACATTGGACGACCCCAAGCATCCGGCAAATATTGCCATCATTGCGGGATTGCTGTTGGGATCGCCCGAGTTTCAAAAGAGATAATTAGGAGTCAATTTATGTCCATCACACGTCGCATCTTCGTTCGCAACGGAGCTCTGGCAGTCGTCGGCAGCGCAGCCGTCCCGTCATTCTTGCGGCGGGCCGCTTACGCCGCTGATATGGCGGGGGGCAAGAACAAGCGCCTCGTCGTGCTCTTCCAACGTGGCGCGGCCGATGGACTGAATATCGTCGTACCTCACGCCGAACCGGCCTACTACGCCATG
>Ga0302320_10028186_pt1 | contig 10793 bp, 5 predicted proteins | sample Bog_T0_3_FD_202130 | JGI IMG/M metagenome (GOLD analysis project Ga0302320, IMG submission 202130) | Peat permafrost microbial communities from Stordalen Mire near Abisko, Sweden - Bog_T0_3 | ecosystem: Environmental > Terrestrial > Soil > Wetlands > Peat | place: Sweden: Abisko, Stordalen Mire... | reverse complement strand
GCCGCTCAGAATGACGTCGCGTTTTTCAACTACAGATTCCAAAGGTCGTTCCAACATGATATTTGATCCGGTTGGGAGGGTGAGTGACGGAGCGCACTGTGGCGAGTGCGGGGCGTGATTATGATCACAGCATAGCGAATGTGGATCGCGATGGGCGCGAGTGCGTCTGTGCGGGGTCCGGATGCAACGAGTCGATTGATGTGCAAGTTGCCCTGCGCGGGCAAAGAAAGAAGTATCGATGGCTTCCAGTTCGGCAGGCACCAGAGTTTTGAATAAGGCTTTAGCGCAGCGCACGATGAGCGGGGAAGAGGCGGCGGCGCTGATTCAACCCGGATCGCAGATTGGGATGAGCGGCTTTACCGGTTCGGGCTACCCCAAGGCGGTGCCGATGGCGCTGGCGCGGCGGGTTGCGGATGCGCATCTGCGGGGCGAGAAGTTTAAGGTGAATGTATTTACCGGGGCCTCGACGGGACCGGAGTTGGACGGCGCGCTGGCCATGTCCGGAGCGATGCAACTGCGCACGCCGTACCAGTCCGATCCGATTACGCGGAAGCTGATCAACGCCGGCGATATGCAGTACATCGACATGCATCTGAGCCATGTTGCGCAGCTGGTGGAGTACGGGTTCCTGGGCAAGCTGGACCTGGCAATCATCGAGGTGACGGCGGTGCTGGAGGACGGGCGGTGCATCCCGAGCACGTCGTTGGGCAATAACCAGACCTGGATCGACTGTGCGGAGAAGATCATTCTCGAAGTGAACTCGACGCAACCGATGGAGTTGGAAGGGCTGCACGACGTCTACTACGGACTGGGGCTGCCGCCGTTCCGCGACCCGATTCCACTGACCTCGCCGAGCCAGCGGATTGGGATTCCGCATTTGAAGATTCCCATTGAGAAGGTGGTTGGCGTGGTTTATACGGATGTGCCGGACCGCGCCAGCCCATTCAAGGCCCCAGACGAGATTTCGAACCGGATTGCCGGACACATTCTGGAGTTTCTGGGTTGGGAGGTGAAGAAGGGGCATATTCCGGAGTCGCTGCTGCCGCTGCAATCCGGGGTGGGGAACATTGCCAATGCGGTGCTGTACGGGCTGGAGCAGGGGCCGTTTGAGGGCATGACCGCATACACCGAGGTGATCCAGGACGGGCTGATCCGGCTGATGCAGAATGGGAAGCTGCTGAGCGCTTCGGCGACGGCGTTTTCGCTGAGCCCGGAGGGGGTCGCGGACATCATGCCGCACATCGGAGAGTACCGGGAGCGGATTGTGCTGCGGTCGCAGGAGCTTTCGAACAATCCCGGGATCATCCGGCGGCTGGGCGTGCTGGCGATGAACGGCATGATTGAAGCGGACATTTATGGCAATGTGAACTCGACCCACATCATGGGTTCGAGCATTATGAACGGGATTGGCGGCTCGGGCGATTTTGCGCGCAACGGGTTTATGTCGATCTTCATGGCGCCGTCGACGGCGCAGAAGGGGACGATCTCGACGATTGTGCCGATGGTGTCGCATGTGGACCATACGGAGCACGATGTGAGCGTGGTGGTGACGGAGCAGGGGTTGGCGGACCTGCGCGGGCTGTCGCCGACGCAGCGGGCGAAGCTGATCATCGAGAACTGCTCGCACCCGGACTATCGTGCGGCGCTGAAGGACTACTACGGCCGGGCGGGAAGGCTGGCGCAGGGCAAACACACTCCGCATCTGCTGACGGAGAGTTTGAGCTGGCACAGCCGCTATCTAAGATGCGGGCATATGTTGAAGCAGGACGAGAACTAGAATCATCGGGCTCGAATGGAATCTGCTACCCTGAACCGGAGGGATTTGATATGGCCACTCCGACGATGGTGCCTGTCGAGTTGTACCTTCACTCACCGGCTGAATATGAGCCGGATGCTGAGTATGTCGATGGAGAGATAGAGCTGCGGCCTATGGGAGAATATGATCACTCCACCTGGCAGCAGGCAATCGAGCGGTGGTTTCTCGGCCATCTGAAGGATTGGAATATCCGGGTCCGGGTTGAGCTTCGCGTCCGTGTAAGCCCGACACGCTACCGGGTGCCGGACGTTGTGGTATTCGATCGCGACCGGCCGGTCGAGCAAATCCTGACCAAATCGCCTATCGCGGTATTCGAGGTGCTTTCACCGGAAGATCGTATGTCGCGAGTCATGGTCAAGCTGGGCGACTACGAGGCGATGGGAATACCGGCCATTCGCGTGATCGATCCGGCAACTGGGGCCATCTTTCGCTACGAGAGCGGCAGGCTCGAAAGCGTCGTGGTTACGGCAGAACAACTTGCAGGTAGTCGCTGCTCGATCGACTGGGACCAGGTTCGGGCGCTGCTCGACGCTTGAGCCCTCGAACAACCGGTAGTTTGGCTCGATCCCAATCATGCCCTATATGGCGGGTTCGCGGGTCGCATCGCGCAGGGTGAGTGTCAATGAAAGAGATGGTGCGCTTGCGACGAATCGAGCGCGAGCGATCAGGCCCTATCGGCGGGAATCAAACGGGCATTTCCGGGGTTCCAGGCACCTTAGTTAAGCGTGCACCTTTCATATTGTTGTGCGGAACGAATTCGCGAGCGGGGTTTGGCTTAGGCCGGGAATTGCGAGTTTGTGGTAGAGTTATCGCTGACTTTGACCACATCAATCTCGCTCGGGGCGGCGCGCTTTGCAGGCGAAGGCGCGGACGCTGCGAAGACCGGACCGAAAATCGACCATGGCAATCTCCCGGCGCAAACTTCTCGCTACGTCAGGTTCACTTGCAGGCTATGCGGCCCTTAACCGGCTCGGACTAGCCCAGGCTATCGCACCGGCTGCTTCGGCTGCCGACCAAGCTGCGGTTGCGCCTCCGGCGACGGCGGCGGCAAAGGCGCTCTACGCCGACATAGGACCGGCGGCGTGGGCGGAGCTGAACCACCGGCTGCACCGGGTGAACGAGGACCTGGTGGCGCTGGGATTGCGTCACATCCCAGGAGTGGACGGCACGTTCCTGACCGGCTATCCGTATAACGAGTTCTACGACTGGGACCTGTACTTCGAGAACCTGTATCTGTCGTACTACGGGGTGTGGCCGCTGTGCTTTACCAATCTGCGGGAGTTCCTGAACCGCGAGCAGGCGGATGGATATGTGAACCGGAGTTTGATCAAGCAGCGCGACCGGCAGCAGTTCAAGCCGTTTCTGGCGCAACTGGTGGTGCTGGGCGCGAAGCAGGATCACGACGACTACGAGTGGCTGCGCGGCAAGTACTACGACGGGCTGAGCCGTTACATCGCGAAGTGGTTCTCTTACGATTCGGACAAGAATGGGCTGCCGGTGTGGAACTCGGCGGATGCGGCGGGCACGGACAACCAGTGGTCGCGCGCGGGGGCGCTGAGCTCGTTTACGGTGGAGGGCGTGGACCTGGCCAGCTACCTGATCCGTGAGCTGCGGGCGATGGCGGTGATTGCGACGGCGCTGGGCAACAAGGCGGATGCGGCGGGCTTCAACCAGCACGGCGACGAGGTTGCGAAGCTGATCAACTCTGTGTTCTGGGATGAGAAGGAAGGGCTGTACTTCGACCGGAACGAGAAGACGGGGCAGCGGGTTTATGTGAAGTCGGCGACCAACTTTATGCCGCTGTTCTGCGGCGCGGCGACGCCGGAGCGGGCGAAGCGGATGATCCACGACCACCTGATGAATCCGGACGAGTTCTGGCTGACGTACCCGGTGGCGAGCTATGCGAAGACCGAGCCGGACTACTACCAGGGCTCGCACGCCGAGTGCAACTGGCGGGGTTCGACGTGGGCGCCGACCAACTACATGATCTTCCAGGGCCTGCAGGATTACGGCTACCACGCGGAGGCGCGCGAGTTGGCGCGGCGGCTGTTCCAGATGGCGGTGAACAAGAACCCGGTGCTGCGCGAGTACTACAACGCGGAGACGGGCGACGGGCTGGGGCAGACGCGCTTCTGGGGATTTACGGCGCTGTACTACGGGATGCTGCTGGAGTCGTATGCGAACTACGACGCGGCCAGCCTGACCAAGCCGCTGCGGCCGCTGATGACACAGGAGCTGGGGGTCGAGTTCCCGGCGCTGGCGAAGATGTGGCCGGTAACGGCGAGCTAAAGCGAATCACAGAGGACACAGGGTAAAAGAGAGAGCACGGAGGATTCGTGCCCCTCGATCGAGAGATTGTATTTTTGCTTAATGAGCTATGAGCTGGTTTGGCGCGGCGGGCGGTCGGGATTTCTTGACTGGGGCGAGCGCCGCAAGGGCGAAGGCAAAGTTGGACGGATTGGCTTGATAGGATCACCATTGACAATGGTGTGGGGCGAATCTAGGGTTTCGAGGTGCAATTTGTTTCCTTATGGGCGGAAGTTCACCCGCTCTCGCGGAGCGATCCGCAGTCTGAGAACTCATGACACGTACGTCGAAAGCTGTTTTGTCGTCGATCGTGGCTGCTGCCGCATTGGCTGCCGCCGCCACGGCCATTGCCCAAAGTGCGCCGGTACCTGTCAATGCACAGGACGCGCTGGCGCAGGGATTTGTGATGCCGCCGGATTCGGCAAAGCCGCGGACGTGGTGGCACTGGACCAATGGCAACGTGACCGAGACGGGCATTACCAAGGACCTGGAGTGGATGAAGCGGGTGGGGATTGGCGGATTCCAACTGGTGGATGTGGCGTCGGGCAATGGGCAGGTGGTGGAACCGAAGATCAACTTCGGGACCGAAGAGTGGTACCACGCGGTGAAGCACTCGGCGGAGCTGGCGAAGCAGCTTAATTTGGAGATGTCGATCTTTAGCTGCGCGGGCTGGAGCGAGGCGGGCGGGCCTTGGGTGACCGAGCAGATGGCGATGAAGCGCCTGGTGTGGAGCGAGACGGATGTGGAAGGCGGGAGGGCTTTTGCGGGCAAGCTGGCACAGCCGCCTTCGAATGAGGGATCGGTGCGGGATTCGGGCGCGGGGGGAACGCCGGGTGATCCACCGTTTTACAGGGACAGCGCGGTGATCGCGTACAGGACGCCGGCTGCCGAGGCGCCGATGGCGTCGCTGCATCCGACGGTGACGACGAGCGGCGGCCCGATTGACGGGAAAGCCCTGATGGATGACAGCCTGAACACGGCGGTGACGATTGCCGCGCCGAAGGAGGGCGGGCCGGCTTGGCTGCAGTATGAGTTTGTACAGCCGTACACGGCGCGTGCGCTGTCATTCGGGGCGCGGGGAAGGATTCCGGTTGGGAAGATTCTGGCGAGCGACGACGGGGCGACGTGGCGGACGATTGTGGATATGCCGGGGCCGCAGGGATATCACGGAGCGTCGGTCAGGACGTTTGCGTTTCCGGCGGTGACGGCGAAGTTCTTCCGCATTGAGTTCGATCGCCAGGGGCTATCTCCGGCAGAGGTCATCCATGGCGAGGACGATACGCCACCGCCGGTCCGGGCGGGCGCCGCGGGAGGGTTTGGGGCTGCCGGCTATGGCGTGAGCGAGGCGATTTTTTATGCGAATGCGCGGGTGAATCGCTGGGAGGATAAGGGCGCGTTCGGCAGCCTGATGGATGTGTATGACGTAGTGCCGACGCCGGCTGCGCCCACGGCGGCGGAGATCGCGCGCGGCGATGTGGTTGATGTGACCAGCAAGATGGATTCGGACGGCACGCTGCACTGGGATGTGCCGGAGGGCCATTGGACGATTCTGCGGATGGGCTATGCCCCGACGGGCGCGCGGAACCGGCCATCGGTGCCGGCGGGCAGCGGGCTTGAGGTGGACAAGCTGAGCTCGAAGTATGTGCAGCAGTACTTTGCCGGGTACATGGATCCGATGCGGGCTCACCTGGGCGATCTGGTGGGGTCGACGGTGCAGTACATGACGATGGATAGCTGGGAAGCTGGGATGCAGAACTGGACCGACGCGATGATCGCGGAGTTCAAGCAGCGGCGCGGGTACGATCCGACGCCGTACCTGCCGGTGCTGGCCGGGCGTGTGGTGGAGAGCGCGGACGTGAGCGACCGCTTCCTGTGGGACTTCCGGCGGACGCTGGCGGACCTGTACGCCGGGGACTTCTATGGGACGATGGACAGCGAGTTGCACAAGCTGGGGATGAAGGCGTACTCGGAGGCTTCGGGGGTTGCGCTGGAGATTCCCGAGGACACGCTGCTGAACAAGAGCCACATCGATATACCGATGGCGGAGTTCTGGGTGCGGGCGCTGCATCCGGACTCGATGTATTACGTGGATGTGCGCGGGGCGGCGAGTGCGGCGCATGTGTATGGCAAGCCGCTGGTGGCGACGGAGACGTTTACGGGCGGCGGATATGAGGCGCCGTACACGCTGAAGAAGATTGCGGACTACTGGTTTACGCAAGGAGTGAACCGGCTGGTATTCCACACGTCGGCGGAGCAGCCGCTGGACACCAAGCCGGGCAATACGATGGTGGGCACGCACATTAACCGGAACATTACGTGGGCGGAGCTGGCGAAGCCGTTTATGACCTACACGGCGCGGGTGCAGTACATGCTGCAGCAGGGTAGTCCGGTGGCCGACCTGGCGTATCTGCTGCCGGAGGGCGCACCATCGACGATGCCGTTCTGGGGGCCGGGACTGCAACCCGCGTTGCCTGCGGGATACGACTACGACTTCATCAACACGGACATTCTGCTGAACCACACCAGCGTGTTGCCGGACGGGCGGGTGCATCTGGACGGCAGCGGCGAGATGCCGGAGGGGATGAGCTATCGCGTGCTGGTGCTGCCGCCCACAACGCAGATGACGCCGGAGGTGCTGCGGAAACTTCATGCCTTGGTGGCAGCGGGAGCGACGATCACGGGGGCGCGGCCGACGAGTTCGCCGAGCTTGCTGCACTATCCGGATGCGGATGCGCAGGTGTATGAGTTGGCCACCGATCTGTGGGGCGATATGGATGGGGTGACGCTGAACCAGCACGCATTCGGCAAGGGCATGACGTACTGGGGGCTGACCCTGGATGAGGTGCTGACGCGGGTGAAGGCGGTGCCGGACTTCGCGGCGAGTGGACCGCTGGACAACCCGCCCGCATGGGTGCATCGGCATACTTCGGACACGGACATCTATTTTGTGGCGAACCAGGCCGACGCGCCGGTGCATCTGGATGCGCGGTTTCGCGTGAGTGGAAAGGATGTCCAGGTCTGGCGGCCGATGGACGGCGGGATGACCGCCAAGAAGCCCGGGGACACGGCGGGATACACGACCGTGGTGAGAATGCCGGATCGTTCGGGGAATCATCAGCCGGGGATCGGGCCTGCGCTCTACACCACGCCAGCGGGTTTCACAGAGGTTCCGCTGGACCTGGCGGAGCGCGAGAGCGTGTTTGTGGTGTTTCGCAATGTTGCGCAGGCTCCGGCGCGAAGTGCATCGGTGGCTGCGGAGACGAAGCTGACCACGCTGAGTGGGCCGTGGACGCTGACGTTCCCGGCGAACTGGGGTGCGCCGGCAAGTGTGCAGATGACGAAGCTGACTTCGTGGACGGAGAGTGCGGTCGACGGCGTGAAGTACTTTTCCGGCACGGCCACCTACAGCAAGACGGTGATGGCGCCGGCGACGTGGTTCAAGCCGGGGCAGCATATCTGGATCGATCTGGGCAAGGTACGCGATCTTGCCGAGGTGAGGGTGAACGGCAAGGCTGTGGGGATGGTTTGGGCCCCGCCGTACCGCGTGGACGTGACCGGCGCATTGAAGCCTGGCGCGAACAAGCTGGAGATTGCGGTGACGAATGAGTGGACCAATCGCCAGATCGGCGACCGGCTGCTGCCGGCGGAGAAACGGGTGCTGGCCCAGCCCGGAGTCGCGGGGCGACCCGGAGGCGCACCCGCTGGAGGGGGAGGGTTTGGCTTCGGGCCGCAGACCCCGCCGGAGTCGGGATTGCTGGGTGAGGTGACGGTGGTGGCGGAACGGCCGTAGGTTGACGTTCGGCTGCGGAGTCCTTTTGCGGGGGTCACACGTCTCCTGCGTGTACCCTCATCCCATCTGTCTATGACACTGGCGTAGGCTAGCCGACGCCATGTAGTATTTCCCGCCGGATGGGGATGCGGCGCCGGGATGTTCCCGGCGGGTTGGAAGGTCGCCGCGACGGTGCTTGTGCGCGGACGACCGGCAATGAGATAGTGGTGTGCATTAAAGCGAGGTCACTTCGTGAGGTCTCAATCGATCGGTCTATTAATCTCTCTCGCGCTGGTGCTGCCGGCTGCTGCCCAGACCGCGGCACCTGCGCCAGCCCAGACTCCCAACCAGAATCCGATTCTGGCTCCAGCCGGTGCTCCTGGAACTCCGGGGGCTGGCGGGGCTCGCGGGCAAGGCCGCGGCGGCGGGCCGGGCGGAGGTCAAGGCGGCGGGCAGGGTCGGGCCGGCGGCCCGGGCGGAGGTCAGGGTGCAGGGCAGGGGCGACCAACTGCGGATGCTCAGCCCGGGTTCCCCCCAGTGGCGGAGCGCATCGGCGGCCGTCCGAACCACAACGAGGCCGACCGCGTCGCACGGTGGAAGGTGGTTGCGGTGCCCTACGCGAAGGCGGGGTTGACGCCGGCCGAGCAGCAGATGATCGCGAAGCTGGCGGATGCGTGTCACCAGCTGGACGAGATCTATCTGCGGCAGAGCGACTTTGGCGGGTATTGGATGTACCACGGCACGCAGAACGCCGACCTGTACCGTCTGTTCTCGATCAATGGGAGCCGGTGGGATGTGTCCCAGCCCGGCCACGACTCCTCGTTCATCCCCGAAGAGCCGCTGGTGCCGGGGCATGAGCTTTATCCGTTTGGAACGACCGGCGCGTATATCGAGAAATATGTGGCGGCGCATCCCGACCAGAAGGCGGCGATCTACAGTCCGTGGACGGTGGTGCGTTCGGCGCCGCTGGATCTGACGCCGGCGCTGAGCCAGCCGGTGGCGAATGTGGCAGAACGCCTGTACACCTATCCGTATCACGAGGCGTATGCGGAGTGGGTGAAGGCGGCGGTTGCCGATCTGCGGGCGGCGGCGAAGCTCTCGCCGGATGCGGCGTTCGCGCATTATCTGAGTCTGCGGGCGGATGCGTTGCTGAATGACGACTACTACGCCAGCGACGTGGCCTGGCTGGACTTGAAGGACCCGAAGATCGATCTGATCTTTGCGCCGTATGAGACGTATCTGGATGGCGTGCTGGGGGTGAAGACGTCGTATGGCGGGGCGATCCTGATCCGCAACGATGCGGAGAGCCGCAAGCTGGCGATGTACCGGCAGCACGAAGCCGAGATGCAGAATGCGCTGCCGGTGCCGCCGGAGGCGAGGCCTTCGAAGGCGGGTCAGGCGACGCCGATGGAGGTGGCCGATGCGCCGCTGCGTGCGGGCGACCTGCGCTACGGCTATCAGGCGGTGGCGGACAATCTGCCCAACGACCCACGCATCCACGCGGAGAAGGGATCGAAGAAGATCTTCTTCAAGAACTTTATGGACGCGCGGGTGGTGAATGTGGTGCTGCCGGTGGCGCAGAAGATGCTGACCGAGGCGCAGGCCAAGGACGTCAGCAGCGAAGGCTATCTGACGGGGGTGATCCTGCATGAGGTTTCGCATGGGCTGGGGCCGGCGTATGCGCACGTGGGCGGCAGACAGGTTGCGATCAACGAGGCCATCGGGCCCGCGTACAGCGGACTGGAAGAGGCCAAGGCCGATGTGACCGGCATCTTTCTGGCCAATTGGCTGGTGGGCCAGAAGCTGCTGCCCGCGAGTGAGCTGAACGGCATCTATGCGTCGTACGTGGCGGGGATTTTCCGCGCGCTGCGCTTTGGCACAGGCGAGGCCCACGGGCGCGCGCAGATGATGGAGTTCAACTACCTGCTGGAGCAACATGCGCTGAGTCTGGGAGCGGACGGCAAGTACAGCATCGACTATGCGGGGTTGGGGGACGCGATCGCCGGGCTGGATAAGCAGCTGCTGCTGTTCGAGGCGAACGGAGACCGCGCGGGCGTGGAGGCATGGTTTACGAAGTACGACGCGATGCCGCCGGCGCTGGTGCATGCTCTCGAATCGACCGCCAACATTCCCGTCGATATCACACCGGACTTTGAACTTGCCCGCGGGGTGCGCCCATGAAGTTGATTGTTGCCAGTCTGCTCGCTGTCTCTACTGCTCTTGCCGCCAACCCAGCTATTGGCCAGGAGAAGATTACGCTGCACCACCACGATGCGGCGCACCAACCTCCGGGGACCATTGTGGTGCCGGCGTCGGATTTCTTCGCGGACTTTCCCGATGGCGACGCCAGCGGCGGCGGTTTCGGCGGCGGTCGCAACCAGGGGCCGACCGCGTGGCAGTTCAACAGTTCGTCGCTGACGCTGGGTGTGGCCGGCGACCTGGCGGTAAAGCTTACGGTGAAGGAAGCCGGGACGTACCACCTGTATGTGCGTGCCAGCGGGGCAACGGGCAGCTCGTTCCAGGTTGCGGTGGACGGCAAGCAGGACCCGACGAGCTTTGGCACGGGCTCCATGGATATGCAGAAGGGCGGCGACTTTACGCTGAAGCCGGGGCCGGTGGAGATCCGGCTGACCGCGATCAAGCCGCGGCCGATGTTCAACGTGCTGGTGCTGACCAAGAACGCGAGCTTCGCGGAAGACGACCTGAAGAAGCTGGAGCTTCCGCCCGAGGTGAAGCTGCTGCATGAGTACCAGATTGCGCCGTCGAATATCGTCAAGTTCGGCGATGTGGATGGTTCGGGCAAGTACGCGATTCTGGATATTCTGAACAACTACTCGTCCATCATGTATGCGAACGATGGGCACGAGTTGTGGCGCTGGACCGCGCCGCCGACCTCGCAGG
>Ga0302320_10028185_pt1 | contig 10793 bp, 5 predicted proteins | sample Bog_T0_3_FD_202130 | JGI IMG/M metagenome (GOLD analysis project Ga0302320, IMG submission 202130) | Peat permafrost microbial communities from Stordalen Mire near Abisko, Sweden - Bog_T0_3 | ecosystem: Environmental > Terrestrial > Soil > Wetlands > Peat | place: Sweden: Abisko, Stordalen Mire... | reverse complement strand
GCACCTGGTGCTGGGCGATGACAAGTACCTGCACGCGATGCAAAGCGCATGGCAGATTCTGGCGGCCACGCAGCAGTATGCCTCTGGCGGCTGGGGGCCGAATGAGACATTCATTTTGCCGCACAAGGGCCAGCTGTACGACAGCCTGCACTCGACCGACGATCATTTTGAAACGCCGTGCGGGAGTTATGCGGCCATCAAGCTGGCGCGCTATCTGCTCTGCGCCACGGCCGACGGCCGCTACGGCGATGGCCTGGAGCGAGTGCTGTTCAATGCGATTCTCGCCGCCAGGCAGCCGGACAGCGACGGCGATTATCCCTACTACTCAATGTATGGACCGCGCGCGCACAAGGTCTACTACGCGAAGAAGTGGCCGTGCTGTTCGGGCACTCTTGTGCAGTGTGTGGCCGACTACGTGAAGAACATCTACTTTCGCGCCGCAGACGGCGTGGCGGTGAACCTCTATGCGCCGTCGACGGTGCGCTGGAATCAGAACGGTGCGGCGATCGCGCTGACGCAAGAGACTGGCTATCCGCTCTCGCATGGGGTGACGATCAAGGTCGACTGCGCTGCGCCCGCGTCCTTTGCGTTGCGGCTGCGCCTTCCCGAATGGCTGCAGCGGGAGCCGGCGATCCGGGTAAACGGTGAGCGTGCATCGGGCGAGACGCAGCGCGGCTTCGCTGTCATCAAGCGCCGTTGGAAATCGGGTGACACGATGACGTTCGATCTTCCCCTTGCGCTGCGCACCGAAGCGATCGACGACCTGCATCCGAAGACCGTGGCTGTTCTGCGCGGGCCGTTGGTCTACGTCGAGCTGAATCCTCGGCCAGGGCCGGCAGCGCTTGGCCATCTTGAGAAGCAGACGGCCGTCGCTGGGGCGCCCGGTGCATTTGTGGAGCAGGCCGAGGGATCGGACCGCGTCCACGTGCCGCTCTACGCGGTCGAGGAAGAGAGCTATACCACGTATTTTGAGAAGAGCTAGGAACAGCTGCCTGATGTCGATCAGGGTGCTCGCCAGGCGGCGCCTGTGATACAAGTTGGGCGGGGAGAACCTTGGTGCTGAAACCTGGATTGACCGCGCCGGCACGGGCTCGCAGCTCACGCTGCGGACTCGCGCTGCTTGCGGCTGTGCTCTGCGGCGTCTCTCTGCAAGCCCAGACCGGCCCGCTGCTCGGCGCAGCGTGGTATCCAGAACAGTGGCCGGAGGCGCGCTGGGATCGCGATCTGCAACTGATGGAGCAGGCTCACCTGCACGTTGTTCGGGTGGGCGAGTTTGCATGGAGCCGCATGGAGCGGGCCGAGGGGCGCTACGATCTGGATTGGCTTGAACGCGCCGTGCGCATGGCAGAGAAGCATCACATCGCTGTCGTGATTGGCACGCCCACCGATGCGCCGCCGGCGTGGCTGACCAGGGCGCATCCTGAAACGCTGCGCGTGGACGCGACCGGTCATCGCGCCGAGCATGGCCAGCGCCGGCAGTTCAACTATGCGAATCCACTCTACCGGGTTTATTGCGCGAGGATCGCAACGCAACTGGCGCGGCGCTTCGGGCGCGACCCCGCTGTGATCGGCTGGCAGATCGGCAACGAGTACAGCGACGAATCGTTCGACGCGGAGACACGCCGTCAGTTTCAGGCTTGGCTCAAGCATCGCTTCGGCACGCTGGACGCTTTGAATGCGGCGTGGACCACGGCCTATTGGAGCCAGACCTACGATAGCTGGGATGAGATTCCGCTGCCCACGGTGGGCGGCAATCCCGGCCTGCTGCTTGAGCATCGCCACTTTGTCAGCGATACCTGGCGCGACTTTCAGCATGTGCAGCTCATGGCCATTCGCAAATTTGCCGATAAGCGGCAGTTCATCACCACCAACCTGGGCGGGTTGGGCTGGTCAGACAACTTCGATCATTACGAAATCAACAAGGAGCTCGATCTTGCCGCGTGGGACGACTACGTGGGGCAGGGCCATCTGAATGTTGCGCGCAATGGAGCGATGCACGACTTTGTCCGCGGTTGGAAGCGCGCCAACTTCTGGGTGATGGAGACGCAGCCTGGCACGGTGAATTGGGCCCCAGTGAACAACGCGCTTGATCGCGGAGAGACGCGCGCCATGGCCTGGCAGGCCGTCGGCCACGGCGCCGATGCGGTGCTCTACTGGCAGTGGCGCAGCGCGCTGAATGGCCAGGAGCAGTATCACGGCGCGCTCGTTGGACCCGACGGCGAGCCGTTGCCTATCTATGCGGAAATTGCGCAAACCGGCGCCGAGTTTGAACGCGCCGCGCAGGCGCTCAACGGAACCGCGCCCGTGGCGCAGGTGGCTTTGCTGCACAGTTACGACAGCCGCTGGGCGATCGACTTTCAACCGCACAACCGCAACTACGACCAGCTCGAAGTTCTGCTCGGCTACTATGCTCCGCTGCGCGCGGACCGGCTCACAGTCGACATCGTCCAACCGGAAGCGCCGCTGGGCGCATACACGGTGGTCTTCGCTCCGAGTCTGAATGTCATCTCCACGGACCTGGCGGCTCACCTGCTCGCTTACGTGGAGCAAGGTGGCCGCCTGGTGCTGGGCCCACGCTCGGGTATGAAGGATGAGCACGACGCTCTGAACATCCAGCGCCAGCCCGGGCCGCTGGTCAGCGCGCTCGGCGGCCGTGTGGAGCAGTATTATGCACTGGAGACGCCGGTGCCGGTGAGTGGAGAAGCGGGCGCGGGCATGGCCCAGGTGTGGGCAGAGCAACTCTCTACGCATGATGCTGCCGAGCAGATCCTGCTGCGCTACGGCAAGGGCGACGGATGGCTCGAAGGCCAGCCGGCGATGATCTCTCATCGCGTGGGCAAGGGTAGCCTCACCTATCTGGGCGCGGTTCTGGACGCCTCCGCAATGCACACGGCGACGGAGTGGATGCTGCGCGATGCCGGCGTCGAGCCGGAGTTCACGGCTCTGCCGCCCGACGTGGAAGTGTGCCGTCGAGTGGGCGAGGGGCGCACGATCTACGTGCTCCTCAATCACGGTGCAGCTGCCGCGGAGATCAAGCTGCCGCGCGCGATGAGCGATCTTCTCAGCGATGGCGCGAGCGTGAGCAAAGTAACTCTTCAAACACAGGGCGTGGCCGTGCTTGAAGACGACTCGCCCTCACAGGCAACAGGAACGGGAGACCAACAATGAAGCAAATAACACGGCGTAAGTTCGCCGGCGGGCTGGGAACTGCGCTGGCCGCAATGCCGCTGCTGTCGGCACGCAGCCTGCTTGCTGCGGACTTCAGAGACCGCGAGATCGCTCCGTTCCGCACGCCTTACCATTACGGCAAACTGGTGCTGGGCGCATCCGCGGAGTACGATGCCTTCGACAGCAAGTCAGTGGACGATCCCTTCGTCTTTCTGCACGACGGCGCGTTTCACATGCTCTACATCGGCTTCGACGGAACAGGCTATCAGACTGGTCTTGCGCGCTCCCAAGATCTGGTGCATTGGGAGCGCGTGGCCTGCGTTGCCCGCCGCGATCCCAACTCGAAGTACACCCGCTACAACGTGGCCCTGAGCTGCATTGTGCGCGAGACCGGGCTCACCTCGCCGGGCAAGCTCAAGAAGGTGCACGGCCGCTATCTGGGCGCATGGAACGCATATCCGAGCGCGGGCTATGAAGAAGGCGCGGCGGTCATCGGACTGGCGTGGAGCGACGATCTGCTGCACTGGGAGTTGACGGACCCCATTCTTTTCCCCGCGGACGGCGCGCCGTGGGAACATGGCGGCCTCTACCGGCCCAACCTGGTTGAAGAGGACGGAGTTTTCTATCTCTACTACAACGCCAAGACCGATGCAGTGAAAAATGCGCCGGGCGGAGCATGGCACGAGCAAAGCGGCGTGGCCACATCGCGCGACCTGAAGCAATGGACGCGCTACGCGGGCAATCCGATTCTGCGCAATGGCGGCGAGGGCTCGCGGGATTCGCGCTTCGCCAGCAATCCGTTTGTGGTGCGCAACGGCGGCGTGTGGGGCATGTATTACTTCGGCTTCGATGCCCGCGGCAAGGCGCGCGAACTGCTTGCGCTGGGCCGCGATCCCGATCACTTCTCAAAGATCGACGAGATCATGGTCGACGAAGGCGCGCCGGGCACAGCGGATGAAACCTACGCGCACAAACCGTCGGTTATTTTTCACGACGGCGCTCTCTACCACTTCTATTGTGCTGTTTCCGGCAAGTGGCCTAATGAGGTGCGCGGGGTGTCGGTTGCGCGTTCCCGGCCCTGGTGATCGAGCAGGCTACGGCGCGGCGAGAAACGCACGGACAGCGCGCGTAATCGCCGGGCCGTCACACTCGAAGATGCGATGGCCGCAATCACCAGTGGAGACATAGGTCTCGGCATGTGCGGCTCTGGCCCACGCAAGAGCAGGCGCAGGATTCACCAGGTGATCGTTGACCGCAGCCACGATCAACTGCTTGACTTGAATCTTCGCCGCAGCGTCGTCCACGGATCCGCTGCCGCGGATCACATCGTGCGCGATCATTGCCTTGAGCTGCACCAGCCGGTCATTTGCGTCTCGGCCGCCCCAGGTCTTCAATGAGTTTTCCAGGAACGCGGGAAATTCCGCGCGCGAGACCTTGCGCGCCGTATAGGCCGGCGAGGGCAATGTCAGCGCGCCAAACTCATTGGCCAGCGTGAGCGCGGGCTCGGCTGCATAGTTGCCTCCGTCGAAACCGGGGTCCGCTTCAACAAGCCGGCGCAGCAGATCCCAGTTGAGCAGATCGTACGATGTCTGCTGCGGCGTGCCGACAATGGGTACGGCCCTGCTGACAAACTCCGGATAATCCGCCATCCACTCGAAGGTCTGCATGCCGCCCATGGAGACGCCGAGAACCGCGTGCAGATGATGCAGATGAAGCACCTCAGTGGCCAGCCGGTGCTCGGCGCGCACCATGTCACGGATGGTGATTGCGGGAAATGCCCTGCCATGCTGCGCCGCGCTGGTTGAGGGCGACGAGGAGGCGCCGTCGCCGAGTGCGTCCACTGCGATCGCAAAGAAGCGCGTAGTATCCACAAGCTTGTCGGGCCCGAAGAACTGCTCCAGGTCTTCACTGCGCCCGTTGTACCAGGTGGGCATGAGGATCGCATTCGACCCATCCGCATTGAGCCGGCCCCAGGTGCGATAGGCCAGCACGCATGGTTCGATGAATTGCCCCGAGTCGAGTGCGCAACGGCCCAGGAGTGCGGTTTGAAGCGAGCCCTCCTGCGCGACAACCGGCAGTGCGCAGGCGAAGATGAGCAAGGGTGCGATGCGGCGCAAAAGTGCAGCGGCCGCCGCCAGACTAGCCGAAGATACGGGGCGGTTACGTTGATTCCGCGCTGCTGCGAAGTTTGTCGTACACATGGCACATCCATTCTGCTAGTTTGTTGCAATGGTCCGCAACAGAATACGCACTTGCGTCTTCCCGATTGTTGTTTTTGCCGTTACTCTTGTGCCGTCCGCCGAGCGGCTGCTGAGCCAGCAACCCGGGCCGGCCGTGGAGCAGCAACTAGCGCAGGTGCGGCAGGGTGTTGGCGCCGGACCATTCGCCGCGGACTGGGATTCGCTGGGCGCCTATCGCATTCCGGCCTGGTATCGCGACGCAAAATTCGGCATCTTCATCCACTGGGGCGTGTATTCGGTTCCGGCATTCGGAAACGAGTGGTACCCGCGCACCATGTACCAGCAGGGCAGCGCCGAGTTCAAGCATCAGGTGGAAACTTTCGGTCCGCAGGCGAAGTTCGGCTACAAGGATTTTATTCCGCAGTTCCGCGCGGAGAACTTCAACGCCGATGCCTGGGTGGACCTCTTCGCGCGGGCCGGCGCGCGCTACATTGTGCCTGTGGCCGAACATTGCGATGGGTTTGCCATGTACGACTCCGCGATTGATCCATGGAACGCTGCGAAGATGGGGCCCAAGCGCGATGTGGTCGGCGAGCTGGCAGTGGCCACGCGCAAGCGCGGCTTGCACTTTGGCGCCTCATCGCACCGCGCGGAGCATTGGTGGTGGTACAACGGCGGCATGAAGTTCCCATCCGACGTCGAAGACCCGCGCTACGGAGTGCTTTACGGCCCGGCGCGCCCCATGGTGCTGGCCGGCGAAGACGACTCGAAGGAGCCCGACCCCAACCACCTGGAGCGCTGGCTTGCTCCCGATAAGGCCTTCATGGACGACTGGCTGGCGCGCAGCGCGGAGATTGTGGACAAATACCATCCCGACTTTCTCTACTTCGACTGGTGGATCGGCCAGCCTGCATTTCAGCCGTACTTGAAGCGCATGGCCGCCTACTACTACAACCAGGCTGCCGCGCGGCAGCAGGGCGTAGTGCTCACCTATAAAGAGCACGACTTCCCGGAGAACGCCGCGGTGCTGGACATTGAGCGCGGCAAGCTGGACGCAGTGCGGTTGCTGCCCTGGCAGACCGATACCTCGGTCAGCATTCATTCCTGGGGCTACGTGAAGAATGACGAGTACCGCGACTCTCGATCTCTGATTGACGAGTTGGTGGACGTGGTCAGCAAGAACGGCAACCTGCTGCTCAACGTGGGCCCGAAGGCGGACGGAACAATTCCCGACGAGGCGCGCACCATCCTGTTGCAGATGGGTGCGTGGCTCAATGTAAACGGTGAGGCGATCTACGGGTCGCGCCCATGGCTGGTTTTTGGCGAGGGGCCGACCAAGGTGACCAGCAGCGCGCTCAATACCGACCGCCAGGACTTTACCGCGGACGATGTTCGCTATACAACGCATAACGGCGCGCTCTATGCCATCGCGCTGGGATGGCCGGCAAGCGGAGAACTGCATCTGCGCTCGCTGTGGAGCGGTAATCCGTACCTCGCGGGACCGGTGCGTTCAGTGCGGCTGCTTGGTTCAACGGAACAAGTCGCGTGGAAGCAGGAGCCGGATGGTTTGCACATCCAGTTGCCTGCGGTCATGCCGGATGAACCGGCCTTTACGTTTCGAATTACGGATGCCGGCGGCGTGGCCGGAAAGTGAGTGTGCAACTCGAAGCCTTACCGCGGATCGCGGGGCGAGGCAAACCAAGCGACAGCTCCGCGATGGAGCTCGGGAAGGATGAACTTCAGACCCTTGGGTGAAGTTTTTCCCGGCACCTCGGCTTCGCTGCCCATAAACGGCAGCCAGTGCAACGTGCGGCCAAACTTCAGCGGAACACTCACTTGAATATTCTGCTGCGCGTTCGGCGTCGCCTTGGCTCCGGCTTCAAGCCCATCGAAGTTAGCAAAGAACAGGTAGATGCGATCGCCGATGCGGGCTTCATGCACCACCACGTTTTTGGATGCGTTGACCTCGACGCCGGTGCTGGTCGCGATTGCTTTGAGCAAATCCGGCTCACTCGCGGGATCAGATGCGGAGAAGTCCTTTTCGGCGCGGCTCACATAGTCGATTTCCGGATTGCCGGAGAATCGCATCGCCCCGTGAAGAGCCGCAAGCTGCGGATCCGCAGCCCCGGTCACTACGACCTTTCCTCCCTGCGAGACATAGCGGTCGAAGCCGGCTACCTCTTCCTTGCTCACCACCTTCACGCTGGGCAGAACCAGCACTTTGCCGCGGAACGTTGCCAGCGTGCGCGGAGTCACGATCTGGAACTGGATGTGATTTTGCAGCAGCAGCAGCAAGACTCCGCGATAGGAGTTCACGAACTCCGCGGGATAGAGGTTGCGCGTCGTATCGGAGAAATACACGCCCGTCTCCGCAACGGGGCTTCGCAGAGCTCCAAAGATGTCCTCGTGTTTCGCAATCCAGTTGTAGATCTCCGTTCGCGCCGGCATGTCGTTTGACCCGGACATCACGTGTCCCCGCGCATCCCACACGTTCGCGCCGGCGGTCAGCTCCGACATCGCCAGGTTCAGCATCGCATCGCGGGGCTCGACGTGCGGTGCCCCGTCCCATGAGTAGTTGAGTATCCACGTGGGCTTGTCGCCCGCGAAAGCGCGGAAACTGCGCATGCCGATCTGGTACATGAACCAGTCGAAGGGAGAGCGAGACGCGGCCGTATGATCGTCGCCGTCGCCGAACTCATATTCGTGCGCGACGGCATCCACCAGCGGGTAGAGCTGATACACATCGGCTCCCACCCGCGGCGCAGCGTCTTCAATTCCCGGATAGATCTCCGGGATGATGGCGATGTGCGGGTTGGCGGTGAGCGCATTCTTGCGAATCTCTATAAGAAAATCGTCGATGGCGCGGATGCGAAAATCAACCCACTTCCTGAATCCCGGGTCCTCTGCATCGCCCAGCTTGATGTCTTTGCGCGCATCCAGACCGGTTTCTTTCTTGAATGCTTCCACGGTGGAATCATCGAAACTCGCCCACGTGTCTTCCCAGCCGTTGAAGTGTGTCATCCAGTAAGGGATGTCGACATAAATGCCGTCAATGCCGGTTGCCGCAATCTGGCGGACACGCTGCATGTAGAGCTTGCGCCACTCCGCCGCAAACGGGGACACCCACACATCTTCCTCGCCCTTTGCAATCCAGAACGCCGCGCCGGAGTTGAAGATCGCCGGCTCCCCGGTGATCTTCCGTTGCAGCCAGTCGGGATGATCCTTGGCCAGCGTATGCGCACCATCCGATTCCTTGGAGATGCACTCCGTGCCGGCGATGTAGACGAACGCCTTGTTGCCGGCGCGATGAGCCTCTGCGGCTACCGTGCGGATGGCATCAAGCTTGGCGGAAGGATCAAGCAGACTCTCGTACCTGCCCGGAATGTCGTTGTCTACTTCGATTCCGTAGACGCCGCTCGCAGCGGCTTGCTGAACAATCTGCCGTGCGTTATCCGGGCCGAGCCCCCAGGCTGCGATGCGAACCTGCCGCATCCACTCCCGATCCGGACCGCCGAAATGCTGTGTGTCCGCGGACTGTTGCGCGCCCAGGCTGCCGGTTGAGATCAGTGCCAGCGCGAGAAGCAAACTTGCCTTGCGACGAGAAAGAGAAGCAACAACGGACATAAGGCCATCCTGATAAGAAGGGCAGGTTGAGGTTCGAGGTCTCCCACCCATTCGCCAGAAGTGCGACGCGCAGGTCCTTCGACTCCGCTGCGCTCCGCTCAGGATGACAGAATGGATGGGGCACGGAGCCGTGTGCGCAATCAATCGAACGCAACCAGGAGTGTCAGTCATTTTCCGCTGCCTCAGAATTGATAGCGGACTCCGAGTTGCATGTTGCGCGGCAAAGCGCCGCCGGCAGTGGATGCAATAACTCCAAAGCTCGGGTCTTCAAAGCCGCTGTCCGGCAAACCGAACCGCTCCGTATTGGTGCAGTTGAAACAATCCACATGAATCTCCAGCTGCCTCTTCTCGCCGCCAAGGCTGTGCGACTTCTCCAGCGACAAGTCAGCCTGGTGGATACCCTCCGAGCGCAGCTGCGAAATATAGCGCGGTGCATTGCCCGGTTGTTGGTCACCGGGGTCCGAGAAGCAGTTGGAGTTCAGATAAGGCAGTCCGAACTTGCCGGCGTCGTGGATGCTGATTCCTGTCGTCAACTGATACGCGTTGCAGGTCACGTTGGGGCGCTGGTTGCCATCCGCGAGCCGCGGATTGCCCATATGAATATCGAGCGGCTGCCCACTCTGAAACGTCAACAGCGTCGTCAGTTGCCATCCGCCCACCACCGCATCGAGCCCGCGATTCATCTTGCTGCCGATCAAATTCCCCCGGCCAACCGGCAGCTGAAACATGCCCGCGATCACCAGCCGGTCGGTCGCATCGTTGGCGCTTGCCGACCACTCAGCCTTCAGGTGATCCATCTCCTGCGGAAAGCCGTTGCCGAACGTGCCGATGAAGTTATTGGGCCCTGCCGAAGAATCGTCCGTGTTCTTCGACCAGGTGTAGTTCCCCTCGAAGTTCACGTACTTCCCCTCGCGCTTTTGAAAGACAACTTGCAGCGCGTTGTACCAGGAAGACGCGCCGATCACCTTGTATGCCTCAAAGGGACCATCGAATTGCGGATAGGGGCGGAGAACATTGATGAGCGGCAGTTGCGCATTTCCATACCGCGAAGACGGCACATTGAAGGTTGCGTCCGGTCCTGAGAACAAGGGCGCGAATGGATTATTCACCGAACCATTCAGTTCGTCGCTGGTGTACTTTCTTCTCACCGACGAGGCAATGAAGTTGCGATTATCCGTTCCCGCCCAAGGCAGAAACGTGCTGCGGTTGGCGGAGTAGTTGATGCTGATCACGAACTTGTCAGGAAATGCCTGCTGCACGCCCAGGTTCCATTGGTAGATGTTGGCGTCCTTCGCGGCCTGGGTTCCCAGGTTGTTCTGATTGGACAAACCCCACAGTGCGGCCTTGCCATACTGTTGGCCCTCCGCCGGCGGAACGCCGCCTGGAAACGGGTTCTCGAGCGTTGCATCGCGCGTCACTTCGCCGTCTTCAGTGAAGAACACCTCCGGACTGGAGGTATAGGCTGCGCCGGGATATTGGTAATTCGTCGCAACTCCATAGCCGAAATAGAGGCCGGCGCCTCCGCGGATCACGGTCGTCTTGTGGACGAGATAAGCGAAGCCCAGTCGCGGTCCTACATCTTTCCGGTAGGCCGGAACGCTGCGATCGCTGGAGGAAGCAAAGATCGTTGTCCCTTTCAATGTTCCTGATTGCCCGGGCAACCCCGGCACGGTGATGCCGCTGTCTCCGGTCAGTTCACTGAACTGGCTGTTATTGTGGCGCTCCGTATAGGGCGTGTCCCACTGGTAGCGCACTCCCAGGTTCACGGTCAGTTTCGGCGTGGCTCTCCAGTCGTCCTGCACATAAAAGCCTGTCTCCAGA
>Ga0302320_10028182_pt1 | contig 10794 bp, 3 predicted proteins | sample Bog_T0_3_FD_202130 | JGI IMG/M metagenome (GOLD analysis project Ga0302320, IMG submission 202130) | Peat permafrost microbial communities from Stordalen Mire near Abisko, Sweden - Bog_T0_3 | ecosystem: Environmental > Terrestrial > Soil > Wetlands > Peat | place: Sweden: Abisko, Stordalen Mire... | reverse complement strand
AGGCAAAAACGTCTTGGCTGGGGAACGGGCGACGCGGCGAGATTTACCCTAAGGTTTTTCCTTACACTCCGACGCTCTGAAGCGGGCGTCCCTGTTTTACCTTGCCGTCCGCAAAGAAAAGCCTCCGCGCATGACGTCGACGTGCTGAATCCTCTTGCCGACCGCCAGCACGCGGTCGCCAACAACGACATCCGTACATTCTATCTCAGCAAATCCCACATCTTGCATCATTTGCCGGACCGCTGGCGGCGAAGGCAGGAACCAATTCCATCCGCCGCGGCTCAAGGACGATTTGTCGCCGGAATGGAAAAAATCGGGCCCCTCGTAAGCGAGGATACGGTCCCCGGATTGGACAGCGGCAGTTTCCAACAGGCATTTACCTCCGTCGCGCAGGCAATTGAACACGAGGCGCAAGCCGAGGATGGGGTCGGTCAGATGATAAAGCACCCCGGAGAAGAGAACATAGTCAAACGCATCTTGGAATTCAGGAGTCACGCAGTCGTAAAGCGACATGTGCCGGACTTCCAAATTTCCGAGGCAAAAAGAGGTTTTGAGGAATTGCACCGCCTCGACATATTTCTTGACCTCTTCAATGGCAACGACTTTCGCCCCCATGGCGCATAGCAGCAGACTCGTTCCGCCGGTCCAGCAGCCGATGTCAAGCACCTTACACCCGGCGAGATCCTGCGGCAAGGCCTTAAAGCGCTCACCAAAGGCGGCAAGTATGGCGAGATGACGGTCCCCCATCCGCCCCTCGAGGGCAAACGCCCCGAAATCGTGGTTATGGCCCCAATGGAATTTAATGGACAAATCGCGCTGACGTTCCGGGTCGTGGAACCCCTCCATTTTATGGTCCACCAATTTGAGGAACGACTGGAGTCGCTTCTCAAACTCCTGCGGCGTGATGTTGACGAGGGAGTCTGTTCGGTAGCGGTTCATCAGGTTCTTCAAATGTGCCAGGGATGTCACCGGGGTCGGTTCAATACTCATAATTTCCAAAGGATCTGTTTTAACTGCCGACGCCACGGGGAATTGAACCCCTGCCGCCGCCCGGAAAAGGAAGCGGCCCAACCGCTAAACTTTAGGCTTGTCGGAAATGCTGGAGCATAGGCTCTTTGCCGGCAAAGTCACATTAAATCGTTCGCCAAAATCTGGCGGGTCGAATCCCTGCTCCGATTTTTCAATCGTAATTCCCCGCTGCTCTTCTCCTAAAAGCTGGCCCGAATCAGGGGATCAAACGTCGCCCCAAATGGAAGCCCTCGTGCCAAGTCAGCCAAAGGGTCACCCATTACTACCACGGAAACGCGGCTGGGAAGATTCTGATCGCGCGCCCGGATTGTTGGAGCCATCTGGTTTGCGTTTGAAATCGCGCGGCGGGGAGCTGATAATCCTCCCGAAGCCGATGCCTTCGAGTCAATTAAATGCAATTCATTAGACGGAGTTCCGTGATGTCCGCCTGCCATTGAAACCATGGAACCTGCCGCCTCCTTCGCCAAACCTGCGCCGGTGATGGTTGGTCTCGGGGAATTTACCGTCAGCCGTGAGCCCGGCGCGGCCCTCTGCACCGGGCCGTTGGGGGCGGGTTTGGCGGTGTCGATTTATGACTTCGAGGCGGTCGCAGGGGGAGTGCTGCATGCCTTCCTGCCCGGTTCCCGGCTCGACCGGTTTCGCTCGGAGGAGCGGCCGGGCATATTTGTTGACACTGGGCTTTCCGCCATGCTGCAAGCGTTGGAAAAACTGGGAGCGGTGCGAGGCCGATGCCTGGTGGCCGTGGCGGGCGCCGGACAGATTATTGACGGCGGGAGCGATTTTGATCTGGGCGGACAAAACCGGGCCGCGTTGGAATCGGCTCTCGCCGCGCATGGGTTGAAGATCCGCGCGGCCGAGATCGAGGGCCACGCCAACCGGGCCTTGCGCCTCAACATCGGCAACGGCGAAGCCAGCGTCCGCACTATTCCGGACGAGAAGGAAGTCATTTTATGCCGACCATAAATGATTACCTCAGCCGCGCCCGGCATTTGCCGCAGGCCCGGATTGTTCCGGACCTGTTGAAGCTGCTCAAACGCCCAAACCTCGACAGCAGTCGCATCGTGCATCTGTTGTCCCCGGAGCCGTTGCTGGCCGGGCATGTGATAAGGGTGGCCAACAGCGCATTTTACGGGGGAACGCCCACGGAGGATTTGTCGGAGGCGGTGGCGAGAATTGGCTATCAGGAAGCCTACCGGGTGGTGGCGGCGGCCAGCGGCGCGCGGTTGCTCGGTCCGGAGTTGGCGGGATACGGCATCGGCACGGGCGAACTTTGGCGGCACTCGTATGTCGCGGCCAGCGCGGCGCAGTTGGTCGCAGTTGAAGTGGGGGTGGACGAGAATCTGGCCTTCACCGCCGCCCTGGTCCACGACGCCGGCAAGGTGCTGCTGAATCCGTTCCTGGTGAAGGCAAAACCGAATTTCGTCCCGGATCACGGGATTCCGCGGACCTTGCTGGAGGTGGAGAAAAAGGCGCTGGGGGTGGACCACGGCGAAATGGGCGGACGCCTGCTCGAACGCTGGGGTTTCCCGCCGGAGATTGTCTCCGCCGTCTGGTTTCATAATGTCCCGAAAGGAGCCGGAGCGGATCGCAAGCTGGCGGCGCTGGTCTATTTGGGGAATGTGGTGGCGTGTTTGCTCGGTTACGCGCCCGGGCACCTGGGACTGGCGGTGCGCGGACGAAGCGAAGTATTTACGATTCTTGGTTTGACAGCCGAGGAATTGCCCCGGTGGATTCTGGCCACCTTCGACCACTTGCAGAGCCCCGATGCGCAGGCGGCGATGGGGGCGGCGTAGGTACGCTAAATGTCAGGGCGGCGCCGTGGCGCCGCCCTGACAATAGATTGCTGGAACCCCAGTCAGAACACCCTAGTTGCCCGTCAGGGTGAAGCTGCCGCCTTCGGTGGTTCCGAGAAAATACCCGGCGGCAGAGTTGACCGTGTTCTGCAGAATAATGCCATCAATGAAGTCCGTACCAAGACTGGTCGGATCAACGAAGGATCCCTGGATTTCCCCGGTGGTGGGGTCGATAGTGAGCGTCAGCGAGTCCGTAGCCGACGGGTCCACCGTGATCGTACTGCCACTAATGGTGACGGAAGTGGTGATCGGCGCGGTCAGATTGCCGCCCGAAAGGGTGACAGTGCCGCTGGTGAAGCTGAGGAGCGGGCTGGCATTTTGGTTATACAGCGAAACCTGCGGCAGAGCTTGATTGGTAAATCCGGCAGGATAGAGGGCCGTGGCTCCGGCTTCGTTGAACCAGGTCAACACTGAGGTGCCCGTCACGCTATTGGTCTCAGCGCCGGTCATGTTGAGCCATCCAAAGAGCACGCCGTTGGCTCCGTTGGCATAGAGCCGCAGATAGAACGGGTAGTTGCCGGCGGCGGAGGTTTGACTGATCTGGGTGCCGGCAGTGTTGTCGGCCGTGTAACCGGAGACGGAAGCGGTGCCATCGTTGTTGATGGTGAGGATGAAGTCGCCGTAACCAGCCGGTCCAGCCGTTGGGTCGGAGAAGCCGGGCAACGCGACGAGATAGCCACCCGTCAGGGAAGTCGGGGCCGCGAGGTAGCTCACAAGCGTTGCGCTCCAGCCAGCGGTATTGGCCACAGTACCGCCGATGGTTCCGTCGGTGGGGCTAAAGGTGAGGCTCAAGGTGTAGCTTGAACTGGTCACGGTGGCAGTATTATTGGCAATGCTGAACTGTCCGCTGAAGTTATTACTGTCGCCAGCGCACAACAGGTAGCCGCTGAAGCTGCCGTCCGCGGAGAGCGCCGCTCTGAAGTAGCCGGAACTGGCGGGGGCCACGGCCGTGGTGTCAAAGAACAATCCGGCAAACGAACCAACCTGGGGCTGGAAGTTATTCGGCGGAATCGTGATGGTCACGTATTGGACGGCGGTGTCGTTACCGCCATTGGCGGTGCCCCCGTTGTCCTGGGCGATGATTCCCACCGTGACGGATTGTCCCCCGGTCGTGCCGGGCGTGAAGTTAAGGTTGCCGCTGCCATCAAGCGTCGGTTGAGCCGTGAACGAGCTGGGGCTGCTGTTGGTGACAGACATGGCGACTGTCTGGGTGCTCTCATTGGGCGGTCCCGCGCTGATACCGGAGACGACGTTGGGGATGCTAACCGGCGCGTTGAAACTGTCCACCGTGTAGGAGGAGACATTCAGATTGAACGAGGGAGCCTGGTTCACCGGGGTGATGGTCAAGGTGAAGTTCGTGTTGCCGGTCAGCGTGGTGCCGACGGCTTGAAGGTTGATAGTGACATTGCCGTTGGCATCTGTCACAGGCGTGTACGTCACGGTCCAGTCTGAGCCGCTTCCGGTGACCGACACCGTTGCCAGCGTCGTATCGCCAGAGGTGGCAGTGACGGCGCAACTGGGTGTCAGCGGATCATAGACGGAAAACGACAGGCTGCCAGCAGAGCTGTTTTCCAGAACCGTCTGGGCGGTGATGCCGGTGAACACCGGCGGATAGGGAACCTGCGACACTTCGAGCAGGAAGGTGTTGGTGGAGGGGGTGTTGTTATTGACGTCGGTCATAACCACCGTCATCACGTTCGTCCCGAAAGAGTTGGTCGCAGTCGTGAAAGTCAGGTTCCCGGTGGGATCAATCGCTGGCGCTTGGGAGAAGGTCACGTTGGTCGGGTCGCCACTCGCCGAGGTGACTGCAAAGGTCCAGGTTTGGCTGCTATAGTAGTCCAGACCTGAGTTCAGGCCGGTCAAGAAGGCGGGGTGGGTGCTCGCGCCAGCATTCTCGAGCCCATTCACTACGGGGCTGGAGAAGGAGAAGGCGGGCGGCAGGCTGACCGGCGTGAGTACGAACAAGCCTTCTTCGCCGGTTCCCGTGAAATAGCCGGCGCAGGAATTGGTGGCGTTTTGCAGGATGACGCCAGCAATGGTGCAGGTATTGCCGCTGATTGGATCAACGAATGTTCCCTGGACTGTGCCAGTGGAAGCATCGAGGGTCAGCGCCAAACTGTCCGTCGCCGACGGATCCACGGTGATGGTATTGTCGCTAATCGTCACCGCATTGGTAATGGGCAGAGTCAGGCTGCCTCCACTGAGAATGACCAGGCCGCTGCTGAAAAACAGGGCGTTGGGCGCGGTGGCGTTGTAGAGCGCACCCTGCGGCATTGATTGATTGGTGAAGCCATTGGGATAGACGTTCAGGGTGGCGCCCGTTTCATTGATCCACGTCACAGTGGGGTTGGCGGTCACGTTGTTAGTCGAGCTGTCGTAGATATTGAGCCATCCATAAAGCAAGCCACTGTTGGCACCGCCGTAGAGGGGGACGTAGAGCGGGAAGTAGCCGCCCTGTGAGATTTGGCTCACCTGGGTGGCATTGGAGCTGTCCGACATGGTGCCGGCCAGGGTGACGACGCCGTTGGCCCCGACAGTCAAGGTGAAGATGCTGTCGCCGATGGGTCCCACGGTGGAGTCGCCCAGACCGGGTAGCGCCATTAAATAGGTGCCCGCCAATGAGGTCGTGGAGTCCGCAAGGTAACTCAGAAGTATCGCGTTCCAGCCGGCGGCAGTGTTGTTGACGGTACCGGTGACGCTTTGAGAGCCGGATGTGTCCAGGGAAAGGTTCAGGACGTAGCTCGATACGGACACGGTGGCAGTATTATTGGCAATGCTGAACTGTCCGCTGAACGTAGGGTTGTCGCTGCCGCACATCAGGGAGCCGGTAAAGCTGCCGTCGTTGGCGAGCGCCAGGCTGAAGTAGCCGGTGCCGGGGCTGGTCACAGCCGTGGCGTTGGTGAACAATCCGGCAAACGAACCAGCGAGCGGCTGGAAGTTATTCTGCGGAATCGTGATGGTCAGGTATTGAACGGAGGTGTCCTGGCCGCCATTGGCGGTGCCCCCGTTGTCGTGGGCCACGATGCCCACCGTGACGGTTTGTCCGCCCGTCGTGTTGGGAGTAAAGGTAAGGTTGCCGTTGCCATCAAGCGCCGGTTGAGCCGAGAACGAGCCGTTACTGTTATTGGTGACAGACATGATGACGGTCTGGCTGCTCTCGTTGGGCGCTCCCACACTAATACCGGTGACGAAGTTGGGGATGGTAACCGGCTGGCCGAACTGGGTCACCGCGTAGGTGGTTGTACTCAGATTGAAGGTGGGAGGCTGGTTCACCGGGGTGATGGTCAAGTTGAAGTTCGTGGTGCCGGTCAGCGTGAGGCCGGCAGCGGAAAGGGAGATGACGACACTGCCGTTGGCATTGGCCACAGGAGTGTACGAAACCGTCCAGGAAGTGTCGTTTCCGGTGACCGACACCGTTGCCAGCGTCGTATCTGAAGAAGTGGCAGTGAGGACGAAATTGTTGGTCAGCGGATCATAGACCGTGAACGCCAGGCTGCCTGGGGCGCCGTTTTCCAGAATCGTCTGGTCGGCTATGCCGGTGAACACCGGCGGATATTGCACCTGCGCCACTTCGAGCAGGAAGGTGCCGGTGTAGGTGTTGATCCCGCCGTTGGCTGTGCTGCCGCTGGTGGTCATAACCACCGTCATGATATTCGTCCCGAACGAGTTGGTCGCAGTGGCGAAAGTCAGCGTCCCGCTGGAATCCACCGTTGGCGGTTGGGAGAATGTCGCGTTGGTCGGGTCGCCGGTCGCCGGTGTGACCGTAAAAGTCCATGTTTCGCCGCTTTGGTTGGCTGGCCCCGGGCTAATGCTCGTCAGGAAGGCGCTGCTCGTCGTCACCCCGGCATTCTCGTTCACAATCAACGTCCCGTTGGTCATGGAAATGGTGGAGAAGGCGTAGCTGGGCGCTTGGTTGACTGGCGTGATGGTCAGGGTCAAGGTGTTCGTGACAGAGAGGCTGCCTTCGCTGGCCACCAACTGGATCGTCGCCGGTCCATTGGCGTTCACCACCGGCACATAGGTCAGAGTGTAGGACACATTGCTGGGGCCCGCCACGGTGGCCGCCGAGACGCTTACCGATGAGAGATTGCCACTGTGCGCCAAGACGGTGAGGGGGAGAGCGGTCGTCTGATCATAATCCCAAACCGGGATGGTAGCGGAACCGCTGGCGGCGTTTTCCAACACCGAAAGATTGTTAGGAAGCGTGATCACCGGCGCGTGGGCGATTTGCGCAATGCCGATTTGGAAGGTGTTGGTGAAATAGTTGGTCGTGTCGGTCATGACCACCGTCACCAAATTCGTTCCGAAAGAATGTGCGGCCGGGGAGAAGGTCAGTGTCCCGTCGGTATCCACCGCCGGCGCCGCCGAGAAGCTGGCATTGCCCGTTGTGGTGCAGGCAAATGTCCAAGTCGCGCTGCTCTGCCACCCAGGCACAAAACCGTCCACGGTTACGTTCGGCGTTTCCTCGGCTGCCAGCACAAAATTAGTGGACAGGGTAAAGCTGGGGGCCTGGCTCACCGGCGTGATGTTCAGCGTGAAACTGGTGGTGGTCGGGAGGCCGCCCTCGCTGGCCGACAATTGAATCGTCACCGGCCCGTTGGCGTTGGCCACCGGGGCGAAGGTCAAGGTATAGATGACATTGGTCGCGCTGGCCTGGCTGGACCCGGTCACACTCACCGTCGCCAGACCGGTGTTCAATGACGTGGCCGTCAGGGAGAAATTGGCCGCCTGGCCATCCATATCCGAGACATTGATCGTGGCGGTCAACCCGCTGGTTGCGTTCTCCACAACGGTGCGGTTGGTGGCCCAGGAGATGGTCGGTCCGTTGCCCAACAGGGTGAAGGAACCGTCCTGGCTGGTCCCCAGGAAATATCCGAGGGCGAGGTTGGTGTTGTTCTGCAGGATGACGGCTTGAACGTAGTTGGAAATCCCGTTTTGATCCAAGAAGTGTCCCACGATTTTACCCGTCGAAGCATTGACCGTCAGGCTTAAGTGATTGGTGGCCGTCGGATCCACGGTGATGACATTATTGTTGATGGTCACCGCGTTGGTAATGGGCATGGTCAGATTGCCTCCGCTGAGGATAACGGCGCCGCTGTGGAAATATACGAGATCGGTGAGAGTGGAGTCATAGGGCGCAGCCTGAGGCGCCGTTTGATTGGTGAAGCCACTGGCATAGTCCGCGGTGGCGCCAGGTTGATTGAACCACGTCAAGACCGGGTTGGCGCTCACGCTATTGGCCTCAAGCCCGGTGATGTCGAGCCATCCGATGAGGGATCCTTCCAGTCCGTTGTTGTAGAGCGGAATATAGAGCGGGTAGCTGCCACTGAGGGAGATTTGGCTCATCTGGCTCGCCGGGGTGTTGTCCGCCATGAAACCGGTGAGGTTCACGACTCCGTTGTTGCTGACGATGAGGCTGAATACGCTGTCGCCGGAAGGGCCTCGGGTCGTATTAGTGGAGCCGGGCAGGGCCATTGTATATGCGCCCGCCAAGGTAGTTGGGAACGAGGCGGAATAGCCCGCCAGGTAGCTCTGCAACGGCACGTTCCAATGGGTGGTGGCGTTGCTGACGGAACCGGTAATGCTTTCGGTCCAACTGGCGCTCGTGTCCACGGCGAGATTCAGCCGGTAATTCGCAGCGGCCACGGCGGCGGTATCGCTGGAAATGCTGAACTGTCCGTTGAACGTATTGCTGTTGCCTGCGCACAACACGTAGCCGGTGAATGATCCGTCGTTGGTGAGCAGCAGGCTGAAATAGCCCGAGCTGGCGTTGGTCACAGCAGTGGTGTCATAAAACAATCCTGCAAATGGGCCCGTCAGATATTGGAACGCATTCGGTGGAATAGTAATGGTCAGGAACTGGAAGGCGGAGCCGTTCGTGCCGCCATTATTGGTGCCGCCGGTGTTCACGGCCTGGACTCCCACCGTGACAGTCTGTGCCGTTGTGCCGGGCGTAAAGGTCAGCGTCCCGTTGGCATCAATCGCCGGTTGCACCGTGAACGAGCTCGGGCTGCTGTTGGTGACATTGAAACTAACCGTCTCGCTGCTCTGGTTGGCCGGTCCCGCGCTGATACTCGTGACGACATGGTTACTGGTGACCGGGACATTGTATTTGTCCACTGTGATCGAGTGGACCGCCAGGTTGAACGAGGGCGGCTGGTTCACCGGCAGGACGGTAAAGGTGAAGTTCGTTCTGTTCGTCAGGGTGCCGTCATCCGCGACGACGGTGATCGTGGCAACGCCGTTGGAGTTGGCAGGAGGCGCAAAGGTCAGAGTCCACGCAGTATTGGTGCCGGCGGCTGTTACTCCCGCCAGATTTGCATCTGAAGAGGTGCAGGTCACGGTGAAACGGTTGGTCAGGGGGTCATACAAGGTGAACGCCAGGGTCAGATTGGTGGTGGCGTTTTCCAGGGTCGTCACGTTGGTGATGCCGGTGAAGGCCGGCGGATATTGAACCTGAGCCACCGCGATCTGGAAATTGTTGGTGTAGGAGTTGATCCCGCCATTGGCCGTGCTGCCGCTGGTGGTCATTACCACCGTCACGGTGTTCGTTCCAAACGAATTGGTCGCGGTCGTAAAGGTCAGGTTGCCGTTGGTGTCCACCGCCGGAGCGACCGCGAACGTCACATTGGTGGACCTGTTGGTGGTCGTGCAGGCCGCGGCATAAGTCCAGGTCTGGCTGCTCTGGTTGGCCGGTCCCGCGTTTCCGCTCAGGAAGCCGCTGTTGGTAACCGGCCCGGCATTTTCAGCCACCCTCAAGACGCCATTGGTCATGTAATTTCCGGAGAACGCATAGCTGGGCGCCTGGTTGACCGGCGTAATGATCAAAGGAAAGACGTTGGTGGTGGAGAGGTTGCTTCTGACTTCCGTGGCCACCAATTGGAACGGCATGGTCCCGTTGGCGTTATGCACGGGCGCAAAAGTCAGAGTAAAGGCGACGTTGCTGGGGCCCAGCACATTGCTGCCTGTGATACTCACAGTCGCCAGGTTGCTCTGTGCCGTGGCGGTGAAGATAAAATTGGTCGTCAGATCGTAATCCCAGACCACTATATTCGTGGTGACCAGCCCATTGGTGCCATTCTCGAGCACCGTGAGGTTGGTATCGCCCAGGAAGCCCGGCGCATGACTGACTTGCTGCACCGCGATCTGAAATGTGTTGGTGAAGGAATTGGTTCCGTTGTCGGTCATGATCACGGACACCCAGTTTGTTCCGTACGTGTGTGGGGTTGGGGAGAACGTCAGGGTGCCATTGGTGTCCACCAACGGCCCGGCTGTGAAGGTGACATTGGTGGCGGCGCCGGCCGTCAGAACGCTGGTGGCGAAGGTCCAGACCCTGCTGCTCCTCCAGCCGGACACAAAGTTGGTCTGGGTGACGGACGGGGTTTCCTCCGGCGTCAGCACGAAGTTGGTGGACAACGTGAAGCTGGGGGCGGAAGACGGTCCCGTGACGGTCAAGTTGAAGAAGTTGGTGGTGGAGAGGCCGCTGTTGGTTTCCGTGGCCACCAATTGGATCGTGGTGACCCCGGTGGCGTTGGAAACCGGCGCGAACGTCAGGGTATAGAGGACATTGGTCCGGCTGGCCACGTTGTTGCTGGTCACACGCACTCCCGCCACGCTGCTGTTGGACGAAGTTGCCGTCAGCGTGAAATTAGTGGATAGCTGGTCATAATCCCAAACATTGATTGTGGCGGTCAGACCGGAGTTGGTGTTTTCCAAGATGGTCCGATTGGTGGCCCCGACAATAACCGGGGCGTGGTTGGTCGGCGCGACCTGGACCTGGAAAATATTGGTGGCAGAGGCGACCCCGCCGTTGTTGGTGCCGCCACTCAGCGTCATCACCATTGTCACCGTATTCGTTCCGTAAGAATGGGCCCGGGGCAAGACCGTCAGCGTCCCGTTGGTGGCGACGGAA
>Ga0302320_10028181_pt1 | contig 10794 bp, 15 predicted proteins | sample Bog_T0_3_FD_202130 | JGI IMG/M metagenome (GOLD analysis project Ga0302320, IMG submission 202130) | Peat permafrost microbial communities from Stordalen Mire near Abisko, Sweden - Bog_T0_3 | ecosystem: Environmental > Terrestrial > Soil > Wetlands > Peat | place: Sweden: Abisko, Stordalen Mire... | reverse complement strand
TTTAAAAATTAAAAAAATTTAAGGATTTGCGCAAATTCAAAAATTAAGGTTTATATTTTTTTTTTAAAGAATAAAGAAAGTAATTAATTATCGAAAAAATACTTTGCAATATTTTTATAAAATTTCTCAATGCAATTTTTTTTTCAAAAATTATTTATTCATTTTTTTTTTGCCTTTTAAATTATTTATTCATATTCATGAAATTTTTTTTTTACCTGAAATAATTTATTCAAAAAAAAAATTATTTATTCAAATATTATTAATTTTTTTTCTTTCAGGAAAAATATGCCTAATTACATAATTTATTAAAAAAAAAATTTCTTTCAAATTCAAAGTTTGAAAAATTGATAAATTCGTTTGATCTCCTTCATAAATCAAAGTTTTGCCTCCTATATTTATTGAAACTGAGATTATAATATTCAGTGGGAAGGCTGATCCGCAAATCAGGTCATAATCCAATAGTGGTGAGTCATTTTGAAGTACATTATCACAATTTAACCTTCTAATTTTTGATGGGAAATCGGTATTCCTGTGATTTTTTCCAATTTTTTTTTTTATGGAGAGAATTTTTGATTTTTCAAACAACTAAATATCTTTCTTCTTGCGGTTCTTGCAGAATTCGAATTTGGATGCAAATCCAATCTTTTATATTATCTTTCTCAAAGAAAAACAATTTCAAGTTAAGTTCCAAATCAAAATCATTGATCATTTTTTCATCTTTCATTATTTTCCCATCAAAAACTAAAATAATCTCTTCATTTTTATCCAAATTTAAATCAATTTGATTCATTGATTCATTGATTTGATTTAATCAGATTTTTTCCGTTTTCACATGAAAAAGCTCAATCAATTTCAATATTCAAAATTCTTTGAAGCCTTGAAGAATCTGAATTTATTTTATAATCGAAAAATTTCTTCTCATCGTCCAATTTTTGGCCATCGCAAATGATTTCAACATCATGTATGATTCTAATTCTGGATTTAATTATTTCTTTTGCTTTTCCGATGGTTTTCTCAAAACCAAAAATAGGAAATTCGCGTTTATTAACATTTAAAGCATCACTGATAAGAGTGATTACTTCCTCTTTGTTCCCTTCCAAGAGATTAATGGTCTCCGAATGCCAAATTTTTTTTTAATTTGACTCCATCTTTCTTTTCGCAGTACAATCGCAAGGAATTTCCGAAATCTTTCAAGAGCAACTGAGTTCTCTTTCTCATAATCCCCCATGCTATCTGGATTCTCAACTTCTTTCAGCGGTGGGTCGTATCCTTCTTCTTCAATAGATTTCTGTAATTTTAGAAATTAAATTTTTATAAGTTTTTTTATAGGAAAACATGTATTTTATATGTTGTTTAGAAAAAAATTTGGAAAAATTAAGAATATTCTTATAAAAATTATGGAATATTTCATAAAAGTTTCGGAAAATAACAAAAACAAAAGAAATTCAAAAGCAAACTTTGAAAAACTATAAAAAAAACACCTGATTCAAAAAAAAGCTATTTTGAAAATCATATATACAGAAAGTTTTTAAAAACAAATAAGAGGTTATGAAACATTCATTTATTATCAATTTCCTCCAGGATTTTTTTTCAATTCAAGATATTCCCTCCTTTCTGGATGTTTCTCTAAAACTCTGAAAAGCAAAGCCTGCAATGAAATAGATTTCGAAGATTTGGTTAAATATATCTGATGAATCTAAACGCTAAAAAAAAAAATTGAAGGTACTTCCTGGCTATAGAATTTGGATTTTTCCTGAAAATTCCTATCGATGGTTTCCTTCCAATTGGATTTCAAGTATTCCAAGTAAATTTCCACTTCTTGATCAGGTTTTGCAAAAAAAAATCAGAGGTTTTTTCATTATCTCTGCTTGGTAACTGAAACCCAATTCTTCCATTTCAACTGATTCAAATAATTAATCAAAAGTGACTTTGATATTGTGTCCTCAAAAAATTTTCGTCAGGTGGAGAAAATTTTTTAGTTATCCTTTCATTTGGCTTATTGCGAGATCCCATAAGTCAGATATCCAGTTTGCTAAAGAAGATTTGGAGTTTTTTTCAAGACTCTAATGTGCACTTATTCTTCACATCATTAAATTTTATTGAATTTTAGGTGTGGGACCTTAGTTAGACAAATATTTTCAAAACCATATAATCTATAAGTTAAAAGAAAATTAGGATATTTTAAATAAATGAGAAAATCAGAAAATCAATAAATACTTTTATTTTTATCTTTTTCTGTTTTTGTAAAGGCAAACCTTTAGCATATCATTGAAATGACAAATTATCGAAATTGGAGAATAAATTCTTTCTTCAATTTCAAAATCATTGAATTTGTATCTGTGGCATTGGAATAAGAATAAGTTTTGATCACATCTATGAAATCAATTTCTAATTCTTTTTGTGTAAATCCACTCAAAGAGCGAGATTTTGTATTCAAGCTCAAATCCCAGAATTGGTTTGCAGCTATAAATATATTTAAATCGAGAAAAAAAGAAAAATAAAAACAAATATACTTCACTAAATTTCAAGATCCCAGTGATCACACAATTGGATTTACATTTGCAAAAAATGGTGAATAAAATTCTTCAAATATTTTTGAATTATTTTTCTTTAAAAAGAATTTTGTTCAGCTGATGGTCGTATTCATACGATAATTGGAAAACTCCTTGCATACAGCATTTAAAACGATCTTGAACTTTTCTTTATTGTCTTGTTTTATATAATGATTTGACTATTTGTCCTTGCCAAATCACCGTGTTATTGAGAAATCAAGCCTGATCACATTTTTGATTGGCTTACTTAATCATGAGGAAGCATATAATTCTTCATTTTCTGTTCTTAATTTCTTCTTAAATAAATAAAAAAAAAATCTTACCATTTCCAGAACTAAATATCATTGTTGACTTTCTTCTCATTCTCCTTGGTGTGAAAATGGAAGCACATCTTGCATCCATTCCATTTTATTCACATAATACCTCTCTTTCATCGAAAGCATTATAAGAGATTGGTCCCTTAAATCTTCCCTCATCGTTTTTAGCTTCTTTCTCATCCCATCTTATCTTGAGAAGAAATTGATGAAGAACTGCGAAGAAGCAAAAATTCCTGCTTTAAAATAGCTTTACTGCATATTTTTTAAAAAGTTGTGGAATTGATTTTATTAAGCTTTAAAGTTTTGACCATCTTAAAATCAATGCAAATTTTTGAATTCAAATAATTTTTTTTTTAGTTCGAAATGTTTTTACTTCAAAAGAAAAATTTTCTTGTTTTTTTTTTTAAATTCATAATTTTTGAGTTTGAGTTTTTATTTTGAGAAAGCTTTAATTCAAATAAATAAAAATTCAGATAGCGTTTGCATAATTCCGCACAACAAAAAACTCAAACTCCAATTTATTAAAATCCTTTTGATTTTTTCAAATTTCTGAATAAAACACTAAAACTCAAGGAACCTTCAGAGAATATTCGCGATTCCCTCATGGTTGTTCCCTGTTCCCCGTAAGCCTTTAAAGATAAATTCTTATAATTTTCCTCCATTTCACTAAACATAACAAATTATTTTTTTGATGATCCACCAATAATTTAGAAAAACCCCCATCTGTATAAAAAATCATTTCTTGGAAAAAATTTAAGAAGTGAAAGAAATTTTTCATTATCAAATATAGAAAAAAAATATTTTTTTTGAATTTTGAAAAAAAACTTAGCATAATTTCCTTTTCGTGGTGACAACCAACCAATTAATGTCTTATTTTTTATATCAAGAGCACTTTTCCTCATTCAGTTAACTACAGATTTCAATTTTTTCCATTTATCATGAAAACTATCTAGAGATTTTCTCTTGATTTTCTTTAGTTCGTTCCCTCTTTTTTAAATATAAAATTGCATATATAATAAATATAGTAGTTACTATTTTCTTTATCCTTAGATTCCAATGTGTGCATTTCGCCCGTTTAAATATTTCAAATGTAAAAGTTTGTGCGCACTCACAAAGTAAATGTCTGTCCATTCTCCGTTTTATTTAGATTTCTTATTTAAAGTTTCTGGTTCCTTTTCGAATTTGTAGTTCTTTCCCAATTAAAATATGATCGCTCAACTAATTAATAAAGAGATCTATGTTTTGATGAATGAATTAGGAAAATGTATATATTTTTCCCAAATATTAGATATAGATGATGTACCATCAGCTTAAATAGATGATGTACCTTCTTAAATAGATGTACTCTAAAAGGTAGTTCCTCAAATTTATAAAAAATATTGTTAATTTTTATCAAAATTTCTGTAAAATTTATCTCGATTTAACCCTTTTAAAAGCACTAAAGTCGACTATATATTGGTTTTTTTCCAGAAAATTAATAAAAGTTATTATAATTTTTGTAAAAAATTCCTAAAACTAAAAAATGGCGGAAATGAGTAATTACAAGTCCCAATTATGTCGTTATTGGGAAAACAGTTTCTCTTGCAGCAAAGGTGAAAATTGTTCTTATGCTCATGGCAAGGAGGAGCTCAGAGCACCAAAAGGCAAAGATGGCTCATTTGTCCCAAGAAAGGATTTCGAAGGAGGCTTTCCCAAGACCAAGCCATGCAAATTTTTCATGCAAGGTTCATGCAAATTTGGTGCTTCCTGCAAATTTTCGCATGAAAATATTGAAGGAGGCAATGATTATAATGACTACAAGCCAAGTTTTGGGTACAATAATGACCAGAGAGGAGGGTTCAGAGGAGGCTTCAGAGGAGGATATAATAATTATCGAGGAGGATACCAAAATGACGGTGGTGCTTATGGTGGTGAAGGCCAGAAGTTCTATTCTTATCCTGATCAGAATCAGAATGCCAACAATGAATAAGAAATGTCATTTTTAAAATGAAAGAAGGTCTTAAGAGTTTTTCCATCCTGGAAGGATTTTTTAAGGAGGAAATTTAAAAACAAATTTAAAAATTTTTAGAGATAGAGAGGTTTTTTTCCTTTTTTTGCATTAAACTTTTGACAGGATGGGTTCAGGAGATGAATTTGGTGGAGGATTTTGCCCAAATGGCGAATCTAAGAGCAGATATCCTATTTTTTTAATACCAAATTCAAAGTTTTTTATTAGAGTGGAAATTTTTAATTTAGCTAAGATAGAATGAATTTTTGATTTTATTAAAACCCTGATTTTTTAAAAGTCTTGCTAAATAATTTAAGAATTTTTTAAAAAAACCGAGTAATTTTTTTCAAAGTTTTGAAAAATACTTAAGAATTTTTTTTTTCAAACAATAATTGTGTTTAATATTAAAGGAAGATCAAGGAAGTAGTTTTAGTTCATTTCGACAGTTTTCATCTTTTCACATTGTTTCTTCTCCTTAAGATAATCCAGATATTCTTTTTGATACGTTTTAGGGTACCCATTTGATTTTGAGCTTTCTTGCAAGGTCCATTTCAAATTTGGTAATGCTTTTTTTTTATGGAAGTTTTAAGTTTTTTTTATCTAAAATAAAATCACAAAAGCTAAATTTTTTTTATTAGGCTAATGAAATGGAAAATTTACTATTTGTTATTCTCAAGCATTAGCTTTTTTACTATTTTAGGAAAATACGAACACAATTTTTGAACATTCCCAACAAACTCAAACCTTTTTTATGATAATTATAAAAAAAAGAAATGTTTATTAATGAAAAAGAAACTTTTTGGGGAATATTTTGTTAAAGTTCTCAGACAATGGTGTTCAGAGGACATATTTGCCCATAATTGAATTTTGACTAACTAACTAAAAACCATTTTTTTCTTAAATTGTAAATCAAGGAAAATCAAAAAATTCCCAAATTTATTTCTGATAATTTTTGGAAGAAAATAATCAAATGATATTTTTTAGAAAATTTATTTTTTTAGTCGCTTTGATTAATATTTTTTTTTATATAACTGTTATCAGAATCCATTTAATCAAAATTTTCATATTTTAAAAACACATTTTTTGTTTTATTTTGAAATTTTGAAAAATAATTTTTAATTAAACGAATCTTGTGAAGTTTCCTAATTAAAGCATTCCCAATTTTCCTGCCGACATTTTCAAACAAAAATTGCAATTTTTTATTATAAATAAATCCGCTCATTCATCATGACTTCCCAATAATCGCCTGAATTTTTCCTAACTGAAATTCCACAAATCTTCCAATCGAGAAACCCCTCTATTAAATTTTATTTTGAAATTAAATTCCTTCGGAAAATTTAAAATCCAAATAAAACTTAAAAAATTCAAAAAATCATCCCCCAAGCCCATTCCCAGTCCACCAATGCGTGCCGTTTCTTTCCCTCAGCTCTACCTCCGATCTTTGCGCAAGATCCCAGCTTTCCAGTTCCACACCTCCAAATCCTTTAAAAAAGAGGTACATTCCCTATTTTTTTCTCATCTAATACTCTCCTTCCCAATAGCTTTCTATCAGAGAATCTTTGGCAAGTGCGATGGCAGACGAAATCGAGCGTGACGAAAAAGTTTTCTTGATGGGTTTGAAGCTTTTTTAAGTTTCTCCTGTTAATTTTTAATTTTTCCCAGGTGAGGAAGTCGCCAATTATAGTGGTGCCTACAAAGTGTCAAAGGGTTTGCTCGAGAAATTTGGCCCAAGAAGAGTCATTGATACTCCCATCACAGAAATTGGTTTTGCAGGTATCGGTTGTGGTGCAGCCCTTTATGGCTTGAAGCCCATAATCGAGTTCATGACCTTCAACTTCGCCATGCAGGCCATCGATCACGTCGTCAACTCCGCTGGCAAGATCAGATATATGTCAGGAGGTGATTGTACATGTTCCATAGTCTTCAGAGGTCCAAATGGAGCTGCAAAAGCTGTTGCTGCACAACATTCCCAATCTTTTGACGCGTGGTACAGCAGTGTCCCTGGACTTATCGTTTTGAGTCCTTATGATGGTGAGGATTGCAGAGGATTGCTCAAGAGCGCCATCAGAGACCCTAATCCAGTGGTGTTTTTGGAGAACGAAATCATGTACGGGGATGTCTTCAATTTGTCAGATGAAGTCATGAGCAAGGATTTCTTGATCCCCATTGGAAAATGCAAAATTATGAGACCAGGCACTGATGTCACAATCACCTGCTGGTCCAAGAATGTCAAGTTAACCTTGCAAGCAGCTGAGATCCTCCAAAAGGAAGGCATCAGTGCTGAGGTATTTATTTGATTTTTTTTATTCATTAAAAATTTCATTTTTTTCATAAAAATACGATTTTTTAATCAATTCCTTTTTTTTTTAATTTTATAAAATTCATTTTTTTTTTTATAGGTCATCAACTTGAGAACCTTGCGACCTTTGGATAGAGAAGGGATCGTCAACTCTGTGAAGAAGACCAACAGATTGGTGACTGTTGAAGAAGGCTGGCCTCAATGCGGCCTTGGCGCGGAGCAATGCGCCCTATTGATGGAATGTAATTTTTGGAGGGAAATATGATATTTTTTAAATGTTTTCCTTTAAAGCATCTGCCTGGGACTATTTGGATGCTCCTGTTGAGAGAGTCACTGGAAGAGATATCCCAATGGCATATGCCATAAATTTGGAAAACAAGACCATTCCTCAAGTTGAGAACATTGTGAACACTGTTAAAAGAGTTTGCACTGGTATGAAAAAGAAGTGAGGAAAAAATTTATGGATTCCAAAATAAAAAACATAAAATCTAAGAACTAGAACTTGATTTTTTTAGATATAAATGAATATTATTTTTTCTTTCTTTCTTTTATTACTGTCCTTTTAGTGTACATATTTTTTTTTTTGCATGTTCTTTCCACTACACTATTTATTTTTTTTGATATATGTTCTATTAATGTTTTTTTTTACATATACACAAATATTTTTTTTAGTTAATGTCTTGAATATAAACGAACATTCATTCGTATAATGTCAAATCAATATTTTTATTTTTTTTTGTTACGAACTTTTTATGTAATATTTTTTTTTGTCTTCCATTGCACTTGAAATGTAAAATAAATATCATAATGCGTCTCAGCAAGCTTAATTTTTTATTAGTGTGCTTCAAATTTTTTCTTTAGGTCATATTGATTTGAATATCAATAATTATTTTTTTTCGATTCTTCCAATTTTTTAAATTTATTCAAAGGAAAATAACAGTTTGCTGAGCTGAAAACACTTAAAAAACCTTAGGTCTTTCTTATAAAAAAAATCTATTAGATTATAAAATTTTTTATTCATTATCAAAATTCAATAATGGCTCATTATTACAGGATTGAAAACCAAAAGGAAGAGCAGGCCTCGCGTTTTTTCACAGTACTTTTCTCTCCCCGTTTTTCTGAAATTCCTTAATTTCCCCCAGGATGAAACCGGAAACACCTACAAAAAGCCCGCCTTCACAGTGTTCAAAATGAAGAACACTTTCATAAGTCTTGACAAGGCCTTCGAATATGTTGGCGATAACTCCTCGTTTCAAAAATTGACCATCAAAATCCTTGCTTTTCAATGGATCTTTTATTCTTTTTTGACTATGGGTTTGCCATTTCTGTTCACAACTCCGCAATTCTTTTGCAGCAAAACCATCAACGGGAAAACCGTGCAAACCTCATGCACTGAAGAAGATGCATGCTCGCAATTCAATAACGAAAGTTCGTTCCAATCTGATGATCAAGCTTTATCTCAGCAATTTAATCTGTATTGTCAAAAAAAGGTCATTTTAGGATTTCTTGGATCACTTTTCTTCATAGGTAAAAAAAATTATTTGCAAATGCCATTTTTTGGGAGGTTTTTTAAAAAATGGGGAATTAATGAAACCAAAATTTCAATGTGACAAAAAATGTCAAAAAGTGTCAATAAGACACAAAACAAATTTTTTTTTTCATAAAAATTTGAAAATTTTCAAAATAACGTCATTTCATGGAAATTTTAAATAAAGGTTCAAGCTTTGCAGGCATTATTTTCCCTCATCTTGCAGATAACTTTGGGAGAAAAAAAACTATGTTGTTTGCTGTGACTGTTGGTGGTGCATCAGTGTTTTTCTGTGGTTTTGCTGAAAGCCTTTATTTCTTTATGGTTTGCATTTTTATTGCTGGGCTTTGTCTCAATGGTTTTGAAACGATCGTTTATGTATACATAACAGAAATCTCAGGTCTATAATTAAATTCAATATCTTAATAATTTTTAAAAAAGGGAAAAGATTCAGAAATATTTCAGCTGTTATTCTCGCTACTGTTTGGGCAGCAGCTCAATTATTCTTCAGTCCAATTTCATATTTTGTCCAAAGTTGGAGAACCGTATTAAGTTTCACAATCGGTCTCCCTTTATTGATAACAACAGGATTTGCTGCATGGTTTCTGGTGGAATCCCCTAGATATTTGCTCACAAAGAACAAGTTCAAAGAGGCCAGGGAAATCCTATGCTATATAGCAAAATACAATGATCGGCCGGACTTTGAGTTTCATTTATATGAGGAAATGGACGAATTTAATGCCAAAGCAACTCTTGTGCGAAAGAAAATCGAGGAAGAGAAAAGTTCCAAGCCCAACTTCAAGCTTTTCCATGGATATTTAGATTTATTTAGAAATAAGAATTATCGAGGCTTGGTTCTCATTATGTGCTACATTTGGTTCTTTCAATATTATATGTATTATGGGATCCAATTCTCGTTGACTGATTTGGGGGTCGAGGCACATCTGAACCTGATTTTCATTGCGTTTGCTGAGATGATTGCAGCTCTTGTGGGAGGTTTTTACTTATATTTGAGAGAAAAAATTAATTTTTTTGCTAGCTCCTATAAAACTTAAGACCAAGAGAAAGAAATCATTTTTTATTTGTCTGATCATGATGTCAGTCTGTTGTTTCTTGCTTTTCTTCATTTCAGTTCCCGATGATTGTGAGGGGATTTGTAAGGAAAGGATTTTGACTCTTTTGCTAACTACAGTAAAAAAATATAATTTTTTTCCTAAGATTTTTACGCTTAAACTTAAAAAAGACTCTGAGGTTCGGAATCTCCATATATGCTGGTATTCTTATTACTTATACCTCAGAAATATTCCCCACAAGCATCAGAACTAAAGGGTATGGAGTCTGTATGACTTTTGGCAAGATGGGATGCATCATTGTGCCGATTTATGTGAGCTATTTGCAGGTCTTTAGTCAGAATCCATTGGTGTATATTGGTTTCCTATCCTTGCTAGCGATTTGGTTAACTTTTTATCTGCCTGAAACCTTTGACCTGCAAATGCAGGATCGATTAGAGGATGGGGAAGAGCATGGTGAAATTGAATTGGGGAGCAAAGATCTGAAGAATAAGAGCACTTTGGAGGAAGAAGACGATATTTTCATGAATTAAAGATACATTTTTCGGATTCTCGAAGGTGTAATATATTTTTCTTTAATTGTCTGTTTTTTTGCGGAAACTAATTTTTCAAAGATTTATCATAGTTTTTTAAAAGAGTATGATTTTTTCAGATTATTATTTTTTTTGTTTGAAAAAAAAAAAATATTTTTTGGATTTTTCTTTGTCAAATTTTTTCTTACCAATTAAAACAACGCATTGCATTGCTATTAGCTCAATCTATATCGAAACAATATTTTACAATAAAAGTTTTATAAATCCCTCTTTGAATGATACCCGCAAAGACAGACACTCAACCCCCACCTGTCAGTTTTTTCGATGAACTAAACAAACCAGTCACTATATGGCAGAAACCCACTCTTCAAGACATTTTCAAGCTCGGCGTCTCTGATATTTTTTACAAAAAGAAGTCCAAACAGAACGAATTTCAAAAAAGGTACTACACTCTAACAAAAGAATGTCTCTATTACCGCAAAGTAAAATTCCTAAAAAATTTTGCCCC
>Ga0302320_10028180_pt1 | contig 10794 bp, 7 predicted proteins | sample Bog_T0_3_FD_202130 | JGI IMG/M metagenome (GOLD analysis project Ga0302320, IMG submission 202130) | Peat permafrost microbial communities from Stordalen Mire near Abisko, Sweden - Bog_T0_3 | ecosystem: Environmental > Terrestrial > Soil > Wetlands > Peat | place: Sweden: Abisko, Stordalen Mire... | reverse complement strand
TTTATGGAAAGCCCGGAAAACGATGGTGCTGTTTTCCGCCCTTCCCACAAACCTTGGAAATCGCGCGCAGAAAGCATCGGCAAAATCGAGATCTTACCAAGCGATTCCCACATTCCCTCCGCCTCGGATGCTAGCATGAATCAATTTCAAATCCCGAAAGGACAAAACCCGCTTCGCCGACCCTTCGCTTCCTTCAGGCTCATCTTTCGATTGGAAAAGACTATGGCGGTAACTTCGTCGTCAGATCCCTGGGATCTCGCTGGCGAGGGTAACCGTTCTTACGGTTACGGCCACGCCACGCCCTCCCCTCCGAAGGGCCATTTGTTCTCAGTCGGATTCACCCTACGGTCTCTGGATAATCTCTGTACATTCGCCTCGCGCATATTACTGTGCCTGATCTATCGAGGGGTACCACCCGTGAACGATCTCCGCGCCGGACTCGCCTTCTTGTCCTTGTACGCAGTTCGGTCATTCTCGCCAGCTAAAGGCGCGTTCCCATGGACGATGGTCATGGGGACTACGCGATTGGTGACTGGAGCAGCCGGAACCACTTCCGCTCCAAGTGATTGGCGGACGTCAATACTTCCCCGCCCTGTGCTTCACATGCTCTTCATATATCCGAATGCACCCCGCAGAAATCGGATTCCACCGAAAAGCACAGGTCCCCACATGATCACGTAATAGCCACCGCCGCTCGTCGCTGCGGACATGGTGGCAATGGTCACAACCAAACCGACACCGCACCATGCTCCGCCAATCGCCATATTGCGAACCGCGGCGTCGCGCGGTGTTTTTTGCCGCTTGTTCAACGGCACGAGCTTGCCGTCCTTCAGCAGCCATTGGGCTCCTTGATTGTCGGCGCCGCCCTCGATCCGCACCTGCGCGCCGTGGGAGACAACCTTCAACTTCGCGTCAACATACCCTGACCTGCCATCGCGAAGGTCTACAGGAATCCACGCCAGCCCGTTCAGTTCAATCTTCAGTCCGCTCTGCTCAATCAGTGCGCCGTGTTCCAGCGTCGCAATTGCCGGTGCGTTCGCGTCCGGCTGTGTATAGACCCTGACGCCTCTCGAGGCCACCGTCCAGAGAGGTATCTGCAGGGCCTTCACGTCCGCCGAAATGAACTTGCGTCTGCCGTCCGGCAAAATCGCTTGCAAATTGAGCTCGCCATCCTTCTTTGCAGTCATCTCAACTACAGGCTCGCCGCTGAGGTGCCCGGACGGTTCAGTCGCATCCGCCGAGTCGTAATACGGCACGCCGCCACCGAGTCGTAATACGGCACGCCGCCACCGAGCAGTTTCACTTTCACCCATCGTGTTTCCAAAGTTCCTCCTTCCGCCGTGCGAACGGCAATCGTAATGAAATTTCCAGAGTTTGAAATTGCGAGAATTGTACACTTGCCTTTCGGGTTCATGCCTCTGGAAATGTCGATTGATATGGTTGAAGCGCGAACGGGTTGGCGTCGCCGCCAACAACACCGCGCGCGGCAGCAAACGGCTCCAAACGGTAAACTAGACTCAGGAACCTTCCCGCCGGACCCGACGCCTTGCATCCGCTCCTTGCCCATCTCAATCCCGAACAACGCGCTGCCGTCGAGGCCGCCGAGGGCCCGTTGCTCATCCTTGCCGGCGCCGGGTCGGGCAAGACGCGTGTGATTACGCACCGCATTGCCTGGCTCATCCAGGAAAAGAACGTTGCGCCGGATGCGATCCTGGCCGTCACCTTCACGAACAAGGCCGCCGGCGAGATGGCCGAGCGCGTGAATCAACTGCTGGGCCACGCCTCGGTCGCCAAGCCTTTGATCTCGACCTTTCACTCGCTCTGCGTGCGCATCCTGCGCCGCGACGTCGAGGTGCTGAAGACCGGCAACCAGGGCCTCACGCGCACCTTTACGATCTTCGACGAGAACGATCAGCAGAGCCTGATGAAGCAGATCATGAAGCGCATGGGGCTCGACACCAAGCAGCTCACGCCGCGCACTGTGCTGGGCCGTGTTTCGTGGGCGAAGAACCACATGGTCGACCCGCAGGATTATTTTCTGGGCTCCAAAGATCCGAACAGCGAGCGGATTGCGCACATCTTCAAGGCCTACCAGGACGAGCTGCGCAAAAACAATGCCATGGACTTCGACGACCTGTTGCTCGATGCCGTGCGCGTGCTCAAATCATCGGGCGAAGTGCGCGCGCGCTACCAACACCGCTGGCGTTACCTGCTCGTCGACGAGTACCAGGACACGAACCGCCCGCAGTACGAGCTGATGAAGCTGCTGGCCGATGAACACAAGAACGTATGCGCGGTGGGCGACGAGGATCAGAGCATCTACTCGTGGCGCGGCGCCGATATTCGCAACATTTTGGAATTCGAGAAAGATTTTCCCAACGCCCGCATCGTTCGCCTGGAGCAGAACTACCGCTCGACGCAGATTATTTTGGAAGCCGCCGGCGCCGTTGTGGCCAACAACCTGCGCCGCAAGGGCAAGAAGCTGTGGACGGAGCGCCAGGGCGGCTCGCTGATCGGCTACTACGAAGCGCCCGACGGCGAGAACGAGGCGCTGTTCATCGCGGACAAGATTCAAGCGTTTTTTCGCCAGCAGGAAAACTCGTCCGAGGCCCAGAACCGCGGAGCGGCGGCGGTGCTGTATCGCACCAACTCCCAGTCGCGCCTGGTCGAAGAAGCGCTGCGCCGCTACAACATCAGCTACACCATGGTGGGTGGATTCAGCTTTTACGAGCGCGCGGAGATCAAGGATATGCTTGGGTATCTGCGGCTGATACGCAATCCGCACGACTCGATGGCGCTGCAACGAGTCATCAACACGCCGGCGCGCGGCATCGGCAAAACCACTCTCGAAACCCTGGAACGGCTGGCACTCGAAACCGGCGTTTCAACGTGGGAAGCTACGGCCGCAGCAATCGCGAATCGGCTGATCCCCACGCGTGCTTCCATGGCGCTCGGTACTTTCCGCCAGCTCATTCTCGATGCGCAGGCCATGATGGATCCGGACTTTGCGGGCAAGCTGGGGGCGGACGTGGCGGAGGCCGGTGACGCCGACACCAGCTTTGGATTTGGCTCGGAAGACAGGGGGCAAGGGAGCGAGGGAGCAAGCGAGCAAGAAAACGTCGAAGCGCACTTTGGCGGCGATGAAGACCAGATGGCGTTGCTCGATGCATCGCATTTCTCGCCCGCCGATAACGCGCCGAAGCGGCCGTTCCTTGTGATGCCGAAAGAGAAGGTTGCGGCTTCTGCGACGAACAACAGTGCTGACCAAGACCCTGAAGCGCGGAGCGCGTTTCGCGCGCCGGGAGGCTCGGCTACACTGCCCGAGCTCATTCGCTTCATTATTGACCGCACCGGCTACATCAAGGCGCTCGAAACCGAGGGCACGCCGGAGGCCTTCAGCCGCATAGAGAACCTGAAGGAGTTGGCTAACGCTGCGCACGACGCGGAAGAGCGCGGCGAGACGCTGGCCGAATTCCTCGATCACGCTGCGCTTGCTTCGGACTCGGATCAATTTGATCCCAACGCGCGCGTGACACTGATGACGCTGCACGCCGCCAAGGGACTCGAATTTCCTTTGGTGTTTCTGGCCGGACTCGAAGAGGGCTTGTTCCCGCACTCGCGCACGCTCAACAATCCGGAAGAGCTCGAAGAGGAGCGCCGCCTCTGCTACGTGGGCATGACGCGCGCCATGAACACGCTGATCCTGACGCGCGCCGATTATCGCCGCCGCTACGGCAACGACATGCCGGAGAGGAGCATCCCTTCGCGCTTCCTCGAAGAAGTCCCGTCGCAGCTCGTGGAAAATCTCGGCGGCCGCAGCCCGGCGTGGGCCACTCCTGCTTATGGGTCGGGCTACGGGGCGGGGCGGCGGCGCGGCGGCGACACGGAGGGCGCGCATTTTAATTACGAAGACGAAAGCCAGGAGATTCCGCGCAGCTTTGCGGCGAATCCGTCGCCCAGCCGCGGAATTCCTCCAAAGGATAAAGACACGCAAGTGCCGGAGCGGAGCCTGGACAACATTGCGCGCTTCTTCGGCGGCAAATCCGGCAGCGGCCGCCCCGGCTCGTTCGCGCGCCCGGCGATGGAAATTGCAGCGGCTCACGGCGCGTCCGGTCTGAAGAAAAACCAGCGCGTGATGCATGCCAAGTACGGCGAAGGCACGGTGCTGGTGCGCGAGGGCGACGGCGAAGACGCCAAGCTGACCATTCTCTTCGCCCGCCACGGCGTGAAGAAGCTGATGGAAAAGTTTGCCAACCTGAAAAAAATTTAGACGGGCAAGCGCGCGCCGAGGCGCCTCCATTAGACTGAAAGCGCCATGCATTGTGTAAGAAATCCGGGCGCGCGCTGCGCAGCGTTCGCCGCCGTACTTGCCGCTACGGTCGTACTCTCCGGTTGCGGCATGCCGGCCGCGCCCCAGCCGCCTTCGCTCGAACTTCCCGATCGTGTAGGCGATCTCTCCGCAGTGCGCACCGGTAACCAGGTGACGCTTACCTGGACCATGCCGAAGAGAGATACCGACAAGGTGCCGCTCAAGGGCAACGTGACGGTGCGTATCTGCCGCAATGAGAGCGTTGCCGCAGGCTGCTCCGCGGCGGCAACGGTGCAACTGGCTCCGGAGGCCAGCGGCGCATTCACTGGCACGCTGCCGCCGGCGCTGGCCGCGGGCGCGCCGCGCGTGGTCACGTACTTTATAGAACTCGACAATCGCAAGGGCCGGACAGCCGGACTGTCCAACGGCGCGCAGATTCTCGCCGGCGAGGCGCCTGCCGCCGTCGACGGCCTCAGAGCGGAGTTGCGACGCGACGGAGTTCTGCTGCGCTGGTCGCCCTCACCGAACGATGCAGCACTCGTTGCAGTGCGGTTGGTGCGCACACTGGTTTCGCCGCCCGCGAAGCAGCCCGCAGAAACAAAGAATGCCGAGGGCCCGCTTGGCCGGCATCGCGAGCCGGCGGAGCGCAATCTGCTGGTCGAGCCCGGCGCGCATCTGGATCGCGCTCTCGACAGCAGCATCGAGTTCGGCGCCACATACGAGTATCGTGCGCAACGCGTGGCGCGCGTCGCGATCAATGGACAGACGCTGGAACTCGCGGGGCCGCTGTCTCCTCCCACACGTATTGAAGCTGTGAACGTGCTTCCTCCTTCCGTGCCCCGAGGATTGGCGGCGGTGGCAACGGCGGGCGGGGAGGGCGCGGGGCCGGCGATCGACCTGAACTGGCAGCCTGACACGGAGGCGGATCTTGCGGGTTACGTGGTTTACCGGAGCGACGCGGCGGCCGGAGACTGGCAGAGGATTTCGCCTGCGCAGCCGGTGGCCGCACCCGGATTTCACGATGCCAACGTGAAGCCCGGCCACATATATAGATACGCGGTGAGCGCCGTCGATCAGCAGGGGCACGAGAGCGCGCGGTCGGCGGAGACCGAGGAGACGGTTCCGGGGCCGTAGATCCACTCCAGGACGAGGAGAAAAATGAAATACTGCCGCTTTCTGCTTGACGGCGAAACGCACTACGGCGAAGTTGAAGAGCGCGACGGCGAGTTGTGGATTGCCGATGTGATGCCGGCGCCGGAAGACGACCTCGCGTTTCGCATCGAGCACGGGCGGTCCCGTTCTCTCGCTCTCGGATTCGAGCCCATGCCGCTTGCCGCCGCCGATCTTCTGGCCCCGGTCACGCCGTCGAAGATCATTTGCGTCGGCCGCAATTATCGCGAGCACGTGAAGGAGCTTGGCAATGAGATGCCCGCCGAGCCGCTGCTGTTCTTCAAGCCGCCCTCGTCGCTCCAGCGGCCGGGCGGCGCGGTGGTGCTGCCAGCCGCGTCGGAGCGCGTGGATTTTGAAGGCGAGCTGGCACTCGTGATCGGGCGGCGCACACGCAACCTGAAGCCCGAAGACGATTGGCGCGAAGTGCTGCGCGGCTACACGCTGGCCAACGACATTTCTGCCCGCGACCTGCAAAAGAAAGACGTGCAGTGGGCACGCGCCAAGGGCTTCGACACCTTTTGCCCCGTCGGCCCAATGGTGAGCGACGAACTGGACCTCGATGCAGGCGTCACTATCGAGACCCGCGTCAACGGTGAGCTGCGCCAGCAGGCTTCCACACTCGACTTCATCTTCCCCGTGCCGCTTCTGCTGCGCTACATTTCAGCGGCCTTCACACTGGAACCCGGCGACCTGATTCTTACCGGAACTCCCTCCGGCGTGGGCCCGCTCAAGCCCGGCGATCGCGTTGAAGTGTCTGTTGCCGGGCTGAGCGTGCTCGTGAACACGGTGGAAGCCGAGTCTACTTAGAAGCATCGTCCCGTCATGCAACCGTCGTTCATGCGCTGCATCCTAAAGAAGAGGTACACTTGTGCCGTGGGGCTTCCCTCGCAATTGCCCCGCCCCGCTGGAGGAATCATGCCGCAGAATCTACTTGAACAGCTACGCCAATACACCGTTGTGGTCGCCGATACCGGCGACATGGAAGCGATGGAAAAATTCCATCCCCAGGATGCGACCACCAACCCCTCGCTGATCACGGCCGCGGCGCAGATGCCGCAGTATCAGCCCATTGTGGACGGCGTGCTGATGGACGCACACAAGGAGCTGGGCGACAGCGCAAGCGACCAGGACGTGGCCAAACTCGCGTTCAAGCGTCTGGCCGTGGCTTTCGGCAAGAAAATTTTGGCCATCATCCCCGGGCGCGTATCGACTGAAGTCGACGCGCGCCTCTCGTATGACACCGACAAATCCATCGCCATGGCGCGCGACATCATCGGCATGTACTCGAAGGAAGGCATCGGCAAGGACCGCGTGCTGATCAAGCTCGCGTCGACGTGGGAGGGCATGCGCGCCGCCGAGGTTCTGGAAAAGGAAGGCATCCACTGCAATATGACGCTCCTGTTCGGCATGCACCAGGCCGTTGCCGCCGTCGATGCGGGCGTCACGCTCATCTCGCCCTTCGTGGGGCGCATTCTCGACTGGTACAAGAAGGACACGGGCAAGGACTACCAGGGAGCGGACGATCCCGGCGTGCAGTCGGTGACACGGATTTACAACTACTTCAAGAAGTTCGGATACAAGACCGTGGTGATGGGGGCGAGTTTTCGCAACATCGGCGAGATCACGGAGCTCGCAGGCTGCGACCTGCTTACGATTTCGCCGCAACTGCTGGCCGAGCTCGAAGCCACCGAGAGCGAGCTGCCGCGCAAGCTTTCCGCCGATACCGCGAAGACCATGCAGATTGACCGAATCACGGTGGACAAGGCGACTTTCGACCGCATGCACGCCGCCGATCACATGGCCAACGACAAACTGAAAGAAGGCATCGAAGGCTTCACTGCCGCTCTCGTCAAGCTGGAAACGCTTCTGGCCATGCGGCTGGCGGAGCTGGAGCAGCGTCAGCCCGCCACGGTGTGAGCGCGACTCCAGACCCTGAAAATTCTCATGCGATGCAGGAAGGCAGCCCGTGCGGCTGCCTTTCTTGCTGCCCGCGTGGAATCAGCCAAGCAGAAACCTGCGCTGTTTGCAATCGAGCTACACGTCTGCCAACAAAGTTGTCCTTCCCCTCTTGACCAACGCAACTCTTCAGCTAAGCTCAGTGTTACAGCCATGTAAATCGGGCCGCGGCCGGCAACTTCCCCGCGCAGCACGACAAGGAACGACCGAGGTCCAAAGAACAACGCGCTGTTCGCGCCCAGCCGCAACACGACGCACGGAAAATCTCCACGATTCCGCGCACGGGAGGTGTGTATCCAGACGCAGACTCATCCGCTCGAACCCTTCTTTCAGAAAGCGGTCCGCAACAGTTACGAGGGCAAGCTGGGCCTTCACGATCCCGACGTGACCAGCTACGTGGCGCGCCTGCTGTGCGAGTTTTCCGACGCCGGAAACCTTTACTGCATTCGCGATGGAGCGGGTCGCCCGATCGAAGCGCTGGAAGAGATGGAGCGCGCCTCCGATCCGGTCCATGGCGACGCACCCTCTTTCGACGCCGAGCGCGCGCTGCGCAAACACATCGGCGACTACGCGCTGTTCGTGGCCGGCATGTATCCTGAGGCCGCTGGATCCAAACGCCGCCTGCGCAATCATTCGCCGAGCCTGGCCGAGCTGATCCGCACGGGCAAGCAGAGTTATTTCATCGTTAGCCAGTTCAACCTATTCGAATATGAGAAGGAGGCGCCGCTTTTTGCGCGGCTCTCTGACAACTTTGAGCGCTGGCTCTTGGGATTGACATTGATTCGCGAAGAGCTCGGACCGCGCAAGCCGCTGCGGCTTCCACCGCCCGTGAATTGAGGCGTCGGTTCAGTCGAGACCATCACTACCCCGCAAGGAACGCAAAAACATAGGCGCGGCAGGGGCGAGAAAGTATCCCCGCCCCTTACGCGCCGCAACCGATTTCCGGTCTTGTCAATCGTTATTCCGACCACACGGCCAGCATGTTGCCTACGCCATCGGAAAAGTGAAAACGCCTTCCACCGGGAAACTCAAATGTGGGCACAACGATGGCGCCGCCGGCCGCGACAATCGCCGCTTCCGTGACTTTCAGGTCCTTGGAATAGAGCACAACCAGTGGTGCGGCGCTCCCGCTGGTCTCGTCTGGTTTCTTCAGGCGAAAGCCGCCATTCATTCCGGCGCTGGCCGCGTCGAAGCTGATGTAGTCCGGCCCCCAATCCTGGAAGCTCCATGCGAATACGGTTGCATAAAACTGTTTGGCGCGCGCCACATCGGTTGCGGCGAATTCAATGTAGTCGATCTTGTGGTGATTTCCTGCCTGACTCATAACTCATCTCCTGTGGGTTGGATGATGTGGGTTCGAGGGAAGGCGATGCGAATGCGATGCGCAGGCACACCTTCCCAGTGTGCTCATGAACGCCTCCATCCACAATCCCTCAAGAGCCGGAGAATGCAGGTAGAGCCCGCTGGTTGGACGTGCGCACGGGCTGCCGAGGTACCGGTAAAGGGTAGCAGAAATCGGTGCGCACCGCACAAGAATTTCTTCCGCAATGGCGCGGCTATCGTCCCAGTTGCAGCGCAACCCCGCCCATGATGGCACGCGGCGGCATGTTGACGCCTGTGATTTCCTGGTAGCCGGTATTGCTCAGATTGGTGAAGCGCAGATAGGGCCGCAGCTTTCCCGCGTCGTGGGTAAGCGTGGCGTTCCACACCGGATACACGGTCTGCCGATAGCGCTCGGCGATTTCGACGGCATTGGTCAATACAAAATCACGGCCCAGCGCGTAGCTCCACGAAGCGTGAATATTCTGGACCGGGTAGTTGAACACATACTCCGACACCAGTCCATGCAGCGCGCTTTGCGCGCCGTGCAAGCCGGTCCACGCGATGCGCACGGTCTGCGACTTCTTTAGAAACCACGTGAGCCTGGTTTCGACGCCAGCAAAACCAAGGCCGTTCAGATTGTCCGCGCACCAAATGTTGGCGGGGCAACCGGCCGGAAGATACGAATTGGGAAGCGTCGCGCTCTTCACATAATCGATGGTGTCGTGCTGCTTTGAGTAGAATCCGGTTGCCGAAAGCGTGAGCTTTGCAGCGGGCGCCCAATCCGCGCCTGCATCACTGCTCCAGGCCGACTCCGGCTTGAGGCTGGCATTGCCCAGCGTTGAGGGATCGGAGTAGTAGAGATCGGTGTAGGTGGGAATCCGGAATCCGTAACCACCGCTGGCACGCAGCTTCAGACTCTGCGCCACGCGCAAACTGCCGGCCAGTTCCGGCGAAAACACGGCTTGCGCTCCGCCCGAGAAGATCTCCTCGCGCGCGCCCGCGGACAGACTCCAACGCTGCTTTGCCGGCCGCAGGTCCAGGTCGATATAGCCCGCGCCGCGATTGCGCGCGTGAAGTCCAAGATTATTGCTGCGAATGCTGTCGCCATCCGTCTCGATGCCCATCAGAAGAACGGACTCCTTGCGCACCGTGAGCGTCTCCCGCAGCGATCCCTGCCATGATCCGTCAATATGGTTGTTCTCATAAATTGCGGGATCATTGCGAAAGAGCACGAACTCGTCCGTGTGACGGCGATAGCCGAAGACTGCGACAGTGTGGCTGCCGAGTTCCTGCCGCGCCGAAGCAAACCAACCCTTGGTCCGCTCCCACGAAGGATAGTTGCCGTAAAACTGGTTGGCGCCAAACGCGCGATCGCTTGCGGCAAAAAGCAGGTCGGTCACGCCGAGCTGCGAACCCAGCCAGATCTCTGCCGAAGTGTCTTCATTGCGGTAGTCGCGATCGGTCATGAATCCCGTGGAGAAGTTGCGCTCCGCAGTCACGCGCCCGCTCCAAGGGCCGCGCGTGGCCCCGCCGAGCAGCGTCTCCTCATTCGACTCAAAACTTCCCTCGCCCGCGCGCAGTAACAACGAATCATGATCGGGAGCCGCGGTGAGAAAATCCACCACTCCACTGAGCGCGTCGACGCCATGAAGCGTCGATCCCGCGCCCCCGAGCGACTGGATGGAATCGATGGCGTCGAGAGGCACTGGCAAATCGAGATTATGGTGCGAGGTTTGCGCATCGTTGATGCGAAAGCCGTTCAGCAACACCAGCGTCTGCTCGAAACTGCCGCCGCGCATCACGATGTCCGCCTGGCCGCCGCCGCCGCCGCGCTCCTCAAAATAGATCGAGGAGTCCTGGCGGAGAATATCCTGCGGCGATTCGGCAGCAAGCGACTGCCCTTCGACCGGCAGAATCTCGACCGAACGCTGCGATTCGGCCAGCGGCACCGGCGTGGCCGAACCAAGCACGACCATGGTCTCTGTGGGCCCTTTGACGGGCATTTTCGGCGACGTCACTGCACTTTGAGCGAAAGC
>Ga0302320_10028177_pt1 | contig 10794 bp, 9 predicted proteins | sample Bog_T0_3_FD_202130 | JGI IMG/M metagenome (GOLD analysis project Ga0302320, IMG submission 202130) | Peat permafrost microbial communities from Stordalen Mire near Abisko, Sweden - Bog_T0_3 | ecosystem: Environmental > Terrestrial > Soil > Wetlands > Peat | place: Sweden: Abisko, Stordalen Mire... | reverse complement strand
GCCACGGCCGACACCGCCGCGGTACGCGCCTCGGTGATATATCGGCCGCCCACGACCGCCAGCAGGGCGCCGGTTTCCGCGTCGAGCAGGACGATGGCCGCCTGGTGGGTGGGCAGCCCGCGGCGGCTGTTCCGATGGAATACGGTGACGAGCTTGGCGCCCATCGCCGGTCCGGCTTCGAGCCACGCCGGCATAGCGGCGAAGAAATTCCCGCCCGCGCCTGCCTCGATTACCTGGCGCACCGGTTGCCGCGCCTGCCCCGCGGAAAAGTCCGTAAGGGCCGTTGCCATGCAGTCGATGAGGTCGCCCATGGGCAGTACCGCGCGGACGTCGGATTCATTGAGCCAAATCGCCATCTCAAAACAGCTTAGACCGGTTGGCGTGAAGCTGTAAAGAAACGCCGGGCCCGGGCCGGCAGCCGGGTGGGGCAGGCGGTGCTCGCCTGCCCTCTATCCTGTTTAGGCAGCGAGTCTCGGTTCAGCGAGGACGGGCGGGCAGGCGAGCACCGCCTGCCCCACCTCCGGGCTAACCACAAATCCAGAACTCCTGACGCCATGGAATTTGGGATGAGCCACGTCATGGCTCAGGTCAATTTCCCCAACTATCCGAAATCCCAGGCTGTTCGCGCCGGCGTGAGGATGCGCTAACAGCTAATAGCCAACAGCCCGCGTGCCGCGAAGCCGCACTAGCTGATAGAATGCGTCTTAAGCACAAGGAGAATCGTCCGGTGGCATCCTTTATACAGAACCAGTTCGAGCAAAATATCGTGACAACGTCGGTGGATCACGTATTCAACTGGGCGCGGCTCTCTTCCATCTGGCCCCTCACCTTCGGCCTGGCCTGCTGCGCCATCGAAATGATCGCCGCCAGCACGTCGCGCTTCGATATCGCGCGCTTCGGCGCGGAAGTCTTCCGTCCCAGCCCGCGGCAGTCGGACCTCATGATCGTGGCCGGCACCGTCACGCTCAAAATGGCGCCGGTCCTCAAGCGCATCTGGGACCAGATGCCCGATCCGAAATGGTGCATCTCCATGGGCGCCTGCTCCAGTGTCGGCGGACCGTTCAACACCTATGCGGTGCTGCAGGGCGTGGACAAAATCGTCCCCGTGGATGTGTACATTACCGGCTGCCCGCCGCGTCCCGAGAATCTCTTTTACGGTTTGCTGAAATTGCAGGACAAGATCGACCAGATGACCACGCTCGTGAAACGGCCCACGGAAGTGCGGCTGGACGAATCCATGCTGGAAGATTTCAAAAACCAGATTCGCATCGCGCAAGTGCAGAACCCGGCGTAACCGTGTTCTATAAGGATCCGCGCCAGGTGTACCGGTCGACCGAGCTCGACGCGCTTCCGTGGCTCATCCACGGTTTCGGCACGCGCCAGAGCGACATCCCCGGCCGGTTTGCCAACCTCGCCACCGTGAAGCAGATCCACTCCGCCATTTGCGTTGCGGCGGAGGGCCGCTGCGGCGTTCTGGGAGAGGGCGACGCGCTGCTCGAAGACCAGCCCGGTTCGGCCATCGCCATCAAGACCGCCGACTGCATTCCCATTTTGTTGGTGGACCAGCGGCATCGCGCCGTGGCCGCCGTTCATGCCGGATGGCGCGGCACCGTGGCGCGCATCGCGGCGCGCGCGGTGGAGGCCATGCGGCAACGGTTCGGCGCCGAGCCGCGCGATCTGCACGCCGCCATCGGGCCGGGCATCGGCAAGTGCTGCTACGAAGTAGGCGCGGAAGTGGCGGCCGAGTTCGGTGAGCGGGGAAGAACGCACATCTCGCTGCCGGACGCCAATCGGAGCCAGTTGCTCGAAGCCGGCGTAACGCCGGAACGCATTTACGCGTCGAATTTGTGCACCATGTGTCTGGCCGAGGAGTTTCATTCGTTCCGCCGGGATGGCGAAGCGGCGGGACGATTGTATTCTTTCGCAGGGATTCGAGCGCTACAGTAGAAAAAGAGGCAATGCATGTTCACGTGGATCTGCCCGCAATGCGGGCGAGAAGTTCCCCCGGCATATAACGACTGCCCCGACTGCGCGGCGAAGGCGGCGGCAGGGTCCGCGCCGCCGCCACCGGGTAGCGCCGCGCCACCGCAGCAGCCGCTGGCTCCGGCTCCCCCGCCAGGGCCGCGGGGACCTCGCCGTCCACTATGGGCTTCCGGCCCGCAGGAGCCGCCGGCGCCCGCTCCGCCGCCCGCCGCTGCGCCGCAACCCGAAGTGGCGACCCCGGCGTACCGGGAGCAACAGCCTACATCGCCGATGTTTCAGGAGCCGCCACCGCCTCCGCCGTATGCGCCACCCCGGAGAGGCGGTCCGCGTCTGCCCACGTGGCTGATGGCTGTGCTGTTTGCCGTTGGCTTCGGGGTGGTGGGCGGCGGAGTCTACTGGATTATCGTTTCCCAGCACTCCTCGAAGCCCGCGGCGACGGTGGAAAGCCCGGCAGCCAAGCCCGGCGCCACGCAAAACCCGGTGCAGAAATACATCGAAGTAACGGCCTTGCGTTTTGGACCGACGTCAAAAGGCGTGGAAGTGACTTTCATCGTGATCAACCACTCCGATTCCGACCTGGTGGGGCTGAGCGGCAACGTCACCATCTGGGGCCGGACACAGAAATCCGAGGAAGATGCCGTGGGGACCTTTACGTTCCAGACCAGCCTGGCCGCGCAACATTCGCAGGAATTGACCATGCCTCTCACCACCAAGCTGAAGCTGATGGAGATGCCCGACTGGCAGAACGTCACGGTGGACGTTCAGATTACCGCACCCCCAGCCGCTTGAGGTTCTCCTGCGCCTCGGCCAGATGCGGGTCGAGGCGCAGGGCGTGCTCGAAATCCATGGCCGCGGCGGGGGTCTGCCCCAGGGCGGTCAGCGCCACGCCGCGATTGTTGAAGGCCAGCGCATTCCTGGGATTCATGGCGACGGCGCGGCTGAGTTCGTCCACGGCGCCGTCGTATTGCTGTTCGTCCAGCAGCACCTTGCCGATTTCGGCGGGGATTTCGGGATTGTAGGGAGCCTGCTCCCGGGCGCGGTTCAACAGTTCGAGCGCCTCCGCTGCCCGCACCTGCTTCGCCAGTTGAATCTTGGGCTCCGCCTGGCCGGGCGCCCGCCGCACTGCCTCGCGCCAGAGTCGCTCTTCCGACATCCAGACGTAGGTACGGCTCACGCTGATGGCGGCCAGCACTACTACCACTCCGATGGCCAACGAACGCGCCGGAATGCGCGCCAGCAGGAGACCTGCCGCGGCGGCGAAAGCGAAGAGGGGCAGATACGCACGCGGATCGGTTGCCGGGTTGGCGGAGAAACCGGGGATGAGGAGCAGCAGGCCGGCGAGCAGCCAGGTCCACTCGGAATGGACGCTGAGCTGGCGCCGCCGCCACACCGCGACAGCAACAACGGCGACGACCGCCGCGATGGCCAGCCACAGAGGCTCGTGAATATCGGGCGCGATGGTGAATCCCCACGGGACCACGAAAAGGCGCAGGAATCGCAGACCCACGAGGGCGAAGGCGTAGTTCTCCATGTGAACGCGCAGGAGCACGGCGGTAGCCAAGGCCAAGCTGAGCGCCACCGGTAGGAGCAAGCTGGCAGGCGGCACCGGCTGCCCCACCACTGGAAACACAGAATCTGCCTGGGTGGCGCAGGCGGTGCCGCCTGCGCTCCCTTGCCCGGAAGCATTGGGACCATGTTCCGCTGGCCGTACCATCAGCAACACCAGCGGAAACAGTGCGCAGCGTTCGTCCGCCAGCAGCGCCGCCCCGAAGGCCGCCACCGCCACCCACGGCTGTCCCTCGATCCACGCCAGCAGCGCCGCGAAGCACAGCACCGCCGCGATCGTCACCCCGCGCGCCGCCACATAGTCCACCGCTTCCGTCTGTAAGGGATGGACCGCGAAGATGGCCGCCGCGATCACCGCCGCAGTGGCCGGCAACAGCCGCCGCAGGCATTCGTAGGCCAACAGCACGGCGCCGAGATGCAGCAGCAGGTTGACGGCGTGATATCCCAGCGGTTCCTGCCCTGCCACCCGATAGTTCAGCCAGTCGATGAGATGCGTGAGGGGATGCGGCCAGCCGAGGGCCCGTGGGAGGGGATCCGAGAAAATGGCATAATCGTCAAGGTGAAAGCCCGCAACGAGCGAACCGCCGAAAGCCGTCAAAGCGGCAGCCGGCAAGAGAAGACGCGCACGCATGTCCAACTACGAGCTTACGTGAAACGGCCCAAGACCGCAGCCGAACGCAAACAACGCGTGGCGGAGATTCTGGCGATTCTGGCGAAGATGTATCCCGACGCCGTCTGCGCCCTGCACCACACCAATCCGTGGGAGTTGCTGGTGGCCACCATTCTTTCGGCGCAATGCACCGATAAGCGGGTCAACGAAGTCACTCCCGGCCTGTTCGCCAAATATCCGACCCCGATGGATTTCGCGGCCGTCGCGCCGGAAGTGCTGGCCCAGGATATCCGCTCCACCGGCTTCTTCAATAACAAGGCGAAGTCCATTACCGGCGCGGCGAAGAAAGTAGTGTCCGAATTCGGCGGCCAGGTGCCGCGGACCATGGAGCAACTGCTGACCATTCCGGGCGCCGCGCGCAAGACGGCCAACGTGGTGCTGGGTACGGCGTACAATATCGCGACCGGCGTGGTGGTGGATACCCACGTGCAGCGCATCTCGGCGCGCCTGGACTTTACCAAAGAGACCGATCCGGTAAAGATCGAACAGGACCTGATCAAGATTGTCCCGCTGGACCAGTGGATTGTCTTCGCGCACCGCGTGATTCTGCACGGACGCGCTCTGTGCGTGGCGCGCAATCCGAAGTGCGGCGAGTGCGCCATTGGTCCCTTGTGCTATGCCAAGGATAAGACGGCGTAAGGAGCCGCCCCAGGACTGCGGGTGTTAGAATTACGGCAAAGGACGGTGGCGCAAGCAAAAGGGCTTCGCCGACGTGAAGCTGCCGAATGGTACGATACGGAAAGCGGAGCTTCACTGGTACGAAGCTTCGGGTATAGGCGGGAAAGAATTCAAGATCAAACCCTTCGTACAGTAGCTGGTTTCTGCCGCGAAACTCAAGAAACCGCTCCCTTGCGGTCGCGGCTCGGAAAACGCTGCGACGATTCCACGGGATTTGTTACTGAGCCGGGCCCAAAGGGCACCCCGCAAGGGAGCGGTCTTGCCGTTACGAGCCGGCCTTTCGCGACAGAAACCAGTCATGCGGTCTGATTGCATAAAGACACAAAGATTTGCCATTTGCAGGCGGAATGCGGGTTTCGCCGCCTCGCTTGAAGTCAGGAAGTTGTATGCGGTATTGGAAGACCCCGACGCGGAAGGCAACGATCTCATTCGCGTGATCGATGAATCGGGTGAAGATTACGTCTATCCAGCGTGCCTGTTCCGGAGACATTCACGTAAACTTGTACCATGACTGCAATTCCCCCGGGCGATCTCCGCGAGCGCATTCTGGCAGCCGTGCGCGATGCGAAGAAGCCGGTTACCTTCAAGGCTCTTGAGAAGCTTGTGAAAGCCAAAGGCGAACCTCTCCGCGCCGCGCTGGACTTGGCCGTCGGCGGGACCCAGGTGTATCGCTGGCCCGATTACCGGCGGTCGCAATACTTCTGGCACGTTTCTCCGGAACAGATGACGCGGGAAGCCGTCCTGGCGGCTGCCACCACTCAGGCGCTTTCGAAATCGCACCTGATCGCGGCGGCGGCCGGAAATCTGAAGGGCGTTCCGGCGAAACGTTGGGAACTCGCGGTATCGGCATTAGTCGCCGAAAAACAATTGCAGGGCGTCCCCGCCTTCTCCAGTAGCGCCAAACTGTGGGTGCGGGCCGGCGATCCCGAGGCCTATTTTAAGGCCGCGCGCGCTTTTGTGGAGCGCAAGATTCGTTCGGCCGGATTCGATCCGGCGGCCTTTTCCACCGGGAACTCCTCGCCCCGTGAGAAACTGGGGAGTGTACAGGTAGATGCCGCCGCGCTCATCCTGGAAGCCGTCCGGTCGCTCGAACCGGTGCGGGGAGTGCCGGTCTCGACATTGCGCTTGCGAAACCATCTCCCCAACCTGCCGAAACAGGAATTCGATGCCGCCGCCCTGGAGTTACGCAGGAAACAACAAGTGTTCCTGAGCCAGCATGCCGATCCATACAACGTTTCCCGGGAAGACAAGGATCTTTTGATCGACGGCCAAGATGGAACCTACTACGTCGCCATTGCCATCCGCTGAATGGGGCTATCCCAATCCCTTCGGGCCATTGTTCGGGCAGCCCATGGAAGACCACCAGGTGGACATCGCCGAGATCAATGCGGAAGCCTTTGAAGCTTGCCGGCGGCTGGTTGAGGATGTAGCGGGCGGGGGCTTCTCGGCCGCCCTGACGGTCTTTGGGGATACCGGCACTGGCAAGACCCACCTCATCGGAAGGGTGCGCCGATGGCTCGATCCGCAGCCCGGAAGGCTCTTCGTTTTCGTTCGGATGGAAACGTCCCCGGCGGGCATTTGGAGGCACTTGCGCCGCTGTCTGGCGCTGGCCCTGCTGCGTGCCGGCGTCGATGGCGTTCGCACCATGGACCGGCTGCTCGCGGTACGAAGAAGCGGCTTGGAAATGCTGGCGCATCGCGATTTGAGCATTGTCCTGGAAAACCTTCTTGCCGGCAGGCACGTCCGCGATTCCGCCGCCTGGCTGCGCGGCGAGGGACTTCCGGACGAGGTTCTGCATTCCCTGGGCCTATCCGCTCCGGGGCCGGACGACGATCCGGAAGCCACCTCCCGCCATGTAGTGAAAGCGATTTGCGAGCTGATCCGCCCCGGCGTGGTGGTTTTCTGTATGGATCAGATTGAAGCGGTGATGAGTTCGCCCGGCGACCGGGAGGGCCCACACGCATTCGGCCGGGCGGTTTCCTGCCTGGTGGATGAAACCGGCAATGCAGCCGTGATTTCCTGCGAGCAGAGCAGCTTCGTCAATCTCATGGAGCAGATTCTGGACGAAGCCGCGAAATCCAGAGTGCTCGGCCGCCGCGCTACCATCCGTCCACTCTCCTGGGACCAGGCCCGGCTGCTGATCGGCGCGCGCCTCGATACCGTGCCGGGGCTGGCCGGCATGCGCGCCGCACACGGTGGCTGCTGGCCGCTCCAGGAATCGCAGGTGAGAGACGTCTTCGTGGACAATGCGGCGCCGGCGCGAAAAATCATTGCGCGCTGCAAGGACCTGTTCGACCGGTTGCAGTCCGGCCCGGAACCGGCGAAAGAACATCTCGAAGCCGCGCTTCAGCGGATGTTTGAGGAGCGCTTCACCACGAAGGAGCCCGTGGAAACCGAAGCGGTTCTGCGCAATGGGATACCTTTACTGGCCCGCTCCGCCCGCCTCGCGTGTTCGGTTCCGGGCAAGCCGCTGGACTTCACCATCGACGGCGGCCGGGTTGCCATCGCGATATGCAACGAGGCCAATAACCGCTCCCTGGCCAACCACCTGAAGAAGATCTCCGAAGCCTGGAAGCCGGCTGCGAACCAATCGTTGCTCCTGCTGCGGGACGCGCGGACGCCGCCGATTCCCCCTACCGCCAAAGCCTGCCACCTGCACATCGCCAGTCTCCGGGAGCGAGCCGGGCGCCTGACCACCGTTTCGCAGGAGGCGGTGGCCGCACTGGCAGCGCTCCGCCGGCTGCTCTCGGACGCCGAGAGCGGCGATCTGGCGCATGACGGAGAACCGGTGTCGTCCGGTGCGGTGGAGCAGTGGATCGCCAGCCACCGGCCAGCGGCGCTCGATGGGTTGGTTTCCGCCATCGGAGCCCCTGGCGACGACAGCGATCCAACGCCCAGGCTGGCAGCCTTGCTCGCCGAGAGGAAGATGGTCACACTGGAAGAGGCTGCTCGCATTCTGGAGGTGGCGCCTGGGGAGATCGAAGAGTGTGCACATCGTGATCCGGGGCAGTTTGGCATTCTTGGTGGCAGCGTGCCGGCGCTTTTTCAACCCGTCGCCATCGCAGAGGCTCCATAGAGAGGATCTGTTCCTGGCTCAACTCTCCATTTCCGAGATTCGCCGCGAACTGCTCCGAACCGCCAGCGATTATGCCGCCTCGGGCTCGCAGGCAAACGCCCTCACCGGCACGCTCTTTCATGAGGTGCTGGCTGGTTTGATGGGTCCCCACGGCTGGCAGGCGGCCCTGGAACCGGGCGAACTGGCGGACTCGCCCCGGCTGGCGCGGCACGCGTACGATAAGCTGCTGGGGCCGCGGGTGACTGAAATGCAGGCGGCTCTGCGCGAGAACGGAGCGGAGGCGATGCACCTGTGGGAAGCGGTGCGAGCGGTCTGCGAGTGGCTCTGCCGGCTTCTCACCTCCGCCGAAAAGTGCGAGACCATTCGTTACGACCATCGGCAACGCGCCTGGATGGGAGCCGAACATCTCTGCCAGCCGGAAATGGAATTGCAATGGGAAGTGAAGGAGCCGCACTGGACGGCTCCGGTAATGGTCTTCGGCGCGGCCGACGCGCTTTTTAGAAATCCGCAATCCGGGCGGTGGTGCGTTCTCGAATACAAGCTCGGCAGGCCGCGGCCCGAAGCCGACCTGGCCCAGGCGTGCCTGTATTATTGCGCTCTTTCCGCCAGCGGCCTCCACCCCGGCGACGGCGCTTTGGCGGTGATCTCCTTTGGACCGGAAATAAGAGAACGGTTCTACCGCAGCGCCGAACTATCGGAAGTTCAATCCGCTCTTCGGACTTTGATCGGGCGGATGGCCAACGTGCTGCCGGGAGGATCCGCGCCGGCCTCCGGCGTGAGCGAGGCGCACATGGCTCTCGGCAAGAAGTTGGTGCGCGCGCTGCAGGAATACGGCGTCCCGGTCGAATGGAAGGGCGAAATGACTGCCGGACCTTCGTTCTTGCGCTATTTCGTCATTCCCGGCCGCCAGACCAGAATGAAACAAATCCGGGACAGAGCCGAAGACTTAGGCATGCAATTGAATCTCGGCACCCATCCCATGATTCAAAACGCCCATGGCCGCATGGCGATCGACATTGCGAGGCCCGACCCTCAGACCGTCACGTTCGGTTCCATTCTCGACCAGCTTCCCAAGCCCGATGGCCGCGGTTGCTCCCGGACGCCTCTTGGCGTGGATCTGAATGGCAGGCTGCAGTTTGTCGATCTGGCTTCCTCGAATAACCCGCACTTGCTGGTAGCGGGCACGGCCGGCAGCGGCAAGAGCGAGTGGCTGCGTTCGGCGATCGCCGGGCTGACGTTGTCCAACACGCCTGAGACACTGCGCCTGGTCCTCATCGATCCGAAGCGGACGGCGTTCGCCGAGCTGAAGGGGTCTCCTTTCGTGGACGCCCTGGTTTATCCGCCGGAGCATTCCGTTATGGATGTGCTCGATCCGCTGATCGAGGAGATGGAGCGGCGCTACGAGTTGTTTGAGCGGAATCTGGTCAGCGACCTTCCCGAATATCGGGCGAAGACCGGTAAGGTGCTGCCGAGGATGGTATGTGTCTGCGACGAATATGCGGATCTGCTGGTAGACCGCGCGGCGACCAGGGATGTAGGGGCTGCCATTAACCGCCTTGGCGCCAAGGCCCGGGCGGCCGGCATTCACCTGATTATCGCCACTCAATATCCGGACAGGAAGACCGTGGAAGGTGCGCTCAAAATGAACCTGAGCGGGCGCATCTGTCTGCGTGTCTCGAATCACCAGCAGTCGAACATGATCATCAACCGGTCGGGCGCCGAACGGCTGCTGGGAAAGGGTGACTTGTTCTTCTTGAGTATCGGCGACCCCGTGCGCCTGCAGTCGCCCTATTTGTCTCCCCAGGACCGGGCGCGTATTTTCAGCTAACAGTCCATCTCCGCAGACCTTGGGGCCGAGTGCCGCTCACTTGTTCCGCTTCCGGACATCTGCATTTACAAAGGCCGCCAGGAACTGTACTGTCAGAACTCCTGATGTCGTGGAATTTGCAGTGAGCCCGCAGGTGGGGCAGGCGGTGCTCGCCTGTCCGCCCGCGCCGAATTAGGCCCGCTGCTCGAATAGGATCGAGCGAAGGCGAGCACCGCCTGCCCCACCCGCGAAACTCTCGCCATCGAAAGGAATGGCTCAGCCCATTTTCCCCGCCGGCGCCGAAATTGCGGGCCGGCATCAGGAGTTCTGAAGCTGCACCTGAGGCTGTATGCGGCGATCCCGCCGACCTCCGGGCTGCGCATGCTGCATGCGACGTGCTTGGGCGCGGCCGACTCGGGTATCATCAAGTAGGGCGTAGCATGAGTCTCGAAGAAGCTATCTTGGACAAGGTTCGCCGCCTTCCGCCGGCGAAGCAGGAGGAAGTGCTGCGCTTCGCAGATGGCTTGCAGGACAGTGCCGGGGCCCGAGTTGTTCCCTCCCGCGATCGAACCGTGGAAATGAAATGGATCGATTTGAACCGCGCCGCCTACGCGGATCAATGGGTGGCTGTGGAAGGCGATCGTTTGGTGGCCGCCGGTAACGATCCTCTGAAGGTTTTTGCTGTGGCAAAGGAAGAGGGTATCCGAATTCCGTTCGTCGTACACATGTTGCCCGAAGATCCGCATCCGTTTGTTCCGGGTTGGTAGGCATGCCGGTCTCGCTTGCCTTCGATGCCGCTCATCACTATCCCGACGCCCTCAATGGAATCGAGGTGCCGGTCACGCTATGCATCGGGAGGCAATCGGTCGAGCTTTTGGCAAAACTGGATACGGGCGCCGCGGCCGGCTTAAACGTTTCCGGACCGTGGCTGGCTCGTTTGCAGCTTATCGGCACGAAGTCACAGTTCAGACGCTTGGCATCGAGTTTTCAGCGGTCGTCTTCTTTGCCCAGGAC
>Ga0302320_10028176_pt1 | contig 10795 bp, 9 predicted proteins | sample Bog_T0_3_FD_202130 | JGI IMG/M metagenome (GOLD analysis project Ga0302320, IMG submission 202130) | Peat permafrost microbial communities from Stordalen Mire near Abisko, Sweden - Bog_T0_3 | ecosystem: Environmental > Terrestrial > Soil > Wetlands > Peat | place: Sweden: Abisko, Stordalen Mire... | reverse complement strand
CTAGCGATGGATGCGCGCAATGCATGTGGATGCCTTCTTCGAATTCCTTATGGAGAAGAGTCACGTGTATTGGACTGAAATACCGCCTTCGGATGAACCGCCTTCGGAATTGGGTCGAGATGGTGTTACTCTTGAGGAAGACTTAGCCCTGCGCGCTTTGCTTCCAGAGATGCGGCCAAAACGTGGACGACGAAAAAATGAAGACAAGGATGATGATGACGCTAGTACGCCATCCCAACGTCCACGTCTGGATTCTCCCACATTATCCGAGGATTTCATGCTTGCTAGGACACCTTTAATTGGAGATGTGAATACGCCAACAACCGCTAATACCTCTTTTACGCATGGTTTCGATAATAGGATGAGCAGTTGGTCATCAGCAGATGCTTTCTATGGTTCTCAAACTCCTTCCACGGCGTACCCACAATCAGCCCAATCAGCCGTTACACCTTCCAACAGAAACCTTCTATGGCCGGATAGCAACGAGCCTCAACCTCGCTCCGCCATCGCATCAAACAAGCCCAGATCACGGCGTCGGCACGGCCCGGCAGTTTCTTCAGCATGGCCTAGCAATGGCAGTAGTACATCCACCGGAAAATTGCGAGGTAGACCTCCTAACAATCGATCTGCAACAGATGGTCCATTCTCGGTGTTTCCAAGTAAAGAGACGTCTACAATCAGTCACAACACTCCAGTGGCTACTCCTGTTGTTGGTGACTCCGAGATGCCTCACTTCTTTCCACAAAACATGAGGGCAGAGGCCCCTCTGCAGGCTCAAACCGGCAGGCCTAATCGATTACAGCTGTAAGTTCTTTGTTTCTCAGACTGCTTTTACCCCTTTCAGTAGCTTTGAGAAGTAAATGTCCTAAGATATCTCAGACATTATGGAGTCGAGTTTCAAGTCTTTTGAAAGCTTCTCCTTCTCCTTCTCCCACCCCTTTCTAACATAGTAATACTAACTCTGTCTCCAGTCAAGTGCCGCAACGCAAAGGTGGTGATGTGAGGCTGGCAACACCACCCCCACCTGTTGTATTATTGAACGGGCAAAACGACACAACTATGCAAAATGATTTGATAAGCCAGCCTCAGAATTCAAATTCTATGATGGAATATTTCTATAGTCCCGCAGAGCATGATCCTAATTTTCAACATTTCGTTAATATTAGTTTTCGGCAAAATGAGGAAGATTATGATCGTACAAACGTGGACGCAATCGAGAGCCACTTTATAGGCGAGATCCTTGCGGCGGATTGGTATGATGCTGGAGGGGCAGAGATACCGCGATGCAGTATTGACGAGGCAGATCAAATATGCAAGCAAGTGATTCGGAATTTGCAGGCCGAATCTAGCAGCACTGAGGCGTTTTTAATCAATCTATCAGCCCTTGCAGGAGGGCCTTTGATGACACGCTTGAGAGTGACTAGACTTGAGGTGCCTGGATCCCGAACGGACTATGAATGTTTGTGGAAGATGAAATTCGGGTCGCTCGAGGGACAATTCACGATCAAGGCAACAGTCCTTCATGCTGCCAGAATTAACAATGAATCAATGGATGGAAATGAAGAGGAATCTTGGAAAAGCAAATACTTAATTCTTCAACAGCAGATTAAAGAGAGGGACGCAAAGGTCGCGAAACTTAAGAAAAGCATGGTTGATGCTTTGGTCATGTCGGAGGATTGGTTGAAGTTAGGTCGGAATGAGGCACAGTACAGATGAAGGGATTTCGCTGCCTTGTATTTGCAAAAAAAATAAAAATAAAATAAACATTCCAATCTGACCAATTTTTGAAAACAGCACTTCTAGCTCGATGGTCTTTTCACTTTATCCCCTTCTAAAATACCCGAAAGAACGTCGGGGTGCGGCTCGGCTCAGCTCAGGGGGAATTTAAGTAAGACTATAGCAGTGACTAAGCCATATGATCTGCTAGCTAAGGCCGGAAAGATAGACGCCAAATTACATTTTATGGATTCCATTCCAGGCTTATCCCAAGGCTTCAAAATTCATCCCCACTTCCAATTAATATCGAATGTCTTCTGTTCTAAGACGTTCGAACTCTCTTCTCTTCTCTTGTCAATATTCTGCTCTACTTATATTAAATATCTTATCTTTCTCTTTGATTGCCCCTGTTGCTTGAACGTGCTCACTTATCTGAGCCAGTCTTTTCCCCTGTACTTCATAGTCTCGCTTCCCTTATCAGCCACATCTGCCGCTAAGAGGCAGGCCAAGAAAGATATACAATAAAATAACTATATATATATATATATATAACTGTGCCTCGTGCCAACGACGTCTTCAACACAACTCTCTCCCCAACAAGTTTTATATAGCTACTCTATATCAACGTTACCAGGAATCATCATTCTACATGTACCCGCACGTCCATCCGCCTTTACCAGAGATATAAGACGCTAGCTACATCTTAGCAACAAACAATCTCTGACTCCCATAAATGTCCCACTCCGGCACAACAACCCCTCACCCCCATCGTCCCCATCTCCCTCGCCTCCGACACTTCTCCCTTCCCTCCGGCCGCTCGGTTCACATCGCGCTCTCTCCTGAAGAAGCCTCCACTCTCCGCTCCAAACTCCTCGCTTCTAACCCCGATGTGCCTTTCGATCTCGTGATCTCGGGGAGTCCAGAACACTTAGATGCGTTAAAGGAAGCGCATAGTCATCATGAAGAGCGAAAGAGATTGCTGAGGGAGAAGCATGGAGGAGATTTCGAGGAGTGGGAGAAGGTGAGAGAGCAACTGGATGGGCTGGGGAAGGAAATGCATAGTATGTTATTTTTACTTTCTGCTTCGTTTTGAAATAGAAGTTGTCTGGGAAGCTTAATTTGGATACTTGATATCAGGTCACTGATGACTTCTATAGTGCTTACGGATCATGGAGCTGCGGTTGCATTAGATGCGAATTTTTCGAAGTAAGTTTTGGTTGTTTTCAGCAAGTTCACAACGATGATCCCACCACTTCATATGATTTTTGTCAGCTTTTATCTTTACTTCCTACAAAATCTCGACCAAATCCTGCAATAACTCAAGGCATCCAGAGCATCTAAGTGGTTGTTAATGTTACCCGTCTTTGAAAACTTTGAGACTTTAGGGTCTGAGATTCTTTTCTACATTGACTATCTTGTCGGGTTATCTTATAGAGTCTAGAATGCTAAGTAGAAATCCTAGGTATGGATATAGTGCTCATTTGAGAACCTATGAAGATAGCAGCACCAGTTCAGCAAGTTCTGTAAGCAACTTCCATGGAGATGCAGAGCATGTGAACAAAGATTGGGAAGCGGAGAGGAGAAATGGGAGGATCATGAAAATCTACAAGAAGGTACTTCCCACCCAACTATTACTCTGGCAAAATTATCTCTCGATGAAGAATCTTCCTGTTAACCATAGACCTCAGCCAACAATCCGCCAATACTTCCACAAAGGTCTATTATGGCGCTCCCCAGAAGCGCGAGAAGTAGCATCCTTCGAGCTGTTTGTGGATCTTCTCTACGTTGGAATCATCGCCATCAATGGAGATCATGCAGCTGAAAATGCCATTGGATATGAAGTGCTGAGGTTCTCAATCACATTCATTATGAGTTGGAAGTTATGGAGTGATATCTCTATTGTGGTTTCTTGGTTGGAGACGGATGATATTGTGCAACGGGTTTCAGTGATGTTTATTATGGTCTGTTTGCTGGGGTGAGTGGTATTTCTGTTTACGTGATGAAAGAAGGATTCTTCGTTAGGTGAACCTCTATTTTGAAATTGGGGACGAGGGTCACTCAAAAAATCTGGAGCATTTATGGTTTGCATGCTTAAGATCTTCTAAGACAATTGCCCTCAAAGCTTCCATCCAGGGGACATGTCTAAGTGGACACTAGTCTTATTTTTCCTTGATACGTCCCGAAGTGGTTCTTGACTTCAGCTAATCCACATTTCAGGTTCACAACAAACATGCTCAACGTCTTCGAATCAACCTACGCCCAACTAATCGCCTTTTATCTCGCTGCTAGAATGTTTCTTGGCTGCTATTACTTCATCCTCGCCTGGTTGATCCCTATGGTGCGAGGAATGATGACCATGCAAGGCATTATTACTGCTATCCCCTGTGCTATCTGGATCGCCAGCATCTATGTCTCCATGCCCAATCGTCTAGCGTTAATCTGGACCGCTCTATTTCTCGACCTTTGTGCTTCAATGGTAGTCATCATGTTCATTCGTTGGCCGAAAACTTCAGAATGGCTGAAGAAATGGACGGAGAGAGTCTTTGAGTTCTATCCAGCTACGAATATTGAACATAAGATTGAGAGAACGAATGCATTTGTTACGTTGGTTTTTGGTTATACTGTCGTCGCCATCATTTACCAGAATGCGGCGTCTTTTGGACTCAATAGTTTCTTTGGCAAAGCTGCTCTGGGCTTAATCCAAGCTTTCTGCTTTAACTGGATATATTTCGAACTAGACAACGATATTCAGAATATCTTCCAGCACGCAATCAGGAGGAGTGCTTTTTCTGGTAAGCTGCAAGCTCCCTTAGAAAAGGGGGCAAGCACTAATTGTGCAACAGCGGTTGCATGGAGCTCCGCCCATTTACCCTTCATCATGGGCTTCGTCATGGCCTCCGCGGCCCTTTCAAGGCTCGTCCTTACAACAGACTGTCCAGATGGTGCGTATGACCGGCTCACTTATTTTACGCTTCCTAATTATTAAGCGGATGCTTCTATTCGCTTTTGCGTTTGCGCTTCTTTCTAAAAGAGAGACAATTTACTTCTCCAAACCTTCTGTATCGGGCATAAGCTGACTTCGCAATGATCAATAGCCAACATGGATACCTTAACTCAATCTTACATGCTCAGGTCAGAGCACGAGGTCCCTATAGGTCTTCGCTGGTATTATTGTGCCGGCTTTGCGCTTGCTCTTTTCTGCATGGGTATTTCTTCCACTCAGCCTAACAAGCTCCAACTAAAACCCAATCCTAGGAATTATCTCCCTAACCCACATCCACAAAACCGCCTCTTGCCGGCTCCCCAAACCCTACCGTCTCTTCAACCGAGCTGTCGTCTGCGTAATCCTACTCTGTCTTCCTGCCGCCGAATCCCTCAACTCCCTCTCCCTGATCTCCATCGTCACCGCTTTGGTAGTATGGGTATTAGTTCTCGAATTATGGGCAACGAGTTGTCCGACAGAAAGCTTCTTCGGCGAGAAGACGAAATGTAATTATACGGCACAATGTAAGTTGAAAAGGGGAGATTTGGAGACTGCTATGAAGTCGGGAAAGTTGATTGATATAGAGGATGTAAAAGAGAAAGAGGGAGGGGTTTATAATAAGATTATGATTTAGTGTCATTGCTAGAACAGATAGATTGTGTTTATAGACTGACTGTATTGCTTCCTCTGCCCTTTTTCCTTTGGCAACACAATGCTGAGTCTACCAAGTGACCTCCTGAATATCAACTAGCCTCCGACGAGTGGCTTCCGCCTGGAGATTCTCCCGTATAAGGGGCTCGGCGGAGGCGTGCCTCAAGGACACTCCGATACCGATGCCTTCGTGACCAGTAGGCTGATAAGTGGACTGCACCGACGCCTTGCGAAGGCAGCGCGCTGATTGGTGATATCAATATTTCCAAGCTTCAAAATACCTTCAGACAATTCAGTCATAAAAGAGTATTCGCTGAGCGACGATCCCCCACTCTACTCCACGCAATCCCACCCACGAATTTCTCAATCTCCATCAACCAACCAACCAACCAACCAACCAACCAACCCCCCTACGCATATCTGAATTCCCGAAACACACTACATAACTAACGCACGTATAAAAATAAAGCAATGTGTGCAGCGTACGTGACCCACCAACACTGATCCTAATATAAACTGCATTGCAAGAGGCATATATAATACCTACCCTTTCTCCCACCGCACCGAAATACAGAGTGCTAAGCCACCTACCTAATCGTAGCAAAACGTCTGCCATGAAAAAATAATCTTCTAACTAATGAACAGTGCAGGATGGTGCTATTCGATGAACTATATATCAGGAATTTCTCCCATCTCTATCTACACAAACATTTATATCGCTTTCATTTTTCCTCAATCGACAACCAACCTCCTATTTCATTTCACTTCACCCCAACTCCTCCCCCTAACCGAAAATTTACAACAAAAATATTAATAGGATTAGTATGGTTCACGGAGCAGTATGTACGTACACCCAGTGGCTGGAATTAATAGAATTTTGACAAAGGATTATATTATCGACGGATATAATTACTAAACACTATGGACAATTGTGAAGTCTCCCCAACGTCCCCTTCCCTCCCGCACATATCAACTACTGTCATGCTTGTTCAAGACTGGCTGGTAAGATAATTGGCTGCCTATACAAAACCTAGTCAGTATGAAATACTCTACTTCAATTGATTGGCAATGCGTACTCTTTCAAGATCATAGTCATACTTCTCCAAAGCAGCTAAAGAATCAGTCCTAGAATAGCCCATACTCGTCAAATTCTTCAAGATAGGATCATCATGCGCTCCCGTGTCCGTCAAAGCTCTTCCGACAATAGGCCTTTCGGGTGACAATTTTGTGCCATTTGTCTCTGCAGGTGCAGCCTGAGTGGGCCCATTCGTAGCAGAAGGAGCAGGGTTGTCGAGTCCTGCAAAGATTGCGTCCCAATCGTTATTGTCGTTCGTAATGCTGTTACTTGCTTGCGAAGTCTTTTGAGGAGATGAAGTCAAGTTTCCAAAAGCGCTGTCAGTACCGAAGCTTGGCTCGGATGACTTAGGTGCAGGAGGACTATCAAACATTGGATTGAAGTCTCGGTCATGTACTGAGATGTTGGCAAAATCGTCGTCAGCACTACCTTCCTTGGCATCCTCAAGATTATCGAAATCATCAAAATCATCATCGAATGGTATCTTAGCAGGAGGAGCAGGTTGCGACGATACTTGAGGTGCTCCGAACGGCGTTTGTCCTTCAGTTGAGTGCGTAGCGCCGACTTGCTCTGGAGACGGGACCTCTCGAGAAGGGAGAAGTCCAGAGAACTGCTGATTTTCCAAGTGGGCCTGCTCAGCTGCCGGAACAACATTCTCATAGGTAGGAGGTGATACTTGAGCATTGGCGGGTGGAGGTTCCGCACCGAAGCCTCGTGAAGATGCCGTGTTGGCGGTACCGGGTCTAGGAGCGAAGAAATCGCTCATAGCATTACTAGTACTAGCGGCAGGTGGTGAGGTAACAGCATTTTGTCCCCAGCTAGCCTTTCGAGTATGGCCCGGGGAGGCAGGAGCAAAGTCGTCATCAAATCCTCCGGTCTCACTAGCACTATCGCTATCGTCATCATGCTCTAGCTCAGCTATAGGAGGGAACTCCTTGTTGAAGCCAGAGGGAGCTCCTGTGGCAGAGTCTGTAGAGTTGCCAGTGTGTGATCGTTCTTGGGTTTTGGCAGAGCTTCCAAAACCAGCAAAGGCGGCATCGAAATCATCCTTCACAGTAGCGGAGCGTACGGGCTCCTTGGTTATTGCAAATGGATCGGAAGCACCTTGCTCACTTAATGCGCTGCTGCCAGTGGGTGTTGCCACGATATGTGCATTTGTATCGCCAGGAAATGCTCCAGGCATCGACTCTCCGCGCTCGGCAGGAGGAGGAGAAGCTTGGGATCGACGGTCCAAACCTGGTGATACAGTTCTCGCAACCTCTGCCTGACCGGCATTTGACGAACTAGTGGGCGTTGTGCCATTATAATTTGTGGGGGTATCAGCACCTGTAGAGCCTTCACCAAATCGACTATTAGGCGCCGAAACTTGTCTTGATGAAGTCACAGAATCTTCATGGTCGGGAAAAGGTAAGAAACTCGAGTTTATTTGCCTTGATTCAGGAGGAGACGGGGCAGGTTCATTAGCTGGTGGCAGATTCGCATTCGATGTTACTGGCGAAGATCCTTGCTTGGGAAACTCGCCAGTAGTTTGGGAGCGAAGGGGAAGCGTCGAGGTGGAGGGATTCGAAGTGGACTCTTGCCTAAAGGTGGTGGTAGGTGCAGCTTCAGCTACAGCAGCCGCACCGAAAGCTGGGCCAAAGAGGTTCTCAAAAGAGTTATCTTGTTTGTTTGCAATTGGCGAGGTAGCATACGGAGGCGTTATTTCAGACGTACTCCCATGACGGCGAAAGAACGGGTTGTTAGCACTCATTGTTGAAGGCGCTGGACTTGCAACTTGGGGTGGGCTTTGAACTTTAGCGGCGGCAGCGGCAGCGAGAATCTTCGTATCTTCTTCGATGCTTTTATTCAGGTCTTCGGCCTCTTGCTTTAACTTATCTCGCTCGCCTTCGTTAGTGGCTAATTGCTTTTTATTGATTGCAACCATACCCTTCTGCTGACGAGCATCTGACCTCAACTTCTCTAATTGAGGTCTTAACTGAGTAACCTCGGCATTAACGACTCGCATTCGCTCTTTCAAATTGGCATTCTCCTGCTGGTCTGCTTGCAACGCAGTAACAATCTGTCGATGTTGATTTTGGAGGTCTTGGTATGTTCCCTCAATCATGGCAATGTCAGTCTGGATCTTCTTTGTTTCATTTCGAGAAGCATTTAATCGCTCTTCCAAGCTCTTCACATCTTTGACTTCCTGTTCATACAGAGTCCGCAGTTGAGCAAGGCGTTCTTCAAATTGGCGTTTTTGGGAGCTTGCTTGGGTTAACTCATTTTGTGTATTGGCTCGCTGTCCTTGAACCTCAGTCATTTGCTTTGAAAGTGTCCCCACCTGGTTAGATAGATTGGCAAGCTCTGTGGTTTCATTGGTAAGTCTTTTGCTGACCTCCGGATCAGCATCACCCAACAGATCTTCTGTCGCTGAAGGTTGTGGTTGAAATCCTCTCTGCTGAGGTCCGGAGCTGTTGGAACCCCCAGTTACATTTTGCGTCAAAGCCTGCCCGAACGAGGATGAAGGAGCAAATGGCTTGAATAGAGATGACTGTGGTGGGGATGCTCGAGTAGGCGAAGCAGGAGTCATGGGAGTTCCGCTTGGTCCAAAAGGATCAAGACCCAATTGACGATTTCCGCCAAAAGAGGTAGAACCGCCCGTAGATTGCGCTGCTTGTGCTTGTGCAGGCGGAGGAGGTGATGATAGAGCATCCAGACCGAATAAATCGTCAGCAGCCGATTTAGGGATAGATGGGGCTGCATCGAAGACTGGTGCGGTTGGAACATTAGACCGGATTTGGTTCCGCATACTAGGCGGCACTAGATTCAGGGGTAACGTTAACGGTAATGAATCTCGTCCATCCTTCTTCCCTCTCTGCTGTCGAATCAGGTACATAGCAACTGCAAATTCGTCTCTAGTCAAATGGCCTGCAGAATTGATATCCGCAAGGTCCCAGATCTGTGCTAGAACTTCTTCGGGAAGTTTGGACTCGCTGAAGAATGGCACAGCTTCATCACCAGTAATGTAACCCCTGTTTGCTCTGTCCAACCCGTTATATATATCGTCAAACCTGGACTTATCCAATGGACTGATAGCCCAGTCATTACCCGCCCTGGTGCCCTGAGCAACTTGTTGGGGGGGGGGGATATAGGCAGGTCGACTTAGCGGGCTGCTAGCACGAACTGGACCGGCCCCGCTGAATTGCCTTGGGATAGCTGAAATATTACTTGGGGTCCCAGATGACTGACGACTAGGAGTCCTTCGAGCTGCTGCTTCGTAAAGGCCAGCTGGAAGGATATTTGGTAAGGCGCGAAGAGCTCCTGATTTGAAGGAAGCCAGCAAATGCATAGCAATTACAAATTCCGTTGCTGTCAAAGCACCACGCAGCTCTGTGTCTGCAAGATTCCAAATCCTGCCAAGAATTTCATTTGGCAAGCCTGCACGTTCAAATATTTGTTTGGCTTGTTCTCCAGGAAGAACCCCGTTCTGTGCCCCTGATTTCTCAAAAAGCTGTGCGTATTGTGTAGATTTATCCGCTGTGAGAGGAGGGACTCTGATCGGCCCAGAGCCGCTTGCTTGAGGTTGTAAAGCATTTGGAGGGGGTCCAGGTGGAGGTTGAATTGTAGGACTGGTGGGACCTCCAGCGGGACCTCCGTCAAATTTAGGAAGAGGGCCAGGTCGAAGTGCCAGGTCGGGAGTTGGGTCTCGTCCTGCTTGATAATGCCCAATCAACCGTAATACTATCCCAAAACCCGCAGGTGTTAAAAGCCCTCGATTTTCCTTGTCTGCAATCTGCCATATCTACAGAAATAAACAAATCAGTACCTACGCCTCACTGTGTCACACAAATGTATGTTTTTGATGGCTCCGCGGAAATAATGAAAGTGCCTACCTCTCCTAATATGCGCGGTTCCAGTCTTGTCTTCTCGAAGAATTTGACAGCAACTTCGCCAGTTACGACGCCAATATTTTCTGTATCTGCCTGTCGAAACAGCTGGCCGAAAACACGCTTCTCTTCCGGCGTCAGATTCAAAGTCGGGGCGGCTGGAAATATGTCAGCAAGCTCAATCCAAACAGGTAAACATTGATGAAGGCGTTCCAGCTGCTGGCAGAATATTTCCAGATCATCAATAAGCCGCCCGGTTTTCGCGGATCAGAGTCACGACGGAAAGGAAATTGATGCTCTTACTTGGGTCTTCCGCCATTGCATCCGACGAGGATAAGGAAAATAGGCTTTTGCAGTGAACGATGGGCTAAAGCTGTATCGCTCGCAGATGCCGAAGCTGTATGAAGATTTAGAGAGAATTTCCTCAGCCTTGGAATGATCAATAAAAGCTTTGGGTTTGAAGTTGGTTGCCTTGAAGAGCGAGAGGATTTGAAGTTCTAGTAA
>Ga0302320_10028174_pt1 | contig 10796 bp, 7 predicted proteins | sample Bog_T0_3_FD_202130 | JGI IMG/M metagenome (GOLD analysis project Ga0302320, IMG submission 202130) | Peat permafrost microbial communities from Stordalen Mire near Abisko, Sweden - Bog_T0_3 | ecosystem: Environmental > Terrestrial > Soil > Wetlands > Peat | place: Sweden: Abisko, Stordalen Mire... | reverse complement strand
GGCCAGAGACTACGAACGACTCGCCGAAACACTCGCCGCTCTTCACTATCTGGCCTTCGCCATCCTTATGCTCGGTAATCTCGCACGATCGCTTGCCCAAAGTTAATAACAGGCTCTAAGGGATGAATAACTCCAGTTTTACCTTCCAGGTGACGGATTCTCCCGGCTCGATCTTGACCATGCCACGGTCCGCATCGCCCCACTTCTCGCTAAAGGGATCGTTCAAATTAAACTGTGGCTCCAGTGCGACAAAGTCCTTGTCCAGCGGCGAGTAGACCTGCACTGTGTTGATGTGGCTACTGAGAGCGTGAATGCGCAAGCCATACTTGGCCGCCGGATCGATAATTTCCGAGTACGAATGTCCTTCGGCGTCTTTCTTCAGATTCGTCCAGTTATCGTCGAGGAATAACTCGCCGAGCGGCGCGCCACCTTTTGCCGTGAAGTCATAGGGCGTGCCCTTGACCGGCACGAGCTTGCCGGTAATAAAAACATCGTCGTAGTTATTCACTTCGGAGACCAGATCGCCTTGAACATGAAGGCGAACCTGCGCGCGCTTACCGCTGGGATAAATGAAATACGGATGAAAGGCAATGCCTACAGGTTCCGCCTTGTCGCCCACATTCTTCACCACGGCGGTCGCGATTACTGCGTCGCCATCAAGCGAAATACTGATGGTGACATCGCTCTTCGAGAACCAGCGGCCACCGAAATCGCCACCGTGAATGACACCGGTGACGGATTGCTTGTCGCCCTTATCGTTCACCGTCAGCTCATCAGCCTTGGATTGCAAGATCAGGCCGTGAATGGCGTGCTGAATCGCTCCCGGCAAAACACCGCGGTGATTGGCGGGAAGCGTCTGGGAAACGCCGTTCCAAGAGAAAGTAACGGTCTTCTTGTCGGCCGACAGCTTGTCGACAATGCGGTTCGAGAAGGGCAGCAAAAAAGCTCCCCCAAAGGTAAAGGTTTTGGAGCCAACTGGATCGTCGGCAGAGCCAATAATCTTGGCAGCTTCTTCCAGCGACGGACCAGAAAGCAGAGAGATTTCGCCCTTGCCGGGAACCCAGGCGGTGATTTGAAAAAGGTTCATGGCGCTGCCCGGCAGTACCACGGCAGAGAGAAACTCCGGCTTGGCGCCGTCACCAGTTTTGGCGCGCTTCAAAGTCACGGCGGGTACTCCGTTGATGAGCGGCGACCCGGTTGATTCAGCGTTGCATTTGCTGCATGTCATGATGACTCCTCGAAAACAAAATTATCTTGCTCCACGCTTCATGCACGCGAAGCCGCAGATACCTCACTGGCGATCTTGCGTAGTTCTGGTAAAACATTGCCAAGGGTGCTGGCGGAAGCGTTGCGTGTGCCCAGTGCGAAATACACGGCGCGATAAAGCTTGTAGAGCTTCTCATAGACGGCCGTTGCTTCAGGCCGGGGAGAAATCACCGCGAACTTCAGGCAGAGTTTCTCTTGTGCGGCTTCAATGCTGGGGAATGCACCCGCCGCCAGCAGGGCGAAAATCGCCGAGCCACGGCTGGTAGGTACGCCTGCCGGAACCAACACCGGCTTGCCCAGCACATCGGCATAAACCTGGTTGAGCACCGCGTTGTGCTGCGGAATGCCGCCAGCGTTGATGACGCGCTCGACCGGAACTCCGTACTCAGCCATGCGCTCAAGAATGATACGGGTGTGAAAGGCGGTGCCTTCGATGGCGGCGAAGAGTTCATCCTGCGCGGTGTGAACCAAGTTCCAACCAAGGGTAATTCCGCCTAACTCGGGATTAACCAGCACGGTGCGATCGCCGTTGTCCCAGCTCAGGCGTAGCAAGCCGGTCTGCCCAGCCCTGTAGCTTTCCAATCCTTTGGATAACTCAGCGACCTTGACGCCAGCGCGGCGGGCAATGGCTTCAAAGATGTCTCCGGTTGCGGAAAGACCAGCCTCGATACCAGTAAACCGCGGATGTACACTGCCTGGCACCACGCCACAGACGCCGGGGATCAGTTCCGTCTTGCTGCTCATGGCGATGATGCAAGTGGAAGTGCCGACCACGTTGACGACGTCGCCCTCGCGGCAGCCCGCGCCAATCGCATCCCAATGTGCGTCGAATGCACCGACGGGAATCGGAATGCCAGCGCGTAAACCGAGTTCCCCGGCCAAATGCGCATCAAGATGACCGGCGAGATGATCGGAAGTTTGATAGTCACCTGCCAGCTTTTCGCGAACACCATCAAACAAAGGGTCCAACTTGGACAAAAACTCCTGCGACGGCAAGCCACCCCACTTGGGATTCCACATCCACTTATGGCCCATGGCGCAGACACTGCGCTTGGCCAATTTTGGATCGGTAACTCCGCACAAGGTGGCCGCAACCATGTCGCAATGCTCGAAAGCCGAAGCAAATTGCCCGCGCTTCTCAGGATTATTACGCAGCCAATGCAGCAGCTTAGCGAAGCCCCACTCGTGCGAATAGACACCGCCGCACCATTGAATGGCTTCGAGGCCCTCGCGATGCGCTAACTCGGTAATCTCGCGCGCCTCGGAGTGGGCGCGGTGATCGCACCACAGATAGTACTCATTGAGTGGCTGCATGTGTGCATCCACCGGCACCACGCTGGAGCCCGTGGTGTCGAGCGCAATGGCTTCAACCTGCTCCCCGCTGATGCTCGCTTCCTTGACCGCGAGACGAGTGGCTTTGGCCAACGCGCTCATGTGATCGGCATGTGCCTGAGTCGCATAATCCGGGTCTTCGCGGCGGCGATGGAGCTGATATTCCGCCAATGCCGTGCCTAAACGCCCGCGTTCGCTATCAAATATCGACACGCGCACACTCAGTGTTCCAAAATCCACTCCTGCAACAATCGCCATTCTCTTCGTCCCTGTTTTTGAACTTGAAGCGTAAATCAACCTATAAGCCGTAAGTCAGACTCAGGTGGATGTACATCGAAAAAGCCCAACCACCTGAGCCTGAAAGATAAATACTTCTTAGTGAAAAAGCTAGTCTTCCTCAGCGCCGTGACGATACGAATCCCAGCCCATGTAGCGAGTTGTTGCCTCGTGCACGGCCTTGGAGACATCACTGAAGTTAGCTGCTACGTGGTGCTCAAAGCCCTCGCGGCAGATGTACTTCAGCAGTTTCTGCAAGTGAGGAATTTCGGCCACACCGGCACCGCCAAAGGTCTCCAGCGGATCGTCGGTGAACTTGCCCACGCCAGTGTAGCCGCGGATGATGCCGTGGTTGTCATCGGTGGAGTAACGCGCATAACTCATCACACCGGCCTTGACGCGGCCTACGCAGGTGCCGAAAGTGTTTTCCTTGCCCACGGTGCCGGCAATGATTGCCTGATAATCCATGGTGGGCGGTTGAGCAAAAAAGTGCTTAGGCAGGTTAGAGCAGTGGAAGCAAACGCATTTATCGGGATTGTTGCCGTAGTTATTGTTCCAATCAAGCAGCGCTGAAGGAGACCCCGAAGCCTGAGTCAGCATGTACATGCCGAGTACGCCAGCCACATCCACTTCGCAGGCTGAAGGAATCAGATCGTTGGACATCATGCTCATGATGGTGCAGGGCACCACCCCAAAGAACTCTTCGAACGAGGTCCAGCACTGCACGGCGGTGACCGAGACGTTGGTCTGCTTCATCCAGGTGTCGATGACCGCGCCCAGCTTGGCCATTTTGAGCAGCGCCTCGGCAGGAACGCTACCCGTAGAGACATAGCTCTTGATGGCGGCCAGCTTGGCCTGCGCGGCATCGTCGGAGTCCTTCATCTTGGCGATACGGCCGAAGATTTCAGACAGATCAATAGGTTCGATGGAAATGCCGCTGCTCTCGAAAAGCCGCTCGGAATAACGCACAGTGTTGAAGGCGGCAGGACGCGCGCCAATGGCGCCGATGCGCAAATTCTTGAGTCCCTTGACGATGCGACAGACCGCGGAGAAGGACTCCAGATCAGCCTTGAACTCCGGCGAAGTGAGGCTCTCGGTATGCAGTGTGGTGAGCGAATAAGGAATCTTGTACTGCATCAGGTTATTACAAGCGCTCATCTTGCCGCAGAAGCTATCGCGACGGACAGCGATGGTCATTTCATCGGAGCGGTCGGGCGTGGCCTGCACCAGCACCGGAACCCTGAGGCCAGAGAGGCGAATGGCATCGACAATGCCCCGCTCCTCGCCGAAGTTCGGCAGGGTGATGATGATGCCGTCGATCTCATCGGCGTGTTTTTTGAACAACTCCGCGCAGCGCTGCGACTCGGCATAGGTTTCCACTGCGCCGTGCTTCGATTCTTCCGGGCTCAAGACTATGGCGCGTGCTCCTGCCGTCTTCAACACCGAGATGATTTCTTCACGGCCGCTCTCGGCCAATTGACCGGGAAAGAATCCGCGATTGCCTACGATAACGCCAAATGTCATTTCACGCTTTGCTGCCATCTTGTTTTCACTCCTTGTTGTTCTTCAAAGATTTTGTTGTAGCGTCTTCGAAATCACAACTCTCTAACAAAATTTATCGGATGCCCAAGTCTCGATTCTGAGACCTGGGCATACTTAACCGTTATTCCACTTTCCTTGGCCGGAACTTGATCACATACAGCACGCCTAGCACCAGCAGTGTGCCACCCCACCACAGGGGCGCGTGCAATTCCTTCAACTGCACATCAGCAAGTTGTCCCGTCGCTACCTCGAACAACCCGTAGCCCACAATCAGCGCGCCGTAGATCGATAGCAGTACGCCGATAAAGAACCAGATTGGAATCTTCGATCCATGCATAACTCTCTTTTCTCCTTTTCGCGTACTACCAGAAAATGATGTTCAGCGCGACAAACAGCACCGCAACCACCAGCGCCCAAGTGTATTCGCTCCTGTACCAGGCCACAGGTTCTTCCTTCGGCAGCACGGTCGCACCGTAGACCAGACCGTTCAGGTCGGCATCGGTGCGCGCCTTGGTTACTAGGCTGATCCCGATAATCAGAATCGCCGAGAACAGGAAGGCCCACAGAGCGCGAAAGACGTTCTCGGCCATAGGCTTGGCATCGGGCGAAAGCGCCACGCTGGCCAGCGCCGCCGGTGTCAGCTTCACCCACATGAACAGGCTTGCCGAGAAGAGAATGCCCGCCAGCAGGCCGATAAAGCCCGCCATGCGCGTCGCCCGCTTCCAGAACATGCCCAACAGAATCGCCGCCAACAACGGCGCAATGAAGATCGAAAACAGCGCCTGCACGTAGTCCATGATGCCGTGTGCATGCATCACCAGATATGCCGCGCCGATTGAGATCGCCACGCCGATCAGAATCGAAAGCCGACCCACCAGCACGTAGTGCGAGTCCGACCCTTTCTTATTGATCAGCGCCTTGTAGATGTCGTAAGTCCACACCGTCGAGAAGGCGCTCACGTTTCCCGCCATGCCACTCATGAAGCCGGCAATCAAGGCAGTAATGCCCAGGCCCAGCAGACCAGGTCCAAGATAGCGAACCATCATCAGCGGCAGCGCCTGATTATAGCTGTGCAACTCTCCATTCACGCCGCCATCGAGCACCTTCTGCTGCTCGGTCGGCGTCAGCGTCGTCTTCGACAAGGCCGTCTGGCAGACGTCCACCTTCGCAATCGCTCCGCCGGAGTTCTCTCCGCAGGCTGCGACCACATCCTCGCCCACCAGCGTACGGCGCGAGCCATCCGGATTCTGCAAAAGCACCAGACCCAGCAAGCCCGGTAGAATCACGATGAACGGCGTCGCCATCTTGAAGAATGAGGCAATGATCGGAGCCATCCGCGCGGCGCGCAAGTTCCGCGCCGCGAGCACGCGCTGCACCACCAGGAAGTCGGTGGTCCAATATCCAAAGCTGATCACGAAGCCCAGCCCAAAGACAATGCCCGTCCAGTGAACGCCCATTGGATTGGCCGAAAAGCTGCCCAGATCACGCCACATGTGGAAGTAGCTGTCGCCCGCGACCGTACCGCCGGTCATCGTCTTCATGTTATGCATGATCTGCCGCTTCAGCCCGTCAACGCCGCCCGTCTGAATCAGTCCGAGAATCGGCACCAGCAGAGCGCCGCCCCAGATCAAAACGAATTGTAGAACCTCGTTGAAGATGGCCGAGCGTAATCCGCCCAGGCCCACATAAACCGCCACCGCTACCGAAGAAACGAAGATCGAGAAGGTCATGTCCCAGCCCAGCACGACCTTCATCACTACGGCCATGGCGAACATGTTCACGCCGCTCATCAGGATCATTTCGATGGCAAACGAAACCGCTGCTACCGTAGAAGCCTCGCGCCCGTAACGCAGGTCAAGATACCCCGGCACCGAGTGCGTTTTCGAGACGTAATAGAACGGCATCATCACCAAGCCCAGAAAGACCATGGCCGGAATAGCGCCGATCCAGTACCAGTGGGTAGCCAGAATGCCGTACTGATAGGCCGAACCCGCCCAGCCCATCAGTTCGAGCGAGCCGAGGTTAGCCGACACAAAGCTTAATCCGGCAATCCAGGCCGTCATCTCGCGTCCGGCCATGAAGAACTCTTCGCTGGTGTTTGACTGGCCCTTCAGATAGAAGCCAATCCACACCACCATGGCGAAGTAAACGACAATCACCGCGATGTCCAGCAGGCGCAGATGCGCGAGCGGCTGCGTGCTGAAAGCCAGTTGGGCCGGCAGCGAACCGGCGGCAAAAGAGGGTAGGGCCAATCCTAACATTGCATCACCTAAGAGAATCTAAATTCGGGCCGCGAGGCGCACGGCAGTTCACCCCAAGTAAATGGGTTTACTCGCAGAGTTGTCAAGCGAATTTTTCGCTCTTTTCTCAAGCGAAATGTTTTGCGATCCACCGCCGGCCAGTCGACAAGCCTGTCCAGCGCCTGCCTCAAGGGCAGCCGCATAAACTTCTTATCAGCTCCACCAACGGAACGGATACCGGGGACGGCTTTCTGAAAGATTGCTGGATCACTACCGGAGGAACCTTTCGGTAAACCTTTACCCGACGCTCTGAAAGTAACTTCAACTCCCTATCCCTGTCAAGTGCTCTTTCATGGCGTATTCTGTAAACGCATTCTGGTTTGTCGATATGGCCGAAAATACCTCCAAGACGAAACGCCGCTCCTCACGAAACGCCGCTCCGATGGACATTCATACAGTGGCTCAGTTAGCCAATGTTTCCATCGCCACCGTATCTAGAACCATCAATCACATTCCCACCGTCAATCCAAAGATGGCGAAGCGCGTGTGGGAGGTGATCAAGGAGCTGAATTACCTGCCCAACACGCAGGCCCGCGCCCTCGTCTCTGGACGCAGCCGATTGTTAGGGTTGATCGTTTCGGAAATCACCAACCCATTTTTTCCGGAGTTGATTCAGGGTTTTGAAGATGTGGCCGTAGAGCACGGCTACGAGATTCTGATCGGCTCGACCAACCATGACCCCGAACGCATGAAGAGTTGCATCCGCCGCATGGTGGAGCGCAAGGCCGAGGGCGTAGCTGTGATGACCTTTGGCATTGAGGAGCCGCTGCTGGAGCAGCTAGCCGACCGCAAAGTGCCGCTGGTATTTACTGACGTGGGCCCAGAGCTACCGGGCATCAGCGTGCTGAGCGTGGACTACCATCACGGCATTCGGCAGGGCGTACAGCATCTGGCAGCGCTTGGACACCGCGATATCGCCTTCGTCTCCGGGCCGCTTACTCTGCACTCAGCGCAGTCCCGTCTGGTTGCCTTTCAACGCGCCACTCAAGAGTGTGGCATCACCGTCGATCCGACTCGCATTGTGGAAGGCGACCACACTATGGAAGGCGGCATTGCCGCAGCCGAAAAGCTCTTAACGGGCAACCAGCTACCAACGGCGGTGATGTGCTCGAACGACATGACGGCCATTGGAGTGCTGCACAAAGCCTACCGCGTCGGGCTGCGCGTCCCCGATGACCTTTCGGTGATCGGCTTTGACAACATTCACATCACCCAGATGACGATTCCGCCGCTGACCACGATTCAGTGGACCTGCTATGAGCTGGCACGAGCCGCGGTGATGGCGCTCAGAGCGCATGTAGAAGCGGATTTAACTCCAGAACGCAGCTATCCGATCGAGACCCAGTTGGTAGTGCGTGAGTCCACGGGATTTCCGCGCGGCTCGCAGCTCGACCCACGTACAAAATAGCAGTGCTTTGAGCCCTGCGATCCAGCGCACATCTACAAAATGAGCGCATACGGCAAGAAGCCTTTTTCTCAGAGAAAATGCCTCTTACCGTATGCAAAAGACTCTGCTAGTAACTCAGATCGAGCACATTAATTGAGTAGGGCGCGAAGCTGCGCTCGAAGTTCGGACCGGAAATCTCGATTCCCTGCTCGACCGGCACAATCGCCTTGGGGTTTGTGATGCTGTTGGTTGAGTTCGGTGACTTTCCGCTCAGGGTGATCAGCACCGCCTTGCGATTGACGTGGGGCGCACCGTTCAAAGCGATGGCCAGCGGCGCGGCCTCGGACGAGGCATTGACAATCTTCACATAGAGCTTGTGGTGAGCCTCATCACGCGTGACCGAAGTGTAGAGATGCGAACCGATGTTGGCCAGCGTGGCCGGCACCACCTCCGTGCCCAGATAGCGGGCAAAAAGCACCTGCGCCCAATAACTCGGCGACCCATAACTGGAAAGCGCGTCGTAGCCGATCAGGTCGGTTTCCCACTGCATTCCACCGGGATTCACATTCACAAACAGGGGTGCATAGCTAGCCATCACCACCAGGTCGCTGTTGCGCTCCATGCCCGTCATCCAGGCCGCGTCACCGAGGGCCGCTTGCAGATTGGGCGTTGGCACACCTTCGCGCGTGGCCCACTCGCCAACAAAGATCTTGGGTCCGTTGCGGTCAGTCTTGTCATAGTGGCCAGCATCGGCGAAGGACTGCTCGGCAGCCATGTAATAGTGCTCATCAAGCACGTCTGGCTTAATGCTCTTGACCGGCGCAGTGGCAATCAGCTGCAGTTCGGGATGAAGCTGCTTGATGGCCTTGTAATACTGCGTGTAGCGGCCGTCGTAAGAGTTCGACTGGTCGAACCAGTCCTCATTGCCTATCTCAACATAGTGCAGCGGGAAAGGCGCGGGGTGCCCATCCTTGGCGCGCTCGGCGCCCCACTTGGTGCTGGTGCTGCCGCTTACATACTCAATCTCGTCCAGCGCATCCTGAATGTAAGGCACAAGCGCCGGACCTGGGTCGATGTGCTCCTGCTTCATCGAATAGCCGGCGTAGACGGCCAGCACTGGATCAATCTTCAGATCCTCGCACCACTCCATGAACTCAAGCAGTCCCATGCCATCGGAGGAGCGATATCCCCAGGGACTAGGATGGGTGGGCCGGTCCACCAACGGGCCAATGGTCTTCTTCCACTGATAGCGGTCGGGAATATGGTCGCCCTCGAGATAATTGCCCCCCGGTAGACGCAAAAACTTTGGGTTCATGGCCGCCATCTTCTCCATCAGATCGATGCGAAAGCCATTGGTGCGGTCGTGATAAGTCGGCGGAAACAACGAGATCAAATCAAACCAAACGGTGGCCGGACGCGCCAAGGTTAGCAGCAAATGGTTGTTGGATGAAACCGCAACCTGCCCAGTCTTGAACGTAAAGTTGAACTGCTTCCACTCGCCACCAACTCCGGTAACTGTGGCGCTAGCAGCGGTGACGCCGGTTTCATCGTTTACCAAGCTGACGGTAACCGGAACGCCGGTGGTATCAGTTTTGGCGTAGAAAGAGCCCGTATAAGTGGTTTGGGGACGCACCGCGATGCCCCAAAAGCCATCGTTCTGCACGCCAGCAGGAGATTTTTCACTGGCCTCCTTGACCTCAACCTTCAGACTGCGCGCCAAGGCGACGCTGGGGCCGGTCTTCTCGTCGGGAGAAATCTTGGCCACAGAGTTGCCGCGCTGAACCAGGGACCAGTGAGCCAGCGGCTGCCAGTCGGCGCCGAGGGTGCGGTCGCGCACCTGTTCTGCATAGAGGCCGCCGTCATAGGAGAAGTTGATCTCCTCAGTCATCAAGCCGTAAAGCGTTGGGCTAACCTTAACGGTGGGCCTGTCCACCTGAATAGTCAGCGAGGGAGCCTGAGCCCAAAGGCTCGAAGGCGGCAAGGCAACGGCAAGCAGAGCGAGGGTGAAAAATCGTTTACTCATACGGCGGTCATAATATCTGACCGAAGCGGTTTTTTGCAACGAGAGAACGTTTTCCTTGGCATTTTCTTGCGGACATCCGATAACCCGCCTGGAACTTTCCTTGGTCGAGAAAAACACCAGACATCAGCGGCTATGGCGCAGAAACATAAGCAACACGGCCAATTGATCCGGTCCTCAATTTGTGTCACACGATTCCACCCATTTCGCAAAGAACGCGGAACAGATGGGTCACAGCTATTGTCAGTATTCAGAGGCCGGAACAAAAGTAGATTGATGGCATTGGGCCTTCCGTTTTACACCGCCCGCGGCTGGTTGATTTATCTTGGAAAGCAGCCCATGAAGCAGACTCTTACCCGCCTCGCTCTCACTCTCCCGGTCGTCTGGCTGGTAGTCTCGCTGGTATTTTTTCTCATCCACCTTGTTCCCGGCGATCCTATTCTGCAGATGCTGGGTGAGGGAGCCACCCCGGCTGACATAGGCGCGATGCGCCACGAAATTGGCCTTGACTTGCCCCTCCATCAGCAGTATTTGCGCTACTGGGCGGGAGTTCTGCATGGCGACCTGGGCACTTCCATCCGTCTCCACGACACCGTTGCCCACCTGATCGTCGCGCGCTACCCCTACACTCTGGCTCTTACCTTGACGGCGCTGGGGCTAGGGCTGGCCCTGG
>Ga0302320_10028173_pt1 | contig 10796 bp, 9 predicted proteins | sample Bog_T0_3_FD_202130 | JGI IMG/M metagenome (GOLD analysis project Ga0302320, IMG submission 202130) | Peat permafrost microbial communities from Stordalen Mire near Abisko, Sweden - Bog_T0_3 | ecosystem: Environmental > Terrestrial > Soil > Wetlands > Peat | place: Sweden: Abisko, Stordalen Mire... | reverse complement strand
GACCACTCTGGAGTTCCTGCGCGACAAAGTCCCGCGAAATTGGGCCAAATATCGCAGCGCAATCACAGACAATTTCCGCGTGATATCGCCGAAGGATTTTCGGGTCATCACGTGAACAGGGTATAATAAGGAGAAACCTGCCGATGAGCGCCGAGGCGATTGCGTCCCGATACGTGTTCACCCTGTCGTGTCCGAATCGCCCCGGCATCGTCGCGACGGTCTCGACCGCGCTGTTCGAGGGCGGCTTCAACATTCTCGACGCCCAGCAGTTCGACGACACCGAAACCGGCCTGTTCTTCATGCGCGTCGAGTTCAACGCCGCGGCGCCCGATTCCGACCTCGCCGCGATTCGGGCGCGGCTCGACGCCGTCGCCGTCGAGTTCAAGATGGAAACGCGGGTGCGGGCGAATCACGAGCGCCGCAAGGTCGCGCTGCTGGTCTCGCGTTTCGACCATTGTCTGGCCGACATCATCTACCGCTGGCGCAGCGGCGAATTGCCCATGGACATCGTGGCGATCATCGCCAACTATCCGCGCGAGACCTACGGGAACATCGATTTCGACGCTCTGCCGTTCCACTACCTGCCCGTCACCAGACAGACCAAGATGGAGCAGGAAATCAAGCTGTGGGAGACGGTGCGCGATTCCAGGGCCGAGATCGTCGTGCTCGCGCGCTACATGCAGATTCTCTCCGACGGCCTGGCGGCCAAACTTTCCGGCCGCTGCATCAACATCCACCATTCGTTCCTGCCCGGCTTCAAGGGCGCCCGGCCCTACCATCAGGCGCATGATCGCGGCGTGAAGCTGATCGGCGCCACCGCGCATTTCGTCACCGCCGACCTCGACGAGGGACCGATCATCGAGCAGGACGTCGAGCGCATCTCGCACCGCGACACGCCCGAGGATCTCGTGCGCAAGGGCCGCGACATCGAACGCCGCGTGCTCGCGCGCGCGTTGTCCTACACGCTGGAAGATCGGGTTCTGATCAACGGCCGCAAGACCGTGGTGTTCTTGCCCTGAGCCGGGGGCGCATTTGGCGCGGCGGCGTCCGCGCCGCCGAATCGCGCCAACCTGACGTGAGCGCCATCGGCGGTGTGGACGTCGCCGCTCCCGCGCGCCTGTTTTGACCTCGCCCCTAGCCCCGCGCCCTCGACATCGCCGCTACTCGAATTGCGCATGTCGAGGAAATTCCAGGCGCTGCGGGCGCTGGGGCGCTGTCTCGCCCCCACGAAACAATTGTCATTTCTCGGAAACAAAAGTAGAGATATCTAAGGGTTGTCGAACCGCGGGCGGCGGCGCAGGCAGAGAAGATTCTCTCCGACGCGCCGAAAACCGGTCCGGCGGAGGATTGATGCAAATCAGCCTGGCACAATCCTTTCCGACTAGGGTCCGCCCGCCAACGGCCGCTTAGGAGGCTTCATGAGCTCGGTTAACGCAGTCGCCGCGGCTGTCGACCACTATCGGGCCGACCCGTATTATCTTTTGCAGATTTTGCGCATGGCGCAGGCGGAGCTCGGGTGGATTTCGCGGGAGACGCAGAACGAGATCGCCGAGAGCCTGAACATTCCGGTCACCCAGGTGACTTCGGTCGTGGAGTTTTACTCGTTTCTCTACAGCCGTCCGCGGGGCGCCTATCGGGTGCTGTTTTCCGACAACATCACCGACCGGATGGCGGGCAGCCTGGACCTGTTCCAGCGGATGCTGCGCCATTTCGGGGTCAAACGCGCGGAAACCTCGACCGACGGTCTCGTCAGCGTGGAGCTGACCTCGTGCACGGGCCTGTGCGATCACGGTCCGTCGCTGCTCGTCAATGAGATCGCCATACCGAGCCTGACCGAACAGCGGGTCGACGCCATTGCCTCGCTGATCAAGTCGCGCACGCCGCTGGGCGGCTGGCCGGCGAGTTTCTTCAAGATCGACGACAACATCCGCCGCACCGAGACGCTGCTCGGCACGCCCTATACGCCCGGCAGCGGGCTCGACGCCGCGATCAATCGCGGCCGCGCGGGAACCCAGGACGAGATCAAGCGTTCGAAACTGCGCGGCCGCGGCGGCGCGGGTTTCCCCAACGCGACCAAGCTCGACACCGCGCGCAACGCGCCCGGCATCGAAAAATACATCGTCTGCAACGCCGACGAGGGCGAACCCGGCACGTTCAAGGACCGGGTGCTGCTGACCAGCTATTCCGCGCGCGTGCTGGAAGGCATGGCGATCGCGGGATACGTGGTCGGCGCGACCCGCGGCTTCCTCTATCTGCGCGGCGAATACGAATATCTGCGGCCGAAGCTGCAGCGCGATATCGAGCAGATGCGCGCCCACGGCCGTCTCGGCCCCTCGATCCGCGGCGCGGCCGGGTTCGATTTCGACATCGAGATCTACATGGGGGCCGGCGCCTATATCTGCGGCGAGGGCACGGCGCAGGTCACCTCGCTCGAAGGCAAACCCGGCCGTCCGCGCGTCAAACCGCCGTCGATGGTGATCCGCGGCTACAAGGACAAGCCGACCGTCGTCGACAATGTCGAGACGCTGGCGCATCTGACCGAAATCGCCATCGAAGGCGGCGCGAGTTTCGCGCGGCGCGGCACCCGCGGCTCCACCGGCACCAAGCTGATTTCGGTGTCGGGCGATTGCGAGCGTCCCGGGGTCTACGAATACCCGATGGGCGTGAGCATCGGCCGAGTGTTGCAGGACTGCGGCGCGCCTTCGCCGCTGGCGGTGCAGGTCGGCGGCCCCTCGGGCATGCTGGTCACGCCCGACGAGTTCAGCCGCAAGATCGCTTTCGAGGACGTGCCGACCGGCGGCGCCTTCATGGTGTTCGGCCCGGACCGCGACATGTTCGAAGTCGCCCGCAATTTCTCGCATTTCTTCGCCCACGAGAGCTGCGGCTTCTGCACGCCGTGCCGCGTCGGCACCAAGGTGCAGATGGCGCTGATGGACAAGATCGCCGCCGGGCGCGGCTCCCGCTACGAGGTCAACGACCTGATGCGGCTGGCCGACTTCATCCGCCGCACCGCCCATTGCGGCCTGGGCGAAACCGCGAGCAATCCGATCCGCGACACCTGGAACAAGTTCCGCCCGGCCTTCGAACGGCGGCTGATCGCTCAGGATTTCGCGCCGGAGGTCGATCTCGACGCGGCGCTCGAACCCACGCGCAAAGTCGCCCATCGCGACGATGCGGCGGCTCATCTAACTGCGGAGGGCTGACGTGGCCGAACCGACATTCAACATCGACGAAGTTCCGGTGCCGTTCAAGCCCGGGCAGACGATCCTGGAAGCGGCGAAGGCGGCGGGCCTGTTCGTGCCCCACCTCTGCCACCATCCCGAGCTGCACCCGCATGGCGGCTGCAAACTGTGCACGGTGATCGTCAACGGCCGTACGCAGGCCGCCTGCACCTATAAGGCGGTCGCCGACGCCGAGGTCGACGTCGACACGCCCGAGCTCAATTCGATGCGGCGCTCGATGGTGCAGTTGCTGTTCATCGAGGGCAATCACTTCTGCCCGACCTGCGAGAAGTCGGGCAACTGCGAATTGCAGGCGCTCGCCTATGAATACGAGATGATGAGCCCGCATTTCGTCGAGTTCTTTCCCAATCGGGAAATCGACGCCTCGCACCCCGACGTGCTGCTCGAGCGCAATCGCTGCATCATGTGCGAGCGCTGCGTCCGGGCGAGCCGCGACATCGACAACAAGAGCGTGTTCGGCATCGCCGGACGCGGCGGCAAAGCGACGCTGATCGTCAATTCGCCGACCGGCAAGCTGGTCGACAGCAATTTCGCCGTCACCGACCGCGCCGCCACCATCTGTCCGGTGGGCGCGATCATCGTCAAGCGCTCCGCTTTCACGACGCCGATCGGCGACCGCGCCTACGATCGCGCGCCGATCAGCGCCGAGGCCGAAGTCTGCGAGATCCCGGAGGACGCCAAGTGAGCCTGACCCACGACGGCAAACCTCCGGTCAAGGTGAGGCTGGCGACGACCTCGCTGGCCGGTTGCTTCGGCTGCCACATGTCGTTCCTCGACATCGACGAGCGGCTGTTCGAACTGGTGGGCCTGGTCGAATTCGACCGCTCGCCGCTGACCGACATCAAACATTGCGGTCCCTGCGACATCGCGTTCATCGAGGGCGGCGTCTGCAACTCCGAGAACGTGCATGTGCTGCGGGAACTGCGCGCCAATGCAAAGATCCTGGTCGCGGTCGGCGCCTGCGCCATCAACGGCGGCGTGCCGGCGATGCGCAACCACCTCAAAGTGGGCGACATCCTCAACCAGGTCTATACCGACGAAGCGACGGGACAGCCCAACATCCCCAACGATCCCGAGCTTCCGGCGACGCTCGACAAGGTCTATCCGGTCAATACGGTCGTGCGCATCGACTATTTCCTTCCCGGTTGTCCGCCTTCGGGCGACGCGATCTGGAAATATCTGACCGACCTGATTCTCGGACGCGTGCCGCGTCTCGAGCCGCAATTGCTGCACTACGATTGAGCGGAGACGGAACTTGAGCGCCCTCGAAACAGCCGCCGCCCCCCAAACCCTGCGCCGCATCGCCATCGAGCCGGTGTCGCGCGTCGAAGGCCACGGCAAAGTGACCCTGCTGCTCGACGACCAGAACCGCGTCCATCAGGCGCGGCTGCATATCGTCGAGTTCCGCGGGTTTGAAGCCTTCATCGAAGGCCGCCCGTATTGGGAAGTCCCGATCACCGTGCAGCGCCTGTGCGGCATCTGCCCGGTCAGCCATCTGCTCGCCGCCTCCAAGGCGATGGACCTCATCGCCGGCTACGAGACGCTGACGCCGACCGCCGAAAAGCTGCGGCGGCTGCTGCACTACGGACAGATGATCCAGTCGCACGCCCTGCACTTCTTCCATCTCGCCTCGCCCGATCTGCTGCTCGGCTTCGACAGCGAAGTCGGCAAGCGCAATATCGTCGGCGTCGCCGAGCAATTCCCGGAACTCGCCAAACAGGGCGTGATGACGCGCAAGTTCGGCCAGGAGATCATTCGCTCGATCATCGGCAAGCGCATTCACGGCACCGGCTGCATCCCCGGCGGCATGAACAAGCCGCTCGCCCTCGCCGACCGCGATACGCTGCGCAGCGCCATCGACGGCATCGTCGACTGGAGCCGGCAGGCCGTCGGCCTGGTGCGCAAGCTGCACGAGACCGACCCGGCTTTCTATGGGAGCTTCGGCGAATCGCGCGCCAATATGATGGGCCTGGTCGACAGCCGCGGCGGCCTCGACCTGTATCACGGAACATTGCGCGCCAAATCCGCGGACGGCGAAACGATCTTCGACCAGGTGGATTATGCGAGCTATCGCGAGTTGCTGCGCGAAGAGATCAAGCCGTGGAGCTACATGAAGTTCCCGCATATCCGCTCGCTCGGACCGGATGAGGGCTGGTATCGCGTCGGTCCGCTGGCGCGCGTGCAGGTCGCCGACCGTCTGCCGTCCCAACAGGCGGAACAGGAGCGCCAGGGTTTTCTCGCCGTCGGCGCGGGCAAGCCGATCCACGGCGCGCTGTTCTTCCATTGGGCGCGCATGATCGAGATGCTGCACTGCGCCGAACTGGCGCGCGACCTGCTCGACGATCCCGGGATCCTGGGAACCGATCTGATGGCGGACAAGGGCGCCCCGCGCGAAGAGGCGGTCGGCGTCATCGAGGCGCCGCGCGGCACGCTGTTCCATCACTACAAGGTCGGCGCCAACGATCTCATCACCTATTGCAACCTGATCGTCTCGACGACCAACAACAATCAGGCGATGAACGAGGCGGTGCGCGCGGTGGCGGACCAGTTCTTCGACGGCCGCGAGATCACCGAGGGCCTGCTCAACCACATCGAAGTCGCCATCCGCGCCTACGATCCGTGCCTGTCCTGCGCGACCCACGCGCTGGGCCAGATGCCGCTGGAAGTCGAGTTGCGCTCGGCCTCGGGCGAGTTGCTGTCGAAGCGGCGTCGGGGCTGAGCGATGCGGCTCGTCGTGTTCGGCTGGGGCAACGAGTCGCGCGGCGACGACGCGCTCGGGCCGCTGCTGCTCCGGCGCGTCGAGGCGGCGGGTTTTGCCGGCGTCACGGCGGTGGAAGACTATCAGTTGCAGGTCGAGCACGCGCTCGACCTCGACGACGCGGATATGGCGCTGTTCATCGACGCCGCGCGCAACGCCGCCGCGCCCTTCGCCTTCTCCGAGATCTCCGCCAAGGCCGACGCCGGCTACACCACCCACGCGCTGGCGCCGGAAGCGGTGCTGGAAGTGTTCAAACACTTACGCAAACGCGAACCGCCGCCGTCGTTCCTGCTCGCCGTGCGCGGCGAGGGGTTTGAGCTGGGCGCGGAGCTGTCCGAGCCGGCGAAGCTCGGGCTCGAAGCCGCGTGGGGGTTTGTGGGCGGGTTGTTGAAGGAGCCCGACGCGGACGCTTGGCGGCGCGCCTGTAGCCGCGGTCGCTGACCGCGGCCGCCGGGCCAGCGAGCCCGGCTGCACACGTTGCGGCGCTTCGCCCCCTTGCGACTTGGGCCGGCGGCCCGCGTGCGTTTGCAGATCAGGTCTGTCGAAGGCGCGGGCCGTTCCGTCGGAATTCGTCGGCGACCGGCGGCCAGCCGTCGCACTTCCATCTGTTGTCGATTCCTCGGCCCTTGTTGCGGTGCGCTAAAGTGTCGCACGAGCGTAGGTTATTCGAGTTTTTGCTCACTGAGATCACAGATCAACGATCGTATATATTGACGATCGCGGTTCCGGGTGTATGAGTCCGGCCTGTCCGAAAAATGCAGGGGGGACACAACGACCATGTTGAAAAACAAGAACGCCATCGTTACCGGGGCTACCAGTGGCATCGGGCTCGGCATCGCCAAAGCGCTGGCCGGACAGGGCTGCAATCTCATGATCGGTGGTCTGGCGCCGGCTGGCGTAGCGGAAAGGCTGCGCAACGAGATCAACAGCGAGTACGGCGTGAAGGTCATCCACTCCGGCGCCGATCTGAGCCAGCCGGACGCGACGCGTCGTTTGGCTGCTGAAGCCTTGGAGGCGTTTGGCCACATCGACATTCTGGTCAACGACGCCGGCCTGCAGTTCATCGCGCCGATCGTCGAGTTTCCCGACGAAAAGTGGGAGCTGCTGCGATCGGTGATGCTCGATGCGCCGTTTCGCCTCATCAAGGCCGTGCTGCCCGGCATGCTCGAACGGAAATGGGGCCGTATCATCAATATCTCGTCCGTCATGGGCATGATCGCCGCGCCGCACAAGCCTGCCTATGTCGCGGCCAAGCACGGCCTCGCTGGCCTGACCAAGTCGGTTGCGCTGGAAGTGGCCGAACAAGGCGTTACTTGCAACGCAATCATGCCCGCCACGGTTCTGACGGACGTGATTATCAAACAACTTCCCAATCAAGCCAAGGTGCTGGGCTGCACCGAAGAAGAAGCAATGGATCGGCTGTTCACGCAAATGATGCCGACGCGTCGATTGATTGATCCATCCGAAATTGGCGCAACGGCTGTGTTCCTGTGTAGCGAAGGCGCCAAGTCGATCACCGGAGTTCTGCTCCCCGTCGATGGAGGCTACACGGCACGCTGAACGCTCGAAACTTTAGGACCTAACTCTCGAAACCGCTCGACAGCAAGCGCCTCGGCGCTCTCTGAACGGCGGACCTCAAACTCCAACGCCGGAGGGCGTCATGAGCTTCCTGGTTTGTCTCGCATCCCTAGCACTGTTGATGTTCATCGCGTACCGCGGGTACAGTGTCATTCTGTTCGCCCCGCTCTGCGCCTTGGGCGCCGTGCTGCTGACCGAACCCTCTCTCGTACTGCCGGTCTATTCCGGCCTGTTCATGGCCAAGATGGTCGTGTTCGTGCAGAGCTACTTTCCGATCTTCCTGCTCGGCGCGGTGTTCGGAAAAGTTATCGAGATGTCGGGCTTCGCCCAGTCGATCGTTAACGCCGTCGTGCGGTTGATCGGCAAAGAACGAGCGTTGCTGGCGATCATCATCGTGTCGGCCCTGCTGACCTACGGCGGCGTATCGCTGTTCATCGTCGTGTTCGCGGTTTATCCGTTCGCCGCCGAACTGTTCCGCATGACCGACATCCCGAAGAACCTGATCCCCGCGACGATCATCGTCGGCGGCGCCACCTTCACGATGGACGCATTGCCCGGCACCCCGGCGATCCAGAACATCATGCCGACCACCTTCTTTCATACCAGCATCTATGCAGCGCCGGTGCTCGGCCTGATTGGATCGGCGATCATCTTTGGGCTTTCGTACGGCTACCTGGATTGGCGCCGCCGGGTCATGATGGCCGCTGGCATCGGCTATGCCGGCAAGTGCGAATTGCGTGCGGAGCCCGAGCCTGTCTCCAAGGAGAACCTGGTCAATCCCTGGATCGCGATCAGCCCGCTGGTTCTCGTCGGCGTGCTCAATTTCTTCTTCACGTCGATGCTGCCGAACTGGTACCCGGCCGAGATCACGGTGAACATGAACGCGATCACCCCGCCGTTCGTGGTCAAGGTGGCCGGCGTGCTCGGCGTGTGGTCGGTGGAAGCCTCGCTCATCATCTCGATCCTTCTCGTTTGCATCATTTCCTTCAAGACGCTGAAGGATAAGTTCGCTGCGGGCAGCCAGGCGGCTATCGGCGGCGCCATGCTGGCGACCATGAACACTGCGACCGAATATGGCTACGGCTCGGTGATCGCGGCCCTGCCGGGCTTCATCGTGATCCGTGACGCGCTGACCTCGATCCCGAACCCGCTCGTCAACGAGGCGATCACCATTACATCGCTGGCCGGCATCGTCGGCTCCGCCTCCGGCGGCATGGGAATCGCCCTCGCAGCCATGGCGAACAACTTCATCGCGGCTGCCAATGCCGCCCATATTCCGCTCGAGGTGCTGCACCGCGTTGCGGCGATGGCCAGCGGCGGCATGGACTCGCTCCCGCACAACGGCGCCGTCATCACGATCATGGCGGTCTGCGGCCTCAACCACCGCGAAGCCTACCCGGCCATTTTCGCTGTCGTCATTTGCAAGACTTTCGCGGCCTTCGCAGTCATCGGGATCTTCTACCTGACGGGCTGGGTTTGAGCCGGGCCAAAGCTTAACAAGATCCAATAGAGCGGTGTGCGGCCTCAACCAGAGGGCGCACATCACGCCAAGACCCCAACAGGACACAGAGATATGAGTAAACTCATCATCACCGCGGCGATCACTGGGGGCGTGCACGTTCCCAGCCTGTCGCCCCACTTCCCCTATCTGCCCGACATGGTGGTCGAGCAGGCCGTCGGCGCCGCGAAGGCCGGCGCCGCTGTCCTCCACATCCACGCCCGCAACCCCGTGGATGGCCGCCCGAGCAGCGACATCAACGTGTTCCGCGACATCGCCGCGGCCATCCACGCGCAGTGCGACGCCGCGCTGTGTATCACCACCGGCGGCGGACTCGGCATGAGCCCGGAAGAGCGCGTCAAACCGGTCGGCATCCTCAAACCCGAACTGGCCTCGCTCAACGCCGGCTCGATGAACTTCGCGATCCATCGCCTCGCCGACAAGATCAAAACGCCGAAGTACGAATGGGAGGTGCCGTACCTGAACTCGACCGAGGACCTGATCTTCCCGAACACGTTCCGGAGCATGGCCGCCTTCACCGAGGCTATGCAGGCCGCAGGCACCAAGCCGGAACTCGAAATCTACGACGTCGGCATGATCAACAACGTCAAGTTCCTGATCGACGCGGGCGTGCTGAAGACGCCCGTCTATCTGCAGTTCGTGATGGGCATCCTGGGCGGCATCCCCGCCGCGCCCGAAAACTTGGTGTTCATGTTGGAGACCGCGCGCAAGCTCATCGGCGCTGAGCACTTCGTGTGGTCGTGCTGCGCGGCCGGCAAGGCACAGTTGCCGACAGTGCTGCTCGGCATGACCATGGGCGGCAATGTCCGCGTCGGACTGGAGGACAACCTCTATATGGGCCCCGGGCGCCTCGCCAAGAGCAGCGCCGAGCAGGTCGAAGCGGTCGTCCGCATCGCCAAAGAGCTTAGCTACGAGATCGCAACGCCGGACGAGGCCCGCAAGATTCTCGGGCTTAAGGGTCGCGCGAAGGTCGGCTGGGCCAACGCCGCCTAAGGCGAAACGGCCGCAAGCGGCGCATTCGGACGCCTTCTCTCCTCCCCCTGGGGAGGAGGTTCCGAACTCACCAAAAGTTCAGTCCAGGTTTTCCTGAGCAACTAGCGGTGCGCGGGCTTAGCAATCACGACCATTTCGGTCGTAGATAGTGGGAGGTATTGCATGCGTAAGTTACCAACAATACTCGCCGCCATGACAAGTATTGTCGCGGCGACACTGGCAGCGCCGGTCCTCGCCGCCGAGACGCCGACCTTGGTGTACGACGCTGACAGCCGGGCGCCGTCGCCGATTCCTCTTGCGGAAAGAGGGCTGCAGACGATTACCGCGGAACCGTGGTATAAAGTCTCCGACAAGGGCCTGCAGTTGGAAGGCGCTTCGTTCGATCGGGAGGGAAATCTCGACTTCGTAGAAGTGTTTGGCGGAAGCGTCATGCGGTTGACGCCGGATATGAAGCTAACGACGATCATGCCAAAAAATGATCGCGCGTCGGCCGGGCTGGGAATCCACAAGGACGGACGTATCTTCGTTCCGGGCCTTGGAGACTTCAAGAGCACAGGTTCGGTCGTCTCCATCAAGCCAGACGGCTCGGATATGCAGGTCATCGTCCCGAAGACGGACGGCTATCTCATTGACGATCTCGTCTTCGACAGTCACGGCGGTTTCTACTTCACCGATTTCCGCGGTGAGGCCAATGACCCGGCGGGCG
>Ga0302320_10028171_pt1 | contig 10797 bp, 5 predicted proteins | sample Bog_T0_3_FD_202130 | JGI IMG/M metagenome (GOLD analysis project Ga0302320, IMG submission 202130) | Peat permafrost microbial communities from Stordalen Mire near Abisko, Sweden - Bog_T0_3 | ecosystem: Environmental > Terrestrial > Soil > Wetlands > Peat | place: Sweden: Abisko, Stordalen Mire... | reverse complement strand
GGAGTGGCGTTTGACGATATGGGGTGCCGTGTCCATGCCGGGCAAGTTGGGATGCAAAAGGTTGGAACGGTCGATGTCGACATCCCAATGCCCCGCTTCATGACCGATGGTGCTGCGTTCGAGCCCAGGCTTTTCTTGAAAGAGTGCCATGTGCTTTTCATTGAGCAGGATTTTTTTGTGCTTTGCCACAAGGCCACCGAGGATCTGCTCTCCCGGCTCCTCCTCGATCTCGTCCCAATCGAATGTCAGTCCCAGCACTTGCTCGATGATCTTCTCGATGGGAACCGGCAACGCGACGGTGGAACCGGTCTTGGCTTCGTATTCCCGGATACGACTCGCAGTGATTTCTTCAATCACGGTATTACGGACGATTTTGGGGTGGCCGGTACTCATTCGTTCTTCTTGTCGATCTGCCTTAAAAGTTCATCGAGGGTATCGTTGTCGAGCGAAGCAACCTTTCGGAATGCGTCAGGTCGGTCGATGACGCGTTGTTTAATCGATTCCGGAATCCGCCTCGCCAAGAGGAGCAACTCCTCCTCATCGGCCTTCAGGGCTTCCGCAAATTTCTTGATCGTGTCTTCGCGGGGAAACTGATCAGCCTGAAGTTTGTCGTTTTCAATCTTGCTGAGGTAGGTGAAATTGATCCCCACCTTGTCCGCGAGTTCTCGCTGAGTCAGATTTCGCTGGGTCCGAAGCTGTTTGATTCGTTCACCGAATGTCACACTGTCCTCCAAAAGACTGTACGCATAATAGCTGAGTTGATGTTGGTATTCAAGTACAATCTTCCAGTCGAACCAATTTTCGCAATTATATTTATCGCGTTCTGTCTCAAAATGCGGTTCAAGCACCATTCCGCAGCCAAGGTCCAAGGTCTAATATCAGGGCTTGTGCCATTGCAACCACCCTGCCCCCCCCGGGAATCTGGCGGCGGCATTGGGGCCGAGAAGCGGCCTGCTGCAGCCAACCCACCCCGGCTCGGCGGGTATGATTCAGGGGGTGCGCCACACACGATCCAAGCTTGCTTCCTGTGGGATATTTCTCACTTATTAAAGAAAGTTCGCGAATTTGCCAGGCGGCCGGGGCTGCGCCTTTACAGAAAAACGCCACGTGGTACACTTCTCATATTCGCCGGCAAACTGGCCGGCCAGATAGATAGGTTTATCAATGGATGGCGATCCTATCAATACCGGCTTCACAATGACCCCTGAACAGCAGGCTGTCGCTGCCGACGAGACCGTGGGATTTCACTTCGGCGGGAAGGGCACCCACACCAGCCGGACCATCATGCTCGACGAGTTGACGGGTCTGCTCCGGGCTGCCGGCCGCGATTCGACGCGCGCTGACTACCGCCGTTTAATCGTTGACGACAACTGCCTTGGAAAGCGCACCAGTGCCACCCGCCGGCTCACTGACCAGAGGCTGTCAGAGCTTTATGCACTAGATGGTGGCGTTGTCCTCTTCCGAGTGCTGCGTCACCTTTGGGCTGGCGATGATCGCGGCCGGCCGCTCCTGTCGCTGCTCATGGCGTTGGCCCGCGACCCCCTGCTTCGGTTCACGGCACCGCCGCTGCTGCGTCTGCGGCCGGGTGAGGAACTTGGGCGTCAGCCCCTCACCGATGCACTCAACCGCGGCACCGGTTCGCGGTTCAATGAGGCAGTCCTCGACAAAATCGTTCGTAACGCAGCATCATCGTGGACACAGTCAGGACATCTTGAGGGTCGCAGCCGGAAGACCCGGCGTGCCGTTAGCCCGACGCCGACCGTTGTGACATTCGCCCTGATGCTAGGCTATGCCTTGGGGGCGCGGGGCGCCGTGCTGTTCGAGACTCTGTGGTCGAAAGTGCTGGATGTCAGCACCGATGAACTGCTCTATATGGCAATGGACGCAAAACGTGTAGGCTACCTCGACCTGAAAGTGTCCGGCGGAGTCGTGGAGGTCTCCCTTTCACGGCTGCTGACCGAGGAGGAAAGGCGGTTGATTCATGGGACGGATTGAAGACTTGGCCAGCCGCTATCAAAGCCATATCTCCGCACCGTGGCAACGGAACCTCGCCGGCGCCCAGCGGACCATCTTCGTGGTCCACGACAAGGCCGACGAGCGGAAACTCCGCGCCAAGCTGGAGCTTTTCGAGTTGCATACGCGTCAGGCCGGCTGCGGTTGGAAGCTGTTTGATTTCACCGGCACATTCGCCCGCTGGATGGCTGGCATGGACCCGGACTATCGGCAGGCGTACTTCGAGGAACCCAGCGACTTGGCATCGAAACTCCAGCCTGAGAACAATGTGTTCGCGCATTACGCCGCGGCGGAGTTGCGGAAGGTGCTCACGGGCGACGACGTGACCGCCGACACGGTGGTTGCTGTGCATGGTGTGGCGTCGCTGTTTGGTTTCACAAAGGCATCTCTGGTGCTTGAAGAGGTCAAGCATGACATTCGAGGGCGGCTCGTCCTGTTCTTTCCCGGCGAGTTCGACAACAACAATTATCGTCTGCTCGATGCTCGCGACGGTTGGAGCTACCTGGCCGTCCCGATCACGTTGCACAGCGGAGCACTTGAACAATGAAAAACCGAGAAGTCTTCCAGCGCGATCCGACTACCACCAAACTGCTCAACGACGGCGTTGCCGCGGTCGGTGAGGCCCGCACGCCAAAGGAGCTTGAGACCCTCCGCTACGAGATTGAGCACTTCGTCTGCGAAGGCCAGTACAAGTCCGGCATCGTCCGCATCCTGGAGTCCTATTTGGGGAGCGTGGACGCGACGGTCCAGCCGGCGGCGTGGATCAGTGGCTTTTATGGCAGTGGTAAATCGCACCTGGAAAAGATGCTCCGCCACCTTTGGATTGATACCAAGTTCGACGACGGTGCAACCGCACGCGGGCTGGCCCGATTGCCTGCTGATGTGAAGGACTTGCTCAAAGAGTTGAGCACGCTGGGCAAGCGCTGCGGTGGGCTTCACGCCGCGGCTGGCACGCTGCCCTCCGGCGGCGGAAACAGCGTCCGGCTCACCGTGCTGGCGATCATCTTCCGCTCCAAAGGCCTGCCCGAAACTTTGCCCCAGGCCCGCTTCTGCCTCTGGCTCCAGAAGGCAGGCATCGACGCCAAGGTACGTAAGGCCGTTGAGGCTGCCGGCAAGGACTTCCTCCGTGAACTGCAAGACTTGTACGTAAGCCCGGTGCTCGCCAAGGCCCTGCTCGCCGCCGATTCGGACTTCGCCCCAGACGAAAAACAGGCCCGCGCCACTCTGCGGGCACAATTCCCTGTGGTGGCGGACGTATCGACGGCCGAGTTCATCAGCTACGTTCGTGAGGTGCTGGCGGATGGCGGGCAAATGCCGGCCACTGTGGTCGTGCTGGACGAGGTGCAACTTTTCATCGGCGAAAGCGCCCAGCGTTCCACCGACGTGCAGGAGGTCGCCGAGGCCCTGTGCAAACAACTCGATAGCCGCGTGATGTTGATCGGTGCCGGGCAGACCGCTCTGGCCGGCAGCCTCCCGCTGCTCCAGCGACTGCGCGGCCGGTTCACCATCCCGGTGGAACTGTCCGATATCGACGTGGAAACCGTGACCCGCCGCGTGGTGCTCGCCAAGAAGGCCGACAAGGTCAAGGCCGTGCAGGAATGCCTCGACTCCCACGCCGGCGAAATCGACCGGCAGTTGGCCGGCACCGCCATCGCCGTTCGCACCGAAGATCGTGGCATCATTGTGGAGGATTATCCACTGCTGCCCGTTCGCCGGCGATTCTGGGAGCGTGTGCTTCAGGCGGTGGACGCTGCTGGCACTACCGCGCAGCTCCGCACCCAATTGCGAATCGTCCACGACGCCGTGCGCGATATTGCAGATCGACCGCTAGGCACGGTGGTGCCGGCAGATGTTATCTTCGAGCAACTCCAGCCCGACCTGCTCCGAAGTGGTTTTCTGTTACGGGAAATTGACGAAACGATCCGCAAGCTCGACGACGGCACGCCCGACGGCAAGCTGGCCCGCCGGCTCTGCGGCCTGATCTTTTTGATTCGCAAGCTCCCGCGCGAGGCTGCGGCCGATATTGGCGTCCGGGCCACGCCCGAAATGCTCGCCGACCTGCTGGTCAGTGACCTGGGCAGCGATGGTGCCGTGTACCGCAAGGAAGTCCCGCGCATCCTCAACAAACTGGTCCACGACGGAAAGCTCATCAAGCTGGACGACGGCTACGGTCTCCAAACCCGCGAAAGCAGCGAGTGGGACCGCGAGTTCCGTAACCGGCAGACAAAATTGCTGGCTGACGTTTCGGGTATTGGGGGCAAGCGTTCTGCTTTGATGGCAGCGTCCTTCCACGAGGCCGTCAGCGGCATCAAACTCGTCCACGGCAAGAGCAAGGAGCCGCGCAAGCTGGTTCTGCATGTCGGCGATACTCCGCCGACAACCAAGGGCCATGAAATCCCGGTGTGGGTCCGAGACGGTTGGGGTGAGGCTGAGAGCGCGGTGGTCAACGACGCCCGTGCCGCCGGCGCCGACAGCCCCATCGTGTACGTCTTCGTGCCCAAGGCCAGCGCCGACGACTTGAAGAAAGCCATCGTCGATTTTGAGTCCGCCAAGGCCACCATCGACTTCAAGGGTGCCCCCAGCACCGCCGAGGGCCGCGAGGCGCGCGACGCGATGACTGCCCGCATGCGCGAGGCCGAGTCGCGCCGGGACGAAATCATTGACCAGGTCGTGGATGGAAGTAAGGTCTTCCAGGGTGGGGGCACCGAGAAGTTCGATCTCAACCTCGTGGAAAAGGTGCGGTCTGCCGCCGACGCCTCGCTCGACCGGCTCTTCCCGAACTTCCGCGACGCCGACCACGACCGCTGGGATAGCGTCATCAACCGCGCCAAGAACGGTGACGAGGACGCCCTCAAGGCCGTGGGGTTCAACGACAAACCCGAGAAGCATCCTGTCTGCTCGGCGATCCTGTCCTTGGTCGGGTCCGGCAAAAAGGGTAAGGATGTCCGCTCCGCTTTCGAGGACAGCCCCTACGGCTGGCCGCGCGACGCCGTAGACGCCGGCTTGATTGTGCTACATACCGTTGGCCACCTGCGTGCCATTTACAACGGCAATCCTTTGGCCGTCGGCCAACTGGACCAGGCCAAGGTTTCCGCCACTGAGTTCCGCGTCGAATCGGCCACGCTGGACGTGACGCAGAAGCTAAAGCTCCGGAAACTATTTCAGTCGGTGTTCCAATCACTGGGCATCGTTTGCAAGCCCGGCGACGAGGCGATCCAGGCCGGGCCGTTCCTGGCCAAGGTGGCGGACCTGGCCGACCGTGCCAGCGGCGATTCGCCTATGCCGGCCCGCCCGTCCACCGTGCATATAGACAACCTCCGCGCCCTGGCTGGCAACGAGCAGCTTACGGAAATCCTCAAGGAGCACGATACCCTCGCCAAGCAGGTAAAGGATTGGGCTGCCGCTGCGGACCTGGCCGCGAAGCGCAAGCCGGCCTGGGAGACACTCGGCAAGTTGCTGGCCCATGCCGCGCCGCTCCCCGATGCGGCTGACCTCCAGAAGCAGGCCGACGCGGTGCGCGATGAACGCCGGCTGCTGGATGCCAGTGATCCGGTCCCCGCGATCCACAAAGCCACGGCGGCGCTACTGCGAGCGGCTGTCAACAAGGCCCACGGCGAGTATGTCGGCGTCTTCAACCGTGAGAAGACAGCGTTGGTGTCCAATGGCAACTGGAAAAAGCTGACGCCGGTTCAGCAGCAGAAGATTCTGGCGGACGAGGGCATCGACGCCCTCCCGACGCTGGACGTGGGCGACGACACTGCTCTGCTGGGCTGCTTAGAGGGATGCCCGTTCACCTCATGGAAGACGCGCACTAATGCGCTGCCCCAGCAGTTCTCCAGCGCCGCCCTCGCCGCGGCCAAATTGCTGGAACCCAAGACCCAGAGCGTGCATCTGACTAGCGCAACCCTCAAAACATCCGAAGACGTAAAGGATTGGCTGGCCAAGACTGAAAAAGAACTGCTGGCTAAACTGTCCGCCGGCCCGGTTGTGATTTCCTGAATCGTTCGGAGCCTTCGATGACGCCAGAAGAACTCCATCGCCTAGTTGAACATCTTCGGTCTCTGCCGCGAGAGACCGAGTGGGTGGAGTTCAAGCATAACAATGCCGATCCGCAGGAGATCGGCGAATATATCTCGGCGCTTTCAAACGGTGCGGCGTTGCATCGACAGGATCGAGCGTTTCTTGTTTGGGGAATTGAGGACGGCTCGCACAACCTTCTGGGGACGACGTTTCGACCCCGCAGCGCCAAGAAAGGCAATGAGGAACTGGAGAATTGGCTATCACACCAACTGACTCCGCCTGTGGATTTCCGCATCCATGAGGGCGAGGTGAATGGTCTGCACGTCGCGGTATTCGAGATTCATCCAGCGTCACATCAACCGATCAGTTTCTCCGGCGCAGAATTCATCCGCGTTGGCAGCTACAAACGAAGACTGAAAGAGTTCCCTGAGAAAGAGCGGGCGCTTTGGGCAATTTTCGCAGAGAAACCCTTTGATACCTCGTTGGCGGTCGCGGCAGTTCCCTCGAATGACGTGCTGGCGTTGATCGACTACACCTCTTGCTTCCGCATGTTGAGCATCCCGCTCCCGGACAACCGCCAAGCGGTCCTTGAGCGCCTGGGCGCAGAAAGAATCATTCTCCCTCAGCCCGGCGACCGCTTTGACATCACGAATGTTGGAGCCATTCTGTTCGCCGCCGATCTGCGGCGCTTCGACCGTCTTTCACGCAAAGCGCCCCGAGTCGTCATCTACCAGGGCGACAACCGCACCCAGACCGTCAAGGAGCACGTCGAATATCGCGGCTATGCGCTGGGATTCGAGAGCCTGATCGCCTACGTCAATGACCAACTGCCGCAGAACGAACAACTCGGTCAGGCCCTCCGCCGCCAAGTTCGTCTCTACCCGGAAGTCGCCATCCGTGAACTTGTGGCCAACGCATTGATCCACCAGGATTTTAACATCGCCGGGACCGGCCCCATGATCGAATTATTCCCCGCCCGCTTGGAAATCACCAACCCCGGTGTCTCTCTGGTTGATCCGCTTCGATTTATCGACGAGCCGCCCCGTTCCCGCAACGAAGCACTCGCCGCAATCATGCGGCGGATGAATATCTGCGAGGAACGCGGCAGCGGCATCGACAAAGTCATTGCCGCTGTCGAGGAATTCCAACTCCCCGCGCCGGATTTCCGCACGACGCCCCAGCACACTGTCGCCGTGCTTTTCGGCCCGCGCGACTTTGCCGCGATGGATGGCCAGGACCGCATCCGTGCCTGCTACCAGCACGCCTGCCTCTGGTATGTCTCCGGCAAGCAAATGACCAATACCTCGTTACGCGAGCGGTTGAAGATTCCCAAGGAGAGCTACCAATTGGCTTCCCGGATCATCCGGGACGCGGTTAAGGCCGACCTGATTCGGCTTAAAAGTGGTTCGAGAAAGGATGCCAGTTATGTGCCTTTCTGGGCCTGATCCTATGAAGCGCCATGTAACTTGGCCGAGGCTGTGGCCATCCCGAGAAGCCCTTGGTGCGTCCAGAAACGCGGTTTTCGGACGTCGGGATATGAAGCGCCATGTAACAACCGAACGCAATTGTGGATTTCTAACGGTGTAACGATGCCCCCTCTACCCTCCGATCTTCGCAACAAGCTCGAAAGCGCCATTATCGACGCGCGCGACGTGGCCGAGGCTGGCGCCAAGGCCGCGCTGGAAGCTCTGGCGGTCCACCACCATGAGCCGTATCCGCACCAGAAGGCCGACCAGCGAAGGCTCCGCGTCCAGCTTCGCGCCCACGCCCGCCAACTTGGCGATACGCAAAACGCCAAGGGTGAACTGGCCATCGGGCATCTGGTTCGCGAGTGCGCCTATGAGCATTGGCACCGGATGCTCTTCGCCCGGTTCCTGGCCGAGAACGATCTGTTGATCGAGCCGGATAGTGGCATGGCGGTAAGTTTGACCGAGGCCGAGGAACTGGCCAAGGCGGCGAAGGGAGGGGGAGTTGACCTGTGGACCTACGCCAGTCGCTGCGCCCAGCAGATGCTGCCGCAGATTTTCCGGCCGGACGATCCGCTGCTCCAGGTCGGCCTGGCCAACGAGCACCGCGTCAAGCTGGAGCGGCTGCTTTCCGGTCTCGCCCCGGCCACGTTCAAGGCCGACGACTCCCTCGGCTGGGTCTATCAGTTCTGGCAGTCCGCCGAAAAGAAGAGGGTCAACGACTCCGGCGACAAGATCACCGGCGACACCTTGCCCGCCGTTACGCAACTTTTCACCGAGCACTACATGGTGCTCTTCTTACTTCACAACACCATCGGTGCATGGCACGCCGGCAAAGTGCTGGCCGCGAACGCTAAACTCGCCGAGTCAGCCACCAGCGAGGAGGTGCTCCGCCAAGCAGTCGCCCTCAAGACTGGCGGCGGCTACTCGTTTGATTACCTGCGTTTCGTCCGCGGCGCTGATGGCAAGAGCGGCCCGTGGCGTCCGGCCGCCGGCACATTCGCGGGTTGGCCCAAGACGGCGGCGCGGCTCAAGATGCTGGACCCATGCTGCGGATCGGGCCACTTCCTCGTCGCGGGGTTCGAGTTGCTGGTGCGCCTGCGAATGGCGGAGGAGTGTCTGGACCTCGCCCATGCCGTCGATGCCGTGCTGTCCGAGAACATCTTCGGTCTGGAGCTGGATGCCCGCTGCACGCAAATTGCCGCATTCAACCTGGCGCTGGCGGCGTGGAAACTCGCCGGCCACCGCAAGCTCCCGCCGCTGCACATCGCCTGCACGGGCATCGGTCCCAGCGGCACGATGGAGGAATGGGTCAGCTTTGCCGCCAAGTCCTCCTGGCGGCTGCCGCCCATCGCGCGGCCGTTTGTCGAGGATGGGTTAAGGGCGATGCACCAGCTCTTCTCGCAGGCACCGACCCTGGGATCGCTGATCAATCCGCATAATGTCGGTGGGACTCTGATTACGGCGGATTATGAAACGCTGCGACCGCATTTGACGCAGGCGCTTTCGGCGGAACTCGGCGATGACTTGGCGCACGAACGCGCAGTGGCGGCGGCGGGGATGGCCAAAGCGTCTGAGATTTTAGCCGAAGAATACACGCTTGTCATCACCAACGTCCCCTACCTGGGGCGTGGCAAACAGGGCGCGATCCTGCAAGCCTGGGCGGAGGAGTACCAACCCGACGCCAAGGCGGACCTCGCCACCATGTTCGTCAGCCGCGCGATGGATTGGCTGGCGAACGGCGGCACGCTCAGCGTCGTCAGTCCCCAGAACTGGTTCTTTCAGCCCAATGCCACAGCTTTTCGCAAGCGAATTCTTTCGACCAAAGTCTGGAATTTTACAGTCGTTCTCGGTGAGGAGGCATGGCAGAGTTTCGGCTATCGCGGTCCGCGCGCGACGCTCACCACCGTTACTCGTGACTCGCCCGCAGCGGATCACACCTTCTTCGCGCTCGATGTGGCCGGCGTGCGGGGCGAGAGCGTGGTGACGATTGAGGAGAAGGTTCAAAGATTACCAGGCCACGCGCTCGCGCCAATCCAGTGGTTGAGCCAATCCTGTCAGATCAGTAACCCTGATCATCGCATCCTCCTGCGGAGTGCGTCTGGCGCATCCCTTCTCACAGAACACGCGATCGGCCCACAGGGCATAAAGACCGGCGATGATGACCGCTTACGACGGGGCTGGTGGGAGATCACCTTGCCCTCGCTGCGATGGCGGTATTACGCAGGTGGGTTCGACACGACAATGCCCATTGGTGGACTCAACTACGTCATCGATTGGGCCAATCAAGGAAATGAGTTCGCTCGGCTCCAAGGTCGTCGAGCTTGGGGTGCAGATGGCGTATCCGTTCGATTGATGGGAGAGATCAAGGTGGCGCGCTACTTCGGGGATGTGTTCGACAGCAACATAACGGCGATCGTGCCGAAGGACCGGTCGAACCTCGCAGCGGTTGTCATGTTCTGCCAATCGGCAGAGTTTACGCGAGCCGTGAAGACTACCGAACAGTCAGTGAAGGCAAACAGCGGTACCGCAACGAAAGTCCCCTTCGACCTTGCCCAATGGCAACAGGTGGCGGCGGAGAAGTATCCCAATGGCCTGCCCGAGCCGGAGAGCAACGATCCAACCCAGTGGCTCTTCCACGGTCGGCCGGAGGAATCCACGGCACCGCTCCATGTGGCAGTGGCGAGGTTGCTGGGCTACCGCTGGCCGGCGGAACTCGATGACAAGATGCGATTGAGCAAGCGGGCGCGTGGTCTGGTCGCCAAGGCCGATGCGCTGCTGAAATACGCCGATGACGACGGCATCGTCTGCATCCCCTCCGTACGCGGCGAGGAACCCGCCGCCGACCGGCTGCTGACGCTGCTGGCCGCCTGCGGCGTCAAGCCTGACCGAAACCTGGACGAATGGCTGCGCGATGATTTCTTCCACGATCACTGCGAGCTATTCCACAACCGGCCGTTTATCTGGCACATCTGGGATGGCCGCAAGCGCGACGGTTTCCACGCCCTGGTCAATTACCACAAGTTGTGTGGCACGGGCATCTTGCCCGTGGAAGGCAAACATGGGCGGGACGCCCATGCCACGCACGCGGGTCGGAAATTGCTGGAGAGTCTGACCTACAGCTACCTGGGCGAGTGGATCAACCGCCAGAAGGACGGCGTGAAGACCGGGAAAGACGGGGCCGAAGATCGTCTGGCCGCAGCGATGGAACTCCAGAAGCGGTTGGTGGCGATCCTCGATGGCGAGCCGCCGTTCGACCTCTTCGTTCGCTGGAAGCCGCTGGCGCAGCAGCCCATCG
>Ga0302320_10028170_pt1 | contig 10797 bp, 8 predicted proteins | sample Bog_T0_3_FD_202130 | JGI IMG/M metagenome (GOLD analysis project Ga0302320, IMG submission 202130) | Peat permafrost microbial communities from Stordalen Mire near Abisko, Sweden - Bog_T0_3 | ecosystem: Environmental > Terrestrial > Soil > Wetlands > Peat | place: Sweden: Abisko, Stordalen Mire... | reverse complement strand
ATATCTTTTTTCATTGCCAGTACGTCGGGGGGTTTTGATATGATTCCATTTTCATCCATGATCCCGCCATACAGAGAAATGATTCTTGCCATATTGCTTGGATGACCTACATTCATAGCGCTTGAAATACAATCGCGGGAAGGCACAATTGTTTTATAAAAACCTTCTGTGAAATAAACAGGAACTTCGTCATTTTCGTTGGTTGAAATAATAAATTTCTTTACAGGTAAACCCATTCTCTTAGCAATAAGACCACCCATCAGGTCACCAAAATTACCTGAAGGAACAGAGAAAATGATTGGCTCACCGGTTTTTTTTGCAAGTCTTGAATAGGCATAACAATAATACATGGATTGCGGTAAAAGTCTTCCGATATTGATTGAATTTGCTGATGACAGATCAAGATAATCAAGATCCTGATCGGCAAAAGCTTTCTTTACCAATGCCTGGCAATCGTCAAACTTGGCATCCAATGCAAGAACCTGTATATTTTTATGCAGGGTTGTCATCTGTTTTCTTTGTCTGTCTGTTACTTCTTTTTCCGGGAAAAGGATAACAACATGAATGTTATCAAGTCCATAAAAAGCATTGGCAATGGCACTGCCGGTATCTCCTGAAGTAGCTGTAAGAATAAGTACTTTCTTATTTTCAAGTTTCAGAAAATACTGCATCAGTCTACCCATGAATCGTGCTGCAAAATCTTTAAATGAAGCCGTTGGTCCCTGATCAAGACGCATGATGTAATTCCTGTTATAAACATGTTCTATCGGGACATCAAAATTATAAGCGTCTTTTACAATCGTTTTAAGAATAGGTTCGGGAATTTCCGCGTGAATAAACTTTTTCGCGATCAGGAAAGCTATTTCATAATAAGTCATTTTACTGAAAGAAATAATTTCCTCCATTGATAGTTCCGGGATTGATTCCGGCAGATACAAACCTTTATCAGGTGCCAGACCTTTCAATAAAGCTTCTTTAAATGAAACTTTTTCTGATTTCAGATTGGTAGAGAAATATGTAATGGTTCGCGGCATATAATAAAATTAATGGTACAAAGAAAATTAATTATTCTATAAATTCAATAAGTTTAAATGATCTTCTGAAAATTTATCCAATGACTCAATCAGGAGGTCTGCTTCATGAAATCGCGCATCGCCTTTCAGATGTGGATCAGGGACAACGACTACCTTCATACCTGCTGTCTTGGCTGATTTCAACCCATTGATGGAATCTTCAAAAGCGAGACATTGATCAGGTTTAACATTCAGCCGTTTCGCAGCAGCGATGTACACTGCAGGATTCGGTTTTCCGGCTTCTTCTGTTTCTGATGACTGCAGGACATGGAAAAATTGAGTGATGTTCAGCTTTTTCAATACTGTTTCTATCATGTGAAGTGGTGATGAGGAAGCTACAGCTCTTTTGAATTGTTTTGCTATAAATAAATCAAGAATCTTATCTACCCCTATACAAGCTGTCCCGTTTCGTTCTATCTGGTCAATGACATCATTCTCAATTCTTTTTTTAATTTCCGCGAAAGACAGGTCTTTCCATGGTTTGTGATGATACCAATAGGTTATTGTTCCGATGCCATCCATTCCGGTAGTCTGTTTACATAACTCATCAGTCAATTCAAGACCAACCGTTAAAAAACATTTCTGTTCTGCAATCTTCCAGAATGGTTCTGAATTAATCAGAATGCCATCTATGTCAAATATGACAGCTTCAATCATAGATCAAAGTTTAATTGTTGGCACATCGGATAATATCAGCAAATACGCCAGCTGCAGTTACTTCAGCGCCTGCGCCATATCCTTTTATTACCATTGGTAATTCTTTGTATCGTTCTGTCGTGATCAGAATGATATTGTTGCTTCCTTCCAGGTCGAAAGCGGGATGTTTTGAATTAACCGTTATCAGATGAATAAATGGTTTGTCATTGTCTAATGTAGCCACGAAACGCCATTTCTCCCCATGAGCTGACACTTCTTTGCGTTTGACTTCAAATTCTGCATCAACCTTTTTAAGAGTCTCCCAAAAATTATCAATGGATCCTTCAAAACATTCTTTTGGAAGGAAATTATTTACTTGAACATCTGTTTTTTCGAAAGCATAACCGGCTTCTCTTGAGAGAATAAGAAGTTTTCTGACGACATCACTTCCACTGAGATCAATCCTCGGATCCGGTTCTGAATACCCTTTTTCTTTGGCCATCAGGATGGCTTTGCTTAACGAAACATTCTCACTGATGGTATTAAAAATAAAATTTAAGGTGCCTGATAATACAGCTTCTATTTTTAAAATCCGGTCACCGCTCATGATCAGATCGTTGATCGTATTGATAATCGGTAAACCAGCGCCAACATTCGTTTCATATAAGAATTTTACACCACGCGCCAGGGCTGTTTCTTTCAGTTTTTTGTACAAAGAATATTCTGATGAATTGGCTATTTTATTGGCTGTAACCACAAAAACGAATGAATTTAGTAACTCATAATATTTGTCTGCAATATCGGGACTGGCAGTGCAATCAATAAAAACACTGTTTCGCAAATTCAAAGAGAAAATCCTTTCAATATATTTATTGATATCTGCTTTCTCCCCGTTTTTTTCTATTGTCATCTCATAATTCTCAAGGTCAATTCCGTTTTCGTTACTTATCATTCCGTTGATGTTCATGATACCGGTAACTTTAACCTTCAGATGATGTTTTTCCATCAGAAAATTCCACTGTTTATTAATTTGTACCAATAATTGTCCGCCAATGGTACCGGTTCCGACAAGGAAAATATTCAATTCTTTAAAAGTAGACAGAAAGAATCCTTCATGAATAACATTCATGGCTTTTCTGAGATTGTCTTTCTTAATACCAACAGAAATATTTAATTCTGATGAACCCTGGGCAACAGCAATCACACTGATACCACTTCGTCCCAGAGCGCGAAATAAAGTAGCGGAAATACCGGGTGTATTCTTCATTCCTTCGCCAACGATGGCAATGATAGACATGTCTCTTTCAAATAAAATATTGATTTCATGGCGCTGACTTATTTCCTTTGCGAACTCTTTATTGATGGATTCAACGGCTTTTTCTGTTTCAGAAGGAATGATGGCAAAGGTAATAGAATGTTCAGAGGACGCCTGGGTAATAAGAATTACATTGATACTGGCGCGTGCCAATGCTCTGAATAATCTCATGGCTGTCCCTGGTACACCGACCATTCCGGTTCCCTGTAAAGTAATGAGAGTGATATCTGAAATGGATGATATACCGGTAATCAAAGAACTCTGCGCGGTTTTTTTTGCATTTCCAATCCATGTCCCTTTGGAAGTTAGATTCAGTGTATTCCTGACCAATATTGGAATATTTTTCTGAAATACCGGTTGAATCGTAGGTGTATAAATCACCTTCGCTCCAAAATGAGATAATTCAATTGCTTCAGCATAACTCATCTGATCAATAGTATGAGCTTTAGATACAATACGCGGATCAGCGGTCAGGAATCCATCAACATTTGTCCATATTTCGAGTATCTCAGCATTTAGTGCAGCAGCTATGACGGAAGCTGTATAATCGGATCCTCCTCTTCCAAGGGTAGTCGTATCATTTTTATTATTACTGCCGATAAAACCCGGTACTATGATTACTTTAGAATCTAAATCAAGATATTTCTTAATCAAAAAATAAGTTTTTTCAAAATTTACTTTTGCATTTCCAAAATCAGAATTGGTTTTAATAAAATCCCGACTGTCAGCATAATCCGATCCTTCTATTCTATTGTAAATGATGTATGACGATATTCTTTCACCAAAGCTCAGAATCAGATCCTGATTTTTTGGAGTCAGTTCTTTAGTCAGAAAAACGCTATGTAATATGACTTCCAGTTCATCATGAAGTGATTTTATTTTTTCAGTGACTGATTGTTTATTTTTCGCAATTAATGTATCCTCAATGATTTTCAGGTGATGAGTCATCACGGCTGTCAGTTCGGTTTTATAGTTCTCATTTCCCTCACTTGCCAATTGGCAAATAGTCACTAACCTGTCGGTGATCCCTTCAAAAGCTGAAACGACCACAACACACTTCTCAGGCTGGCTGACGATAATATCATTTACAGTCTTTATCCTTGCTGCATCAGCAATAGAAGAACCGCCAAATTTTAATACTTTCATTGAAATCAGTTTTAAGCACTTATAGCAACTGCATTTTTATTTATTTTTTTTATCAAACCCTGCAGCACTTTTCCAGGACCCACTTCCACAAATTCCGTGGCGCCATCGGCTATCATATTTTGAATGGTTTGTGTCCATCTTACAGGAGATGTAAGTTGTGCATTCAGGTTCTCTTTGATTGTAACCGGATCAGTGACAGCCTGAGCCGTTACGTTCTGATAAACAGGACAACCAGGTTTTGAAAAAGTTGCATTCAATATAGCCTGGGCTAATTCCTGTTTAGCTGGTTCCATGATAGGAGAATGAAAAGCACCGCCAACAGGTAGTTTTAAAGCTCTCTTAGCACCTCTGGCAGAAAGTTGATCAATAGCGTTGTCTATACCCGCGATAGAACCGGATATCACCAATTGACCGGGACTATTGTAATTGGCAGCTACAACAACATCTGCAATGCTTCCACACACTTCCTCGACAACAGAATCATCAAGACCGAGAATAGCAGCCATCGTTGAAGGTTGCAACTCACACGCTTTTTGCATGGCAACAGCCCGTTTTGAAACCAATACTAGTCCATCTTCAAAAGACAAAACGCCACTGGCGACCAAGGCTGAAAATTCACCAAGGGAATGTCCGGCAACCATATCAGGTTTAAAAGCAGAACCCAGGGTTTTAGCCAAAATCACTGAATGAAGAAAAATAGCAGGTTGGGTGACTTTTGTTTGTTTTAATTGTTCATCAGTACCTGCAAACATGATGTCGGTAATATTGAACCCTAAAATCTGATTCGCTTTATCAAAAAGCTCTTTTGCCACGGAAGAATTATTGTATAAATCCTTTCCCATGCCTGAAAATTGTGCCCCTTGCCCGGGAAAAACATATGCCTTCATGTAAATATAATTTTTTGTTGTTGCAAAATTAATGTTGAACCCTTTAATAACCAAATTTATTATTTAGTGTTTGTCCATTCTGATCCAAACACTGAATTTATGGACAAACACTAATTATTTAATGCAATTCAGCGTCAATGAGATGTATAAACTCTTCACGGGTTTTTGCATTGTTCATAAAAGCGCCTGTAAATGCGGATGTCGTTGTCACTGAATTTTGTTTTTGAACACCGCGCATCATCATACACAAGTGATGAGCCTCAATAACTACAGCAACTCCAAGTGGACAGAGGGCTTCCTGAATGCAATCGCGTATTTGCATGGTAAGTCTTTCCTGAACCTGTAATCTTCTTGAGAAGGCATCAACCACACGGGCAATCTTACTAAGACCCGTTATCTTTCCATTGGGAATATAGGCGACATGAGCTTTTCCATAGAAAGGAATCATATGATGTTCGCACATGGAAAATAATTCAATATCTTTTACCAAAACCATTTGCTGGTAGTTTTCAGTAAACTTAGCTGAAGTTAAAATCTTCCTGGGATCAAGATTATTGCCATGTGTCAGAAACTGCATAGCCTTGGCAACACGCATAGGGGTATCCTGAATCCCTTCTCTATCCGGATCCGTTTCAATAGTTTGAAGAATATCTTTATAAAGAGCAGCCAGTTTCTCTGTCTTTTTTTTATTAAACTTTTCAAATTTCGTATATTCATCATCATCAATATATCCTGCACCCCTGAATGTATAATCCATTTTTTTAATTTATTTGTTTTAAAATTTTAACTAACCAAAGTATTCAACAACATTATTTTCTGTTTCCTCAATTTTGACACAATGAAGCATAATTCCCATTTCTCTGATACGCGGGTTCAGTTGTTCCCATATGGATTGTGCTATATTTTCTGAAGAAATAATTTTACCTTTCATAAAATCCACTTCGATATTGATATTTTTATGATCCAGTTTGTCAATGATCTCATGTCTGATCAACTGACCAAGCAGTGACAGATTAACCAGGCACCCTGTTTCCGTATTCATCTCTCCTTTAACAGTAACATACAGAACATAATTATGTCCATGCCAGTTTGGATTTGAACATTTGCCAAACACTTCCAGATTCTTTTCATCACTCCATTCAGATCTGAACATCCTGTGAGCAGCATTAAACCTTTCCCGTCGGGTTAAATAAATCATTTACTATAAAATTTTACATTAAAATTAATTTATCCAAATTTATAACTTTATTTTTGTACTAAAACAGTTTAATTAAAAAATTAAAAATCGTTGCAGATGAGAATATTAATTATTTCAGCCACGCACCAGGAAATTTTTCCTTTGCTTAAAAATCTGATATTTGTAAACAAGGCCAATGAATATATGAGTTCATTCTCTTTTCAGAAGGAATCAATAGATGTGTTAATTACCGGTATCGGGCTGCCATATACGATATTTCATCTGACTCAGGCATTAAATGAAAAGAAATATGATCTTGTCATCAATGCAGGTATAGCTGGAAGCTTTAAAGATAAATATACACTTGGAACTGTTGTAAATGTGGTGGAAGAACAATTCAGCGATCTGGGTGTGGAAGATAAAGATAAATTTTATACTGCCTTTGATCAGAAACTTATTTTGCCTGACAGCTTGCCTTTTGTAAACGGAAAGCTGTCAAATAAATCAGATATTATCTCACAAAAAGAATTTAAAAAAATACCAAAAGTAAAAGGTATAACAATCAATACAGTCAGTGGAAATAAGAAGAAAATTCAAATGGTTATTGAAAAATTCAATCCGGACATTGAAACTATGGAAAATGCCGGAATATTTTTTGTATGTTTGCTAAAAAATATTCCATTTTTATGTTTAAGATCTATTTCAAATAGAATAGAGATCCGGGATAAAAGCAAATGGAATATACCTAAATCAATTGAATGTCTGAATATTCAATTAATTAAAATACTTGAACGTCTATAAATAAAAATTAAATATGGCACGAATGAATACTAAAATGATCGTTTCTTTGATTTTATGCGCAATATTTTTTAAAATGAATGCTCAAAACAGACTCAGTGAACCAATCGGAAATGTTAATCAGATAAAGGAAGAGTCAAATGGTATATTAATGACTGCCGAAAATGCGATTGTTCAACTGAGCGTGTTTTCGCCTACCACGATCAGAGTCAGAGTCACAAAAAATCAATTTGCAAAAGATTTTTCTTTTGCTGTTATTCAACAACCACAGGGCAAATTTATTTCCATTTCAGACAAAGGATCTGAAATCAGTTTATCAACCGGGGAATTGAATATTATTGTTACAAAAAAACCTTTGCGCATCAGATTCTTTGATAAGAATATGATATTGATTAATGAGGATGAGAAAGATTTTGGAATGACATGGATTGGATCAGAGGGTACCTGTTATAAAAAATTATTCGCGGATGAAAAATTTATTGGTCTTGGTGAAAAGACCGGTTCACTCAACAGGCGGGGAAGTTCTTATGAAAACTGGAATTCTGATGTTCCGGCCTATCGCGCTGAACAAGATCCACTCTATGCAAGTATTCCATTTTTTATCGGATGGCATGATAAAACAGTCTATGGAATTTTTCTTGATAATTCATACAAAACTATTTTTAATTTTGGTGCTTCCACAGACGAGAAGATGTATAGCTTCACCGTTACTGATGGTGAAATGAATTATTATTTTTTCGGAAGCGGGACAGTTGAAAATGTGATTAAAGATTATACCTATCTGACAGGTCGTGCCAAACTGCCGCCTCTCTGGAGCTTAGGTTATCAGCAATGCCGATGGAGTTATTATCCTGACAAAGAAGTGTTGAGAATTGCAGAAACATTCAGGGAAAAACAAATTCCGCTTGATGTAATTTATCTTGATATCAATTACATGGATCATTATAAAGTATTTACTTTTCATCCCGAACATTTTCCCCAGCCGGCAGAGATGGTTGCTGATCTTAATAAAATGGGAATACATGTTGTTACGATTGTTGATCCGGGATTGAAAGTTGAAAAAGGATATTTCGCATCCGATGAAGGAGTGAAAAATAACTATTTTGTTAAATATCCCAATGGTGAAGACTATATCGGGAATGTCTGGCCGGGCCGCTCCAATTTTCCCGATTTTACGAATCCGGCAGCACGTGAATGGTGGGGCAATATGTTCATTCATTACACTGAAAAAGGAGTAGAAGGATTCTGGAATGATATGGACGAACCGGCCGTATGGGGACAGAAAATACCGGATATGGTTGAATTTGATTTTGAAGGAAACCGTACCACCATGAAACAGGCGCATAATGTTTATGGCATGCAGATGTCCCGAAGCACATACGAAGGAGCGCGTAAAAATATGAACGGTAAACGACCGCTTGTCATCACGCGTGCTACATACAGCGGTGGACAACGTTATTCAACCATCTGGACCGGTGATAATTTCGCCAGCGATGAGCATATGCTATTGGGAGTACGACTTGTCAATAGTCTCGGGATCAGTGGATTTCCATTTGCAGGCCCTGATATTGGCGGTTTTATAGGTGAACCTTCAGCAGAGCTTATCAACCGTTGGTTATCTATAGGTGTATATACGCCTTTTATGCGTAATCATGCCAATTATGGTTCAAACTATCGCGAACCCTGGATTTACAATAAAGACTGGGAAAACGTTGCCCGCGAACTGATCAACCAACGTTATCGCTTACTTCCTTATATTTATTCTACTGCTTACCAGGCAACTCAAACAGGACTACCGGTATCACGTGCTCTAGCCATAAACTATACTTTTGATGAAAAAGTGTATAACCGTGAATTTGAAAACGAGTATTTATTTGGTGAAAACATTCTTGTTGCCCCGGTTGTAAGCAATCAGAATTATGCAAAAGTTTATTTACCGGAAGGAGAATGGTACCGTTACTCAAATGATAATTATTACCCCGGAAATAATGAGATCATTGCAGAAGCGCCCATTCACGACTTGCCTGTTTATATTAAAGGCAGCGCCATTATTCCCATGCAATCGGTAACACAGAGTACGTCTGAAAAAACGGATGAGATTTTATACCTTCATATTTATAAAGGAAGAAAAGAAAGTTCTTTCCAGTATTATGAAGATGATGGAGTGACTTACAATTTTGAGACCGGTCAATATTACACGAGAACAATAAATTACAATCCTCATAAGAAGGAGATTACACTGGCAGGTAAAGAAGGAAATTATGCAACTAAATTTAAAAAGGTTAGAATCCTGCTTCACAATTTCGACCCTATAAACAAGCTTACAATTAATAAAACAGCGTTGGATGTGAAAACAGAGACTGAAAGAATACAGTCCGTTGAAGTGGATCTGCCGGATAGTGAAATGAAAATTAGCTGGTGATCCAAACACTGATTTTATTATTTAATCCCCTGTATAAAAACCTTTCTTTTTAAAATCATCACATATGGTGTTATAATCAATGGTCAATTCCTCTCCTGCATCAATATCCTTAGTGGTGATGGAATAACCATGTTGCCGGATATACATAGTATTTGGCGTGTCCGAGTGATTGATAAAACGCCCATTATCTATTGAAATCTTAAATAGTTCGCTGGTTTCATTATATTCTCCATAGATATGAATAAAATCGCGATACACATTATTCTTCATCTGATCCACCAGACTTCTGGCTAAATGTATATCAAAATCCGGATGTTCTTCACTCCAGATTTGTCCCTTTGACAACTGTTCGGCGGCAAAGAGACCAATCCCTTTCCCCGGGCTTTCTTTTAAGATGGTTTTAACTACTAACATATAGAATAATTTTTATAAACTAATGTATTATTATTTAAAAGAAATGTGCCAATTTATGCAATAATTGTAACATTTTATATATTGATTTGTGATAAATTTTGATTCATCTTTAATTTATGAGATTCTTTTGGAATTATCATAAATCTTTTGTGTTATTTTGTACTTTAGCTTAGATAATTATACATATGGAAACAAAAATCAGAATCGGATTATTTGCAATAGGTCTTGATACCTATTGGTCACAATATAAAGGATTGCTTGACCGTCTGAATGGATATCATGATGAGATTTATAAAAAGATGAGTACATCTGTGAATGTTGAAATCATAAATGCAGGAATGATTGACAATGTATCAAAAGCAAATATAGCTGCCTCTTTATTTAAAAAAGAAGATGTCTCTGTCATATTTCTGTATGTATCAACATACGCGCTTTCGCATACTGTTCTTCCGGTTGTCCAGAAAACAAAAGTGCCTGTAATCATATTGAATCTTCAACCTGAAAAAAATATTGACTACAAATGGTTCAATAATCTGGGTGATCGTTCGGCCATGACAGGAGAATGGCTGGCCAATTGTCAGGCTTGTTCAGTTCCGGAAATAGCCTGTGTATTTAATCGCGCTGGAATACAGTTTCACCAGATCACAGGGACACTTAAGGATCCGGAAGCATGGCAGGAAATAAACGAATGGATGGAGGCAGTCCGGGTTACTGAAACGATGCGTAACAACCGGATGGGATTCCTCGGGCACTTCTATTGTGGGATGCTTGATGTGTATACGGATCTCACGCAACTTGCCATTCATTTCGGTTCACACATGCAGATTATCGAGATGGATGAATTGAAAGCGATACGGGACAATGTCACTGATGAAGAAATAAAAAAGAAAACGAAGGAAATTTATCAGGAATTTATCGTAACAGCAGAT
>Ga0302320_10028169_pt1 | contig 10797 bp, 7 predicted proteins | sample Bog_T0_3_FD_202130 | JGI IMG/M metagenome (GOLD analysis project Ga0302320, IMG submission 202130) | Peat permafrost microbial communities from Stordalen Mire near Abisko, Sweden - Bog_T0_3 | ecosystem: Environmental > Terrestrial > Soil > Wetlands > Peat | place: Sweden: Abisko, Stordalen Mire... | reverse complement strand
TCTTCGCATCAAGCTGGCCCTTGGGATTGGTCGGCGAAATGATCTCCACGGCCAAATCCGGATGCCCCTCAAAAAACTCCTCGCGCAACCCATCCGCCGGCACCCGCGCCTGCTGAATGAACGAAACATCCGGCCCCAAAACCGTATCCGGGTTCCGCGACAGCACAAACCCCCCTTCAATAATCACCCGCCCCAGCTTCCGCGGCGAAACATACTGCCGCAGAATCATCCCAATCTGCCCGGCGATGTCCCCATGGCGAATGTTGGCGGGTGACCCGGTGCGCAACTCCCCTTCATAAAGCTCCAACAGACGCGATTCCGCGCCCATCGCAAGCAACTCCTCGGCGGTCACGTTCCGTACTGCGGCGGTCATGGCATACCTCAGACGCCAATCATATCATTTGGTTGGCCGGGATGGAAAAACCGTTTCTCCCAACCCCCGCCCCTGGCAAACTCCCCCCACGCCCCCTCCCCTTTTGCTATCATCTCCCCAGCCACCCTTACCAGGAACCCCATTCATGCCCCCACCCGATATCCAACGCCTCCTCCAGACCGGTATCTCCTTCTCCCGCGCCGGCAAATCTGACCAGGCCGAAGTCGCACTCCGCGCCGCCCTCCAGCACGCCCCCGGCCACCCGGAAATCCTCGGCCATCTCGCCGCCGCCCTCCAACAGCGCGGCAAGGTCGATGAAGCCCTCGCCTGCGCCGATCAAGCCCTCAAAGCCTCCCCCAACCACGGCGGACTCCACTTCCTCCGCGGCAACATCCTCGTTGCCCTCAAGCAATACGCCAATGCCGTCCCATCCCTGGAACTAGCCTCCCGTGCCGATCCGCGCAGCACCGACAAGCTCGTCGCCCTCGGCTTCGCTCGCCTGCAATCCGGCGATGAGGCCGGGGCGGGGGCAACCTGGCAGCAGGCGCTGGCCGTCAATCCCAACGACGCCGTCGTCCATTCCAACCTCGCCGCCTGGATGCTCCGTAACGGCCGCGCCGAGGAATCCGTCGCCCACTGCCGCCGCGCGGTGGAATTGCAGCCCAAACTCATCGGCGCCCACGGCAATCTCGCCAACACCCTTTCCCAGCTTGGCCGCATGGAAGAGGCCATCGCCGCCTACCGCAGCGGCTGGGCCCTCGACCCCGGCAGCCAGCTCATGCTCGGCGGCCTGATCTTCGCCCTGCACTACCGCGCCGCCGACGCCGCCCAGCTTCGCGCCCCCATCGAAGCCTGGGCCCGCGCCCAGCGCCCCGCGCCCGCCGCCCCCTTCACCCAAACCCGCGACCCCGGCCGACCCCTCCGCATCGGCTACCTCTCGCCCGATTTCTGCGCCCACGCCGTCAGCTTCTTCTTTGAACCCCTGCTCGCCAACCACGACCGCGCCGCGTTTGAAATCTTCTGCTACTCCGGCGTGGAACGTCCCGACTTCATGACCGACAAGCTCCGCGGCCTCGCTTCCGCCTGGCGTTCCACAATCGGCGCGCCCGCCGCCGCCGTCGCCGCGCAAATCCGCGCCGATGGCATCGACATCCTCGTGGACCTCGCCCTGCACAGCGCCGGCAACCGCCTCGATGTCATCGCCCAGCGCCCCGCCCCCATACAGGCCAGCTACCTCGGCTACCCCAGCACCACCGGCCTAAAAGCCGTCGACTACGTCCTGCTCGACCGCCAACTCGCCCTCGAAGGCCACGCCGAAGCCCTCTGTGTGGAAAAAATCTGGCGGCTCGATGGCTCCTACTTCTGCTTCCGCGCCCCGCCAGATAGCCCGCCCGTCGCCCCCCAGCCCGCCCCGCGCAACGGCCACATCACCTTCGGCTCCTTCAACAACTTCGCCAAAATCTCCCCCGATGCACTCGCCGCATGGGGCCGCGCCGTCGCCGCCGTCCCCGGCTCAAAAATCCTCCTCCAGGCCAAAGCCTTCCGCGATTCCTCCGCCCGCCGCTATATCGAGACCGGCCTGGCCGCCCAGGGCGTCGCCGCCGACCGCATCGAATTCCGCGTCCATTCCCCGCTCAACGCCTACCTCGCCGCGATCAGCGACGTGGACATCGCGCTGGACGCCTTCCCCTACAACGGCGGCACCACCACCTGCCACGCCCTCTGGATGGGCGTCCCCGTCGTCACCCTCGCCGGCCAACTCCCCATCAGCCGCATGGGCCTCAGCGTGCTGACCCACGCGGGAATGCCAGAACTGGTGGCGCATACGCCCGATGGATTTGTGGAAAAAGTCGCGGCGCTGGCGGGGGATGCCGCGGCGCTCGCCGCGCGGCGGGCGCAGATGCGCGACCGGCTTGCCGCCTCGGCGCTGATGGATGAAGCCGGCTCGACGCGCGGGCTGGAGCGGGCATACCGCGCCATGTGGCGCATCTGGTGCGATGCGGGTGCCGCAGCCGCAACGTAATCCACCCGCCCCTTGTCCCAAATCCCGTTTCACGCCATGATACCCCCTGCATTTGCCCCGTTTCGCTCTTTGAGGTAGTCCCATGCCCACGATGGAAGTTGATGGCCAGAAAGTCTCATGGACCGGCAAAAAGATGATCCTCCAGGCCGCCAGCGAGGCCGGCGTGGAACTGCCCCAGTACTGCTATCACCCCGGCCTGTCGATCGTCGCCAGTTGCCGCATCTGCCTGGTCGAGATCGAATCCCCCGACCCCAAGGACCCCACCAGGCTCGTCAAACTCCCCAAGCTCACCCCCAGTTGCCAAACCCCCGCCGTCGATGGCATGAAGGTCTACTCCAAATCCCCCAAGGCCGTCGGCAACCAGAAGGCCGTCATGGAATTCCTCCTCCTCAACCACCCGCTTGATTGCCCCGTCTGCGACCAGGCCGGCGAATGCTACCTCCAGGATTACTCCTACAAATATGGCAACGCCCAGTCCCGCTTTGAAGAGGAAAAACTCAAGAATCCCAAGAAGGATGTCGGCAACCACATTCTGCTGTATTCCGACCGCTGCATCCTCTGCACCCGCTGCGTCCGCTTCACGCGCGAAATCTCCGGCACCGCCGAACTTGCCGTCTTCGGCCGCGGCCACCGCGAGGAAATCGACGTCTTCCCCGGCAAACCCGTCAACAACCCCCTCGCCGGCAACGTGGTGGATATCTGCCCCGTCGGCGCGCTGCTCGACAAGGACTTCCTCTTCACCCAGCGCGTCTGGTTCCTCAAATCCGCGCCGTCGATTTCGCCCATCTCCTCCGGCGGCGAAAACATTTACATCCACCACAACGAAGGCCGCATCTACCGCATCAAGCCGCGCAACAATCCCGACGTCAACAAATGGTGGATCAGCGACGAGACCCGCTACGGCTTTAACTACGTGCATGAAAACCGCCTCGCCGCGCCGGAGGTCAAACAAAACGCCGTGCTGACCGAGACCGCCTGGGACATGGCCTATGCCGCCGTCGATGGCGCGCTGCACGGTGCCGTCGCCGCCAAAGGCCCCGGTTCCACCGCCTGCGTCGTCTCCCTGTTCGATAGCACCGAGGAAATCTACCTGCAAATCAAATACGCCCGCAGCATTGATCCCCACTGCTGGATCATCCTCAAGCCCGCACACATCGCCGGGCAGGATCAGGTATTCAAGAACCCCGCCACCGGCCAAACCACATTCACCATCAAGGCCGAAAAAGCCCCCAATCGCAAAGGGGCCGAAAAAATGCTCTCCCATTTCGGCGGCAACACCTGCACCATCGCCGAAGCCGCCACCAAAAAAATCGCCGTGGCCCTCGTCTCGGCCGATCCCACGCTTCCGCCCGATGCCGCCGCCCGCAAGGCCGCCGCGGCCTCCATCGACACCATCATCCGTCTGGGCATTTCCCCCATCGGCCTCTACGACCGCTCCACCATCAGCCTGCCCACCGTCAGTTGGGCCGAAAAGGACGGCGTGTTTGAAAACTTCGAGGGCCGCATCCAGCCCTTCGCCCAGGCCATCGCACCCTACGCCGATTCCCGTTCCGCCGGCCGCATCTTCTGGGAATTGTTGGGCAACACCACCCAATACACCGCCGCCAGCGCCCGCGAACAAATGGCCGCCGCCGGCCTGGGCGAATACGCCAAGGTGGAAACGCCCGTGTCGGAAGTGAAGGTCGAGCAGATGCAGTTCGCGGAGCTGTAGACGCGGAAATTCCGGAACCTGGCGGCCCCGGCAAGCGTCAAAAGAATGCTGTTACACCTGATTGGAGCAACACCATGACCCACCATCATTCCGTTTTCGCTTTCTTCACCCCCGCCCTGCTGGCCTTTTCCGCCTGCGCCATCGCCGCCGATGCCCCCGCAGCACCCGCCGCCCAGCGCACCCTCTCCGCCGCCGACAACGGCAAAACCATCTCCATCCCCCTCTCCCAAAAAACCATCCAGATCACGCTCGAAGGCAACCCCACCACCGGCTACTCCTGGTCGCTGGCCAAACTTGAAGGCAAATCCATCGCCCTCAACGGCGACATCGCCTACAAGCAAAACCCCGCCCCCCGCGCCATGGTCGGCGTCGGCGGCGTCTTCACCGGCGATTTTGACGTCAAGGAAGTCGGCCAGACCATCATCACACTGGACTACAAACGCCCCTGGGAAACCACCACCCCCGCCGCCAAAAGCGTGACCATCATCGTCAACGTCGTCGCCGACCCCGCCGCGCCGAAGTGACCATGAAAAAAACAAAATCAAAAATCGACGCCTTCATCGCCCTTTCCGGCGACCAAAAAGAGCAAATCGTCAGCCGGATGGAATCGGAAACGCCCTCCCAGCGCATCGCCCGCTCCCGTCCGCTCAACGCCCGGGAACGCGCCCAATGGCGGCGATTTAAGGCCAAAATGGGACGTCCCACAATTGGAGGCGGCGCCAAAACCATTTCGCTGACCGTGGAGGCAAACCTGCTTAAACGCGCCGACGCCTACGCCCGAAGGCATGGCGTCTCCCGCGCCGGCCTCGTGGCGCGGGGCCTCCAGGCGGTCATGAAAACCGGCGCCTGATTCCAACGCAGATCAGCGATTGCGGCCCTTCCTCTTGAACCACTCTTTCCCCTTGGGCCGCGTCGCCCGCACCACGCCGCGCTGCGGGCATGCCTCATGGTAATGCCGCTTCAGCCGTTCCACATATGCGGCATCACTCTGCAACACGTCCTTGAACAGCCGCAACAACGCCGGTGCCAGCTTCGTCTGCGGACTCAACGGCTCGAGCGTCGCCGTCGCCATCTCCTCCGCATCGGCGCCCCTGGCCCATCTGCTCCAACTGGCGTAATACTCCGGCGTTTCCCATCCATACGTGATCGCCGCCCAGATTTTCCCCGGCTTGCTCTCTCTCCACACCTGAAATATCACCCGCCGGCAATCGCACTCCCCATCATCGCAGTAAAATTCCATGAACGCATAGGAGTCCTTCGGCAACTCCCCGTCCTCCAAGATGACCACCGACCGTGTTTCATCGATCGCACGCGGGCCGATAAGCTGATACAGGGAAACCATGCCCATCAAATGTCTCCGTAGTGGAACATCCACGGCAATCTAACACGACCTCCAATTATGAACAACCGTTACAAAGCGCAGACTGCAATCGCATCCGCGCCGGCCCCGCCCCGCCCGCCGACCCGCAATAAAACCACGCCGGAACCGTTGAATAACTCGATTGGAGACCACGATGAAAAAACCGTTCTCGTCCGCCCTTGTCGCTTCCGTCCTGCTGGCCCTGGCCCTCGCCGCGCCCCTTCGCGCCGCCGACCTCCCCGCCATCGCCAAGCCCGCCGCCAATGCCCCGGTCACCCTCGCCGATAACGGCCGCGCCTGGGTCCTCGATAACGGCATCGTCAAGGCCACCATCGAAAAAGGCGGCGGACGACTCACCGCTCTCGTCTTCCACGGCGTCAACACCATGGCCGGCGGCGGCTACTGGGAGCAAACCCCCGGCGGACAGGTCACCCAGACCGTCACCATCGACCCCGCCAAAAACAACGGCGAACGCGCCGAAGTCGATGTCAAAGGTGTCAATGGCCGCATGGATATCGAACTCCGCTATGCCTTGCAGCGCGGCGCCAGCGGCATCTATGCCTACGGCATCTGGTCGCACGGGGCCAACTATCCCGCCGCCAGCGAGGGCGAAAGCCGCTACATCACCAAGCTCAACCACGACTTCAACTGGATCAGCGTCGACGACGACCGCAACATGCTCGAATGCACCCCGCAGGACTGGGGCAACGGCACCGTCATCCACGCCAAGGAACAACGCATCCTGTCCACCGGCGTCTACAAAAACTCCGTCGAACACAAATACAGCTACAACGCCATCCAGTACAAAATCCCCGCCTACGGCTGGTCCAGCACCAAGGACCACATCGGCGTCTGGTTCATCAACCCCACCACCGAATACCTCTCCGGCGGCGCATCCAAGATGGAACTCGTCTGCCACTACGACGCCAACGACAACCCCGATCCCATCATCCTCGACTACTGGTGCGCCGGCCACTACGCCGGCGGCGCGGGCTGCAACATCCCCGCTGGCGAGGTCTGGAACAAGGTCATCGGCCCCATCTATGTCTACTGCAACGCGATCGCCGACCCCAAGGAACCCTCCAAGGCCGACCTCGACACGCTGGCCGCCACCGCCGGCAACCCCACCGTCCCCGCCGTCTGGAAGAACAACGGCACCGCCCTCTTCAAGGATGCCCTCGCCCAGGCCAAGGTGGAAAAGGCCGCCTGGCCCTATGACTGGGTCAACGGCGTCGATTACCCGCACAAGGAACAGCGCGGCAACGTCACCGGACAGATCGTCCTCAAGGATCCCCAGGCCGCCACCACCAAACTGCCCAACCTCACCGTCGGCCTCGCCCACCCCGATTACGCCAGCAACGCCGGCGGATTTGTCCAGCGCTCCGGCAACGGCAACAAGATCACCTGGGACCACGACGGCAACTACTACCAGTTCTGGACCGACGGCACCGACGACGGCAAATTCAACATCACCAACGTCCGCCCCGGAAAATACACCCTCCACGCCTACGCCGATGGCGTCCTGGGCGAATTCGCCAAGACCGACATCACCGTCGATGCCGGCAAAAATATCGACCTCGGAAAAATCGAATGGACCCCCGTCCGCAACGGCAAACAAATCTGGGAAATCGGCTACCCCAACCGCAACGGCAGCGAATTTTTCAAGGGGGACCAATACTGGCTCTGGGGTTGGCCCATCCGCTACGGCGACCTCTTCCCCAACGACATCACCTACACCGTCGGCAAGAGCGACTGGCACAAGGACTGGTTCTTTGAACAAGTCCCACACGAACTTTCCCAGGCGTGGAAAAATCCCGCCGCCAAGGATCCCCTCAACCAGGCCTTCGGCTGGATCCAGACCGCCGCCGGCGGTCAGGATATGTGGCGCGAATGGGGCCGCGGCCGCGCCACCACCTGGACCATCAAGTTCAACATGGACAAGGCCTCCGCCGGACTGGCCACCCTGCGCATCGCCCTGGGCGGCGCCGACGGCGCCGGCGGCCTCGCCATCGGCGTCAACGGCAAAGCCGTGGGCGCCATCCACCCCGTCGCCACCAACGCGTTGCGCTACAACACCGACCGCGGCGTGTGGCATGAATATGCCCAGCAGTTTGATGCCGCACTCCTCAAGGCCGGCGAAAACGACATGACCCTCACCGTCCCCGCCGGCGACGTCACCTCCGGCGTCGTCTACGACTACCTGCGCCTCGAACTGAAGGAAAATTAGCGCCTTCTCGAAGATGGAAATCCCGCAGGCAGCCGCAGCGATTGAGCGTGATTCCGCGCAACGCGCCATCGCGTGCAATGCACTCGCATTTCTCTTGGCCAAGCCAGGTGTCCCCGCATGACTATCGCACGCAGCCTTGTCCTTTTCCTCCTGCTCCCCTTCTTCGGCGCATCGGCCTTCGCCGCGGATTCCGTCCGCGAGCGCCTCAACTTCAACCGCGACTGGAAATTCAAGCTGGGCGATTACGCCGGCGCCGCCGCCCCCGCCTACGACGACTCCAAGTGGGACGCCATCGGCCTGCCCCATTCCTTCAGCGCCCCCTACTTCCAGGGCAAGGACTTCTACACCGGCTACGGCTGGTACCGCAAACCCTTCGACGTCCCGCAGGCCTGGGCGGGCAAACGCCTCTTCCTGGAATTCGACGGCGCATTCCAGGACGCCGAAATCCTCGTCAATGGCAAATCCGTCGGGCACCACCTCGGCGGCTACACCGGCTTCTCCTTCGATATCACCCCCGCCGCCCACCCCGGCCAGAACCTCGTCGCCGTCCGCCTCAACAACAACTGGAACGCACGCCTCGCACCCCGCGCCGGCGACAGCTTCTTCCCCGGCGGCCTCTACCGCGACGCCTGGCTCGTCGCCACCGACCCCGTCCACGTCACCTGGTACGGCACCTTCGTCTCCACTCCCACCGCCTCCAAAACCGCCGCGACCGTCAACGTCAAGACCGAAATCCAGAACCAGTCCGCCGCCACCGCCGACATCACCGTGCAGACCGAGCTCTTCGATCCCGCCGGCAAATCCGTCGCCCGGTTCTCCTCCAAACAAACCCTCGCCGCCGGTGCCACCGACATCGTGGATCAAACCAGCCCCGCGCTCGCCGACCCCCAGCTCTGGAACCCCGATCATCCCTCCATGTACAGCGCCACCACCACGCTGCTCAGCGGCACCGCCGTCCTGGATGAATTCAAAACCCCCTTCGGCATCCGCTGGATCAAATGGACCCCCGACCAGGGCTTCTTCATCAACGGCGAACACCGCTACTTCCACGGCGCCAACGTCCACCAGGACCACGCCGGCTGGGCCAACGCCGTCACCGACTCCGGCGTCTTCCGCGACGTCAAACTCATCAAGGACGCCGGCCTGGATTTCATCCGCGGCTCCCATTATCCCCACCACCCCCTCTTCGCCGATGCCTGCGACAAACTCGGCATCCTCTTCTGGTCGGAAAACTGCTTCTGGGGCGTGGGCGGCGCGCACAAGGAGGGGAGCTGGACCGCCGAGGCCTACCCCACCAACCCCGCCGACGCCCCCGAGTTCGAGCAGAGCATCGAGAACTCCCTCCGCGATGAAATCCGCATCTTCCGCAACCACCCCTCCATCATCACCTGGAGCATGTGCAACGAGGTCTTCTTCTCCACCAACCAGGACAAGGTGAAAAAACTCCTCTCCCACCTGACCGATGTGGCCCACAAACTCGACCCCACCCGCGCCGTCGCCATCGGCGGCGCCCAGCGCGGCGGACTCGACAAACTCGGCGACATCGCCGGCTACAACGGCGACGGCGCACGCCTCTACATCAACCCCGGCGTCCCCAGCGTCGTCAGCGAATACGGCGCCATCTCCTCCATCCGCCCCGGCACCTACGACGGCCAGTTCAAGGCCAAGGACCAGATGGACGCCACCACCCCCGCCTTCGCCTGGCGCAGCGGGCAGGTCGTCTGGTGCGGCTTTGATTACGGCACCATCATGGGACCCGCCGCCGGCTCCAAGGGACTCGTCGACTACTTCCGCATTCCCAAGCGGTCCTGGTACTGGTATCGCAACGACCTCCTCCACATCCCGCCGCCCGCCTGGCCCCAGCAGGGCACCCCCGCCAAGCTCGCCCTCACCTCCGACAAACCCACCATCGAAGGCACCGACGCCCGCGACGACGTCCACCTCCTTGTCACCGTCCAGGACGCCGCCGGCAAACCCCTCAACAATTCGCCCCCCGTCACCCTCACCATCGAATCCGGTCCCGGCGAATTCCCCACCGGCCGCTCCATCACCTTCGACCCCGCCACCGACATCACCATCCGCGACGGGCAGGCCGCCATCGAAATGCGTTCCTACTACGGCGGACCCACCGTCATCCGCGCCAGTTCGCGCGGATTGAAGGAGTCCCTGCTGACCATCACCACCCAGGGCGAACCCCCCTTCGTCCCAGGCAAAACCCCCGTCGCACCCAACCACCCCTACTCCCCCTTTGTCCCCAAGGGCGGCGGCCCCGTGGCCGCGCCCAACCAGGATGTCGCCGCCAACCGCCCCACCGCCGCCAGCAGCGAAGCCCCGGGCCACAATGGCTCGGCCGCCCTCGATGGCGACGCCAAAACCTATTGGTCCGCCGCCGACGACAAAACCCCCGCCTGGTGGCAGGTGGACCTGGAGCAGGCCCACACCATCACTTCCGTGCAGACCACCTTCCCCACCCCCGGCAACTATCGCTACCGCATAGAAGGCTCACCCGACGCCAAAACCTGGACCCTCCTCGCCGACGACACCGCCAACACCAGTACCGAGATAACCCGCACCGACCCCATCCCCGGCGAACCGCACTGCCAGTTCGTGCGCATCACCTTCACCGCACTGCCCAAAGGCCAGCCCGCCGCCATCGCCAACGTCGTCATCGAAGGCAGGCACTACCCGTAAGACCCCGCTGCGGCGGTCAGCCCTGCCACATTTGTCCGCACCCACGGTATTCTCATCGATAGGTTGCCGATAAAAAGATCGAAACGGGCGCCGCACGTCGATAATGACCGGATCAAAGGAAACGCAATGACGCTGTCCCGCCCATTCCGGCCTTTTGGCCCCAACCCCTCCGCTTGGCGCAGCACAGCCAAAGCGTCCTGGCTCGCCACCTCCGCCCGCGGCATCGCCCTCTTCCTCGGTGCCTTCACCCTCCTCAACCTCCTGGGCAACTCCATCGCCCCCGGCTTCGATCTCAACCTCTGGTGGATCGACCTCCGCGATCTGCCCCCGCTGATCGCCACGCCCCTTCTCCTGGCCGGCGGCTGCGCACTCCTCGCCCACGGCCTGGGCTTCTTCCAACGCAGACGCGGCG
>Ga0302320_10028168_pt1 | contig 10797 bp, 7 predicted proteins | sample Bog_T0_3_FD_202130 | JGI IMG/M metagenome (GOLD analysis project Ga0302320, IMG submission 202130) | Peat permafrost microbial communities from Stordalen Mire near Abisko, Sweden - Bog_T0_3 | ecosystem: Environmental > Terrestrial > Soil > Wetlands > Peat | place: Sweden: Abisko, Stordalen Mire... | reverse complement strand
TTTAACAATAATTTGTGGTATTTCTGTTGATTCTACTTGATAATTCATAGCGAATTCTCCCATAAAATCCTTATCTCCTCCACAAAGCAAATTATTCATCATTATGACATTATTTCCCAATGAATCTTTCTCCCAATGATCTCCATAACCCTTTTGCATTTGAATAGCACCAATTAATTGGATCTGAATGATGACATTCACTGCTACAACGCTCATCAACCCCGCAACAGCGTCCACAAAGCATTCATCAACTTCATTATGTTCCTCTATATTATAATACCCGCCATGTTCAAGCTTCGCGATTTCCACCATCAACTTCGGGCAATGTTCATGTCCCATTCCAAAAGAATCTATCACAAAGAACTCGGGAATATTACAGTCAGCTAAAGACTTTGCCACTCTCCATTCAGCCCCTTCATCCAAACCATCAGAAAGTAAAAATATTCCTGTAACTGGGTTCTTGTGTTTTCTATTTTTGATAACGTTGAAAGCCTTGCGCATTCCTAAATCAATGTTAGTTCCTCCACTAGCTTCAATGGCGTTAATTAATTTCACCATCCACTTCTTATTCTCATGAGAGGCTCGAACTAAAGGAGTAACCCTGTTAACTCTATTATCAAACTCCACAAAACAAATCCTATCTTCATGATGCAAAAGATCGATCATATCCTTAAGAGCTTGCTTTACAAACTCAATCTTCTCCCCAGCCATGCTTCCACTATGATCTATGACGCAAACTACATCAATTGGAAGACTGTCATGATGATGATGATTTCGGTCCTTTGTTCTGATAGAGATAGAAACTGGCAAGGGAATATCTGGATCAGAAGCTGATTGTTTCACAAAAATCCCTTTTTTTTGAGGCCGCACATCAATGACGATGTCATTGTCCCAATCAAAATCGTTTATGTGGTCTTTTGGATTCAAAAAAGGCGGAATTGGTTCATCGTCGAAATCGTTAGCGTTGTCTACGAGATGAGACTCTAAATAACGAACTTTAACGTTATTTTGTGATGAGGTGCATGGACCCATTTTTATGAAAAAAAAATTAAATTTATGATTTTTTTATATTATATTTTTGAAATAGGAGACAATTTATCAAGTAAACTTGTTTTTATTTTACTAACCCAAAAACATTTCTGATTGTTTGTTTTGAAATAATTTTTTTTCGCAATTCAAAAAAAGATAGAAAAAGAAAAAAATTCATACTAAAAAACAAGATTTTCATTATAAAAATCCAAAACATATTAATTTCTATTTAAAATTAATTATTATTCAAAATCCTCACAAAAAATGATACTTGGAGTTCGTCATGGCGAAAGAGGCGATCGTTCGCCTTCTGAAATGGAGCGTAAACGAGTCGAGCTTTATTTCGACTGTCATCTAACTGAAGAAGGTGCTCTTCAGGCCCAACTCACTGGCAAAGAGATTCAGCGTCGAATCATCGATTATGAGTCTTCACTTCTCCAAACAGGGCGTAGTTCTGGCAAAAAAATAATTCCAATCATATTAACATCTCCTTTTCTCAGGACGATTCAAACTGCTTATCAAATCGCCTCGAGTTTAGATTGTATTTATGAAAATACGATTTTTATTCAGGATGAACTTATTGAGTTATTATGGAATGGTCAGGAATTCGATATTGATCCATTACCACTGCTTTTTTCAAGAACCAGGAAACTCGAGGATTTCGCTAGATATGGACTTGATTTCCAGAATTCGAAAATCAAACTTGGCAAAGACCTTTTTAAAAGCAAGGATTTTCTTTACCCGAAATATCCAGAATCTTTGGAAGCTTGTCAGGAGAGAATAGCAATTTTTTGCTCGAAAATCCAGGAATTGTTCTTTAAGAACTTTAAATATAATGAATATGTTCTGATATGGGTCTCGCATCAATATTGTTTAGCATGTGCAATTTGGCATTTAACAGGACTCAGGCCTGATAATTTTAATGATGATTTAGTGGAATTATGTGGAATCCTCGATATTCGATATGAAGACCCTGATAAGGACCTTGAGAAATATAAGGTTATTCAGAAAGGTACCCATGATCATTTGAAAGTAAATCTTTAAAAGTCTTTAAATTTTCATTTCTTTTAAAAAAAAACTTTCAAATTTTTCTTTTTTTAATCATTTTTCTTAAAAAATTCACCTAAATGGCAGAAACAATTCTCAATCTATCGACTTCCGAATACAAAACCACTATCATCATCAATAAATCCTGGTTTCTGTTTCTAAATCTCTCCAATTCCCTCATTATTTCCTCCATATTCCTCCTCATCCCCTCAGCCCTTTCTTCAGCCTCTCTAAGCTTACCCCCCCATTCTCCACTCATTCTCATTTGATCATCAATCGCCGATTCCTTCTTCTGAATCAATTTCTTCAATCTTTCAATTTCCCCAGACATCAAACTCATTTTATTCTCATATAAGATCAATTTCTCCCTGAATTCCTTCTCCTGATTCTCATATTTCGTCTTCCAAGTCTGAACCTCCAACTTCAATCGTTCGATTTCAGCTAATAAACCCCTATTATCATTATCAAGTAAAATGTATTTATTCTTCAATTCTGATAATTCGGCTTCCAATTGACCTTTCATTCCTTTTAAAAGCTCCAATTCATCCAATAAAGTCATTTTGCTTGAAAAGTCACGAATTTGGATTTCCATTTTTCGAATTTCATCATCTTTGCTTTTCAACAAACCACGTAAATTGTCCATTTCCTGCATCAAAGCGTTGAATTTCCGCTCCAAATCCACGTTTTTCTCATTAATCGATCGCATTCTCTCAAGCTCACCGCATTTATTTTCCAAAACCGTATATTTCGCCTTCAAATCGGTTAATTCAGCCTGAGAACGTTCATATTTCCGTTTCCAATCTTCCATTTCTCTTCTTAAAATATCAAGATTCTTCAACTCCTGATCCTTATTCCCCACCATTGCCTTCAAACGGTCGATATCATCACGATTTTTTTCTAATTCTTGATCTTTTTTCTGTAGCAATTGTTTCACTCTTTCCAGCTCGGAACTCAACATTGCAAGCTTATTTTCAAGAATTATGATTTTCTCTGAAAGGTCTTCCACTTCCTTTTCCAACCCTGCTATTATCTGGTTTTTTTGATTAATTTCAAGGTCTTTTTTTTGAAGTTCCGAAGATAAACTCACGATTTTACTCTCTAAATTGCGAATTTTCTCAAGCAAACCCTTGAGATCTTTGTCCATGTCTACTATTATCTGGCTTTTTTGGGCTAATTCCCCATCTTTTTTAGCGAGAAGAGTCTTCAATCGTTCCAATTCCGTGCTTAACAAAGCCACTTTATTCTCCAAATTGAGGCATTTATCAGCCCATTCCTTTATTTCTTTTTCCTGATGGTTTATAATCACTGCTTGTCTTTCACATTCCTCATCCTTTTCCTTTAATAATTGCTTCAATCTTTCTAATTCTTCCATCAATTTGTTGAATTTCCCCTCTAAAAGAGGATATTTTGCAGTCCAATCCTTATTTTCCTTTTCCAGACGTGATATCATCCCCTGCATGCGATCTATATCAAAATCCTTTTTCTCCAATAAAGCATTCAATCTGTCGATCTCTGGCCCCATAAAAGCCACTTTTTTCTCTAAGAGCTGATATTTTGTTAACGCTTCCTTCATATCCTTTTCAAACATCATAATTATCATGTTTTTCTTTTCTAATTCCTGATCTTTATTTTGCAATAGCACTGTTAATCTGTCAATATCGGCTAGGGCTTTAGCTAATTTTGCCCTCAAATCCTCGTTTTCACGATTTTTTTTCTCCAATTCTCCTTGCAAAAAAGCTAAAGTCTTCTTGAGTGCAACAATTTCTATTTTTAAAGCATCATTTTCCTTTAAGAGTCGAGCTTTTTCATCTTCTAAAACCCCGACTCTTGACTTCCAATTTTCCAATTCCTTAATAAATTCAGACATTTTCGCGTTATTTGCATCAACCACCCCTTTCATTTTCACCTTTTCCTCATGTCTACCCTTTAAATGATCCTGCAAATCCTTCAAAGCTCCATCCAACTCCCTAATCTTATGTTCTCTTTCTTCAATGGCAAACCTCATTTCATTCAACATTGCCTCCAATCTCGCTATTTTTTCCAAAAGTTCCCTATTCGATCTCAACAAATTCTCCTTTTCAATACTGATCTTCACGAAATCGGTTTCAAATTCCTTTAACTTCTCTTCCAAAACCTGATTGTTCACCTCCAATCCAGTGGCATGTTGTCTCAAAGCCTCCAATTCTTTCTTCAAAGCCTCATATCTCGCATCAGAGTCCCTTATTGCTTCTTCCCAATGTATTCTTTCTCTATGCAAACCCTCCAAATCGCTGAATTTCACCTCCCAATCATCAATAATCGAATCCTTTTCCCTTATAATCCCATTTAATCTATCTATCTCATAGGATAACTCCGCGAGTCTATCTTCAAATTCGCGTACTTTTGCCTCATATTCGGTAACTGAATAAACAGAATCCTCAAATATCAGGTTTTTGGCTTTTATTTCATCTAATTCTCTTATAAGAAAAGTGATTCTTTCCTCATAATCCTTTTTTTCTTCTTCATTTAACGATTTTTCCTTCAATAAAGTCTCATATTTCAGATTCTCTTCTCTTAACAATTCCAATTCTCTGAGTTTTTCATTGAGTAAATCAGTCAATCTCTTCACTTCAGCTTCCAAATCCTTGATCTTAAGCTTCAAACATTGGATTTCCTTAAAATCATCCATCATTTGCAAAATCTTCTTCTCCAAATCGGTTATATTATCTCCTCTTTTGGCCACTTCAAGCTTCAACTCCTGAACCTCCCCATCCTTGAGTTCCAAAGCTTTTTCTGCATCATTCAACCTGATCTCCAAAGTCAAAGCTTCAGTTAATTTAGACTCCAATTTATTGTATTTATCCTGTAATTCGTTTAGGTTCTTATTCTTTATATTTAGCATATCTCTTAATCTTCCCATTTCAGAACTCAACATAGCTATTTTGTTCTCATATTCGCGCATTTTTTCTTCAAAGTTCTTGAAATCGCGCAACAAACCTTCCAACTCCTTGATTTTCGCATGCAAATTCTCGTTCTCCTTAATCTTCTCTTTCATTTGATCTTCCATTCGTTCTAAAGTCGTCAATCTGCCCATTCTTTCCTTAAGATTGCCAAGTTCATCCAATAAATCCCTATTCGCAGCATGTATCTGGTCCTCTTCCTGTATGATATTCAGGTTTTTCCCTTGCAAATCCTTCAATTCCAATTCTTTTGTATGCAAAGCACCTCTCAAAATCCTGATTTGTTCCTCCTGCCCTCGCATATCTTCAATAACCAAGGTTTTACTCTGTAAAAGATCAGCCAAACGTTTTATTTCCAAATTCATCTTCTCCATTTCCGTCTCATATCTCGCCTTCATGATGTTAACGTTCTTCTCTACATTGATTTGCGAATTCGCATTTATTGTGATCTTCAACTCCTCAAGTTCACGATCCTTTGTTACGTTAATATTTTGATACTTTAACTTCCAATTTTCTATTTCCTTCAACAATTCCTCTATTCTTTTTTCTTGGAAATTCATGTTTTCCTGCATCTTTTCCACTGGCGTCCTTTCAGCCACTATATGTTTCAAGCGCCGCATTTCCTCTTCTCCACTGGCCATCCTTTGTTGAAAAGTCTCATTATCTAGTTCCAGACTTCGTTTTGTGGCCATGCATTCTGAATATTTTGCTGTGAGTTCTTCGAATTTGCGGTTGATTTGGATTACATCACGAACTCGTACTTCTAACTCTTTGGAGATCTGAAGTTGCTTGGCAAGGTCTTGTTTTAGAAATGTGTTTTCAGTCTGAAGCTGGTCCAGAAACCTTTGGTCTGGATGAGCCGAGGGAGGAAGAATGGTTTTGATTTCGTAGTTTTTTATTGTGGTTTCCATTTGAGATTTGAAATTATTTTTATTTGTTTTATTTAGGTTTTTTAAAATTGCACAAATGAAAAGTGGTTATATCTGATTTTTTGATTTTTTTTTTAAATTCCGCTAATTCTTTTTTTTTAAGTGTTTTTTTTTTCTCATTATTTTCAAAAACTAAAAAACATTAAAAACACTTTGTGTCTTAAATAAAAATAAGGGTTCTTTTAAATCATAAGAGAAGACCTTCAGGCTGTATATCATTAATCTCCGGCTTTTTTTCATTAGATTTTATAACTAATTCAAGGGAAATTTGTTCTTTTTCGCAATTCTTTATCTTTTCTTCAATCGATTCTTGAGATAATTCCTTAATAAGAGTGTTATTTGGGTCGATTTTAGCAATTGCTGCTAGACAAAGCTTCTGATAATTCAAGACTTTAACAATAACTCCTAGATTTTCTACTACAGCACCTGAAAAATCCGAGTCTTGAATCCAATTTTCTTCCTTTTCAATTTCTAATCGCGTAATTAATTTATTATGATTGCTATATATATTTATGAAAAGACCTTCTATTGAATATCTAAGATATTTTATTTGATTATCGAATTCCTTGAAATCTGCTAATAAAATCTCAAGATTATTCAATGGGGGGGAATAAGTCTTGTTTTGAGCTCTGATATTATGAAAAGGAATTAATTGAGTTTTTAGTGTTAAATACTGTTGATTTAAAGCAGAATTCATGCAATTATTTGACTGATACCCATGTGTTTGGCGGTAATCTGTGAAATAAATCCCCTCTGCCAATTTTACCTCAGGTATTTGTTGAACTTCAGTTGCTTTCATTGGGAAATTCAAAATTTTCTTTAATTTCTTAATAAAAATAAAAGGCTTTTTAAATAAAGCGATTTTCTGATCAAAATCCTCAGAAAGAAAATATTGTTTTTTTTAATGGCGAAAACAGTTTTTAAAGGTTTTTAAACAAAGAAAATCACTAAGAAAAACATTATTATCCCTATAAAATAAAAAGCCCATAGCTTTTGCTTCGTTTTTAATGTAGATTCATTGAGAATTTCGGATATTTTAGGAAATCCCAAAGAATTGCAATAACTATGCAACAAAATACAACAGAAAACTGAATGCGTCTTGATTAGAATAACTGCCGAATAAAGTCCAAACACGAAAGTGAAGGTCATTTGAAAAACTAAAGAAAAATTATCATAAAATTTGATTTCAATTAAAACTACCTGTATTGAAGAAAGCATCGTTATTTCCATATTTCTTTCTCATCCTGAAGAAATTATGTGCATGTGCTATAAACATAAAAAACTCATAAATATTGTTTTTAATATGTTTTTAAAGTAAAACCTAAGGAAAATAATAGACTTGATATCCAGACATATTGATTTTCCGAATAAGAACTTTTCAATAAATCTGTGTATATAAGGTCTCTAAAGACGAACTCCTCGAATAAAGGTGCCTTGAATAATTTATAATATCGATAATTTAAATAATCAATTACGAAAATGACTAATCTTAAATAGTCCCAATCATCCAATAATCGCGAAAAAATCAAAAAGGTCCATATATTCAGCCGATTATAATGGAATTCTTGATAAATAGGTCCGAGAAAAAGCAGAGAATTCACTAAGAGAGTATAGACTATTGAGGAAAAGTCTGTTTTCATATTGTAAAAGTCCATAAAACCAAGTTTTTCGCTCGAACTCAAGAAAGATATCAAAGAATGTATGAAGAAAATTAGAGTTATTAAGGAAATCGCGAGAATCCGGTATTTGAGGTTTTCGGATTTCACGAATTTGCGGCTCTTGAAAACGACTTTCTTGAAGAATTTATGGAGATAAACTGTCAAGACAAAACAAAGCGAATAGATAAGACTCGATATCATTTTTTAAATTATAGCATGAAATAAAAAACTTTAAATTGTTTTTTTCCCAAAAAATTCAAAAATCTTTATAATTATAAAATTCAGGAACTCTGAGATGCGATCCGAATTAAAAAAAAAAAATATTTTCGAATTTTCTTTTAGTCTTTTTAATCAAGAAATGAAACTTCTTCTTTTAAAAAATCTGATAAAACACCAAATTATCGAATAAATAAAGGGATTTCCTTTTAAAATCTGATGGTGTTTTAGCTTAATAAAATATCAAATTCTAGAATATATAAAGGACCATATTAAGGGAATTTCATTATTATACCACAAAACTTCTTTGCATGGAAATAGAAAATCATCAAAAACAATCAATTTTGCTCTGTGGAAAGGCGACTTTTGGAAGCCTTTTTCCTTAGATGAAATTAATAAGATAAATGAGGCTCTTCGCTCAGGAATCGACATCGTTGAGTTTGAAGCGACAACTCTGATGATATCAGAAAAACTTCTTTTTTACAATGAAAATCCTGAAAACTTTACGCCTGTTAAATCAATTGAAAAATTTACCGAAATTCACCTGAATTCCTCCCATATATCCTTAAAACAGCAGGTCATTCAAGACATTGACAAAGGGTTTAATAAAGCATTTATTGAGAAATTCAATGAGTTTTTCTATGGAAGTTTGTTGGGACTATTGAGAGCTAGTGAAATTATCAAAAAGCCTTTATATTTAGAAAATATTATCTCAAAACGAAGGATTTTCAGCTGTGCAGATCTTCCTTTTTATAAACAAATGACCCAAGATGAAGAATTTGAAAAATCTTCAGTCTATCAACAATTCTTGATCTCTCTTCAGGAAATGAGTATGATGTTGATGAAGATCTGCTCAAATCACTTACCAATGCAGGGATTTTGAAGGTCCTCTTGGATATTTATATAATGAATCAAGGGTTTTTCTCAGAAATTGCCAATCAAAACTTTGTCCTTCAATAATTCCAGCTTCAAAAAATCGAGAATTCATTGAAATATTTGACAATAACGTTATTTTCGAAATTGGGTTTCTTGAATCGACTTTTGCTATTTCTCTAGATGAGGATTATGTTTTAATTCCTGCAAATAGCCTGTTTGAAGTGTATAAAATCGAAAAAATAAATACTAAAACTGTATTTTCTCTCATAAATGTTCAGAAAAACCCTTCACCTTCACCTGTGCTCTCCAAAGAAAGTCAAAATAGACTCTCCAAAGAAATAAATAGTATGAGTATTTTTGTAAAAGAATCTTTTAATGAAGAAAACACTCATTTAAAATTCGTGATTCAAGGCACTGGACTTTATGAAAATGGTCTATATCAACTGGATGTTCAATTTAGCAAAGATTATCCATACTTACCAATGAAAATCCGTTTTGATACAAAAATATTACATCCAAATATTGACCCAAATACAGGAGATATAGGCTTGAACATTTTAAATCAGGAATGGTCCCCTGCTCTAACTTGTGAAAAGGCTTTATTGTCAATTCAAAGTTTCTTGAATTCTCCTAATTTTGAATATATATTTGCACCAGTTGCAGCCTGCGAATTTAATCAAGACAAAGAGAAGTTTTATGCAGTAGCGAAGGAATGGGTGACAAAATATGCAGATAAAAGGAGGGAGATTGATAGATTGATGAAGGCAGGAATGAACGAAAATGAAGCTATTAAGAAATTAATTCGTTGCGGGGAGTTGAACAATATTAGAAAATAATTATATTAGATATATACAAATATTTTTAAAAAAAATAACTTGAAATGTAATTTTTTTTGTTGAAACAAATTTTGTTAAGAATAGAAATTTTCGTTGATCCTCCTAATGCCTAGGATTCCCCCTTGATGATCATTCCCAGATCGGAAATCCTCTGGAAAGAATCACTTGTTTTAGGAATCCTGAAATTGGAACTCAATCTTATACTTCGATTTTCTTTACTTTACAGCATTCAAAATGCTGCTGCTTCTTGGTTATCACTGTGTCCTTTGTTGGCGATCCTTCAGATTCATAATTGTTGATCATGAGGATCTTTCATCTGGTATAATTTTTCCTATTACAAATTTGGTTTAGAAGTTCGAAAATTTTATCTAAAAGAAAAATCGATAAAATGAAATTCCAAATCTATAAAAAATAATACGTATTTATAATTGAGGACTTTTAAGTATAGGATTTTCCTATAGGAATTTTTTTTAATTCTAGGAAATTTCCTAAAATTTATTAAATTTCCTAGGAAAATCCTAATTATTAAAAAAATCCTAGGAATGTTTTTGAATTTTTTTTATCAAAAAAAAAATTTATAATAAAAATATAAAATCACTTAAAGACTTGTTTTTGAATATATATATATAAATGCTATTTTTTTAACCTTTTTTCTTTATGATGTTATCCTTTTAATTTCTCATATATTTTAAATTATATATCGGTCTTAACTTTTTTGGAATCGAGTTTTTTTTTATAGATGGATGAATAGGTTTTACTAATTTCCTTCGTTTTCTTTGGTTTTTTATTGTTGAATTTCTCAACAAATGATTTTTTCCTAGAAGATTTCGTTCTTCCTTTTGTTTTTACATGTTCTGGATTTGAAACTACACAAATTATTAATTAATCTCCTTATTTTATTGTTAACTACATTACCTATTACACCAGAATCCAGGTTTTCTTCTATGGAATCTTTTAGATTTTGATCGTCTTTTATTTCCTTTATTTTTTTCATGTAAATTTTATCATAAATATTCCAAGTATTATAAATAATAAAGAAAAATACAGATTCAGGTTGTTCATGATGTCTTTGTGTTGTACATTTATATCTATCCAAATCATTTTCCTTATTCTCTAACAAATTCTTTTTTGTTGTTGTTGTAGTTGTTGAATGAAGTTAAATTCCATAAAAATATTTTTTTACCATTGAATTTTCAAAATCATCATTCAAACTTCTCGCAGGAAACGAACAATCTCCATCTTATATATTACTAATAAGTTCATCATA
>Ga0302320_10028167_pt1 | contig 10797 bp, 6 predicted proteins | sample Bog_T0_3_FD_202130 | JGI IMG/M metagenome (GOLD analysis project Ga0302320, IMG submission 202130) | Peat permafrost microbial communities from Stordalen Mire near Abisko, Sweden - Bog_T0_3 | ecosystem: Environmental > Terrestrial > Soil > Wetlands > Peat | place: Sweden: Abisko, Stordalen Mire... | reverse complement strand
TGTCTTTTATGTTGCGCTGGCGGGGACTGTGACGTCAGCGATATATTGCGCGATGGTGCTGTTGGGGGCGGTTCGTTTTGCGCGACGGAAGCGGCGCGAGGAGCGGGTGCCGACGGATTATCTGCCGCCAGTGAGTGTGCTGAAGCCACTGCATGGCACCGAGCCCGATCTGGAAGAAAATCTGCGGCGTTTCTTCGATCTGGACTATCCGGAGTATGAACTGCTGTTCTGCGCGCGCCATGAGAGCGACACAGGTTTGCAGATGGCACAGCGGATTGCTGCGGAGCATCCTCAGGTTCGGGCACGGTTTCTGACTTGCGGCGAGCCGCAGTTTCCCAATGCGAAGATGTGGTCCATGGCAATCCTGGCGCAGGCGGCGGAGTATGAGACGCTGGTGACGAGCGATGCGGATGCGCGGGTGTCGCGAGATTATCTGCGGCGATCAGCGCAGGAACTGGCTGATCCGAAGCGGGAGCTGGCCTCGTGTCTGTATGTGGGGCGGACCTCAGGCGGGCTGGCTGCGCAACTGGACGCGGTAGGCAAGAGCGTGGAGATGAGCGGCGGGATCCTGGTAGCGGACATGATTGAGGGCGGCACGCGGTTCGCACTGGGCGTGAGCATGGTGCTTCGGCGGGGAGCATTTGCAAAGGCCGGAGGATACGACGATCTGGGGCAATTCTACGCAGAGGACTTTGTGCTGGGGCAGAGGCTGGCCGAAGCGGGATATGGCGTGCGCATGGCAAATTATGTGGTGCGGCTGATGGTTCTCCCGCAGGGACTGCGGGCGTCATTTATCGACCAACTGCGCTGGATGAAGAGCACGCGGCGGTCACGGCCCGCGGGACATCTTGGGACAGGGCTGACGTATGCGGTGCCGTTCGGACTACTGGGGCTGGCATGGGGGATTGCGGCGGGGCATCCGCTGCTGGGTGCGCTGTGGCTGCTGGCGACGTGCGTAAATCGCTGGGTGATGGCGGCGGTTGTGCTATGGGCAATCGAGGACGAGCAGGCGGGCAAGCCTACGCTGATCTATCCGCTGCGCGACCTGTTGGGGTTTGCTGTGTGGGTGGCGAGCTATATGGGCAGCACGATGAGATACCACGGTGGAGCGTACTCGCTGGGTGTGGGCGGGCGGTTCGAGCCGGTGGTGAGGAAGTAATCAGCGATTGGTGAGGATGGATTTGCCTCCGGCTGCGGCGAGGGTGCGGACTGGGCCGAAGTGGCTGAGGCTGGCGGAGCGGGCGGCGGGGGTGTAGGTCAACAGGAAGAGTCGTCGCGGGCCGGCCCAGAGGCGGTCGAGGGAGGCGTCGTCGTCGAAGACGGCGGGGGTGTCTGGCCAGAAGCTGCCGTACCAGGTGCCGTTGACACGTCCATTGACGAAGTGCACGGGCTGGCGGGTGTAGAAGAGCAGGGTAGAGCCGGAGGTGAGCTCGCCATCGATGAGGATGAGGTCGTCCGGGCGCGGGGCTTGGGTTTGTTCGGCAACGATTGTCTGCGCGAGACCTTTGGAGCCCAACGTTGGATAGAAGCGGACGAGGCCCTGGTGCATGCAGAGGAGAAGCGAGGCAGCGGCGACGGCGACGGTGAGATTGGCGGCGTAGGTGCGGCCACTTCGGCGCAGCAGATACGCGATGGGACCGAGGATGATGCAAGTGAGTCCGACGAAGAAAAGTGGCGCGCGAAAGAGACCCATGGCGCGGCCGGTGAGGTCGAAGAGATGGCTGAGAGAGAGGTTGTAGTCGCCACCCTGCGAGAGAAGTGATGCGATGTCGGTGTGGAGATCGATGTGTGGCGCGGTGACAGCGAAGAAGAGTGCGACGGCTGCGAGGAGCGAGCAGAGCGGAAGGAGCAGCCATCGATGGGCAAGGAGGGCACTGCGCGAAGCCCACATCTCAGAGGCGAGATGTGGTGCACCCAGATCACTCGCAAGAGACTGGCGGTCGGCGCGTGCGAGGAGACCGCCGGCCATGAGCGCGAGGGCGGGGATTGCGGGCAGTGAATAGTAATCCTGGCGTGCGGAGAAGGTGAAGAATACGAGGACGACACCGGCCCAGACAAGAAGAGTGAGAGCGGCCTCACGGTCGTGGAAGGTAGAATCTGCGCGTGCGCGGAGGGCGCGGATGAGGCGAAAGATGGCTGAGGGCAGGAAGGCTGTCCAGGGAAAGAGCCAGAGGGCTGCGAGCAGCCAGAAGACGAGGACGGGAACCTGGCCGTAGTCGTGGGGGATACGGCGCTGCAGAAAGCGGGCGATGTGCTCGTTGTAGAGATAGAACCAGGCCCAGCCTGCGCGGGCTGGCAAGCCAAGACCGGAAGGCATTGCGATGGCTGGATTGCGTAGGGCGGCCAGGATGTGCCAGGGGGCGGCGATCAAAAGGAACAGGAGCGTGGATGGGATGAGGTGGAGCTTGAGAAGGAGACGGAGTCGGCGGGTGAAAGCGAGATAGAGCATGACAAATGCAATGGGAAAGATGACGCCAATGAGCCCTTTGGTGAGGAGGTTGAGGGCGGTGACGGCGGCGAAGGCGAGGCAGGGGAGGAGAGACGAGTTTGATGGAAGAAAGGTTCGAGCGGTTGTGGCGGCGTGGAGTTGTTCGGGGTCCGTCGACTCCCCTTCGGCAAGCTCAGGGTCGCTCAGGATGGCACCACTTTTTCCCTCGGCAATAACGCAGTTTTTTTGTACAGAGGTGAGATGTGAGCTATGAGCTGTGAGTTGCTGCGTTGCATGGATGCGGTCGAGGGCGATGAGGAAAGAGTGTACGGCGAGGGTCATCCAGAGGCAGATGAGAATGTCTGGAATGAAGAAGCGGGTGTAGAGGAAGGGGCCGATGCAGGTGGCGAGTGCGAGAGCTGAGTAGAGCGCTCCGCGATCGGGGTGGGCGGTGGGTGATGCTTCTGCAAAGAGGCGGAGGCCAAGGGCGTAGACGGCGAGCAGCAGAGCGAGAGTGAGAAGTGCAAGGGGGAGGCGGGCGGCCCAGTCGGTTTGTCCAAAGACAGCCATTGAGCCGGACGCGAGCCAGTAGAGCAGGGGCGGCTTGTCGAAGAAGCGGATGCCGTCGATATAGGGGGTAACGAAATCGTTGCGGAGAAGCATGGAGCGGGCGATCTCGATGTAGATGGAGTCGACGTCGTCGAGGAGGCCAGGGGTAAAGAGGCAGCCGATGTGCAGGACGAACCAGGCGAGGACGATCATCGCGATGGAACGCGGATTCCAGGAGGCGCGCGGACGCTGTGCTGACGGGCCGTGGGATGCATTTGCGGATTGGAGCGGGGACTGAATCACGGTTTGAGCGTCTTGTCCTTCTGCGGAGTGAGATTGGATTCGAGCGCGGGGGCTGAATCAATGTATAGGGGCCGGTCAGTGAGGAGGGCCTTGCCGGAGGTCTCCTGAAGGAGGATTGCGCGGTGGCCGAGGAGGCGGTCGACCTCATCGCGGCGGTCTACGGGTACGAAGAGGAGTTTGCGCGGGCCATTCCCCCACTGGGCGAGGAGTTGAGCGGGAGTGAGGAAGAGAGGTTCGGCGTCGGGGAAGGTGGAGCCGAAGAGCATAGAGGAGGAACGGCCATCGACGAGGAGCGCGGGACGGTCGAGGGGACGGTTCAAGTAGAAGGGAATGGAGGAGCCGTAGGCCTGGTCTCCGTAGAGGAGGAGCGTGTTGTTGCGGGAGATTGCTCCGGAGGCTTCGAGCTGCTGGATGCGGGCTACCATATCCTGCGAGGAGAGCATGGGGGCGAAGCGGACGAGCGCGATGTGGGCGGCGATGAGGAAAGCAGCGACGGTGAGCGCGATGGTGGTGGTGGCGACGAGATGGCGGTCGTGGGCTGGGAGCAAGCGGGATCGGAAGGCCCAGGCGAGTGCGGGGCCGATGGCAAAGGCAGCGAGAGCGAGCGAGGCGGGCAGGCGGAGGGCGGCGAAGCTGGGGCCGGTGAGGTCGAAGAGTGAGGACATGGAAAGGGTGTAGTCGCCGACGCCACGATGAGCGAGGAGTTCGCCGATGTCTGGGACGAAGGCAAGGTTACGCGAGGTGTAAAGGCCGTAGGCGAGGGCTGCGGCAACCGCGACACCGATGGTGGTAAAGGCCGCGTGGGCGAAGGTGATCCAACGGCGCGCAGATTTTCCTGCGTCATACGTGGCTTCGGCGCGTGCGAGGGCTGCGGAGAGAAGCATCAGAAGTGGGAGGTAGGCGGGAAAGGTGTAGTACTCCTGATTGGTGGAGAGAGAGAAGAAGAGCAGGACGAGGAACGAGAAGACGATGAGCAACAGGGTTGTACTTTGATCGAAGTTAAGGCCGGTTAGAGGTCGTTGATGGTGCCGATTAGAGCCGCGTCTGTAGCTCCAAACAGTGGTTGCGCAAATAAGGAAACCTATGAGTGCATAGTGGGTGCCGAAGAAGCTGACAACCAGCAGACCAACGGCGCCGAGGATCCACGGGCTGGCGTAGGTCAACTTACCCGGGCTGGCCTGCCCGAATTTCACCCAGCGGCGTGAGAGGTTCGAGAACATCAGCGGGAAGAAGAGTGCCCACGGGAAGAGCCAGACGATATGGAGGGACCAGTAGAGGGAACTGGGGAGTTTGTTGTAGTCGCGCGGGATGCGGCGGCCAAGGAAGCGGAGGACGTGTTCGTTGATGAAGTAGAACCAGAAGAAGCCATGGCCGTCGAGTCCTCCTGTGTTGCGCAGGCCAGCGAGGGTGTGCCAGGGGACGGCTATTACTAGAAACAGAAGAGTTCCGGAGAAGGGTTTGAGTCGGCGCCAGTTGCGCAGTTCACCGGTGAGCGCGAGAAAGAGGAAGGCGGTGGCGAAGAGAAAGACGATGGCGACCAGGCCTTTGGTGAGGACGGCGAGCGCGAGGGCGGTCCAAAGGGCGTAGGGGTAGATCGAGGAACGACGGTTCGCGCCATCGCGCGAATGCCTACCCATGTCGCGATGAGACTGCGCCATGAATGGGTCACCCGGAGTTGAGGTGGGCGCGAGGGACTGCAAGAGGCAGTAGAGAGCGAATACGAGCAGAAGCGAGAGGAGGACATCGGGAAGGAAGACGCGGGTGAAGAGGAAGACGCCGGCGCTGGTAAGGAGGCCGAGACCGGTGTAGAAGGAGGCGCGCTCGCCAAAAGCCTGACGGGACCAGCGGACTCCGAGAAGCATGAGGAGCAGGACGCAGAGAGCTTGGGGTAGATGCACGGCGAAGGCGTTGATGCCGAAGAGACGGAGGCTGACGGCGACGATCCAATAAGGAAGGGGAGCTTTTTCCAGGTAGCGCACGTTATTGACGCGCAGGGTTATCCAGTCGCCGGAGAGGAGCATCTGGCGTGCGGCGTTGGCGTGGGTGCCGTCGGCGTCGTCGAGCACTGGCGGAGCAAAGAGCGAGGCAAAGAAGAGGATGAGCCAAAGCGCTCCCAGAAGCCAGAGCAAGCGCGTATGGCGGGACCGCGTAGGGGCGAGAGCGGTGGATGCGGGATCGACGGAGGCTATGGTTGACATGAGAAGTACTTGCCTTAACAGCATACGTTGTAGGATGTCGCGGGTGGGGTATTGTGGCTGAGAGAAAAGAATGTAGTCCGGCGGCCTAACACGGAATTGCGAACGAGGATAGGCTGGTGGAGAGGGATTGCGGATGCTGACATTTGCGGCAATTGACATTGGTTCGAATTCCGTGCGGCTGAAGATCGCGTCGGTGGAGCGGCATCGGCTGAAGACGCTGCATGAGGACCGCGAGGTAGTTCGCCTGGGCGAGAGCGTCTTCCAGACTGGGGTGATCTCGCCGGATGCGATGGCCAATACGATTCGCGCGCTGAAGCGGTTTCAGAAGGCTGTGCAGCTGCATGTGGCGGACCGGGTGCGCGTAGTGGCAACCAGTGCGATGCGCGACGCAAGGAATGCGGCGGCATTTACGGCGTGGGTGAAGTCGGCGACAGGATGGGATGTGGAGGTGGTGTCTGGACTTGAGGAGGGTCGGCTGATCCACTTGGGAGTGGTGACGCATGAGGCTGGAGCCAAGGGACGCTGCTTGCTGATCGACCTGGGCGGCGGGAGCTGCGAGATTACGCACTCGGATGGAGGGCGTATACGCGCTACGGCGAGCATACCGCTTGGCGCCGTGCGTTTGCAGCAGGAGTTTCTGCGAGACGATCCTCCGAAGAAAGAGGACGTAGCGCGGCTGAAGCAATATATCGACCGCGAGCTGCGGCTGGTGACGCGCAAGCTGGGAACTCCGCGGGTGAGTTTGGTGATTGCAACCTCGGGCACGGCGGCCGCGCTGGCCGAGGCGAGCGTGGCGATGGCCGGCAAGCTGGCGACGCGCAAGACATCCCCGAAGAGCTTTGTACGCATCAAGCCGAGCGTGGCCAAGACGGCAGAGGTGCGGAGGCTGGCGGACCGGCTGGCAAGGATGAACAATGCGCAGCGGGCTTCGATTCCGGGGATTGGGCCGCGGAGGTCGGAGATCGTGATTGGCGGCGCACTGGTGTATGCCAATCTGCTGGAACGAATGGGGCTGAAGGGATTTCGCTACTCGCCGCTGGGGTTGAAGGACGGGATACTGGCGCAGATGCTGGCCGATGCCGATCTGCGAACGTCGGTACACAGGAAGATCGAGGGCGAGCGCTGGGAGGGGGTATTGGAGGTGTGTCGGCGGTATGGGGTGGACATGAAGAAGGCCGAGCCGGTGCGCCAGCATGTGGTGCAGCTATACGACGAGCTGACGCGTGTGCATGAGCTTCCGGCAGAGTACAGGCTGTGGCTGGAAGCGGCAGCGATGATGCAGGATGTAGGCAAGTTCATGAACCATCAAGGGCACCACAGGCACACGCAGTATATTGTGGCCAATTCGGAGATATTCGGATTTTCTCCGGAGCAGCGGGCCATAGTAAGCGCGATTGCGCGTTACATGGGCAAGAGTTGGCCGGATGCCATGGACCGCGTGATGAGGGCTGTTCCGGTGGAGGAGCACATTAACGTTTTGCGTGCAGTGACGCTGCTGCGGATGGCTGTGTCGTTAAACCAGGACCGAACTAGCGCTGCAGTGCGCATGAAGACCTATGTGTACCCGAAGCGTGTGGTGCTGGAACTGATTCCGGGGCGCGGCGGAGCAGAGCTGGAGGCTTGGTCGCTGAAGAAAGAGGCGGCCTACTTCCGCGAGGTCTTTCGGCGGGAGTTATCGGTGGAAGTCGCGTAGAGCGCGCGGACGGTGCGCGGATCGAGCAGCCAGTTGAGCGTGGCTGGGCCGCGGGTGAAGCTGACGCGCGCCAGTGAGCCTTTGCGCAGACGCACGCAAGCCACTGCGGCGGAGTCGTTGGGTGAATATGAGCCGGCAGGTAATATGAGCGATCCGATAAAGGCACTGAGGTTGGGATTGTGTCCTACGACCAGTAGATTCTCGAAGTTTGCGTATTCGCGCAGCAACTTTTGAAACTGGGCGAATGTGGCATCGGGCGCAAGCGCGGCCGAGGAGAGGATTTTGGCCTCGTATCCCATCTCCGTGCCTACCAGCGAAGCGGTCTGCATGGAGCGCTTGAGCGGGCTGGAGGCGATAACGTCGAACTGGAGCTTCATAGTGTTTAGGACATTCGCCAGTTGGAGGCAGTGACGCTTGCCATCCTTGTCCAGCGGACGCTTGTGATCGAGGACGGGGTTGGCGCGCTTGATGCCGGCGCTGGCGTGACGCAGAATGTAGAGATTCATAGGCTAGATCCATTGTAGGGCAGAGGGGACGGTTGCAAGATTCAAGGCGGGGCCAAGCAGCAAAGGACTTATATTGGCCGAGATCACTCCGCGCGGACTACTGTATATAGATGCCTATCAGAGCCCAACGGAACCTGGTAGGACGAGGCGGAGTGCGAAGGTGGATGGCGAGCCATTTATTCTCTGCGCCAGGATTGAAAGGGACCTAGTCATGTTGAGCTTTCGAAGCAGGATGGCACTGCTCTGTTTCTGTATTTGTGCACAGTCTTTTACATCTCCCACAGCGGCTAGTGCGAGCGGATACAAGAATTTCAAAGTTGCGGTCTATGTTCCGGAGTATGTGGTGGAACAGATGAAGGACCCCAGTTATCTACAGAACACATGGGAGACCATCAGCGGGCAGGTGAAGGTAGACAAGGTCTATCTAGAGACATACCGCAGCGGGCAAACTGCGGACGACGCGTTGCTGGAGCAGGTGAAGGCGTTCTTTGTCGAGCAGGGCGTGGAGGTCGCGGGCGGCATCGGGCTGACAGTGATGGAGTCGAACAACTTTCAATCGTTCTGCTATACCGATCCGAACGACCGCGCTATTGTGAGGGCGCTGGCGCAGAAGACAGCGCGCCACTTTGACGAGATTATTTTGGACGATTTTTATTTCAACAATACAAAAGACGATTCGGACATTGCGGCCAAGGGAAGCAGAAGCTGGGACGATTTTAGGGTTGATTTAATGAACCAGGCTTCGCGGGAACTTATAGTTGGGCCTGCCAAGCTAGTCAATCCCAAGGTCAAAGTCATCATTAAATTTCCTAACTGGTACGAGCACTTTCAGGGGAATGGCTACGATCTGGCGAAGGAGCCGCGCATCTTCGATGGCATCTGGGCGGGCAATGAGACGCGCGAGGCGGACGGGACCTCGCAGCACTTGCAGCCGTATCAAAGCTACGAGATTACACGCTACCTGGAGAACATTGCGCCGGGGCGCAATGGAGGCGGATGGGTGGATACAGGCGGGCTGCGCACGGTGGACCGCTACGCAGAACAGCTATGGGACACGATGCTAGCCAAGGCGCCCACGATGATGCTGTTCAAGTGGACGGAGTTGCTGAATAACGCATCGCCGGGACAGAGGCAGGCGTGGAGCGACCTGCACACCAGCTTCGATTACCAGCAGCTTGTGAGTAGTTATGCTCAGTCGCATCCGGGAAAGCCGACCACTTATGCCTGGACGGCTGGATACGCACTAAATGAAATAGATCCGATTATTGGGAAGATCGGCAATCCAATTGGGATTGCGAGCTATAAGCCGTATAACTCGTGGGGAGAGGATTTTCTACAGAACTACTTCGGCATGATGGGTATTCCTGTCGAGATGATGCCCACTTTTCCCAGCAAGGCAAAGCTGGTGCTGCTGACCGAGGAGGCTGCCAGCGATCCGCTGTTGATTGCGAAGATAAAGACACAACTTAGAGCTGGAAAGAACGTGATGATGACCTCTGGGCTGGTGCGCGCGTTGCAGGACAAAGGACTGAAAGACCTGCTGAGCATACGAGCCACGCGCACCGTGAGCGTGACGCAATTTCCGGGTGGGTACGGAGCTGCGCCAGGAGGGGGGGGTGTTCCTGGGGGCGTGCTGATTCCTGAGATCGACTACATTACCAACGATTGCACACCAGTGATTAGCGCCACAGCCAATGGCAACAGCTTCCCGATCCTGCTGGCTGATCATTATTCCAAGGGAACGATATACATCCTCACGATTCCAGACAATTTCAACGATTTGTATTCATACCCGGTGAGTGTGGTATCGGCTTTGAAGGAGGCGGTGCTGGGAGATTTTCCCGTGCGCATGGAGGGGCCAAACAAGGTGAGCCTGTTTGCCTACGACAACCATACGTTTGTGGTGGAATCCTACCTGGATCATGTGGCGACGGTGACTGCCTCCATTACGGACGGCATTACGAAGATCGTGAACATGGAGACCGGGGAGAGCATCGCGGGGGAAGCAGCAGCGCCGCGCAGGGGGCCTGGAGGACGACCGAGCACGGGCCCGACGCGCATGAACTTTACAATCACGATCCAGCCGCACAGTTATGCGGCGTTCAGCGAGACGCAGTGACAATCTCGTGAGAGAAGCCAGCGTGTAAAAAAACTTCTTGACTGCCGGAAGTGTATGGTGTACACATACAGCAGACAGAGGAAGTGCGATGTTCCTTACGCTGCACGAAAACGATAAGCGACCGATCTACCAGCAGATCACGGACGGAATAAAGGACTTGATCGCGCGCCGCGAACTTCGGGAGGGAATGACGCTGCCTTCGGTGCGGCAGGTGGCGGGCGACCTGGGGGTGAACCTGAACACGGTTGCGGTGGCCTATCGGCAGTTGCAGGACGAGGGGTTCGTCACCGTACGGCATGGGGCCGGCGCGGTGATCTCGTCACGAAGCCCGCATCCGGTGGAGCAGGCCGAACTCTACAAACCGCTGCGCACGGCGCTGACCCAGTTGGTGCTGAGTGGACTGACAGGCTGCGAGATTGTGGAGACCGTGCGGGAACAGCTTGCACAGTTACAAGAGAAAGGGGCCACTCGATGAGTGCACCAAACGTTGTGGGTATCTATATCTTCATTATTTGCGCGATTGTGCCGGTACTGGTGTACGCGCTGGTGAAGCAGCTATGGAATGCGCCACTGCAGAACGGGCCGGGATACTTCTATGGGATCGAGGTTCCGGCGGGTTTCTATGAGGGACCGGGCAAGAGCTGGATTGCGGGCTACCATGCGATGGTGGCAGCGCTCTACGGGGTGTGCGGGGTGGGGCTGGCGGCGATCATCGCGACGCGGCGGTGGGAGATGACGCCGGTGTGTCTGGGAGGATTTGCGCTGCTGTTCGTGCCGTCGGTGTTCGGCTTCTATGCGTGGACTCGGCACAAGCTTGGGGTGAACCCGCCGGTGCGGCCAGTAGCGCTGGCGCTGGAGACACGGCGGATGGGCGACTATATCTCATGGCCTACGGAGGCGCTGGCTGTGGTACTTGTGGCGCTGAGTTGGTGTCTGCTGCTGCGACATCCTGCACGGCACTTCGATTGGGCGACACCGCTGCAGCTTACGTGGGTGGCATT
>Ga0302320_10028166_pt1 | contig 10797 bp, 13 predicted proteins | sample Bog_T0_3_FD_202130 | JGI IMG/M metagenome (GOLD analysis project Ga0302320, IMG submission 202130) | Peat permafrost microbial communities from Stordalen Mire near Abisko, Sweden - Bog_T0_3 | ecosystem: Environmental > Terrestrial > Soil > Wetlands > Peat | place: Sweden: Abisko, Stordalen Mire... | reverse complement strand
TGAAACATGCGGGGTGCGTTCCGCAATGCGCGATCGCCTTTGAGCGACTTTGGCTGGAGGCAGGCGCACCGATGGGGGCGTATACCAACCTGCTGATTTCGCACGATCAGGTCAACCGCGTGATTGACGATCCACGAATTAAAGGTGTTGCCTTGACCGGTAGCGTGGAAGCCGGCAAGCTGGTTGCGGGAAGAGCTGGTCAGAACCTGAAAAAGTCGACCATGGAACTCGGTGGAAGCGACGCTTTCATCGTCCTGGAGGATGCCGATCTGGATCAGACGGTCAAGTGGGCCGTATGGGCCAAGATGAACAACACCGGCCAGTGCTGTGTGGCGGGGAAACGATTCATCGTGGTGGAAGAATTGGCCGACCGCTTTCTCGATAAGTTCCAAACGGCGTTGGCTGCGCTCTCTGCCGGAGATCCGATGGACTCGACGACAACGTTGGGCCCCCTGTCTACGGAAGCAGCCTTAAGTCACCTGCTAGACCAGGTAAAACGAGCCGTTGCCCACGGGGCCACCGTCGTCATGGGCGGCGAGAGAATCGATCGGCCGGGAGCTTTCATGCAGCCGACGATCTTAGCGAATATCAAGCCCGACAATCCGGCCTTTCGGGACGAATTCTTCGGCCCGGTCGCGCTTTTCTTCCGGGTCAAGAACGAGGATGAGGCGGTGGCGCTGGCGAATAACTCGGATTTCGGGTTAGGCGGTTCGGTTTTCACCAGCGATATTGCGCGGGGCAAACGGGTGGCCAGCCACGTCGACACCGGCATGATGTTCGTCAATCATCCAACTTGGACAAGTGCGGATTTGCCGTTCGGAGGCATCAAGAACTCCGGCTACGGACGCGAACTCTCCAGCATGGGAATCCAGGAATTCGTAAACAAGAAACTGGTTCGCGTGGTTTCGATTAACGCCGCGGCATAGCCGGAAATAATATCCGTGGTATGGCTCCGTCTTTTTCCCCGCGGCAGTTGAATTCGCGGCTTCGGCCATGGCGAAAGCCTGCGACACCAGCCCATCCGAGACACCTTCCGAATACAGCCCATCCTGCTTGCCGGGTGCGCTGACGATCTTCTGCGCATAGTCGCCTGGATTGCCTCTTGGCGAATGTTCGCTGACCATCCTTCAGGGTGGCGGGTAGGAGAACAGCCGCGAGTAGGAAGCCTATTCCCAAAAGCCGTACCGTCCGCTGTTGAAGAGTTTTTCCTGCAATCGAATTCGTTTTCGTCATGATTCCTTCTCTCCTAATGACGTCCGCCACGATGGCCGCCACCACCAGCATGGCCGCCACCAACGTGGCCGCCACCACCGAAACCTCCACCGTTGCTGCGTGAGGGCCCGAGGCTCGAATATCCGTTATCGCTGTGCATCCGCGCTGCCCCGCCATCTCGAACGCCGCCGAAAACGTTGCGGCTCGCGGCCGGCGCACTTTTCGTAACAGTCCGATTGCCCATTCGTTCAGTCCCGGCTTGCGTGTTGGCGCCTCGAATCTGTGCCTGCCCGGCGGCGCCACGTGTTTGCAGATTTTGACGTGCGGCACCTCGATAACGGTTAGCCACGGCGGCGTTTGAATAGGGCACGCCTTCACGATGCATCGTGTGCCCACGCACTGGTTCCACTCAGGCTGGCGCTGCCTCTCGAATTGAAGTTGTATCGATGAACGAAGCTGTTATTGACCATAATGTTGTGGCGACCCCAGCCTGGGTGACAGCCCCATCCGCCCCCACTCATATGATGACGAAATGGACCCTCGAAGGCTAATCGAGCTGCAATCGCAGTTCTGCGAAAAGTTGTGGCCACCAATGCCCGCACAATAAATCAGGTACGGGACCAAAAGGCCTTCTGCGCCGATCCATGCGCACAGGGCCACGGAGGCGCTCCGACAACCATTGGTGCGAGATTGCGAAGCCTGGTGCCAGGCACAGGCCCAAAAGCAGCGACAGACGGGTGTAAATAGCGGCAATTGGCCGTGCTCCAATCGAAAAGCCAGGGGAACTCGACGATTTCGTGCCAGGCGAAGAACAGCGCCAGCGCGGCGAAAATGACTGCGAAGTGCAAAGCTACTGGTGCCGAGAATGGCGAATCTCCGCTCGATCGAAGGAAGAGTTTGATTCGTGCGCTTTCATTCAAGGTTCTTCGATCGCCAGGTCCGCGATCAAGGGCAGGTGATCGGAAGCCATGAGGGCGCGCCGGTTTCTCTGAAAGAGCGCCTGGCAGACCTTAAGCTGAGGGTCGAAATAGATGTGATCCAGATTGAGGAAGGGCGCTATTGCCGGATACGCACGAGTCCGCCGCACATGCGCCCGCAAATCGGTGAGATGGAACTCCGCGGAGAGCGTGCGCGTGACGAGGCCGTGGGTCCATTCGTTGAAATCCCCCAGGATGATGCGCGGACCGGAAATGTCCGCCGCCTTGAGGAGATTTTCATCCATCAGCAGGACCGCCTGCGCCCGCCGCTCGCCGTGCCCCGTTCCTAGGTGCACGTTGAAAACGTGCACCAGATGCGAGCCTACGCGGACGTCGGTGCGCAGAGCCCCGCGTTCTTCCCGGCCGGGAACCGTAAGATCCACTCGGCGGACGTGCTCGAATGGCCAGCGGCTGAGCGTGACATTGCCATACACGCCGCCGCGATGTTTGCGGGTTTCTCCAATGGCGCAAAGGTATCCGAACCGGTCAGCCAGGTAGCTGGCCTGGTGCTCCTGAATGGACAGGCCCTCGTGGCTGATCACCTCCTGCAGCGCGACGATATCGGCGCCGATTTCTTCGAGGACGCCGGCGATGCGTTCGATGCGAACCCGGCCATCCAGGCCGCGGCCTTTGTGGATATTGTAGGTGGCAACCCGGAAGCGATCCACGGCTACACCTGATTCTCGATGAGCGACGCCAGCATTTCCATGGCCCGCTGCCGTGCGCCGCGTTTTTTCCATTGCGAAAGTTGGATCCGTTCACAGCGCGCGAGGTCGGCGAAAAAGACCGCCCGGAGCTGCGCGATCAGCGCTCCATCGTGGAAACAAATATTGGTTTCCTCGTTTAAAGAGAACGAGCGATTGTCGAAATTCGCCGTGCCTACGGTGGCCCATACGCCGTCCACGATCATGGTCTTCTGATGGAGCATGGTGGGCTGGTATTCGTAGATCTCGACGCCGGCCTCCAGCAGTTTTCCATAATGCCGCAGGCTGTTTTGGCGGGCCCACCAGGTGTCGTTGTATTTGCCCGCCAGCATCAGCTTTACGGTAACTCCCCGCAAGCATGCCCGGGCGAGCATATCGACCACGCGGGAATCCGGAATGAAGTAGGGATTGGCGATGTAGATGTAGCGTTTGGCGCAAGGCAACGCGATCATGTACATGGTGCCGGCCGCGCCCGCGCCGAACGACGGCGAACTGAGGATGGTTTGCACGGCGACGTCTCCGGCCGGGAGGGGTTCGGGGAAGAATTCGTGGCCATGCAGAATTTCTCCCGTGGTGACCAGCCAGTTCTGCGCGAAACCGGCTTGTTGCCAGGCAACGGAAGGCCCTTCGACGCGAATCTGGCTGTCCCGCCACTGGTCCGGATTTTCGGCGGCTCCCAGCCAGTGATCCGCGATGCCGGCGCCGCCGGTGAAAGCCACTTGGCCATCGACGATCAGCGATTTCCGGTGGTCCCGGCGATTGGCGCGGTGCAGCGTGTACCACTTAATGGGCCGGAACCAGGCCAGTTGGCAGCCGCCGGCCTCCAGGATTTTGAAAATGTCCGAGCCGAGGGTTGATGACCCGATAGCGTCCAGCAGGAGTTTCACGGGAATTCCGCTGCGCGCCTTCTGCGCGAATGCTTCCGCGAATCGCCGCCCCACCCGCCCGTGCCAGAAAATGTATTGCTCCATGGTGATGGACATGCGGGCCGATTCGATCTCCTGCAGCATGGCTGGATAGAACTGGTCGCCGTTGTCGTAAAGCGCCACCCGATTCCCCTCCACGACCGGCATTCCGGTGGCTCCAGCCATGGTGGTTGTGAACTCCGGCGATTCCGTGTCAAAAGAGGGTTCAAGCGCGTACACGGCGGGATGCGACCCTGCGGAAGTGTGATAGAGCAGAAAGGAAAGCGCGCCCGCAATCAACGAGGAGATGTGCCGCCCGAACCCTTCCAGAACCAGCGCGCCGGCCAGCCAGACCCACCACGCGCGGATCACGTTGCGCACACGATCCCCGGGAGTAAGCATCCCCAGACGGGTCCGCGGGCGCCGCGCGGGAGCCAGGCGATAGAGTTGTTCGCTGGGGACTCGCGGTTTCAGCCAGCGGCGTGACTCGGTTGGTTTCGCCGGCGCGGACGGCGCCGATCCTGTGTCTGGCAAAGGCATGCTGCCATCTATTGTCTTACTGCGGGGTCGTCTTCCCAGAGCCTTGCTGCGCGGTTCCACCTTGGCTGCCTCGTCGCGCCGCTTCAGCTTGCGTGGGCCTCCGCCGGAGAGCTTGCTTCCGACCCACAGCACTTCCTGTCCCTGCGCGTTTCTTGCGGGTTTCCATGGCCAAGCAGTATAGATGCTCAAAAGCTCAAAACATCGCCTTCATCAGGCCAACGTCGCCCAGCACTCAGGAAACTGTGGAGACATGTCGTTCGTGGGATCGAAAGCATAGTTCAAGAGCGCGGCATAGGCTGTGGCAAACGCCCGGGCTCGCTGTGGAACTTCCTCCTCTGGCCGAGCAACACCAGATTCAGATCCGGTGATTCCTGCGGGCGATAGCCGAATCCGTTCGCCGCAACGGATTCGCGGGGCGCGTGTGCTCCCTGCTGCTGCGCCGCCTGGAAGGAGTCCATGTAGAGCCCCGCCGTGTTGCTCCAGACCATGGCGCGACCCAGCTTGTAGGCACGATCGCTCATGGCTTTCCGGCGCGTTCCATCGCGCAATAATCCGCTCACCTCACGCGCGATGGCACTCGAGTCGGCGAATGGCACTAGGACACCACGCTGGTCCCTCAACAATTCGGCGGCATGCCAATACGGCGTCGAGATCACCGCTTTGCCGGCGCCAAACGCATAGGCCAGCGTTCCTGATGTAATCTGGGCTTCGTCCAAATAGGGAGTAATGTACAGATCCGCCGCCCCAATGAATTCGGTGAGTTCTTTCAGCTCCACAAAGCGGTTGTGAAAGATGACGTTCTTCTCGATCTTGTTGTTCCTGGCAATGGCCTCGAGGCCGAGGCGATACCCTTCGCCTCGAGTGCGCAACTCGTGGGGGTGAGTGGCGCCGAGCACGATATAGACGAGATCGGGAAACTCCGCCACTACATCGGGGAGAGCATTGAGCACATGTTCAATCCCCTTGTTCGGCGAAAGCAGCCCGAATGTCAGTAGCACCTTCTTTCCGCACACGCCGAACCGGCACTTGTAATCATGCGGGGCGGCAAATGGCACGTCGGGAATACCATGCGGGATGAGATCGATCTTGGCCCGAGGTGCCCGGTAGACCTCCCGCAAGAGGTGTCGTCCGCGCTCCGTCATGACCACCAGCCGAGTTGAGCACGCGATCAATCCCTGCATCACGCGATGCTGATCGGCGTCAGGTTTGAGGAGAACGGTGTGAAAGGTGGTGACGATCGGCGCTTTCAGTTCGCGCAGCAAAGTCAACAAGTGGCTGCCGGCCGGTCCTCCGAAGATTCCGAACTCGTGCTGGACCGAGACAACGTCAACCTTGCTGGAATTCAGAAAGACGGCGGCGCGCCGGTAAGAACCGAGGTCCTGCTCCTCAATCTCGAAACGAACGACGTTCGGATATTGATAGTAACCATTGACGTCATTGACCGGCACCGCGAAACATTGGCTTTGGGGATGCCGCGCAGCCACCGCCCCAAGCAAGTCTGATGTAAACGTGGCAATGCCGCATTTGCGCGGCAAGTAGTCGCTGAGAAACGCAATGTTCTGAATGCCGGACTGCATTTCTACGACCCGATTACGCAGCATTGACGAGGGTCTCGCTAACATCTTCTGGCTCCTGTCCTTTGCGGTCGGCGGCTTCCTGGCACTGGATACAACACGTCGCCCATGGTACAGCGGCGAGGCGTTTTGGGCTGATCGCCGATTCACACTCAAAGCAGCTTCCAAAACTGCCGTCGTGAATTCGTTGTAAGGCGGACTTCACCTGACGCAGGAGAGTGGATTCGCGGTCTACGTTTCGCATCGCCAAATCTCGTTCCGACGCATACTGAATCTCATCCATTTGGTCCGCGCTCTTCTCGATTGTGATGCCATCCCGCTTACGCAACACGTGAATCAGTTCGGCCTGTTGTTTTTCGAGGATCTCCCGGACGCCGGCCAACTCGCTAGGTGCAACCTTCATACTATTCCCTCCGCCCACACGGGCCGCCTACCGTCCCTAGCACGAGATGGGCCAGCAAGCCCCGCACGATTTGAAGGCTGAAGCCGCTGAGCCAGCGAGAGCGGGTCAGCGGAAACTTACCGTCGCCGAGATGCAAGGGCCACACCTGAAACGCGACATTTGCCGACAGGCGCTCGGCGAATCCGAGTGCCTGGAAAGGCGTGACGAAAGGCTGGCGAAAGGTGGTCCGCCAAGAGTGGCCCCCTCGCCGGCCGGCTCTGACGATGAGCAAACCCAGCAGATTTTGCACTCGCAACGGCAGATTCCGCATCTTCAGTTCTCATCATCTGAATCACGGGCAGAAAGGCTTTGCGAGCCCACCGCCCAAAACAGTCTTCTCCGCAAACAGACCGATATTCGTTATTTCCCAGTTCGAGTCGGGCCATTCCGTTCCGAAGCCAATGGCCGAGTTGCGATGGTGCGGAAATCCAATTATTCGGTCCTGCACGGAGAGGTTGGCCCTTCTCGTGCTTATCGTGGTGGGTTGAAATTGGCGATTCGCCCATAGCCGATGGAAAATCGGACAAGAGGAGACCTAATGCGCATCCGCGTCATTTGTTCGCTGTTGTTGTTCGCAGGAATGGCATTCCTGTCGACCCCGTGTTTCGCGCAAGTGGGGGCGCCTACAGTCGCACCCCCTGAGCTACCCGTCTACGAGCAGCCCATCTGCCCCGGCGACGGTTATATCTGGACACCAGGATATTGGGCTTGGGACGGTGAGTATTACTGGATACCGGGCACATGGGTCATGGCTCCCGAAGCCGGGTACCTCTGGACTCCAGGCTACTGGGGTTGGGGCGGCGACGGATTTATGTTCAATGAAGGCTACTGGGGCATGTCGGTAGGTTTCTATGGTGGGATCGACTATGGCTTCGGATACTTCGGTAATGGCTATGAAGGCGGCCGCTGGGAGAACGGGCATTTCTTCTACAACACCGCGGTGAACCGGGTGGACGCCAACGCTATCCACAACGTTTACAACACGAGGGTGAACGAGAGGGCCAACCGTGTCAGCTACAACGGTGGCAACGGCGGGATCAACGCACGCGCCACTTCTGAAGAAGAGGCTGCTGCCCGTGGCAAACGCATTGGGCCTGTATCCGAGCAGACTCAACATGCGTGGTCTGCCCACAATAACCCCCAACAGCGGCTTTCTGCGAACCACGGCGCGCCGCCAATTCCTGCCACTGGTCGCCCCAACACTGCAGTCCATCCTAAGGACCTACCGCCCGTCCAACGACCCGCTGCTCCCAAGACGGGGAACGCGAAGCTGGACCAAAAATACCAGAAGGAGCAAGACAATGTGGTCGCGAAGCAGAACCAGGATCGGCAGAAACTGCAGCAAAAGCAGGAGACGGAACATCAGCAGCTGACGAAACAGAAGGCTGCTCCGGCGAGAATGCAGCAGGTTGAACAACAACACCAGCAGCAGACGCAGCAAATGCATCAAGGGCACACGCAGCAGATGCAGCAAATGCAGCAGAGACAGTCGGCTGGCGGAGGCAGAGCCCGTGGCGGCGGCGGGCGGCGGTAATCGACCCATCTCGCTATGGGTGGCATGGAAAGAGGTCGCCCTCGCCAAACCGGTCGAGTTGTTGACGTGGGTATTGGAACGGGTTCGGCGATCTAACGTGCCGCTGATGCACTCAGATTGCACGTCACCCACGCAGATGTTCAACGAAGGAAACAAAACCCTCGGAACGTCTGAATATCGGTCCCAGCATTTCCTGCTCCACGACGGCGACGTTCTGGTCGCGCAGACGGATGCAGTGCGAGAGCTTCGGATGGCTCTTGAGAACCAAGTATTTCGAGGCCATTAGGTTGTGGCGCGAATCCATGCTCTTGACTCGTAGTTCACATGTTTATGGACGAGAAATCGCTTGTCTCGATCGATCAGGCCAAAGACGCGGCCCTCCGCATCCTGGTCCACAACGCCCAGGGGCCATTTCAAGGACTGCCCCGCGCCGCTGGGTAGTGGGGATACCCGGAACCTTACACGCGAGACCTCATGATTTCCGCGCTCGGGTTTGTGGCCAGCGGCTGCGAGCAACTTGCCGACGCACTGCGGCGCACTTTGGTGGCGCTGGCAACCAATCAGACGGCGCGCGGTCTCATTCCCGGCCTCGCCCACGATCCTGCCGACCTTGGCTCCAGCGATACCACTCCGCTCTTCCTCTTCGGCCTAGCGCTGTACAGGAAATCGGCCAATCAGCCCAATCAGCCGGGTTTCCTTGACGAGGCGGCGCAGAAAGCCCTGAAGTGGATGCAATACCAGAGCCCTGACGATATGGTCATGGTCTCCCAGTTACCCACCAGCGACTGGCGTGACGAGCAGTGGGTGATGGGCTATGGGCTCTACGTAAACACTCTGGTCTACGCGTATCTTGTGTTGTTCGGCGAGCACGAGTCCGCCGGTGAGCTGCGCGGGTTGATGAACCGCCTGGAGGTTCGTGGTAACGCGAAGAACCCCCATGAGCACGAGGGTCTTGTCGTGCCATCCAAGCCCTATTACGCCCTTTACTCCTACAAGCTTTTTAACAGCGACCGTTTCGACCTGCTCGGCAACAGCCTGGGCCGACGTCATGGGTCTGCACCGAAATGGGGCGCTGCTTCGCTGGCTTGGGTGGACGTGCGCTGGCGTCATGCTGATCGCGACCGTCATCATGCTCGTGACGGCAGCGGCAGCGTGAGGCAACACCATGATTTAAGCGTGAGTTTCGACCACCGAACGCGCAGGCTCTTCGTCCTTATCGGCTATCCCTGCACTTGCGAGCTGCTCGGAGAACAAACCAGACTTGGAGTTCGTTCCGGCGCAGGACGTCGCTGACGAGCAAATCATTTGTCCCGTCGTCGCCGCTGGCCTCGAATTCACTATTTCGCCGGCTCGCGCGTGCCAGGAGCATTTGGAACGCTGCGAACTTCCCCATTCACGGCCTCTGACATCTCGTTGTTGTGCCTTTCCAGGAGGGTTCCCGTCACCTCTTGATATTGAATCAATGCCTTGGCATAGGCGGCGTGGGCTCTCACTAGATGGCCTTGGGCTATGGCCAGGTTCTGTTGTGCCGTGATCACTTCTTCCACGGCCCACTGTTTTCTGACACCTTGCATTGCAGAGAGGAACCCCAAACTGATCCCACCTTCTCCGGTGCGTTTCTGTAGAAATTGCGGGTTGCACCGGCGGGGACGGGCGGCGCGCCAAAGTCAGAACCGTCCACTTACGCCCCACTGGAGTATCGTTGAGACGTTCTGTACCCTCTTGCCCGTCCTGGTAGGCGGCCTCTTGGCACTGCATACGACGCGACGCCCACGGCACGGCGATCAGGCGCCTTGACTGATCGCCAGTTCGCACTCAGTGCAGCTTCCGAAGCTGCCGTCGTGAATTCGCCCCAGTGCGTCTTTCACGTCGCGCAGCAGGCTTTACTCAGGATCCACGTTGCGGAAGGCCAGCTCCCGTTCAGTCGCGTACTGAGCCTCGTCCATCTGTTCCGGGCTCTTCTCAATTGCAATGCCATCTCGATTTTGCAAAACCTGAATCAGTTCGGCCGCTCTTCGTTCCAGGATCCCTTGGAACCCGCCTATCTCTGTCTGTACTGTGTTCATGTGCATCCCCTTCGCCCGTTCGGGCTGAGCATTGGCCTGTGCACGGGATGGCCCATCTGAGAAGTCCTGCTATTTGAAGGTTCGAGTCACGAGCCAACGCCGAGTTAGCGGAAAACCGCCGGGAACCCAAATGCCAAGGCCGCATCCGCAATGCGAAAGTTGCCGACAGAGTGGTGCGCCAAGAAGTAGCAAACAGTACAAGGCGGCACGCAGGTTCTCCATTCCGAGCGCGTTTTGACACTTTTTTGACAACGGTTCTCCTAGAGTTGAGTTGTCGGACATCTTTTAGCAATCGAGAGAGACGAGGCCTTGGTGCGACCAGACTCCGGCCGCGCAGTCACCGAAACACGGCGATGACGCTAACTACTTTCCGGCACTTATATTCTTCGATGCCAACCGCTGCTCCAGTTGGTCGCGGCTCGGCAAGAGGTTTTGCGCAAGCGGTGAGGCATTGCCGAGACACGGCCGGGCGTGTTCGTTCTTGCGTTAACCGGTATCTTGTGCCGGAACATAGCCGCATAAGGTCGCAAATCGTTTCTAGACCCAAAAAGACATTCCGACTCTAAGGAGACTTTTCATGAAAAACGCAACTATAGATGCACCTCCGCCAAAGCACGCTTCTCCCAAAGACTATGAAGGGCACTTCGATGCCGATGGGAAGGCACACAGCCACGCACCGAAATGGGCGAAATATCGCTCGGAAATGACCGGCGAGTTCCCGTCGCCGTTCCGCGGCGGCACGGACCCTCTTTCCGAACAGATCGGTAAGTTCGTCGCCCGGCTCGACAAGCTACGACCGGCAGAGGGTGGGCCGGCTTATCTCGGCAAAAGCGGCGCGCTCAA
>Ga0302320_10028164_pt1 | contig 10798 bp, 11 predicted proteins | sample Bog_T0_3_FD_202130 | JGI IMG/M metagenome (GOLD analysis project Ga0302320, IMG submission 202130) | Peat permafrost microbial communities from Stordalen Mire near Abisko, Sweden - Bog_T0_3 | ecosystem: Environmental > Terrestrial > Soil > Wetlands > Peat | place: Sweden: Abisko, Stordalen Mire... | reverse complement strand
GGGATTTCGTATGCTCGCCGGTATTTTACGGCGGTCTCCTTCAGTGCGGAGGACGCCAGCCATACGGAATTCGATTTCCTGTGCGAGGTCTACCGCACCGCTATCGACGCCGGCGCCACAACCATCGGCTTCCCGGACACGCTGGGTGTTCTGACTCCTGAGGCATCCTTCGAAGTAGTTTCCGATCTCCGGCGAAATCTGGAGACCGGCGACGCGCGATTGGCGGTGCACTTTCACAACGATCTCGGCCTGGCGACCGCAAACTCGCTGGCTGCGATCAGGGCCGGCGCCGACGTGGTTCAATGCACGGTCAACGGCATCGGAGAGCGGGCCGGCAACGCTTCCCTTGAGGAAGTCGCCGTGGCGCTTTCGCTCAATCCCCAGGCCTACGGACGCAAGACGACAATTGACACGGCCCGCCTGACTGCTCTCAGCCGGTTGGTCGCAGAACACACGGGAATCGAGATTCCGGCGAACAAGTCGATAGTGGGCCGAAATGCGTTCTGTACCGCCGCGGGTCTACACCAGGATGGCATTCTCAAAGATGCCCGGACGTACCTGCCCTTCAGTCCACGGATCGTTGGCGTCGACGCGGTCACTTTCGAACTTGGGCAATACAGCGGACGCGCGGCCGCGGCTTCATATCTGGCTTCCGCCGGTCACGCCTCGACCCCCGAAGCCGTTGAGTCGCTATTAAACGAGTTGAAAACGCGCGATTCGACCGAGGTCCCGCGGAGGGTGGCGATTCATGTCAGTTGACGCCCTCCACTTCAACAGCGCGGTAAACTGTTCGCCGGCGGAATACGATTCCTATACCGCGCGATTCCTCACCGCGTATGATCTGTTGATGATCCGAAGGCTCACGGAAGAATGCAGACCGAGGGACCCGAGAGCGAAACTACTCGACGTCGGCACCGGCACTGCGAGATTGCTGCTGAAGATTGCCGCTGTATCCCGGCTCGGCTGGATCGGACTGACCGGGCTCGAGTTCTTTTCTGAAATGACCGTACAGGCGTGGCGCACAGTGGGGGAAGCCGGGTTGCAGGAGAAAATTCGCATCGTACAAGGCGACGCACATGCATTGCCGTTTGACAGCGGAGTTTTCGAGGCAGTCATCAGCCGTTCGACCATACACCACTTCGCGGAGCCGGTTCGGGCGATCCGCGAAATGCATCGGGTCTTGAGACCGCGCGGAGTCGCGATCGTTCATGAAGTGCGCCGAACCGCGCCGGCCGGTGCGTTGTCGGAGTTCAACCGGTCTCGCTTTTCGGCTGGCATTCCCGCGAGCACGCAAAACGACAAATACACGATTGAAGAGGTGAGGCAGTTTATCCGTCAGGCCGGGGTCGAAAGGCAAACCCACTTGCGGACGGCGACGAACGGCTACGCCAGCATTGGAATGGAATTGTGCATCAGAAAAGACTGACCGCATGAGCTATCGGGATCCAATGACGCGGGACTCAGGCAGGCCGGCGGCCATTACCGGAATCGGGTGTGTGACTAACTTCGGTTGCGGCTTTCCGTGCGCGTGGAACGGCCAGCTAGGCAGCATGGCCGTGACCCGTGCTCGCAGCGTCGATAATGCAAGCGGGCACACGACGCTAACTACGCAGGCTCCTCCAGCGGGGGAGCTCGAAGCCTGGTTTTCCAAGCTGGGGTACCCGCGTCCTTCCCGAGCCACTTTGATGGCGTTGCTAGCGGCACAAGAGGCGTGGCTCATGTCGGGCCTTTCGTCACTGCCGGCGTCTTCTCGCATCGGAGTGATGATCAATCGCTGCTTTGGGGAAATCGACATACAGACGCGTTACTATCGGACGCTACGCGAGCGGGGACCGGTCGCGGCAAGCGGTCTGGACTTCGTACAGTCATTGGCGAATACCGTACTGGGCCGGGTGGCGATGGAATTGAAGGCGCGCGGACCTTCGGTGCTCGTGGTTGGTCCTTCGGTCTTTGGGCTGGCGCTCGATGCGCTGCGGAACAATGAGGCGGATGTCATCGTCGCCGGCGGAGTCGATCATCTCGCGGATTATGTTTGCGATCTGTGCGATGCGGCGGGTCTGACACCAGCTTCCCGGGGGCGCCGTGAAGTCCCGTCTCCTTACGTAGATCATGCAAATGGTCTGGTTCCGGGCGATGGGGCTGCCTTTCTGGTGCTCGAGCGAGCGGACTACGCCCGCGCCAGGGGCGCCAATCCGATTGCACTGTTGAAGGGCGGCGCCACGGTAATGGACAGTTTTCAAGGCGGACGAGGATTGCATCGCACGCCGGCTGATGTGGTCGCTTCGGTTGAGCGCGCCCTCGAGGATGCGGGGGTTGGAGCCGGCGATATCGACTTTGTCAGCGGGGCCGCTACCGGACTTGACCATTACGACGACGCTGAACTGGATGCGATTTGCTCCACGTTTCCTGGCGATGTCGCAGTGTACTCGACAAAGGCGGTGCACGGTGAAACCTGGGGAGCAGCGGGGGCTCTTTCACTGGCCAGCGCCGCCAAGGTGATCGAGACCGGTTTGTTGCCGGCGTTTGGCCGGGGGCGCAACCCTGGCGCTGCGCACACAGCCGAGGAGCAATATACGGGGAAGCCGTTGAGAGCGGGTGTCAGCTTGAGTTTCGACATACCGGGCTCGCACTCGACCTTTGTGGTGTCGTCGTGTTGAACAGTGTGCCTTCGGATCGGGTCGCGCTGGTCACCGGCGGCTCTCGCGGTATCGGACGCGCGATCAGTCAACTGCTCGCCGCGGATGGCTACAAGGTCTGCGTCAATTTTCGCAAGGATGCGGGTGCGGCCGAAGAAACTGTGGCGGCGATTAAGGGGGCCGGCGGTACGGGCTGGGCGGTGCAGGCGGATGTGAGCGATGAGAAGCAGGTCCAAGCTCTGTTTCGCAATGTCAAAGCAGAGGGGGGACGACTGGATGTGCTTATTAATAATGCCGGGCGCACTCACGAAGGTCTGTTGACGCTAACAAGCGCCGACTGCTTCCTGGAGGTCCTGAAGATCAATCTTTTGGGAGCCTACATGTGCTCTCAGGCGGCGATCCGGATGATGCTGCCGCGCAGGAGCGGGTGTATCGTCAACATATCTTCGGCCGCTGCGTTACGAGCGCCGCTTGGCCTTGGCGCCTATGCGGCCGCAAAAGCCGGCTTGAACACCATGACGCGGAGTTTCGCCCGCGAAGTTGCCAGCCGCGGAATTCGCATCAACGCGGTGGCCCCAGCTTATGTCGTCACGGACATGCTAGCGTCCGCAAAGGGAGGCGGATCCGGCGAGATCGAGAAGATCCCGTTAGGACGATTTGCCCAACCCCAGGAGATTGCCGCCGCGGTCGCGTCCATCGTGCGCGACGAGTTTTCGTATCTGGTCGGCCAGGTGATCGTTCTGGATGGAGGAAGGGGATCATGAGCCGCGAAGCCGTGGTCACCGGGCTCGGCCTGTGGACGCCGTACGGGCGCGGCCCCGACGCGTTCTGGAAAGGCTTGATGAGCGGGCAGCCCGCCTCGAGCAAGGTGGATCGGTTCGACTCCGATCGCAAAGGTTACCGGACGAACATGGCCGCCTCAATCTCCGGCATGGGAAGCGAAGTGTCCGGCGAGACCGAAAGGACCGCGGCGGAATTTGTGAACGCAGTACTTTCGGATGCGATTGCCGATTCCGGAGTCAGCTCCAGGGACTTGTCGCCGTATGAGGTCGGCGTGGTCGTGGGCGTTACCCAGGGCACACCTCCGCCGGTCCGGCCGCTGACGCAAACTCCGGAGATGGCGATTTGGGGTCTAGGCAGCGGCGCGGTACTTCGCCAGATCGTGGGCTGCACCCGGGCGCAAGGTTATGTCGCGTCGATCTCAACAGCCTGCGCTTCCGGAACGCAATCGATCGGCATCGGCTACGGGCTCATCCGCAACGGGCAGGCGCGGCGAGTGTTTACCGGCGGTTTGGGCTATTTCTCCGAGATTTCGTTCAGCGGATTCAATACGCTGCGAGTTCTCAGTAAAGACGGTTGCCGGCCTTTCGACGCTAAAAGGGATGGCGTGATGTTAGGTGACGCGTTCGTACTGATCGTGCTGGAGGAAGAAGATCTGGCGCGTGATCGAGGAGCTCGTATCTACGGCCGTGTTCTGGGCTACGCGTGCGGCAACGAAGCCTTCCACGCAACTGCGCCCGACCCCTCCGGAACGGCTGCCTGCGACACGATGCGCCGCTCGCTTGGGTGCGGATCGGAGCACCTGGAGCGACTCGATTATGTAAACGCCCATGGCACGGGAACGATTGCCAATGATTCGGCCGAGTTGGCGGCTATCGCGCGCCTTGCTGCTAACCGCAGTTCGCGGCATCCGATTGCCGTAAGCTCCACCAAAGGGCACCATGGGCACGCGCTGGGAGCGGCCGGGAGCGTCGAGTTTTCGGCTACTCTGCTTGCTATCGTCCACCAGGCGATTCCCGCCACCTGCGGACTGGAGACTGTAACCGCCAGCTACGACTCCATTGACCTGGTACGCGGAGGTCCGCTGCAGCGGCCTGTTCGCGTGGCGTTATCCAACTCATTCGCGTTTGGAGGCGTTCTGGCGTCGATAGCGATAGGAGCAGCATGAAATGACCCCAACGCAAGCACTAGGCGAGAGCATCGTAACGGAATATGTGGAGATTGGCCAGGAGCGCATCGATAGTTTTGCGGACGTGACCGAAGATCGTCAGTGGATTCACACAGACGTAGCCCGCGCGGAGATGGAATCGCCGTTCAAAGACACAGTGGCCCACGGCTTTCTGGTATTGGCGCTACTGCCGCGTTTGCTATCGCGGCATCTTGACGACGGAGCCTCTCGGTTTCGGGTGAATTATGGCTTCAATCGGGTCCGTTTTCTGAGCCCCGTTCGCCGGCGCTCCAAGGTGCGCGCTTGCGCTCGCGTCTTGAATTGCACTCCAATTCGAAATGGCGTGGAGCGGATATGGGAAGTCGTACTGGAATGTGAAAAAGCCAAGATCCCGGCCTGCGTCGCCGAGTGGATCGTACGTTACTACTACTGATGGCGCCTGAGATTGCAAAGCATGCGAGCATTGTGGCTTCTCAAAAACGGCGGATTAGAGGCGCTCTCGGTTCGGGAGTCAGCCGAGCCTTTGCCCCAGGACGGTGAAGTACGGGTGCGGGTACACGCGGCAGGACTCAATTTTGCCGAGATCCTGATGCGGCAGGGACTGTATCCCGAGGGTCCGGAATTGCCCGCGGTATTGGGGTTCGAGGCTGCGGGCGTGGTGGAAGCGGTTCGCGGTCCGTCCGATGGACTTAAACCTGGCGCACGTGTGGTCGTGCGCAGCGGCTTTCGGGCCCATGCGGAGTACGTCTGCGTTCCCGCAGCATCGGTCTTCCCTCTGCCGGAGAGCATGACATTTGCCGAGGCGGTAGCTTTCCCTGTCAGTTACGTAACCGCGTACTATGCGCTGTTCCGGACCGCGCATCTCCGCTCGGGCGACTGGGTCTTAATTCATGCCGCCGGCGGGGGAGTCGGACTGGCTGCCGTTCAGTTGTGTCGCACGGTGGCAGGCGTTACCGTGATCGGCACTGCATCAAGGCATAAGCACCGCGCTCTTTTCAGTCAGGGCTGCGACTACCTTATCGACTATCACAGCGAGGATTATGCAGACGAAATCAGACGCCTCGGTCAAGGCCGCGGAGTGGACATTGTGCTGGATCCGCTGGGCGGTTCCGATACCTTGAAGAACTATGAGTTGTTAGGCCCCGATGGACGGCTTGTCTGTTACGGATTCCTCAATCTGGTGTGTGGAGAGCGGCGAGATGTGCGGCACGTCGCCCATCAAATCCGAACCGTTCCGCTGTTGAACCCGCGCGACCTGATCAACTCGAGCCGGAGCGTCGCGGGACTCAATCTGTCCCGGCTGGATAAGCGCGACCCGTCGATCCGCAGGGCAACGATAGACGCGCTCTTCGGGCTCTACCAGGACGGAAAGATACGCCCGGTCATCGATGAACAGTACCAACTCGAACGCGCCTCGCGAGGTTACAACCGGCTGCAACGCGGAGAGAACCTTGGAAAGATTGTAGTTAACATGTAAAGGCCAAAAATTATGGAAACCGTTACGCAATTGGAATCGACTATCATCGACATCATTACTGAGCGCCTTGCGCTTCCTAAGAGCGCGTCGATTCGCGCTGACACTCCCCTGTTCACTTCGGGCGGAGGACTGGAGCTCGATTCACTCGCCAGTCTCGACATACTCGCCGGTTTGTCGGAGAAGTTCGGCCTTGCTTTCGACAACATCGAGGCCAAGGATTTTCGGTCTGTAGCCACTCTGGCGGAATACGTGAGGGACAACGGGATTACCGATGGAGACGCGGATCGCTGAGTCCATTCGGGAGTCTCCGTTTCTGGTGGGCGATATCATCGGCTGGCCAGCGAAGTTGTATCCGAACAAGATCGCGATTCAGTGGGACGATGGCAGTCTGACTTATTCGCAACTGAACACGCGCGTCCACGAGCGATCCGCCTGCTTGAGAAGAGCCGGGGTCTCGCGCTTCCAACGGTGGGGCTTGCTTTACGCCAATGGCAGCGAATTCGTCATATCGCTGTTGGCCTTGCTACGGGCTGGGGCCGTTGGCGTTCCGCTTGGGGTTCGGGACCCTGCGCCGCGAATTCGCATCCTGGCGGCGAAGGCGCGCCTGGATGGGATTTTGTTCGAAACGCGGCGTGACGAGACTTTCCCATTGACGGAAGTGTTTACGGAAAGCCGCGCGTTCAAGATTGACGAAGAAACACAAGGATGCACGCAGCGGGATTTCGATCGGGAAGAGCGCGAGTCGCACCGGGGCGTCGATCTCGATCCCGCGCTCATTCTCTTCACTTCCGGCTCGACTGGTGCAACCCGTGGGGTCGTCCTCCAGCACCACGCAATATTGGCGAACATGAGATCCAACATCTGCGAGTTGGGTTATCAGGATTGGGACCGCACCTTGGTGGTTTTGCCGATGGTGCACGCGTATGCTCTTATCCATCAGGCGCTGGCTCACCTCATGACGGGAGCAACGGTTCACTTTCCTGCTGCGCCCATTGTTCCTCCCGCGCTATGGCATCGCCTGCAGCGCGCGCAGATTTCGACGCTGACAATTGCCCCTCCGTGGGTGCCTTTGCTGATCGAAGCGTTGCGCGGCCGCAAGCCTCTTTCGCACTTTCGACTCCTGTCGATCGGCGCCGGCGCGACGCGGACCGACCTTCTCTCCGACCTGATTCCGCTGATACCGGCGACCACTATTGCGCTGACCTATGGACTGACGGAGGCCGGTCCGCGAGTTTCGACGTTATTCCCTAAGCGCTCTGATTCTTCTCCCCGATCGATTGGCGCGCCGCTGCCGAACGTCGAGATTCGTCTTGCCGGTTCCAAGGGAAAGAGCGGCGAGGTTCTGGTTCGGAGCCGGTCGGTTTCGCAGCGATTCGCAGAGGAACTTTGTGTCGAGGGGGAAGACGGAATCGTTCGCACGGGAGATCTCGCAAGGAACGGCGCTGGAGGGTTGGTACTCGAAGGACGATTGCGCCGTACCGTGAATCGCGGCGGATGCCTGGTATCGCCCCAGGATGTCGAGGATGTTTTGCGGGGACATCATGCAGTGCAGGACGCTCTGGTGAAGGGGGAGGCAGACGCCGTTCTGGGAGAGGCGCCGATCGCCATCATTTCTCCGCGTCCGGGTGCGGCAATCGACCTGGCTGAACTGCGAGATTACTGCGCGGCGCGGCTACCTGCAGAGCAGCGTCCTGCGCGGTTCGTCATTGTCGAGGCGCTCGATGCTACGGCGGGCAAGCGCGATCTGCTGACGTCGCTCGCCGGCGGGTGTTCGCAGCGCTAGGCGTCGGCCTCACTCCATCACGCCCCGGCTAACTCACCGGACGCCCCCGTCTGGCGTCACGCTCACGCTCCAGACCCTCGGTGCAGCCGAAAGAGCCACCATGTTGTTCTCCATGGCAGATTGGGAGTGCGGCATCCTACAAACGTCGATACGATGACTACCTTCTGATCCGGGGTTGGCTGTGGCTTCGTTCAGGCGTGCGGTTCCACTCGGCTCTCAAGTAGGACTCGAACCTATAATCCTTCGGTTAACAGCCGACCCGGTTGTAGCCGCCTCGCGTTGCAAACACAACTACTTACTCGCGCAAAATGCCGATCATCGCGTTAATTGGGGGGACTCTGGGGGGACTCTGGGGGGACTCCCACAGAGGCGCCTACGTACTCGGACTCGGATGGCCGTGCGCGGCTGTAGTTGACCCAGTACGCGGCGCGTAGTATGTTTAACGTGTATGATCCGCTCATTCCGATGTCCGGAAACCAAGGCGATCCACGAAGGATTTGGCAGCCGGAAGTTTCGCGGGATCGAAGAGCAGGCGCGGAAGCGGCTTCGCTGGCTTGACGCTGCAACAAGTCTTACCGATCTGGGAGCCATTCGGGGCAACCATCTGGAAGCACTGAAAAGGGACCGGGCGGGCCAGCATAGCATCCGGATCAATGACCGCTGGCGGATTTGCTTCACATGGCGCGACGGCAACGCGCACGAAGTCGAGATAGTGGATTACCACTGAGAGAGGAGAACCATGGCACAGCGTAGGAAACTGCCGCCCATCCACCCGGGTGAGCTACTTCGGGATGAACTGGGTGAGATTGGCGTCAGCCTGAACGAACTGGCGCGCGCACTCAGGGTTCCGATGAACCGGATCAGCGCGATCGTCAACGGCAAGAGGGCCATCACCGTCGACACCGCGATGCGTCTGGCCCGGTATTTTGGCACATCGCCGCAGTACTGGTTGAATCTTCAGGTCGCCTACGACCTCGAGGTCGCAGGGCAGGAGATTCAGCCGCAGATCGAAAAGGAAGTACTGCCGCGGACCGCCGCCTAGATCGAGCCTGACCAATGGCAGGCTAACGAACCACAAAGGAGCGAATCCGCCACCACCGCCTGCCGCTCGGCTGCGTCCTCTGGTCTGACCATTGGTGTATTCTCAAATCGGGACTAGAGTCCGAAATCTAAACGGGGCACGTCCCTCAATTCTGGATGCGTTCAGGAGCGAGGCACAAGCCCCTTTTCCGCTTTTCAGACTCTCAATTTGCGGGAGACGCCATGCCAGACGCGATGGTTCAAGATCAGAATCTGCTCGAAGAACTTGCTGCCCTCCAACGCCACCTCCATCGATTTGACGATCAGTTTCCCAGAAAGACAATTCCGCCGGCACCACCGTGGAACCCTGGCTTCTTCTTTAAGCTGAGGCATGATCCAGAAAGAATGAACCGCGAACACATTGCCGCCGATCACTATAACTGCCACCGGGACGGCGTCTTTCGTGAACTGCAAAAAGCGGCCGAGGAGTATCACTCCAGAGATTTTGATCCGAACAAGTTCAAAATGGGCTCAAGCACGGCTAAGGAGTGGATTTTTGCAGTAAAGTCCAAGACTCTCTGCCGCCTCTACCTTGATTTCACACACGCGCGGATGCGGGAATATGCAATCTACGGCTGTCCCCAATTGGATAATGAATGTCAAAGAGTGGAGAGCATCCGCAAACCTCTTCACTACCTCGGATGGTACGCCCAGATCCTGGAATACGAGGCCATGGCAAAGGTGCGCGAGGAGAGACTCCCATCTCTCTTGGATGATGTCAAGAGTTGGACAAAGCGTGCGACAAGCAAAGAGATTGAGCTTTGTAGGAAGGCGATTTCTGACCTTCAAGCCCTTAAGCCCTTCTCTCTGGTGACTTTTACCGGTAAGGCGTTGCGAGATCTCCCGCCACTCAAGGAAGAGGAGTTTGTAAGAAAGTTTTTGGCCATTCTTGAAGGCCATTTGGACCATGCGTCGGAAGATCCTGTATCCGAGGCCGAAGTAAGCAACTGGACTGCGGCCGGCGGGATGTACTCAGGCATGGATGCACATGAATGCCCTTATTGCGGGGCGCTTGCTGTTCGTGTGGCTCGGCGCGCTGATTTCCATTAGTGCGACGATCTCTGATTACTGAACCATTACCAGTTGAGTGGCTGCAGCAGCCTGCTCCTGCTTCTGCTCTGCTTCCTTCTTGTGTTTTTCATCAGCATCGCGCTGGCGCGCGGCGATCTCGTCGAGCGCGCGCCGCTTGGCTTCCATGCGCACGTGGGAGTAGCGGGAAAGCATGGCGCGCGACACGTGCCCGGCGATGCTCATAATGACTTCGTCGCCCGCGCCGGACTCGGCAAGCTCTGTGACCAGCGTATGGCGGTTATCGCGCCAGCGCCCGACGACTTTGGCCTTGTCGCGCACCTTCGTCCACGCCGTCCGTAGCGTCGTGACGGGGCGAGTGGGATCGTTCGGCTGGCCTTTCCCGGCGGGGAAGACGTACCACTCCGGCTTGCACTCGCCGAACCGGCGGATGTACCACGCGGCGTGCGCCTCGAGCGCGATCATGACCGTATCGTTTAAAGGAATCACCCGGCCCGTACCTGCTTCGGTTTTCGATTTACCCACCGTGAGCTGCTTCTTATGGACGAGATCGACCTGCTGCCACCGGAGTTCGCGCAGTTCCTTGTCGCGCAAGCCGCAGTTCAAATCCATCACGAGGGCGGGGTACATGTTTTTGCTGCGGAGCTTCGCGGCCTCCGCGAGCATACGCGCCTTCTCATCCGCAGTGTAGGCGCGCCCCGGCGACGGCGGGAGCGCGAGCTTCATCGCCTTCTCGCGGCGCAATTTCGCGCGGATCAAATCTCCCTGGTCGCCGCACAGCCGCAACAGCAGCAGCACTTCGTCGTTGATGGTCTTCGGACCGGCCTTCGCCGCCAGCCGAGCGG
>Ga0302320_10028163_pt1 | contig 10798 bp, 10 predicted proteins | sample Bog_T0_3_FD_202130 | JGI IMG/M metagenome (GOLD analysis project Ga0302320, IMG submission 202130) | Peat permafrost microbial communities from Stordalen Mire near Abisko, Sweden - Bog_T0_3 | ecosystem: Environmental > Terrestrial > Soil > Wetlands > Peat | place: Sweden: Abisko, Stordalen Mire... | reverse complement strand
GTGTTGAACTCGATTGACGCCGACGGCACCAAGGCCGGGTTCGATCTCGTCATCACGCGGCGCGTGAGCGAAGCAGTGGGGGTGCCGGTGGTGGCCAGCGGCGGCGCGGGCACGCTGGAACACATGGCCGACGTGCTGCTCGCCGGCAAAGCCGACGCCGTCCTTGCCGCGAGCATTTTCCATTTTGGCACCTACACCGTCGGTGATGTGAAACAGTATTTGGCGATGAAAAATATTCCAGTGCGATTATAATGTTCCGGTTCGATTGTAATTGCTTTGATTTGCCGGCAGCGGTTACTTGTCCGCGTGAAGAAATGGTTTCAGAAGATCGGGCTTGGCCTATTCGGGTTTATCATTCTTGCCCTGGTGTTTATTTTCATCCGGTCAAACATGACTGGGAGGGTTGATGAAACGGGATTGAAACTGGAACGCGCCAATATTTCCCCGGGCGCAAATGCTTACGATGTTCTGCAAACTGCAACCAACCATTTTTGGTGGCCTGATAATCAAAGTCAGCCCTTATCCGAATTGGCTCATGATACCAACTGGGATGGCAATCTGGCCGCCATGGTGTTGGCGACCAACCGCGAGGCATTGGCGGGCTGGGACACCGCCGTAAAGCTTCCAGAACTATAAGTGCCGGAAGTCTCCACATTCGGTGATTCGATGTCCTATCTTGCGGATTGGAAGAGACTCGCGCTATTGGTCCAGGTGCGGGAAAACGTCCTGCTGCATGATGGTCAGGAGCAGGAGGCCTTTGACCAAATCGTCCATCAAATCCAGATTGGCCGCCGGATGGAAAATTCCCACGGCGACCTGATCGTCTATCTGGTAGGGGCGGCTGTCGAAAGCCTGGGCTTGAATCAACTCCAGCACTGGTCAGGTAAAGTCCATCTCTCGCCCAGCCAGTTGAAAGATTACGTTAGTCAAATCGAGCCAGAGTCTGGTGCAGAAGCCGCCGCGTTTGCCAACGCCATCAAGGTCGAATATCAAGTGGATATCTCCACGCTGGATGCCATGCGCCATGGTAAATTGACGAATTCCGAGACAGGCGAAGGATCTCCAAGTCATGGGATGGTTTGGCCTTTCTTCGATTTTCGCCAAACACAGTCGCTGTTTGCCAAGGGTGCGTTGACGCTCGTGGAGGCGGCGCCACGCTACTACAAGGATGTTGATTTGTCCGAGTTGGAATCACGTCCTGGCACGGCTTCGCTTTTGTTAAGCGGAAATCCAATCGGAGAAATTTACTATTCCATGATGATGCCCGCGCTGGCTGGGAATTTGGGAAAGAAATCCAAAATTGATGTCCAATTGCGCGCCACCCAGACGATTCTCGCTTTGCGCGCCTATCAATTGACGCACGGTAAGCTGCCGGAAAATCTGGACGCCTTGGTGCCGGAGTTTCTGGACAGAGTGCCGGTAGATGCCTACAACGGCCAGCCTCTCCACTATTCCGCGGAAAAGAAAATCGTTTATTCCGTCGGCAGAAACCTGAAAGACGACGGCGGCGACGACCGTTCAAACGCCAGCCCCAACCAGAACCACCTCGACCTGGTTTACAAGTTTGAATTCTGACCGGCGCGGTTGCTTCCCGTTTGACAGCCGTTGCGGTCACCTTCATTTTCTGCGTTTATGAATGATTTGACTCAATCCCGCTGGCTGCAGATCGTGCTGCTGACCTGCTCGAATGTTTTCACGACGTTTGCCCTTGCTTTTGGCAGTATCTGCTGTAGCATGGATAAAGCATTTAATTCAATGTTATGATTGCCTTGCAAGATATCCGCTCGCTGACGGATTTTCAGCGCAACACCAAAGCGCACTTGCGCCGGCTCAAGAGCAACGGGCGTCCGGTCGTGTTGACGGTCAACGGCCGGGCGGAGTTGATTGTGCAGGACGCCGCCGCGTTTGAAGACACGCTCGACGCAATTCGCGGCATCCAGCGCGGTTTGGATGCGATGAAAACCGGCACAGGCAAGCCATTCCGACAGGCGCTTGATGAAATCCGCGCCAGGCACAAGATTCCCCGCCGCAAGAAATGAAGCGGTGGAACGTCATCGTCGAGCTTCCCGCCCAGCGGGACATTGCCGAAGCTCATTTGTGGCTTGCCGAGCGAGCGCCGGAGGCCGCTGACCGCTGGTTCGATACCATTTACGAAACGATTGGTTCGCTGGAGATTTTTCCTGAACGCTGTCCGCTCGCCCCGGAAAGCCATTTCTTCAATGTGGAAATCCGTGAGATTTTTCATGGCCGACGGCAATATAAATACCGGATACTTTTCACAGTGACCGAAAACGAGGTTCACGTTCTTCACGTCCGTCATGGCGCGCGGCTGGCGCTGGGCGAAACAATCTCTGAAGAATAAATTTATGAACGACCTGACCCAATCCCGCTGGCTGCCCATCGTGCTGCTGACCTGCTCGAATATCTTCATGACGTTCGCGTGGTATGGCCATTTGAAATTCAAGACCAAGCCGCTGCTGCTGGTCATCCTCGTGAGCTGGGGCATCGCGTTCTTCGAATACCTACTGCAAGTGCCGGCCAACCGCTGGGGCAGCAACATTTATTCGGCCTATCAACTCAAAATCATGCAGGAGATCATCACGCTGGTGGTGTTCGTGGTGTTTGCGCTGCTGTATTTCGGGGTGAAGCCGGCGTGGAACCACATGGCGGCGTTCGTGTGCATCCTGGCGGCGGTGGGTTTCGCGTTCTGGCCGAAGTCCTAGCGGACGGCCACCATTTTGATTTCCAGATTCAGGCTCGCTCTCTGGGTTCTCCGCGTCTCTGTGGCTAAATCCGCTTGGCAGTGGGGGTTCGTTCTGTTTAATTGGCCGCGCCGAATGAGAAATTTGCCCGCCATTTACGCGCTGATTCTTTTTGCCGCGATTTTTTCCCTGCCAGCGTTGGCGCAGGAGCAGGGGACATGGAATGTGCAGGCGCTTAATCAGGTCATCCCCGGCACGCCCGAAGGCAGCGTGACAATCACCTCGACCACCGCCACCGGCACGAACGGCGTGTTTGTCCAATACGGGGCCGCGACATTGATGGCGGACAGCGCATCGGTGGATTTTCAGACCGGTGAAACGGTGGCGGACGGCCATGTGCGGATTGAAATGGGCGACCAAATCTGGGTTGGCGACCACATCAACTACAATTTCAAGACGCAGCAGATGCGGAGCGAACAGTTCCGCACGGGCAGGCCGCCGGTGTTCGCCACCGGTGGAAATTTGCAGGGCGACATCAGCAACAAGGTCTTCACCGCGCGGCACATCCTGGTCACGACGGACGACATCAGCGACCCGGCTGTCTATATCCGCGCCCATCGCGTGCGGATGGTTCCCGGCCAATACATCGAGGCATGGAACGCGGTGGTGTTCATGAACGGCGTGCCGGTGTTTTATTATCCGTATTACAAGCGCAACCTCGGCGCGCATGCGAACAACCTGGATTTTCTGCCCGGCTACCGCAGCGAGTTCGGGCCGTATCTGATGTCGACCTACACCTGGTGGCTGAACGACACGGTGGATGGCTCGTTGCACGCGGATTACCGCCAACGGCGCGGTCTGGGCGTCGGGCCGGATTTGAACCTGCACCTCGGTCGCTGGGGCGAGGCCGGGTTCAAGTATTATTACCTGCACGACCAGGATTCGAACTACAACTTGAACACGAACAATTTCCCGAGCCTGACCGGGCCGATTCCCGAAAACCGGCAACGCGTTTATTTCGGCTGGCAAGCGACGCCGTCCACGAACCTAAACATGAAGGCGCTGGTGAATTACCAGAGCGACCCGCTGCTGCTGCACGATTTTTTTGAGGGCGAATACACCGCGAACCCGCAGCCGAATACATTTGTCGAGGCCAACAAATACTCGGACAACTGGAGCCTCGACGCGCTGACGACGCCGCGCGTGAACAATTTCTTCGACCAGATCGAGCGGCTACCGGATGTGAAACTCACCGGCTGGCGCCAGCAGGTATTCGATACGCCAGTTTATTACGAGAGCGAAAGCTCCGCCGGTTATTACCGCCAGATGCTGGCCGCGCCCAATTCGCTGTTCGCAGGCACGAACGGACCCAACTTCGATTATGCCGCGTCGCGCGCCGATACGTTCCAGCAATTGCTGTTGCCGGAAACGTTTTTCGGCTGGCTGAACGTCACGCCACGCGTCGGAGGGCGATTCGCTTATTACAGTGCGGAAACTGGACCGGGCGGAACAAACAGTGAAACCTACCGCAAAGTTTTCAACACCGGCGTGGATGTTTCCTTCAAGTCCTCGCAGCTTTGGACGGGCGCGACGAATTCGCTGCTGGATATGGACGGGCTGCGCCACATTGTAGAGCCATCGGTGAGCTACGCGTTTGTGCCGAGCCCGAGCGCGCAGCCGGCGCAATTGCCGCAGTTCGATTCCGCGTCGCCCAGCCTGCTGCTCCTGCCGATTCAACTGCCCGATTACAACAACATTGATTCGATTGACAGCGAGAACGTCATCCGCTTCGGCCTGCGCAACACGCTCCAAACCATGCGTGACGGACAGCTCGAAAACCTGATCGACTGGAATGTGATGCTGGATTGGCGGCTTACCCCGGGCCAGGACCAGACTAATCTCGATGAACCGTCCAGCACACAACAGACGCTCAGCGACCTTTACTCCGACCTCACCTTCAAGCCGCGCTCATGGCTTACGCTCGAGTCCCAGATGCGCTACGACATCAACAATGGCTGGTTGAATCTCGCGTATCATCAACTCACATTCACGCCGAACGAGTGGTGGAGCTGGAGCATCGGCCACGTGTATACGCGCGCCGGATTCGTGGATAGCGGCGACAATCTCATCAGCAGCACGATGTTTTTCCGCGTGAACGACAATTGGGGTTTCCGCACCTCGCAGGATTTCAACGCCGAGGACGGGCGGTTGCAGGACCAGTTTTACACCGTCTATCGCGATTTGCGAAGCTGGACAGGCGCGCTGACCTTCCGCGTGACGGACAACGGCTCCGGATCCGAGGATTACACCGTCGCGTTCAGTTTCTCCATCAAGGCGCATCCGCGCCACAGTCTGGGCAGCGACGCCGTCGAGCCGTATCACCTCGTCGGGGAATGATTCTCAAGCCGCGTCCGAAACCGGCAGCGACAGCGTGAACGTCGTGCCTTTGCCGGTTTCGCTCCGCACTTCAATCGCCCCGTGATGTTCCAGGACAATGCGCCTGGAAATCGCCAGCCCCAAACCCGTGCCATTTGTCTTGGTCGTGAAAAATGGCTTGAACAGCCGCGCCAGGTTTTCAAGCGCGATGCCCGCGCCGGTATCTTGAATTTGGATTTGCAAATGTTTGTCAGCCGTGATTTCCGTGCCGACCGTCAATACGCCGTTCGAGCCCATTGCCTCAATTGCGTTGAGCAGCAGGTTCATGAACACCTGCTGCAATTGCGCGTCGTCGCCGCGCACCATGTCCGGGGTGGCCTGGTAATTTTTCTGGAGCGAAATCATCTTCGCGCCGGTCTGGTGCTGCAACAGCCGGAGCGAGCGGTCCAGCAAATCATGCAGATGGATGGTGGCGAACGCCTCGGCCTTCGGCACGGCGAACCGAAGCATCTGCGTCACGATGGCATTGATGCGCTGCAGCTCGCGCCCGACCACCTCGGTCAGCTCGGCATCCTGATTTTTTTGCGCCAGCAAATCCACGAACGTCTTGACGGCGACCATGCCGTTTTTGATTTCATGCGCCATGCTGGCCGAAAGCGCGCCGAGGCTGGCCAGCCGGTCCAGCCGCTGCAGGTTTTGCTCGAACATCGGCGCGGCGGTCAGATTATTCAACACCACAACCACCTGTGATGACGCGTGCGATTTTGCCGGCAGGATATTCGTGCGCAACGTCATCTTGCCGCCGCGCGGAGTCTTGATTTCAATTTCCCGGTTCGTGACCGCCCGCCCGCTTTTGGCTGCGGCACGGATTAGTTCCGGCAGCGGCGCGGGTAACGAATTGATGGAGGCGTCTTTCAACCGCGCCGCCTTCGCGCCCAAATGCGCGGCTGCCCCGGTTGTGCAGACGACAATGCGTTCGCGTGCGCCGACGACAAACACGCCGCAGTCGAGAAATTCCTGCAGCAAACTTGCCGAACTCTTGGTCGGAAGCCCGCCGGATTTTTTGCTGGAGCCACCGGGTGACATAATCAAAATTACAAACTGACTGACGCCCGCTTGCCTTTAATCTCAATCGTCTGGAAACGAAAGGATGCGGCGAGATTAGACATTTTCTGCGCTGCAACAAACAAAAAAGGCGGACTCCGCGATTTTTTGCGGCTGGCATTTGCGCATCCAGTGTTTACGCTATCCCTGCCGAATGAAAAATATTTTTGACAGCACCGAATCCATCATCGCCGACATCCGCCGTGGAAAAATGGTCATCGTGGTGGATGACGAGGACCGCGAGAACGAGGGCGACCTCATCATGGCCGGCCAGCATGCGACGCCGGCGGCGATCAATTTCATGGCGCGGTTCGGTCGCGGCTTGATTTGCGCGCCGACGACGAGCGAGCGACTGGAACAGCTCGGCGTCGGCCGCATGGTCCGCGAAAACCGCGAGAGCTTTCGCACTGATTTTCAGGTGAGCGTGGACGCCGCGCGCGGCGTCACCACCGGCATCAGCGCCGCCGACCGCGCCAAAACCATCCAGATCATGGCGTCGCCGACCGCCGTGCCGGAGGATCTGGTCCAGCCCGGCCACGTCTTTCCGCTGCGCGCCCGCCCCGGCGGCGTGCTCCAGCGCGCCGGCCATACTGAGGCCGCCGTGGATTTGGCGACGCTGGCCCAATGCCGCCCCATCGGCGTGCTCTGCGAAATTTTGAACGACGACGGCACCATGGCGCGGCTGCCGCAACTGAAAAAATTCGCGGAGAAGCATCGCCTGAAAATCTGTTCCATCGCCGACCTGATCCAATTCCGCCGGACAAGCGAGAAACTGGTGGAACACGTCGAGGTTGTCAAAATGCCGACGGACTATGGCGATTTTGATTTACATCTCTACCGCTCCAAGGTTGACGGCAAGCATCACGTCGCGCTCGTTCGCGGTGACGTGGCCGGGCGGCAGAAAGTCCTTGTGCGCGTCCACAGCGAATGCCTGACCGGCGACGTGTTCGGCTCGCGCCGCTGCGATTGCGGCTCGCAACTGCATCAGGCCATGCGGCAGATTTCCGCGGCGGGCCACGGCGTGATTGTTTATATGCGGCAGGAGGGACGCGGCATCGGCTTCGCGCCGAAAATCAAGGCCTACAAATTGCAGGAGCAGGGCTACGACACCGTCGAGGCAAACCAGAAGCTCGGCTTCGACATGGATTTGCGCGAATACGGTCTCGGCGCGCAAATCCTCGTGGATCTCGGCCTGAAAACCATCCGGCTGCTGACGAATAATCCGAAAAAAGTCGTCGGGCTGGAAGGCTACGGGTTGAAAATCGTCGAGCAAGTGCCGATTCGCGTGAAGCCCAATCCCCACAACGAACAGTATTTGAAAACGAAGCGGCAGAAGATGGGGCATTTGCTTTAGTTTTCGCGCATTTCCTCCACGTTCGCTTCGGTTTTCCACCTCGGCAGGCACTAATCCATCTTCTTTTACACAGCATAAGCATAAGTTCTGATATGACAAAAAATGTTATTGGAACGCCAATAAATGTGTTGTGTCTGTTTTGGGGTAGGAGGACTATGACCGCACAAACGGAACAGCAATTCACTTGAATCTTATGAAAAGGAAGAAACTGATTTTGTGGGGCGCGGCGGCGCTGGTCGTGGTGTGCCTGTCCGGCCCCGGTTTGACGCCGGCCCAGGCCCAGCCCGTGTCGGGCGCGGATTCCGCGTCGTCGCCAACCAATTCCGCGGCATTGAACGCCCAGGCGCCGGATGCGAAGCCGGCACCGGTCAAGATTCAACTTACCGGCGCGGAACTTTACTCGATGCATTGCAACCGGTGTCATCCCGAGCGTTACCCGACCGAGCGGACGGCGGCGCAATGGAAAACCATCATGCTCCACATGCAGGTGCGCGCGAACATCCCCGGCGGGCAGGCAAAATTGATCCTGAAATATCTCCAGGACAACAGCGGTCGTTGAGCGCACTTCAACCCTTTGAACCACGAATGAAAAAGACCATGAAAACAAACCGCAGGTTGTTTGGACTCGTGATTGCGGGCTGCGTGATGAGCGCGGCCTTTCCCACACACGTCGCGGCAACGGTCAGCGACGCGGATTTCAACGCGCTGAAAGAAATGGTCCAGCAAATGAACGGGAAACTTCAGTCGCTGGAGCAGACGAACCAGGTTTATCAGCAGACCATCCAGCAATTGCAGCAACAGTTGTCCGAAACGCAACAGATCGCCACAAACGCGGAGCAGAAAAGCATCGAGGCGGCGCAGGCACAACCGCAATCGCGGGCACCCATTGACGAGGCCACCGTCAATCACAACTTCCAGATCCTGGGCGACGCGGAATTTCAATACGTCAAGGCGGCCGGACAGCACGGGGCATTTACGCTGGCGGATTTTGCGCCCATTTTCCTGTATCGCAGCGGGGATAATATTTTGTTCGAGGCCGGCTTCGACACCACCCTCCAGAATAACGGCGGCGCACTGAACGGTAACAACAACTCCGGTTACACGACCACCTTCAATTTGAGTTTCGCGCAGATGGATTATGTGATGAACGATTACATGACCTTGTGCGCGGGAGAACTGTTAATACCGCTGGGCACTTATACCGAGCGGGGCGCAGGATGGTTGAACAAAATTCCCGATGACCCGCTGGCGGTGGATGCACTTCTTCCCAGCAGCGGAGTGGGAGCGGAGTTGCGCGGCGGTATTCCGGTGGGGAATATCGGCAAGTTCGTCAACTATTCGGTGTATTTGGCGAACGGACCGAGTTCGGTGGACGGAACTGGAACCTCTGGAATCGGCAACATGACACCAAATCTTGATTTGGGCGGGAACGTGGGTGTTAGATCCGACACTGTAGTGGCGAATCTGCACGGCAACCCGTCCGGAGGTGGACGACTCGGCGTATTTATGCCGTTCAAACCCCATTATGATCTGGAACTTGGAATCTCCGGCCAATCAGGTGAGTGGGACAACGCCGGGAATCATCTCTGGACGGCGGGCGTGTTCGATGCGGCCCTGCATCTGGGACCTTCCTTCGAGGCAAGAGGTGAATATATCCTGACGCGTTACGGCACCGACGACATTGGTGTTGGTGTCATCCATCAACAAGGGTGGTTTACGCAGGTTAGCTACAAGCTGGCCGGATTGAATCTTGAGCTGCCGGTAATTAACAATCTGGAACTTGTGGGCCGTTACGATTCGCTGCACGGCGCCTACAATTCGACAGACAATGCATTTGATTCCAAGACTCAGCGATACACCGCAGGTTTCGTCTATTATATCACGAACACGCTGCTCTTTGAAGGCGACTATGAGTTTCTCCACAGCAACGATCCGTCCCAAGTCGGCCAGCTCATTTTGCAGCTCTCCTTGGGATTTTAGAACCCGATGAAACAGTAATTGATAATACAAACCAGCAGCAGGTATGCATACATTTCCAAATCCAAACAAGCGGCGGGGAGTTCGATTGAACTGGCCGTGGATGACGGCGTTGGTCGGATGCGTCATGCTCGCCAATGCTTCGGCGCAAGATAACGGAGCCGCGGTTGAGGAAGCGACGAATCAAGCGCCGACTTACCTCCGCGATATCCAGCCAATCTTCATGGGAAATTGCTCCCGCTGCCACAACCAGCAGTCCCGCTTTGTTTACGACTGGCTGGACTATAAAACCGCCTACGCCGATCGCTGGGAAATCAAAAGGCGGATATGGGACAGTTGGAAGGGAAGCTACTACAAAGAGGCGATGCCGGTAGCCAACAGCCCCGAATCACTGGCGCTCACTGACGAGGAACGGCAAACCATCGTGAACTGGGTGGAGAGCGGCGGCCTTCGTGGCGTGCCACCGCCGCCTGGCGCCGCCAAATCGAAGGCCGAGAAGATCGAACTTGGCCGGCGGCTGTTCACCTCCATTTGCGCGGCGTGCCACCAGCCCACGGGCATGGGTCTTCCCAAAATGTTCCCGCCACTGGCGGGATCCGATTTTCTGAACGCCGACAAGAACCGGGCCATTCAAACCGTGATTTTCGGCCGGCAGGGCGAAGTGGTGGTGAACGGGCAGAAATTCAACAACAACATGCCTTCGTTCCCGCTTACCGACGAGAATATCGCGAACGTTTTGACCTTCGTTTACAATTCGTTCGGGAACTCCGGGCTCGAGGTGGCGCCAGAAGAGGTGAAAGCCCTCCGCACCCAGCCGCCGCTGCCATCCGGCAAGCCCGCGCCGAAAAGCGACTTCGAGTAGGCAGAATGCGTCGGACGGATTCCGAAGATCAAAAAATCTTCGTGTTCATCCGCCCACTTCGTGATTAAATTCCCGCGATGCTTCGCAAAATCCAGCAAAAGAAAATCAAGCCGCACGGCGGCTCATTCGCCATCGTCGCGTCGCGCTACAATTCGGAATACGTGGACGCCATGCTGCACGCGGCGCGGGAGGAGTTGCTGCGCGTCGGGGCGCACATCCGCATCGTGCGCGTGCCGGGCGCGTTTGAGATTCCGGCGGCGGCGGCGAGGCTGGCTCAACCGAGGCGCTACGCGGCCATCATCTGCCTCGGCGTCATTTTCCAGGGCGAGACGAGCCACGCGAAACACATCGGCTGGGGCGTGACGCACGCGCTGGCGCAAATCCAGGTTCTCCACAAAATCCCTGTCATCCACGGCGTTTTCA
>Ga0302320_10028161_pt1 | contig 10798 bp, 8 predicted proteins | sample Bog_T0_3_FD_202130 | JGI IMG/M metagenome (GOLD analysis project Ga0302320, IMG submission 202130) | Peat permafrost microbial communities from Stordalen Mire near Abisko, Sweden - Bog_T0_3 | ecosystem: Environmental > Terrestrial > Soil > Wetlands > Peat | place: Sweden: Abisko, Stordalen Mire... | reverse complement strand
CCCTGGTCTGTCACTTTCACGACGAGCGTCTCGCCGCGGAACTGTTTGACGATCACCCCGCCTGGCATCGGCAGGCGCGAGTCGTGATCCGGCGTAATCGTCGTCGTGGCAGTCCGCTCGATCGGCAGCCCGGCGCGCCGCTTCTCCGCGTTGGTGACGACGCGATTCCGGAGCGCGACATTGCGCGCGATCTCGCGGGCAAGCTGGCGGACTGGTTCTGGCAGGCCGCCTTCCTCCTCCGCCTGAAGATGCCAGGCGATCTTGCGGAACAAGAACTGGCGATGCGCACTCTCCGGCTCGGCGTCAAACGCCTCACGGTACCGTTGCTGCAGCTCGCGGACGCTCATCGCGGCGAGCTCGTTAATCTGGTCTCGAACGGGTTTCTTCACGCGTCAACCTCATGACCATGAAGGCTCTCTGGGCACCCGTTATCAAGTTCTCCGTTGACGGCGTTCGGAGCATCTTCGGCAGGGATTTCGATGCGCCGCGCGCGCTGAAAGCGCTGGTACGCAGTCGCCAAGAGAGTAGCGGCGCCGGCGATTGCATCGTGGGTCTGTTCGTCTCGGAACTCCATTCGTCCTCTCCGGGCGGGAGACCGAAAACGGTGTAGTGGGCGGCGGGTCCAGTTGGCAGGCGCGTCGTCGTGTTTGCCGGTCCTGGTGGTCCGACACCCACAACGGTTTCCGCTTGGCGGCCTGCCCGCTGTCTGGTGGTCTCGAAATCGCCGTGCGGCGATTCCTGTCAATAGATACTCACGGGAGTTCGAAAGTGTCCAATCTGGGGGCCCTCTCTCAACAGGGCTGTCAACAAACGCAGAGGCGTCAACGGAGAAACCGGAGAATTCGAGGAGTTGAGAGAGGCCTACGCTCCGAACCAGCATGGTTGAGAGCGCACCCCGGTTTGCACTACTTCGAACCGGAGAAACGGGTTTGAACGCAAATACTGCGGAATGTTTGGGATACGGCGACGGCTGGAAAGGGCGATGACGTCAACAAAATCGGCGTGCGGACGTTAGCTTTTTGGGCGGTGGCTCATTTCCCACCTGACAAACTGCGATTCTCAGAAAATTGCAACTAACTGAAAACACAAGGAAAACTCTCGTGATTTATCAGCATTTCGGGCCAGAGTTCGAAAACTTCGTTGGGGGCCCAAGCTGAACTACAACCGATTTATCGTCCTCCGGCACCAGACGGACAGTCACGGTCCACGTCTCGTTGTCGTACAGCACGGATTCCACGTGTGTCCGAATCCGATGGCTATCGAGCTCATCGCGGTGCGCGCGAGGCAGCACGTTGGCCACCGCCGACTCAATTGTCCCCGCAGCGATTTGGTACCCGCACGGCGGCCGGCCGCCTGCCGTTGACCGGCACCGGTAATAGCGATAGACCTTGTTGCCGCGACGGGTACTGTGCGGCATCAACGGCCTGCCGCAGGTGCCGCACGTAATTCTCCCCTTCAGCGGCCAAATCGGCCCATAGACGAACGCTCCCGACCTTCGGGTTCGCCTGCCGTCGAGCATCTCGCCCACTGTGGCGAACACCGCATCGCCTATGATGCCCTCATGGCAACCGAGCCGCGCGCTATCACCGTCTCGCAGCATCCCGATGTGGACTGGATTCCGTAGCGTCGCCACCACCTGTCGCGCTGTCCAGAGGCTACCGCCGCGCTTGTTCCCCGTGCGCAGTGCTGCAGATACTTTGGTCCGGTAACCGAGGCCGTTTGCCGCCTCGGCGATGTCAGCGGGCTTCTTACCGGCCGCACCCTCAGAGAACATCCACTTGACGACCGCCGACTCCTCCTCGTTCGGCACCAGTTGCTTCGAGCGCCGGTCAGCATCGTACCCAAACGGCACTCCGCCGGCAAATCGCAGGTGGCGCGCTTTCAGCCGTTCGCGAGATTCGGCGATGCGGGTCGCAATCATCTCGCGCTCAAACTCGGCGAACGACGCCAGAATGTTCAGCACGAATACGTCCTGGGCTGAGTGCCCGAGTTCCGTCGCGGTAACAATGACCAGACTGATTTCCAACTGGCGAAACTCGTTCAGGAGGGCGGCGCACCCGCGCACGCTACGCGAGAGTCGGTCAAGATGATGCACGATGACTTGGTCAACCTGTCCCTTCCGGACGAGGCCAAGAAGACGATCGAGGGCCGGGCGTTCGAGAGTGGCTCCGGAGTAACCGTCATCGTCGAATCGCTCTGGGATCAGCGTCCATCCGTGAGCGATTTGGGACTCGGCATACAGACGACATGCATCGTGCTGGACCTGGCACGACGAGAGATCATCGGATGAATGCACCGATTGGCGGGTGTAGATGGCGCATCGAATCGGCCTTCGAGAGTGCGCCGCGGGAAGATCACGGGGCAATTCAACCTCCGATGAGGTAGGGATCAAGCACATCCATCACCGCATCGCGCACCTTCTGCGCGAGCTGACGAGCCCTCACCTCTTCGCCTGGCAGTGCCTCAGCCCGATCGCCGGGATAGCGGATCTCGGCACCGAAGGGACTCAGCCAATTCGCATCATCAAGGGCCTCGACCATCACTGGATCAACCGGCTGCAGCAGAATGAGCAGGTGCCGGATGACGTGGGTCTTCGGGAATTCGATCTGGTGCCGGGTAAGGAGCGCCTTCAGGTACTTCTCCGCGGCCTGCTGAGCATGAAACCCGACAATGTCCCGAAACTCGCTTTCAGCGCTGAGGCGGACGGCAGTCTTGAAATCTAAATCCGCCTTCTTGACCCACTCGACCACCAGCAGCCGGATCTCTGTCTCAGGCGGCCTCATAGAGGATCCTGCCGTACTTGTGAGCCGGGTACGCGATACCGCCAATGATGTTCTTCGTTGCCTCGAACCGTTCCGAGGATATGATCTTGACGTCAACCGGGAAGCGGACATCGCCGATCGCGTCGGTGATCGCAACGCTCTCCTCATGTCGGTTCTCCGCAGTCGGCTCGACGATTAGGAGGTCAATGTCACTGTCCTTCGTCATCTGGCCCGTCGCGGCCGACCCGAACAGAATGATCCTGTCCGGCTTCGCCACGGCCAGCACGCGGCGGACGACTTCGTTCAGTACTAATTCATCGACGCCCATTCGTTCTTAATGATAGACCAAGCGAGGCCGAGTTCGAAAATGTGCGAATCTGGGCCCCCTTTCTCAACAGGGCTGTCAACTTCAGCGGAGGCGTCAACGGAGAAACCGGAGAATTCGAGTGGTTGAGAGAGGCCTACGCTCCGAACCAGCATGGTTCAGAGCGCACCCCGGTCGGCAGCATTGCGAACTGGAGAAATGGGTTTGAACGCAAATACTGCGGAATGTTTGGGATACGAATGTGGCGGCGATGGGGGATGGAGTCAACGAAAGCGGCGGGCTGAGGTTAGCTTTTTGGGCGGTGGCTCCCCACCCTCATCCCTCCTCTAACCTTCTCCGCGTCTCGAGCCCCTGAATTGGACACGGGCTGCAATCCGGTCACCTGAGAACGCGCACTCCAATCACCTCTTCATTGGTGATCTATGCGGCGCCATACTGCGGTGTAATTCTCGAAAAGTAGCGTATAGTAGTTTGTTGTGCGAACCAAACTGCATGAACCGCGCGCGGTGTCACTAAACCAGTTTGTGGACAAGCTTCAGGAGGCTGGGCGCTACACCTTTACTCGGGACGAGGCCGCCATGGCGTGTGGAAGCTCGGGAGTCGCCCTACGGCAGGCTGCCTTGCGCCTACAGAAGCAGACTCGGCTGGTCATGCCGCGCCGCGGTTTCTTTGTGATCGTTCCGTTGGAGTACCGCTCGGCAGGCGCGCCGCCACCGGCCTGGTACATCGACGCGCTGATGCGATTTCACGGCCGGCCGTATTACGTTGGGCTGCTCTCCGCGGCGGCCCTGCATGGCGCGGCCCATCAACAGGCCCAGGAATTCCAGGTGATCACCGACCGGGCACTACGGCCAGCGATCGGGGGAAGAACCCACCTGCACTTCTTCTACAAGCGGCGCCAAGCCCAGACTCCGACGATCGCGATGAAGGTTGAGACCGGCGAAATGCTAGTGTCGACTCCTGAGGCAACGGCTTTCGATCTCGTACGCTACCCGCTCGCCGCCGGCGGATTAGGGAACATCATCACTGTGCTCGCAGAATTGGCGGAAAAGATGGATCCGCAACGGCTGGTGGAAGCTGCAGAAACCGAGGCGGAACTTGCTGCCGTGCAACGGGTTGGTCTGCTCCTGGAGTGCGGGGGCGCGAGCGACAAGGTTGAACGCCTGGCGGAGTGGATCACCAATCAGAAGCCGCGCACGATCCTGCTCCGGCCAGACCGTGATGCTGCGCGCGCGACCAAGAATGACCGTTGGCGGCTCCTGGTGAATGAGGATCTTGAGGTGGACGAATGATCCCGCGCGCCAACATCACTGACTGGAGGCGGACCGCTCCTTGGTCGACCGACGCACAGGTGGAGCAGGACCTTGTCATCACCAGGGGACTTGTCGAAATCTACTCGGATACATTCCTTGCCTCTTCCTTGGCCTTCCGGGGCGGGACGGCGCTTCACAAGCTGTATCTAAGTCCGGCGGCGCGGTACTCAGAAGACATCGACCTTGTGCAGATCGAAGCCGGCGCAATCGGTCCAGTGATTACCGCCCTGCGGGGAAGGCTTGATCCGTGGTTGGGCGAGCCGCGGCGCAAGCAGTCCGAGGGGCGAATGACACTCCTCTATCGCTTCGAATCGGAGATTCCGCCCGTCACTCCGCTGCGACTCAAAATCGAGGTCAACACGCGGGAACATTTCGCGGTCTTGGGCCTCGTCAGAAAACCAATTGCCGTCGGTAATCGATGGTTCGACGGCACCGCCCAAGTTGTCACGTACGAGTTGGAAGAGCTGCTAGGCACGAAGTTGCGCGCGTTCTATCAGCGGAAGAAGGGCCGTGACTTGTTCGATCTTGCGGCGGCGCTGGCCCACTACCCGGCGATGGACGCCGGCAAAGTAGTGCATTGCTTCCAGCACTACCTGGATGCGGGCGGCGCGCGCGTTTCGCGTGCTGAATTCGAGGCGAACCTCGCTGACAAACTTGCGGATCCCGTCTTTCGCGCAGACGTGGAGCCGCTTCTGGCTGGGAATGTGAGTACGCGATTCGATTTCGATGCTGGTCGGGCGGCCGAATCCGTCCACCGGGCTTTCATCTCGAGGCTACCCGGCGAGCCATGGAAGGGGCGTGGTGAGTGAATCAGACAAGCAGCTGAAGGAGGCGATGGAGAGATGTGCTCGACTTGAGGCGGAAAATGCGCGCCTGCGCTCTATCCTCGCCGACCATGGCCTGCCGTCCGAACCGGCTGCCGAGCGCCCCTCCGACCAGTCGTTGAATCCCAATACGGCCATCCACAACGGATCGCCGCCAAGCGAGAAGCTGGAGCTTTTCAGGAGTCTATTCCGCGGGCGGGAAGATGTGTACGCGCTGCGCTGGGAGAGAGGCGAGAAGCACGGCTACGCGCCGGCGGCCGAGATGGATTGGAAGGCCATCCATGCAGCGCCACCGGATAAGCGCAAGCAGGTCGCGCTCAAGACCAGAACCTTGCGGCCGCTGACTGATGCTGCAGTCCGAGATCATCTCGAGGGCAAGGCGACCATCGGCAGCTATCCCCTCCTGCCCGACGAGACTTGTTGGTTTCTTGCCGTCGATTTCGACAAGTCGGGCTGGCGCGAAGACACCGTTGCCTTCCTCACAACCTGCCGCCGTTTCAACGTGCCGGCGGCGTTGGAGAGGTCGAGATCTGGAAACGGGGGACACATATGGATCTTCTTCGATCATCCAGTGCCGGCGTACAACGCCCGCCAACTCGGCGCAGCGCTCCTGACGAGGGCCAGTGAATCGCGACACGAGATCGGCCTGGATTCCTACGACCGGTTCTTTCCTAACCAGGACACGATGCCCAAGGGCGGATTCGGTAACCTGATTGCGTTGCCGCTCCAAAAGGTTCCAAGGAAGCTGGGCAACTGCGTCTTCCTCAATGAGCGCTTCGAGCCGTTTCCCGACCAGTGGAGATTCCTATCCGAGGTGCGGCGCGTTGCGGCCGACATGATCCCGGCCATCATCCATGAAGTGGCCCCCGAAGACAACATCGTCGGCGTCAGGTTTGCGGCGCTGGACGAAGACGCTGAGCGAGACCCGTGGCTCTTGCCACCTTCGAAGAAGAAGCGTGAGCAGCCGGTCGAAGGTCCGCTACCGGCAAGAGTTCGGATTGTCCTTTCGAATCTGGCTTACGTTGAAAAGCAAAATCTGCCACCTGCCTTGCTGAACCGTCTCTGCCGCTTGGCAGCATTCCAGAACCCTGAGTTCTACAAGGCGCAAGCGATGCGCCTCTCCACTTACGGCAAGCCGCGCATCATTTCCTGTGCTGAAGACTTCCCGGAGCACATCGGGCTGCCACGAGGATGCCTGCAGGACACGCTGGATCTCTTCAGCCTTCACGGGGTCGCCACGGAGATCCAAGATGAGCGCACACTCGGGCATCCCATCGACGTCGAGTTTCATGGGACGTTGCTGCCAGCGCAGAAAGAAGCAGCAACACTGGCCTCAGCCGCCGACAACAGCGTAATCTGTGCTCCGACCGCGTTTGGAAAAACCGCCGTGGGAGCCTGGCTCATCGCCCAACAGAAGGTGAATGCGCTCGTTATCGTTCACCGCCAGCATCTCATGGACCAATGGCGAGCGCGTCTCGCCGCGTTCCTGGACCTCCCACTTGAGTCCATTGGCCATATCGGGGGCGGCAAGACAACTCGCACTGGCGAGATCGACGTTGCCGTAATCCAGAGCCTTCAGCGCAAGGGAGATGTCCGGGACTTAGCCCGGATGTTTCACAGGCGCTCTGATTTCGTCGTCCTCGGTGTTCCCGTGAGGTTCGGAGGGCACTGCGGCGGCGTTCGGGCGGGCAGCCGGCCGGGATGCGGTGATCGAGGGGGCCTTGTCGCGTCCGATAGCCCCTCAGAGAACGCTATTCGGACGCAGTTCGACCGATCTGCAAAGTGCGCAACCGGGAAATCGTTTGTTTGCCGCGCCGAGTTTTCGGCTCAGCAGCGCAGCGCCGCCCAGACCTGCCCAAACACCTGCTGCCAGGGGTAGCCGCTACTCATCGACACCACCACGCGCCGCGCGCTGAAACGAATCCGCGCGCCGATCTTGAGCAGTCGCAGCCGGATCGTGTGGACCTGGGCCTCGGCCATCGCCGTGCCTCGCAGCGCCAGCCGCCGCAGCGCCTCCATGAGCACGTAGGCCGCGGCGGAGAGATAGAGCCGGAGCTGATTGGCGCGCAGGGTCTCGGCGCTCATGCGGTCGGCAAACAGGCTCATCTGCTCTTTGATGCGGTTCTCCATCTCGCCGCGGGCGCAGTACAGATCCTCGTAGAGTTGGCGCGGTTGCCACTGCTCCACCGGCAGCGAAGTCACCACGTAGCGCGGGTTCTGCTTGCCCTCGATCTGTTCCGCCTTGGCGATGACGCGCCGCGCCCGCGACCACGTCTTCCGCGTACGGTAGCGAAACTCGGTGAACACCCGCGCCGCCTGGCCCGTGCGCCGTGCCTCGCCCGCGGCCTGGCGCATGGCCTTGTCGATCCGCCGCCGCAGACGCTGGTTGCGCGCCAGTCCGAAGACGTAGTCGACATGATTGTCCTCGCACCACTTCATCAGTTCCTCGCGGCAGAAGCCCGAGTCGGCGCGCAGAATGATCTGCGTTTCCGGCCAGTGCTCGCGGATCTGCGCGACGATGCGCTGCAGCTCTTCGACGCTGCCCGCGCTGGCGTCCTGATTGGCCTCGCGCAGCCGCACGCCGACAATCTGGTCGCCCGCGAAAATGTACAGCGGCAGGTAGCAGTAGTGGTCGTAGTAGCCGTGGAAGAAACGCCCCTCCTGCTGGCCGTGCAGCGGCGTATCGGTGGCGTCCAGATCGATGACGATCCGCGACGGGGCTTGCGCGTGCGACTCCACAAACAGCTCCACCAGCAGCCGGTCGATGGCCGCTTCGTCGTAGCGGATCTTCTTGTAGCGGTCCGTGGCGGCGCCGGCCGCAGGCGTGCGTTCCAGGCGGCACAGCGTGCTCTTGCTGGCCAGCGCCGCACCGGGCTTGCGCTTACCGGCCAGCAGACCCATCAGCGGATCGTCGCGCAGTTGGTCGTGGTCGTTGAGATCCTCGTAGCCCAAGGCCAGCGCATAGACGCGCTGCGAGACCATGCCCGCCACATCGTGCGTGACGTAAAACGGATTCCGGAAGTCGGTGAAACACTGCGCCAGGCGCGGCAACAGGCCAATGCGCCGGTCGACTTGCCGCAGCAACAGCGCCCCGGCGTCGGAACTGATCGTGCCGCCGTCAAACCCCGCCACCACCTGGCGCGAAAAATGGGCTTCAAACTCGAAGCCGGACTGGGTACACTGTGTCATAGCAAGAGCCGCCGCTTTCTGTGCAGAAACACTTCGTGGCTGAAATGTTTATGCCAGAAAAGGCGGCTTTTGTACAGGGAGCCGGTGAAATATTCGGGTTAAAGCCTCGCTATAATCTGCAAGGAAGGGGGACAACGGCAGTGGCGGATACAACGCTCGGCGTACCGAAACGCAAGGGTCCCTGGAGCTGGAGGCTGGTTGCCTTCCTGGTGCTGATCGTCTTGCCCGTGGTCGGCTTCTCAGCCTACACCTGGATTGCGCTGCACATCAGCTTCTCCAACGGAGAACGCGTCGGCTACGTCCAGAAGCTCTCCCACAGGGGTTGGGTCTGCAAGACCTGGGAGGGAGAACTGGCCATGGTCAACATGCCCGGCGCGGTATCCCAGATCTTTCTCTTCACCGTGCCCGACGACGCCGTCGCCCGCGCCATCATGGACGCCGCCGGCAAACGCGTTGCCCTGAGCTATGAGCAGCACCGCGGGGTCCCGATGAAATGCTTCGGCGAGACGGAGTATTTCGTCACCGCGGTGCGCGTCCTCGGCCCGTAATCCGCCGCGCCTCAGGTCCCCGGCGCTCCCGGCTGCGGCTGTTCCACCAGGTACATCTGGCCCGGCCCCAGATGGTCGTACCAGGAAAACTTCAGGATCAGCGAAGTCACCGCGAACACCGCGCCCGAGACCCACATCTCGCGCCAATGCTGGATCGCCAGGTAGATTGGGCCCGTCACCAGGCTCGTCTGCCACACCAGGCCCAGCGCGATGTTGAACGTGTCCCGCCGGAAATCGTGGTTGCGCTGGAACGCCGGATCCTCGGCCCGGCATAGCTGGTAGATCGGCTCCCAGAAGCCCCACGGCCGCACCGCGCGGTAGAAGCTCTTCAGCACCGCGTCTTCCTCCGGCCGGGTCCACAGGCACACCAGCACCGACGCCGCCGTGCTGATCGCCAGAATCAGCAGGAACCCGAACACCGGGTGGATGTTCACCGCCAGCTTCAGCACCGCCGCCGCCGTGCCCGCCACCATCCCGGCGAAGAACCCGTAGCCGTTGAAGCGCCACCAGTGCCACTTCAGCACGTTGGGTGCGACGAAGGCCGGGATCAGCGCCGAGACGATCCACTCGGTCACCTTGTGCACGTTCGACGTCGTCAGGCCGAACACGATGCCCAGCAGCACCACCGCGGCCGACGTGATCCAGGCCAGCCTCACCTGCCGCCGCGCCGTCGCCGCCGGGTTCAGGTAGCGCTTGTAAATGTCGTTGACCACGTAGGCCGCGCCCGAATTCACCGTCGACACGAACGTGCTCATGAACGACGCCAGCAGCGCCGCGATCAGGATGCCCTTCAACCCCACCGGCACGTATTTGTTTAAAACATTCGGCAGGATTTTTTCGAAATTCACTTTCGCGCCCATCGCCGCCAGGTCCGGGCTGAAAAACACCAGCCCCAGCACCGTGATGCCCGCGATCAGCAGGAACCGCGGCGCCAGCGAGACCATCGCCATCACCATGTTTTCGAGTGCCGCCTCCCTCGGGCTGCGCGTCGACAGCACGTGCTGGATGGCGTAGTTCGGCGTCGGCCCGGCCATGCTCACCAACACGCCCTTCAACAGCAGCATGCCGGTGAAGAACATAAACAGCGAATAGCCATCGCCGCCCGCCGAGATCGGCCCGTAGATGCGCGTGTTGAGCTGCGGCATCAGGTGGCTCCAGTCGAGCGTCAGCTTCCAGCCGAAAAACAGGTGGTCCCAGCCCGCCGGCACCTTGGCCATGATCTGCTCCGGCCGGATCAGCACGATCGAAACGATCACCACGCCGATCGCCGCGATCATCTTCAACCCGAACTGAATCAGGTCGTTCATGATCACGCTGTACATCCCGCCCACCACGCAGTACATCCCCGTCACCAGCAGCATGCCCGCGCCGTACCACTCGTCGGAGAAGTTCCACGGGAAGAACGGCCGCGTGAATTCGCCGATCCCGCGGAACGCGTAGCTCAGGAAGCCCACCACGTGCACCAGCGCGTAGGCCACCACGCTGATGTAGGCCAGTTCCGCGCCGCGGCTGTATCCGAACCGCGTCCGCATCCACTCCGCGCCCGTCAGCACGTTCGAGCGCCGCACCCACGTGCCCAGGTACATCATCCGGTAAATTACGCTGAACAGCGGCCACACCCACAGCAGCCACGTCGCCTTCACGCCGTAGATGTAGAGCATCATCACGAACCACATCGTGCCCGTGATGTCCACCCCGCTCGAGCCGTGCGCCACGCCGATGATCCACCACGGCAGGCTCTTCGAGGCCAGAAAATACGATTCCGCGTTCTTCGACGCGCGCTTGGCCGACCACCACCCCACCAGCCCCATCAGCAGCAGGTACAGCGCGATGATCG
>Ga0302320_10028158_pt1 | contig 10799 bp, 13 predicted proteins | sample Bog_T0_3_FD_202130 | JGI IMG/M metagenome (GOLD analysis project Ga0302320, IMG submission 202130) | Peat permafrost microbial communities from Stordalen Mire near Abisko, Sweden - Bog_T0_3 | ecosystem: Environmental > Terrestrial > Soil > Wetlands > Peat | place: Sweden: Abisko, Stordalen Mire... | reverse complement strand
AACGCATGGCGAAAATCATGAATCCGGGGTTGGCGCCCCTCGATAGCCAAGAGTTTTCTGAGTTTGGCGAATACTTTCCGGGCAGCTTGGTAACCCAAGCGCCGGCCTCGATCCGAGGTGAAGAAATGGTCCGTCAATGGGAAGAGACCCTGGCGCTTACGGGCATAGACCTGAAGGGCATTGCTGGCAGTGGAATGCAAGGGAACCCAGCGGGTTCGTCCAAACTTGCTCCCCCGCACCACCAGCATTCCCTGGCTGAAGTCAACATCCGCAACCTTGAGGCGCAAGGCTTCCGAGATGCGCAGTCCGGTGCAGGCCAACAAACCGAACAGGGTTTGGAAGGAAGAAGGCTGGAGTTTGCCCGGCAACTGGCCGGCAGCCTCCAGGATTTGGGCGATCTGCCCGGCACTGTAAATAAACGGCCGAGGTCCTCGGTGGGCCGGACCAAACACATGGCGAGGTGGAAGCTCCGTTTGAGGATCGGTAATCGCCAGATGTTTGGCGAACGTCCGCACCACTTCCAAGCGGCGGGCCCAGTAGAGATGGTCAACCCCGCTGGGGAGACTAGCCCAGGTAATGGCCAACTTTTTGGTCAGGTGGCCTCGATGCCGACTCCGATCCGTATAGCGGGCAAACTCCAGCAGCAGATTACCTTCGCTCTGGAGACGAAAACCCAATGCGCGGCGCTGGGCTAAATAAGCCCGCACTCGAGCCAGCATGGTGGTGGTTTTCATGGTCTTGTCTTCGGCCAAGGCTGGGCCGCTTGACGAAGCTCTTCCACATGAACCTGCGCGTAGCGGGTGCCTCCTTTGATGACATAGAAGATTGCGTCGAGCACTTGGCGCAGATCGGTGCGGCGCCGGCCTCGTTTGGCGGGTTTGGGCAGCATCGGTTCGAGATATTCCCATTGGGCATCGGTGAGACTAGATCCGTATTTGGCGTTTTTCATCGCCTCAACGGAAGCTTCCGCTTAAAATTAACCGCCAAAAGCAAAGGCAAGAGTCAACAACTTATTTAATTTTTTACGCTTTTTTTATAAGTCAGCTCGGTCAAGTCGCGCTAAAAGCGCCCCCTTTTTGAATTTTAAAACAGTCTCTAAGCGGCAAGTCGGATGGGAGGCCGTAATTGCATGGTCCGCCGCGGCATCAGCATCGTTGGAGCGGAATCCCGACCTTCTTGCGAGACTTGCGCCGGAGTAGACTGCGGCGCTTTTGTAAACGAGGTCGAAAATGATGGGGTCATCAGATCGGCGCAACGGGTGAACAATGGATTACGCTCCAATTGAAATACATTTTGCCGTTGTAGAATTTTGCGGTGAGCTCCAATTCAAGGTCGTGGCTGCTGCCCCCGGACCAAATCAGGCGGGCGTGTTGAACGTCCGTCCAAACCGCCGATAAAGTGCCTTTGGTTGTTTCAAAACTTCCTTTCAGGGCCCAGACCGTTCCAGTGGCCCGTAGAGCCAGCTCCTCCGGCTTGGCAACGAGCTTGGCCTTGTTCATCTGCAGCAGCGGGGCTGGGTTTCCAGCGCCAAACGGTTCAAGCAATTCAAAAACTTTGATCCATTCGGACGGGGTGAGTTCATGCACCTCGCCGATGACCTCGTGCTCGGCCTCATGGTCCGATGTTTGTGGCATGGGAAGGCACGGGGCCACGGCCCGGAGCTGCTCGATTTGTTCCGAACGCAACGCGACGCCGACGGCCGCAGCATGCCCGCCCCCTCGTTCAACCATGCCGATTGCCTTCGCCGATTCCAGCCAGGCGCCCAGATTATCCGCGTTGAACGCCCGGCCGCTGCCTTTCCAGCGATTCAAACCCGAGTCCATACCCAGCAAAATCGAGCTGCGGCAAAGTTGCTCCGATACACGGCTCGCGGCAGGGCCCACGACTCCGGGCAGCCAATTTGGATGAGCCAAGATGAGGATCGGCAGAGAGGAATTCTGTTCTATGAGCCGATGGCCTTGGGCCACGGCTTGTTCCACCACAAGTTTTTGAATTGTTTTACGCTGCTCATTCAACGCTCGACAGCGGTCGGCAATCTGCCGTGCTTTTGTTATGTCGATGGTGGTGAGCAGCTCGACGCCAGGTGCCGGTGCATCAAGCCGGCCCAGCGCATTGAGCGGTGGAACTACTTCGAATTGGACCCGGCGTTGGGAGATTCTTTGCCCATCTGACGGCACCAGAGCCTTCAGGCCAACGCAGTGTTCCAGCGCGGTTGGCGAATTCAGCAAAGATAACGCCTCCTTGACGATTGCGCGATTGGTGCCCGCCAAACGAACGGCGTCAGCCATCGTGCCGACGCCAGCCAGCATTGTTGCAGTCACGTTGTCCCATTTAGCCTGGCAACCCCATGCCTCGGCGAGCTGGTGGCAGAGGAGCAGAGTCAGCCCGGCGGCACACAGTTCGGTCAAGTCACCACAAACGACCTGCGGGTGTGCCTTGGGGTTGACGATGGCAGTGGCGTCGGCGGCCAATGTTGTCACCGGGTGATGATCGACGATGATGGCATCCACACCGTTGCGCCGGAGCCATGCAATGGTTTCGGCGCTGTTGGTGCCGTTGTCGAGACATATCAAGAGCTGCGGTTGGAACTCTGCAACCAACCTCGCGGCCATGGCCATGTCGAGGCCATACTGATCCGTTCGGCGGTCGGGCAGTTTCCAGTGCGGACGCAGCGTCGTGCATTCATGGAAAAAGCGAAGCATGAGCGAAGTAGACGTTATGCCATCTGCATCGTAATCGCCGAAGATGACGACGCGCTCTTCGTTTGCCACGGCTTGGCGTAGCCGGGACTCGGCACTGGCCGCATCCGGCAGCGAAAATCTGCCCGGATCCAGAACTGGCCACAAAAAGCTGTCGATTTCGGTGGCAGAGATGCTGCGGCGCGTAGCATAGCGAGCAATCAATGCTTTCGAGGCAGGAGTTAAAGATGTGTGCTTCATATCAAGTTTTCTGTTGCTTTTCTTGCGGGCGTGCTGGTGAAACCGGCAGCAACCCCCTCCGCGTCTATAACGCTTCCCTGGGTGTGGTTCACCACCGGTACGACAACAATTTGGGAGGCAGGAGACGCAACGATTCCTCCGGGAGAGCCTTTATAAAAGCTTCCAGCATTTTCGGACTTCTGTGTTCCATTTCCGCTAATTCGGCCAGCGCCGGACCCGCCAGGTTGGGATCCCAAAGACCGCCGGCGACTGCGGTCAAGACGAGGTAGATGTGTTCTAGGGAACAACAATATTTCGCTAGCAATTTAGCCATCATTGACGTGGCCTCGATGCGCCCGCCATCCGGCAGGAGGACGTCGCGCAACCCGATTCCAAGCAGGCTGTCACCCATCCAGCGGCGCCACAATCGCTGCTCAAGAATCGTGAGGTTTAACTCGCCAATCCCCACCGGGTGCAGGAGCGAAATGAATTTGGAGTCGTCGAGTGTGAAAACGGGCTCGCAGTAGACATTTAAATGATTCAAATGCTGTGACACTTGGAGAATAGGGCCAGGCTTTAGTGCTGAATGCGCTGTAAACGCGGTCAGGGGCAGCCGCCCTGATCCTCCTTTTCGCGGATGGCCGAACGAATGGACACTGTCAGCGATAGCCGCGAACGCCAGCGAAGGGGACAAGGATTCCTCCAAATTATCCCACACCCAGACCGACGGATATGAAAAATAAAGGATCAGAGCGCCAGAGGTGATGAGATCCGCAGCCACTTCCAAGTCGCGGTATCGGCGTTCAAACTCCGTATAAGCATGAATGATACACGCATAGTAGTGGCACACGGCTTGCCAAGCCGGATCTTTGGGATTCATGTGCCAAGATGTTCTGGGGTCAGTCAGGAGCTTATGTTCAATGAAACGTCGCAATTGCAATAGCTCTTGGAAGCTAATTGTTCCGTACGGGAGGTGCTCGTGAATGATTTCGTTTGTCATAGTGGCGTTGTTTCGCATTGGTTCGGTTCACTTCGCGCCGCAATAAGGGATTTTATCAGGAATTCTCTGTCCGGTTCGGCGGATTGGCTTCGGTCCGGTTTGCGTCGCCGGAAAACAAAGCAGCCGTCACCGTGAAAAACCGAGGGAATCGCACCAAAAGGTGCACCAACTGCAGGCTCAGGGCTTGGACTGGGGCGGAATCCGGGGAAGGCGGTGTGCCTGGACGCCACCAATGGCACCAGCCGGGACTGTTTGCGGCGAGGCTGGATTAATGTCCGCTGTTTGATAGCCTGAAGCTGGCAATAGCTTGGGCGAGAGGCCATGGAAATCCGACCCTCGCCGCCAAATCCTTGAATCGAGCCTCGGGAATGTCGATGGAAGTTCCTGGAGCCCCGACAAAATCCTCAAAGACCTGGTCCAAACCCCGATTAAAGAGCAGCATGGAGCGGACGAATGGATCTTTGGCGATTACCGTGCAACAGCCGGCGCTGTAGCCGCGCTTGACGGCAACTTTAGCGTCAGGCAGGAACAGGATGCGTTTCAGCGGGGAATAGCGCCAGGGCGTTATGTCCATCCGTTTACCCCATGGCGTTATCCATATCGCATGGGCGATGGTGTGAATGGAAACATCGATTTCCTCGCAAAAAGCCCAGCCTGTCTCCATCGACCCGCCGGCCACCTTCACTTGTGCTTCCACATTGCGGAAGCATTGTTCGATTTCGCAGCCCACCAGCGGCTCGTGCTTGACACTCTTGGGTTCGGCAAGCCCATGTTCTTTTAAAAAGTCCATCAGCAGGGCTGAGCGCTGTTCCATGATGCGCATCCGGTTGGGTTGGGAGGCCATGCTGGTCATGGCCTGATTGATTGTTTGTAACATATCGTTGTTTGTGTTCATAAAAGGGTTGTGTTTTGAGATTGTGCTGGGGCGCCTTGCGGCCGCCCGCGTTATGACTGACAAGGGCAGGCGGGATTTCCAATTGGTGAAGTCGAATTGAATAGCCAAACGCGGTCAATCGGACGCCGGCAGTCTTACCCGCTTTCTTGTACTGCAAGCTTTGCCCACAGCGCGGCCGCGCTCTTTCTTGAGCTCCAGTAACCGGAGTTTCAGGTTTGGACTTTGGACGTATGACTGGCAGGCCTCCAGGTCATATCTTTTTTGGCCAGCCCATTCAACGAAAGGGAATTGCCAGCGCCATACGGTGGTTTCGTGAATTTCCAAAGCGGCGGCGAGCGCCCGTTGCGTCAGGAGCTTCCGGGCTGGCCCAGGCCCAATCCCATTGATGGCAGCCATGGCGGTTCGCAGGGCGGACTGCTGGCGCTCACGACTGGCGGCATAATACGCCGCCATGAAGGTGTCCAAATTAAGCTCTTTTACTGTCTCCATGGCTGCTCGTCCCCGAAAAATGCCGCCCTGCACCATTGCTGGCGGGGCGCTGTTTCCTTCTCGGTCATCGTAGATTCTACCAGTGAATTACGGCTTGCCGGCAACTTGGGGTTTGACCCGGGTGGCTGTCCGGAAACGTTTTGGAATTTCCCGCGTCTTCCAACCGGGGCGCCATTCCTTCCAGTCGCCACCGTGCGGGTCTGCCAATTTCAAGGCTTTGCCTTTGAACATTGGAGCCCGGCCGAGTTGCTTGAGGAAGAAGGCTGTGCGAGCCTTGCGGCATTGCTGGCGGAGGCGCAGAGCCCACTCGACGTGAAACGGCTCTGCCAGTACATCGCTGCCGCCACCCATTATCAGCCAGTCAATGCCGGAGAGATTCAGGGTCAATGGTGCGAACACTGGTTCGCAGGAAAGCCCCTTGAAGCGGCTCGGAACTTTACGCAGTTGCGCCACCCGGCCAGCCGTTGCCGGCGAAGTGACCGTGGTCATCGCCACGAGGTTGTCAGGCCAATCGATACCTTGGGCCCGCAGCCAGAAACCGAATTTCGCCATGCGGGCCGGACGCTTGCTCAACCAGAGCCAAAGATGGCGTCGTCCGGGCTCGGAGGCCACAGCGTCGATGATTTCCTCCTTTAAATATTCGAAGGCAACATTGCTTGACAGGGCATCCCCCATGTCGGAGATGAAAATCATCCGAGGGCCGCCACGAAGCCAGGGTTTGGCTGCCCGCTCTTGGAGGGGGGGCGCCCCCCAGTTTGCAGCCTCTGCCATCCGGCCAGGAAAGAGCTTGGGCTTCTCAAACTGTTCGGCATGGCCCTTGTGCCCTGCGCGCATCGTTCCCAGCAAGCCTGCATAGCATTTGCAGGATGCCCGGATGACGTCCACCAGGTCGTCGCGAACGGCTTTGGCGAGGCCCAGCCTTCTGGCCAGCTTGTCGGCGATTTTAGCACGGTCGCTGTAAATTGCCGAAGTGGCTCGGCTGCCAACCGCGGCACCCACCTTTTTCCGAATGGCTGACAGCTTGCGTGTGCTGCCAGCGGTGGTGGTTACGGTGCAAATGACCTGCACCAAGGCGGCGATGAGCTTGTTGGGGCTTGGCCATAATTCGCAACCATCACAGCCCATGGCGGGATTGATGGTTGAATGGCACCATTGAATAGTCGTATCTTTCATAAATTTCAGTTGCAGGTTGATTTCAGGCGTCGACAATACTGTCGCCAAATTCCGACTCGAGCTGGTCGACCTTTTGGTGCTTCTCGAGCCAGGCGCGAGCCTCGTCGCCAGTGATGACCGTGATCCGGCTGCTGCCGTAAGTGGTGTTGCCTTCTTTGACCCCATATTCAGTCAGTGGTCCACCTTCACCGTTAAGGAAGTACTCACCCTTGGGGGTTTTATAGAGGACTTCCGTGATATGACGGAAGTCCCGGTCGTCCAGACGATTCCAGTGCGAGGCGATTTTGGTTGCAGTTTCAGTGTTGTAACGTTTGCCGTTTATGATGGCTTTGTTTTTCATTTTTGCGTTTTATTGTTGATTTTCAATTTGTTGGTTGATGCTCCTCCTCTATTTCGAGAAAGAACAAATTGTTAGTTTAGGATTGGGCTGGGGGAAGGTGGCGGAGCCACTCGCCTCTTATTGCTGCTGCGGTTACTTTTTGACGTTCTGTCAACAGAGACCGGTCGTTCGGTAAAGTTCGCGATCGGACCTATTTAGGGTGAAATGTGGCGAGTTGTTCCTGAGCGAGGTTTTAACTCGTTGACTGCATTTCAATCTTCAGCTTGTACTTTCGAAGCAGGATCTCGGAGGTAAGGCTTTGGAACGCGTCAGGTTCCTGTGGAGGGATGATGTTGGGGATCCAGGGCAAATGTTTGGCCCGTGAGAACTGGCCCAAGTGGCAGAATGTGCCATCAGCTTTGCGATGCACCGGAAAGAAGATTGTCAGATCGTTGTTACGAGACTGCCAGACCATCAGGACGTATTCCGAAGCCAACAGTGAAGCTGGACAATTTTCCGGCGAGATCACCGAAACGTGGTCCAGCAGTTGCATGAACACGCCCGCCTTGACGTTCTTGGCGAGTGCGAGGTGCCGCATCGCTTCGACGAAGTTTTGGATGGGATCGGCGGATCCGTCCGGCTCCGCCCAAGCGACGCCGACCCGCGAAGCCTCGGCGAACAGGAACGCGTGTTTTAAGGCGCCCTTTTGATGGAGATGACACTCTGCGCATTCTGCCGCCTGGTTCAAGAGGTACTCCATGCTGTGGTGATTTGATTTGGTTTGCATAGTGTTAAATGTCAGTTGCGGGATTCAAGAGCGTGAAAGTTGCTTCGGCCTGCGCCTCGCGTCGACAGGGCACAGGATCAATCCAAAGCTTGCGCGGGGCTCGCTGCCACCACCCCTTGACGATGTTGATCATGGCTGGAATATTTCCTGCTTCGTTTGAATCGAGTTGGCGGAATTGGTCACCGCGAGGCTCCCGGCGGTACTCTTGACGGTTACTTTGTGCGTTTTTGTTCATTGGTTCGGTTTGTTTTTCTTGGTTTGATGATTTGGTTAGTTGGTGTTTCATGGCTTGCTGTTGGTTGGTTTTCATATTTTTAAAATTACGAAATCAGAATTTAAAGGGTGCTTGGGGTGGAGGTGGCGAAGCCACCCCCAGCCGGGCCTTTTTATTCTGCTGTTACTGGCAATTGGATAACCAGCTTGCGGTTTTGGACCACGAGCTTGGAAGCCAGGCGCTCGGCTTCGCCAGGTTCCTGCTCCGGCACGATGTTGTCGAGCCCAGGCACATTATGGGCCTGTTCGTTCCGGCCCAAGTGCAAAAATGTGCCATCAGCGGCGCGATGCACCGGAGCGAGATAAGTCAGAGTCCGGGTTCGGGATTGATAGACCAGCATGACGAATTCCCGCGCGGGTCCCGCCGGCGCGGACTCCGAACGGCCTTCAAACAAGCCCACGAGGACGCCTTCCGTGACATTTTGGGCGACGGCCAGGTGGCGGATTGTGTCGACGAAGTGGTCGCCGGATTCGTCCGGGCATCCCGTGACACAACCGACCAGCTCATCGTTTGCGACATATAAGAAAATGGGTTGGAAATCGACCCCCTGTCGGAGGAGCCATTGTGCGCCGTCTGCCGCCAGTTTCATGAGTGCAAGAAAGGTGTCGTGATTTGAATTGGTTTGCATAAATATGATCAAGTTCAGTGTTTGGGTTCAGGGCGTCGCGAAAGTTCTGCCAACTTGTCGCTTGCCTCCTCGGCCAGTGGTGGATACCACTGAAGTATATTGCGGCACGCTTCCCCGGACTCATCCAAGCTGATCGCCCTCCAAAGCGCCAGACACGCCTCTTGTTGCCGGTCTTGAAGCAACAGTGCATGCCCCATGTTGGCCCAAATGACGGGCTGATTAGGCTCAATTTTATCGGCGCGCCGGAGTAACATCTCGGCACGATCCGGACATTTATTGCGGTGCAATAGGGTCCAGGCCAAATTCGCCAGGGCAAAAGTGTTATTGGGTGCCATCGCCAGGGCTTCCTCTTGAAGCTTCTCGGCTTCATCAACCTCTCCGTTTCTCAATAGTGCAATTCCTAGTGAGATCTTGGGCTCCGGTTCATCTGGCATTCGTTCGACGGCGCGCCGCAAGATGGGAATGGCCTCTCCTTGATTCCCGATATTGCTGTAAATCATTCCGCGAATGTGATCAGCCACGGCGTCGTTGGAGCAATCCTCAAACAGCTCATCGAGAGCCTTTACGACTTCGCGAAAATCGCATTGTTTGAGCTCATTCAGACCCTCCTGGCGCGATTGTTCCTCGAGATAAGCTTGATTGGGGAATTGCGCGTGCATTTTCGTTATTGCTGTTTTGGGATTTGGGTTGTTGTTTGATGGTTGTGTTTTCATGTTTTGTTGTTGTTTATTTTTCCACTATGGAAATTACGAATTGGGAAATTAGAATTGGACTGGGGATGGAGGCGGCGAAGCCGCCCCCATGAGGTTCATTGGCGTGAGGGGCGGCCGCGCTGTGTCAGTTGCAGCTGTTGGCCTGCGCCTGGATTTCGGCCAGCAGGCTATTGATTGCCGCGCCCAAATGTGCGGAGCAAAAGGAAGCCACCACGGCGAACCGCCCCTTGTCCCCGCCCTTGGAGCGAATGTCGCGCCATGCCGCTTTAAGGGCCCGGCGCGGATTCTTGGCCACGATCATGACTCCCTCGCGGGTCTTCATGTCACGATCCGCGATCACGGTGAAAAACCAGTCAAGGATTTTGCCATCGCAAAATCTGGGGTCATCTTGAACCCGATTTATGAGGTTGATCAATCCCTCCAGTTTGCAGCCGAAGAGGCAACGCCAACCATTTGCACCATGTAAGTCATGCGCCTTGAGGGCGGCTTGGCCCTGGCTCGTGGCCGACACTAGTACGTGGTTCATGCCAGGAACGGTCGGGTCAACTGGTTCCATGACAACCCAATAGGGTTCTTCAACGTGGTTTTGCGTGGATTCATCGTTTATATGCATTTTTTTGTCTTTCGATTGATTGTTTAAGTTTGTGCTTATGACGCCTGTGAAATTTGGGCTCGCCGGGGGGTGACGGCGGCGAAGCCGCCCGCCGCCCATCCCTTTTGCTGCTGTTGTTTCGCTGCCTGCTGGAGTCAGCGGCACCGGTTTGTTGTCGCCGTTGACGAGGATGATTGATGACTATCCGGAGAGATGAACCAGTCAAATTGAAAATGAGACTGGCTTTGCGCCATCCTTCTGCTGCCTTGCCGCGGTCTCGCGATTCCTTGATTGCTTCAAAGGGCGCGAAATGGGATGGAGCTCGCCAGTTACAATTCCATGACGAATTTGCGGTTTTGGAGCACGAGCTCGGAAGCGAGGCGCTCGGGTTCGCCAGGTTGCTGCGCCGGCACGATCTTGCCAGGCCAAGGCGGATCGTGGGCCTGTTTGCCCGGGCCCAAGTGCGAAAATGCGCCCTCGGCGTTGCGATGCACCGGAGCGAGAAACGTCATGGTCTCGGTCCGGGACTGGTAGACCAGCAGGACGCATTGCTCCACTGGGGTTACCGGCGTGGACCCCGAATACTGATCAAGCAGGGCCACGAAAAGGCCCTGCGTGACATTGGTGGCAACGGCCAGGTGGCGGATCGTGTCGACGAAGTCATCGGCGGCTTTGTCCGGGTGTTCCCTGACGCAACCGACCAGCGAATCGTTTGTCACGTATATGAAGAAAGGTTGGAGGGCGAATCCCTGTTGGAGGAGCCATTGTGCGCCATTTGCCCCCAGTTTCAATAGTTCAAGAGAGGCGTCGTGATTTGAATCGGATTGCATAACTATCCTCAAGGTCAGTTTTTTGATCCCGGGCGACGTGACGACTTCTCGCGCCAGCTCATTTCCAACTCTGTCAACTTGAACTGGGCCTTTGCGGCAAACTCAGGGTACAATTGGGCGATCCAGCAGCACTGCTGCCCGGTGGTGTCGACGCGAATGGCTTTTAAAAGCGCCTCTTGGG
>Ga0302320_10028157_pt1 | contig 10799 bp, 9 predicted proteins | sample Bog_T0_3_FD_202130 | JGI IMG/M metagenome (GOLD analysis project Ga0302320, IMG submission 202130) | Peat permafrost microbial communities from Stordalen Mire near Abisko, Sweden - Bog_T0_3 | ecosystem: Environmental > Terrestrial > Soil > Wetlands > Peat | place: Sweden: Abisko, Stordalen Mire... | reverse complement strand
TCCATTCTGACGGGCGCGAGAGTGCCGTACGCGGCCGCGCGCGATGGATTGTTCTTCCGGTCGGCGGCGCGCGTGCACCCCGTTTTCCGGACACCGGGGGTTTCCATCCTGATGATGAGCGGCTGGGCGGCGCTGCTGGTACTTTCCGGCAAGTACGACGATTTGTACAATTTCGTTATATTCGGAAGCTGGATTCTCTACGCCATGGCGGCGGCGTCGGTTTTCGTGCTGCGCCGGAAACGCCCGGACCTGGTTCGTCCGTATAAGACATTAGGGTACCCCGTGGTGCCGATATTATTTCTGATCGGGGCGGCAGTTTTGGAGCTGAGCACCCTGCGCGACCGGCCGAGGGAATCACTTGCCGGAATTGTGTTGATTTTACTCGGATTGCCGTTCTATTTTTATTGGAAAAGGACGGGTGTCAGGGCTTCGCGGGCAACGCGGGATTCGAATTGACCTGGTACTTCCCGTACAAGGACTGAATTATTTCGTTCCATAATCAGAACGGGAGCTTGCATTTATGGCTGTTTGGGAGTACAAATTTAGATGAGGGTTTCTGCCGATTTCGTCAATCTTGTTCCGTATCCGGAACCGACGAGGACGAGACCGGCACTTGCGGAACAAACTAAAGCCTTTTGGAGGCCTGTATGGACGTGTCGAAGATTTTGGAAGAATTGCGGCAGGAACGTGAACAACTGGAAGAAGCGATTTTGAGTCTGGAGCGGTTAGCTCGCGGGCGCGGAAAGCGCCGTGGGCGTCCCCCGGCCTGGATGGTGGAAGCGAAAAAGCGTGGCCGACCGCCAGGCAGCAAGAACCGCTCCGCCGCGCAAAAAACAACTTCTGCCGCGGCGTAGTTCAGGTCCGCTGGCTTCGTTTTTGACTGGCTGTATTCAGGGCGACTCCCGATGAGCCGCCTTTTTTTTTGCGCCTATGGGTACAGGAGGTACTTTGCGCGCAGATCTTCGAACGCAGGTACGCCCGATTGTGCGATCCGGAGGGCGTTTTCCGGAGTGGTCGTGGCTGATGGGAGCGCCGCGACCAGCGCTTCGCTGCCAATCAGCGGCCTGTTCAGTTCCCAGTTCATTTTGCCGGGGTAAAGTTTGCCCAGCGCGAGGGCCAGTTCCACATCGAAGCGGGTTGCGGAAAAAAGATCGCGATCGGTGAGGCCGATGCGAATCCCATGGACCTTCTTCCCGCTGAGATTTGAGGAGGTGGGCGTGAAATCGACCGCACGAATTTCCACGCCAGGTATTTCACGCTGCGCGAGAAATTTAGCCAGTTCGGGGCCATCGATCCAGGTGGCGCCAATTTGTTCGAACGGCAGATCGGTCCCGCGACCCACCGAATAATCGGGGGACGATTCGAGCATCGCCAGAGCGGGATAGAGGATCGCCTCCGTGAGGTTACGGATATTGGGCGAGGGATTGACCCAGGGCTGACCGGTGAAATCGAACCACTGAGCGCGCTTCCAGCCGGCCATCTCAATCACGTGAAGGTCTGCACCGAGGGCCAACTCGCCGTTTTCGAGCCGCGCCAGTTCACCGATAGTCAGGCCGTGGCGAAGAGGCAGGGGAAACGCTCCGACAAACGACAGCCTGTTGGCGTCGAGCATCGGTCCTTCGACGTGATTGCCAGTGAGGGGATTGGGGCGATCCAGAACGTAAAAAGCTATATTTGCTTTTGAAGCCTCCTGCATGGCGTAGAGCATCGTGGATTCGTAGGTATAGAAGCGTACGCCCACATCCTGGATATCGAAGACGAGGGTGTCGATTCCCGCCAGCATTTGGGGCGTTGGGCGAGTGGTGGAACCGTAGAGGCTCCAGATTCGCAGGCCGGTGGCGGGATCGATGGCGTTGGCGAGGCCGGGGCGGTCTTCCACGCCCGCGAAGCCGTGCTCGGGCGAAAAAAGCGCCACGACTTTAACGCCAGACTGGAGCATGAGATCGACATTGCGTTTGCCCTCGCGGTCCACGCCGGTCTGGTTGGTGATGAGCCCGACTTTTTTCCCGCGCAATTCGGCGAAATGGTCGGCAACCAGCACATCGAGACCCGAGCGGGTGTCGCTGTAGCCGACCGACGCCGCAACAATGGTCGCGACCGCGCGCCGCAGGGGCGTAATGTTGGAGCCAACGTGAGGATGAACGGAGTTCGCCAGCAGGATCACAAAGGTTTTCGAGCCGGGGTCGATCCAGATGGATGTTCCGGTAAATCCCGTGTGACCGAAAGACCGTCCGGCGGGAAATAAGTTGCCGCGATTGCCCGAATAAACGGAATCGATATCCCAGCCGAGGCCGCGCACGTTTTTTTCGCCCGGCGGAGATGCCGGCGAGGCGAACATTTTGATTGTGGAGGGTTTGAAGAGCCCGTCGCCTCCATCCAGAATCATCTGGCAGTATTTCGCGAGATCGTCGGCGGTGGAGAAGACTCCGGCATGTCCCGCGACGCCTCCCATGAAGCGCGCGGTGGGATCGTGAACGACTCCGCGCAGGATCTCGCCGTCCTTTTGCTGTTCGGTGGGAGCGATCCGGGAACGGAGTTTTGGATCGGGCAGATAACCGGTTTCGTTCATCGCCAGCGGAGTGAAAAGAATTTTCTGCACGTATTCGTTTTCGGGCTGGCCGCTGAGGCGGTGGACGATCTCGCCGAGCAGTTCGAAGTTGATATCGCTGTATACGAATTTGGCTTTCGGCGGACCGGCGGGTTTATCGATCAGGGCGCGATGAATCCCGGTTTCGTAGCCGCTCCAGGGGGGATCGAGATCCAGATCGGGGCGCAGGCCGGAATAATGCGTCATGAGGTCGCGGATCGTGATGGGACTGTGGCCACCCTGGAACCCGGGCAGATACCTGGTGACGGGATCGTCGGGCGAGAAGCGGCCTTCGTCGTAAAGCTTCATCAGGGCGCTGGTGGTGGCGATGATCTTGGTGAGGGAGGCGATGTCGAAGATTGTGTCGGCGGTCATCGGCTCGCGCGTGGGCAGGATTGCGCGATCGCCGTAGGCTTTTCGGTAGACTACCTGGCCGTTGTGGCCGACGAGCAGGACGGCGCCGGGGAGCTTGCCTTCGCGGATAGCCTGATTGATGGTGGAATTGAGTTCGGATGCGGCGGGGAAGGTTTGGGCAAACGCAGCGGCGCAGGTGAGAGCGAGAGCGAGGAAGAGTTTGCGCGAAAGCTTCATTCGTACGAGTCGGCTATTTGAGGAGCTGATCGAGGCTTTTCGCGTCGAGCAGACGGAGCGCCACTCGTTCCAGTTTGGATGCCGGGAGGGCTTCGATGCGTTTGCGGGCGGTTGCGGAGAGGGGACCGAAGCGCTTGCTGGCCATTGTGAGGACGATACGCCGCTCGCCTTCCTCTTTGCCTCGCCTGCGTTCGGGACCGATTACGGCATGGTCCATGATGTCGTTTAAAATCGGCATTCGTTCCGCCTCCTGTCTGATCACCGGCGCCAGCTTTCTCAACCCGGCCAAATATAACAACTCCGCTAAAGCGACTGACCGTTGCGACGGCTCGCACGCCGCAACACTGCGTAGAATCCGCTTCACGGCATGGCGCTCGTCATTCAATCGCGCCAACACCGCAATTACATTGTCCTCTACCCGGCTGCTTTCAAGCAACGGCTGACTGTCCAGTTGGCGGATGTCCACCATTCTGCACGAAAATTCCAGACTCGGCCCGGCCAGCCTGCCTGGCATTCGCAACGGGGCTGCGCCGACGTAAAGAACAACCTGATGGGGAAATCTGCCAAACTGCCCGTAAATCGCTGTTGTGTACTCCAGCATCCTCAGCGCCATGCCGGATTGATTGGTGCTTTGCAGCTCAATGTGGACCAAATCTCCGCCAGCAGTCTCCCCCAGCATGTCGGCTCGACGGCTATGTACTTCGGGTAATTCAGCGTTATGCCAGCGCCTGACTGTGAATCCCGTGAGTTCCCGTAAAACGCTCCCAGTCAGACGTCGCAGGACGCGCTTGAGCGTGATGTCGTATTCGTGCATGGAAGCCGCGGCTCCCATAGCAGTGCGGACACGCCGCGAACTTCTCAGTTATTCGGTGTAATAGGCGGTGCGGGAACGAACCACCGCGGTGGGATGTTTCGCGCGGGCTCCCGGCGAGAGATCGACCTTCATATGACGCAGGACGCCGGGCTCGGAATCGGGCTGGCGGTAGAAAAGCGTATATCGGGTCCGGCTCCGTTCGAGCATGGACTGCAGGGCAGTTCCGGCATCGGGAGTCTGCTGGACAACGCCGCCGGTCTGATCCGCGATCCTCCGGACGTCCTGAATTTTGAGACCGCCGAGCGACTGCGATACTTTCTCGTCCCATAGCGGCGCGGAGGAAACCACCATCGCATCCACGGCCGCGGACGCCGCCCAGATTTCGCGAAGTGCGGCGGCTTCCGTGGTATCGGCACGGGCCGCATTGTCGGTGAAGACCAGAATGACGTTGGGGGCCGAAGAGGTGGAGCCCAGATATTTCGCGGCGTCCAAAAGCGCATGGTATATATCCGTTGCGCCCCCCAGTGGCTTGCCCGTCGCTTTCATCAGGCCAAGAATGATTGCCGAATGGTCGGCGGTTAGCGGGACGCGGACAGTGGCTTTTTTATCAAACGTCATGAGGGACACCATGTCATCGGGGTGGAGTACGGACAGCGCGGCGAGCCCCGTTCGCGCCAGCTGGCGTTCAGCCGGCTGCATGCTTCCGCTGGAATCGAGCAGCAGCACGAGACGAATGGAACCGGACTCGGCGGCAAAGTTCGCAACCGGCTGCGGCTGGTTCTCATCGACAATGGTAAAGTCTTCTGATTGGAGTCCCGTGATGACGCGGCTGTTTTCTTCCACCAGCGCCTCGGCGCGCACCAGTTTCGTGGTGGAGCGAAAGGTCTGTGCGAGGATGACGGATACTGGCAGGCACGCAAGCAGGCACATCAGTAAACCGGGAACGATAAGAGGCATCGGCCTGTGCGTCATTCGGGGAACAAGGGTGAGAATATTCATAAGTTCAACAATCGGCGGAGCAGGCCCTGAGTTGCATCCGGCAACGAGGTCTGGTATAACTCCACGGTATATTACTGACTACCGGGTTCGTCCCTGACTATGGCAACCACTAAGAAAACTACCGCAGAACCGGCACAGAAACCGGCCAGGGCTTCCGGCGCGGCGCGTCCGCCGGCGACGCAGTCCGTGAAATCGGCAGCTGAACTGAAGGCCGCGGCGGCGCTGGAAGCGGCTGCAAACCAGGCGCGAGCGGCGCTGCAACTGCAGATGAAGCAGTGGGAGGAAGCGGTTCGGCTGTTCTCGCAAAAGCAATTTGCCGCCGCTCAGGCGCGTTTTACCGATGCGGCGGCCGGCCCCGCGGCACACATTGCCGATAAAGCGCGCTCCTACCAGCAGATTTGCGCAAGAAAAACTCAGGGGTCGGAGGTGGACCTCAGAACTGCGGACGATCATTTCAACTACGGAGTGGAGCGTTTGAATGCGCGCGACATGGAAGTAGCGCGCCATCATCTGGACCGCGCACTCGCGCTCGAACCCGAGGCCGAGCATATTCTGTTCACCCTGGCACTTTGTTGCGGGCTGGCGGGAGATGGTGTCGGTGCCTGCGAAAATCTGAAACGGGCGATCGCGAAGGAGCCGAGGAACAGGATTCTGGCCCGGCAGGATCCGGAGTTTTCGGCGCTGGCACAGCAACTGCCCGCGTTGCGCGCGCTGCTGGCCCAGGAGAATGCGGAAAGTTTTTGAAAATTCCAGGCGTTCATGAGTGAGGCCCTGCGCGTGGTCGCGATCGGCGGCGGCAACGGCTTATCCGCACTGCTCACTGGTCTGAAACGCTATGTACATCCGCGTCCCGGATCGGACTCATGGCTGGACATTACGGCTATCGTAACCGTTACAGACGATGGCGGGAGTTCCGGTAGATTGCGGCGCGAGTTCGATGTGCTGCCGCCAGGCGATATCCGTAACTGCATGGTGGCGCTGGCCGAAGACGGCGCGTTTCTTTCGCGCTTGTTCCAGTACCGGTTCAGTGCGGGACGCGGACTGAAAGGCCACAGTTTCGGCAACCTTTTTCTGACGGCGCTGACGGATATTACGGGCGACTTTCCGGACGCCGTTCGCCAGTCGGCCGAAGTGCTGAAAATCGCCGGGCGGATTTTCCCGTCCACGGCCGCGAATGTATCGCTCTCCGCCGTTCTCGACAACGGGACGATCGTCCGCGGCGAGACGCGCATCGGCCGCAGCAACCGGCGCATCGAAACGGTACGGCTGGAACCGAGGGGCGCGAAACCGCTGCCCGAGACGCTGGAGGCCCTTGCGGCTGCCGACCTGATTACTATCGGGCCGGGGTCGCTGTTTACCAGTCTGATTCCGAATCTGCTGGTGAGCGGGATTCCGAAAGCAATCCGCGAATCGAAAGCGCTGAAGGCGTGCTTCGTCAATCTGATGTCGCAGCCCGGCGAAACGACCGATTTCAGCGCGGAGGATCATCTCGGCGCGCTGCTGAAACACGGCGGAGCAGGGCTGATCGATTGCGCCGTGGTGAATACCTCGCGGATTTCGCCCATTGTGCGACGCCTCTATGCGGCGGAATCGGCACTTCCCGTCCGTTACGACCGCGATGCGATTCGCGCCATGGGAATTGAAGTGGTGGAAGCGGAGCTGATGGGAAAAGGCTGGACCGGGAAGGAACACCGGAGCAAAGCCCGCCACGATGCAGCGGCCGTCGCTTCGTTGACGATGACCTTGGCGGAGCGGGGCCGTGCCTGCCGAGCGGCAAGCGCGGCTAAAAACCCAGCAACGAAGAGGGTGCGGCAGACTGGTAGGTGAAATGCCTTTGAATGACGTCACCGTTGTAATTCTTGCCGCGGGTCAGGGCACCCGCATGAAATCCCGTATGGCGAAAGTGCTGCACCGCGCCGGAGGACGGGCGCTGGTGGAACACGCCATTGTCGCCGCGCTGGGCGTGGCGCCGCCCGAACGCATTTTCGTTGTGGTGGGGCACCAGGCGGAAGCCGTGCGCGAGGTGGCGGAAGCGGCCGGGGTCGGGACCATCGAGCAGAAAGAGCAGCTGGGTACCGGCCATGCTGTGATGTGCGGCGAACCGGTGCTGGCGGGTCTGGGCGGCCGCATGGTGGTTACGGTCGGGGATTGCCCATTGATTCGCGCCGAGACCCTGCAGGCGCTGGCGGAACGGCAGCGTAAGAGCGAGGCGGCGGCCGTTGTGCTGACGGCCGACGTGGAGGATTCCACAGGCTACGGGCGCATCATCCGGGATCATAACGGCGTGGTGGAGGCGATTGTCGAGCACAAGGCAGCGACTGACCTTCAGCGCCAGGTGAAGGAAATCAACTCCGGGATTTACTGCTTCGATTCGGCGGAGTTCTGGCGGCATGTGCGCCAGATCCGGCCGGACAATACGGCGCGCGAATATTACCTGACCGATATGATCGAAATCCTGAATCGCGCGGGCCTGCGGGTGGCGGCGGCGAAGATTTCCGATCCAGGCGAACTATTAGGCATCAACGACAGGGTGCAGCTCGCCGATGCCGATCGTATTTTGCGGGATCGCAAGACGCGCGAACTCATGCTCTCGGGTGTGACGATTGAAAAGCCGGAGACCGTGACGATCGATCCGGACGTGACGGTCGGGATGGATACCGTGATCGGACCTTTCGCGCGCATTACGGGGCGCACTGTGATCGGCGAGAATTGCAAGGTTGGCGCCTGCGCGATCCTGCAGGACGCGGTGCTCGAGAACGGCGCGGAAGTGTTCGCGTTCTCCATGGTGTCGTCATCGAGACTGGCCGCCAATGCGCATGCGGGGCCGTATGCGCGGCTGCGTTTGGGCGCGGAGCTTGGCGAGGGTGCGCATGTGGGAAATTTCGTCGAGCTCAAGAATACGGCGCTGGGCGCGGGATCGAAATCGATGCATCTGGCTTATCTGGGCGATTCGCAGATTGGATCGAAGGTGAATGTGGGGGCAGGCACGATCACGTGTAATTACGACGGGAAGAATAAGCACCGCACGGTGATTGGCGACGGCGTGTTTGTCGGGAGCAATTCGACGCTGGTGGCGCCGGTGGAACTGGAAAAGAGCGCTTATGTGGCGGCTGGCAGCGTGATTACGGAGAACGTGCCGGTAGGGGCGCTGGCGCTCGGGCGCGCGCGCCAGGTGGTGAAGAAGGGCTGGAAACGCAAGGGCTAGTAGTCCTGTATGCGACTGATTCCCACTGCTGCTCACCTGAATCCTGAGGCAAAAGGTCGACAGCCCGACAGTAAAGAACAGATCAATCGGTCATTTTCGCAACTCGTTGGTCTTCCGTTATCCGTCGCGAGGGATGCCGGGAACATGAAGAACTTCTAGTTCGGAGCGATCAGGCCACGCCAGGAAAGGGGACCGTTGGCCAGTACGCGTTGCACGTGCAGTGCCCGTGGAGGATAGTTGGCATCAACGGCATTATTACGGGATCCATGGATTACTACGAGCCGCCTGATGTGGATACGGACGTGAATCAGGATGACGGTCGGGCACGAAACCTTCAGCAGGTGCGATTAGGTGAGCTGCTTGGGTCCTACGACGAAAGCACCCGGTCATGGGTTAACAGCACCGACCGCCTCGTTGTTCGAGCCGTTCTGGTCGATGACCTTGGCGGGTTCGAGCTTAATCTTTCCGGGGAGTTCCGGTTACAAATTCTCCCCTGTGGCTCGCGCGGAGAGGACTGGCGGTTTTTCGTTCCCTCCGTGAGGGAGACCACTTAGTAATTGAAGCCGGCCGGGTAACGGTAATCGCTCCGGAGAAGCCGGCAAGTGGTGGACCGGTCCAGCCCTAAAAATTCCTTGGAAGTTCCGCCGAAAACTCACCGCGCTTAATACGTTCGCGCCAATAGCCTGGCTTACGTCGACCGTGGGCAACGGCAATGAGCTCGACGCCATTGGCTTTCTCCCGAAAGACAAGGTAGAACGGAAATCTGCGAAGGACGGCTCTTCGAGTCCCGAAATCGGATGCCGGGAACTGTCCGGAATGTCGGACGATCCTTGCGATGGTCTTGTCAATCTCGTGCAGGAACAGTTCTGCGGCCCGAGGGCTCCACTTCAAGTACCAATCCGTCGCGGCGACTAATTCGTCGAGAGCCTCCGGATGGATGGAAACAGATCGCTCTGTCAATGCCGCAATCTGTCCCGCAGCTTGCGCCGCGCATCATCCCACGAGATCATTTCCACGGCGCCGCTGTCGACTTGGTCCAAACGGAGTTGAACTTCCGCTCGCCACGCTTCATGCGCATTCTCATCGACCTCGGTGTCGAGACTTTCAATAAGCGACTCGATCAGGGCTGAACGTGCCTCAGCGGGCAGCGACAAGGCATCTTTCAGCAATTCCGCTGCATCGGTGGTCATGCATATATTGTATTGCGTTTGTGCCTGCGACCTACAGCCGGTTAATCAGACTCGCCACGTACCCGGCCCCGAAGCCGTTATCGATATTTACCACCGTAACATTGCTGGCACAGCTGTTCAGCATCCCCAGCAAAGCCGCTAATCCGTTGAAACTTGCTCCATAACCGACGCTGGTGGGCACCGCAATCACCGGCGAGGAAACCAACCCCCCGACCGCACTCGGCAGAGCCCCTTCCATTCCCGCGCACACAATCACAACCCGCGCATCGTCCAAACGCTGTCGATGATGGATCAATCTGTGAATACCGGCGATACCGATATCGTGAATCGCGTCCACCTCATTGCCCATCACCTCGGCCGTGACCTGCGCTTCCTCCGCGACCGGAATATCGCTAGTCCCGGCGCACACGACCGCGATCTTGCCCCTGCCGGTTCGCTCGCGATTGCGCCAGAAGCGGATCGCTCCCGACATCGGGAAATGCTCGCCATGCGGAAACGCTTCGAGCACGACTTTCGCAGCTTCGGCCGTCGCCCTCGTTACGAGCACATTGTCGGAGCGCTCCAGCAAAGCGCCCGCGATCGCAACAATCTGCGCCGGAGTCTTACCAAGTCCGAAAACCACTTCCGGCATGCCATGGCGAAGAGCGCGGTGGTGATCTACCTTGGCGAATCCGAGGTCTTCAAATGGCAGGTGGCGCACGCGGTCCAGCGCGTCGTCGACACCGGTCGAACCCGCCCGTACATCCTCCAGCAGCTTACGTAGCTGATCTTCACTCATCGTCCTCAACATAGCAGGCGATAAAATAGAAATTCCTGCCCGATGTTTCTAAAACGCCTCAGACTGACGCTCGATATGATTCGCTTCGAGCACTCCGTGTTCGCGCTGCCCTTCGCGCTCACCGGAGCCCTGCTGGCGTTCCGCGAAGATGACTTCGAAACCGCGCACAAGGGCTGGATCCTGCTTTGGATCGTGATCGCCATGGTGGGGGCGAGGTCGGCCGCGATGGCATTCAACCGCCTGGTCGACGCGGAGATCGACGCGCGCAATCCGCGCACGAAATCGCGCCACATCCCGGCTGGCCTGCTCTCGCGCGGCTTCTGTTGGGGATTCACAATCGCCAGCAGCACGGTGTTTTTGTTCGCGGCCTGGGAACTGAACCCGCTTTGCTTCCACTTGGCGCCAGTGGCCCTGGGCGTCGTCTTCACCTATTCGTTCACCAAGCGCTTCACGCATTTTTCCCACATTGTGCTGGGCTTCGCACTGGGAATCGCGCCCGCCGCGGCATGGATCGCGGTGCGCGGATCGCTCGATCCCCGCATTCTCTGGCTCACCGCCGCCGTCACCGCCTGGACGGCCGGTTTCGACGTCATCTACTCTTGCCAGGATTTCGATTTCGATCGTGAATCCGAGTT
>Ga0302320_10028155_pt1 | contig 10799 bp, 7 predicted proteins | sample Bog_T0_3_FD_202130 | JGI IMG/M metagenome (GOLD analysis project Ga0302320, IMG submission 202130) | Peat permafrost microbial communities from Stordalen Mire near Abisko, Sweden - Bog_T0_3 | ecosystem: Environmental > Terrestrial > Soil > Wetlands > Peat | place: Sweden: Abisko, Stordalen Mire... | reverse complement strand
CAGATCACCGCGTCCGCCACGCCAGCGCCTTCCTTCTCGTCTCCTTATCGAAAACGCCTCGGAGCAGTTCCTCAACCTGCGCCCAGCTATGTGCCCGAGGCGTTTCCGATCAAGGCTAGCGACCATACAGACAGAACCCAGATTTCGACTTGGTGTAGCGCGTTCAATTGACACTTAGTGTCACCGTTGTTTGGGCTGTGATCCTTCCGGTCGCTGCATCGGTCCCAGTCACGGTGACGGAGTACGTTCCCGTAGTTGTTCCCAAGTTGCCGCCACCTCCGCCACCTCCTGATCCTGTCCCGCCGCCTCCGCCACAACCCAGTGCACCGATTGAAACGGCCAGTAAGATGGCGCTCAGGATACGCATCCATTAGCGGCGCCTTCCGGGAATACCGAAGAAGAAGACCATGGCCAAGACCGTCGTCATTCCCCAAAAGCGGAGATATGCTGGCCCAGGCACAAGAGAGCCGCTGGTCGCTGCATTCGTTGAGACGGTGAGAGTACTGGTTACCGCTGCCGTGCCCGTAGCGTTGACCGCTGTTGGAGAGAGAGAGCAACCTGGGATGTCATTGACATTCGTCATGCCCGTGGTGACTGCGCAGGTCAAGTTCACGGCTCCCGTGAATCCATTCGAGGGTGTGAGGCTGATCGTCGAGGTGCTCGCGCTTGTGGCTCCGGCGGTCACTTGAATGTCTCCGCTGTTGCTGAGGGTGAATGCGGCCGGGCTTGTAATTACAACGTTAGTCGAAGTATCGAAGCCCAAATCGGTCGAGTTGGGATCCACAGCGCTCAGCGTAAGCAGGTAGAGGCCTTGACCGGTCTGCGCAAAGCCTTGAATGTTCACGTTGATGGTTGCAGGCGTTCCGGATGAAAGGCTGACAGAAGATGGCGCACTGCATGTGCCCGAAAGAATGTTGATCGCATAGAACAGCGGCTCAAGCGCGCAGTTCAGATTAACCGGTCCACTGAAACCATTCAAAGGTGTGATGGTAAAGGAGGCTGTGCCGCTTGATCCGGCGGCGACGGCCGAGGTTCCCGAACCGGCGGTAAGCGAGAAAGAGGGCGATGCGCCGACAGTGAGAGGAACGGAATCAGTTGTCGTGACGGAGGGTGTAGAAGTGGAGGTTGCCGTCACTGTAACGGCGTAGGTACCTGCCGTAGTGGCGGATGTGGTGTTCACCTGGACTTGCGCGACGACCGGCGTACTTCCACTGAGGGAAACGGAAGACGGAACCGTGCACGAGGGCAGGCTTTGCGGGCTGGAAAGCGACGTGGTGACTGAACAGGAGAGATTCACCTGGCCGGTAAGGCCGCCGGAGGGGAAGATCGAGATATTCGAGATGTTTCCGGTGGCCTCGCCAGCCGAGACGGTGAGCGGCCCGTTGTTCATCACAGCAAGTCCCGGAGCAGCGGCGCTAACGATCGTGACCTCTACTGTTTTCGGGATGTTGACGCCGTCCGTTGTATTGTCTGTGCCATTGATGTTTATCGTGTAAGTGCCAGCGGCGGCGCTTCCTGAAACAACCAAAATGGTGTCTACAGGGCTTGACAGTGGGACGTGTGTTTGGGGAATCCAGCAGTTCAAGGAGTTGGGCGTGGGCGTAACATAGCAGCCCCAGTTGATCCAGCCCGTATATCCACCCGACGGTGTGAGCGTAATGGTCGAGGTAGACGTGGGGTTCGATCCGGAGCTGAGAGTCACGCTGTTGGGCCCTGCGATGGTGACCCCGCCGCCCTGAGCGATGTTGTCAACGGTGATGGTGGTCGAGGAGGAAGCATAGTTCGAGTCGCCATTGTAGGCGACGGTCACAGTGTTCAGTCCGGCCGGGAGTTGGTTCCCTTGGATCCAAATGGTCCCCGTAACGTTTTCGAAAAGTGTCGATCCGTTGCTGCCCTTGCTCAGGATGAAGTTGCTGGTGCTTGCGATAACCTGTTTGTTTTCAACCAGTGAGACGGTTCCCGTAGGCCCCGCACCAGGATTCCAGTTCGTGTTAAGTTCGAAGGTCACTCCTGCCGACTGCTGCGACGGTGACAGAGAGTAGTATGGGTCGTCCATGAAGAAAGAAGTGGCGACCGGAACGACACTAAACGCGACAGGCTGGCTCAAACTGGGATTGTAGCTGGGATCGCCTGAGTAGCTCGCGGTGACCTGATGGGAGCCGCCGGTCAATACGGGAATGTTGCCCGAGAGCGTGGGCCAGGACGCCAGATTGCCGCTGCTGACGCTTGCCGAGCCGAGTGTGCTTCCGCCGTCCTTGAACGTCACGGCGCCGATTGCCACGCCCTGCGTGTTCGAGCCTTCGGCGGTTCCGGTGATCTGGGCATCGGCGATCACGTAGGATCCGTAAGGAATATTCGTCGTCGAGATGGCTTGGCCCGAAATGCTGTCGTAAGCATGGATCGCAAGCGTGGTGGTGCTTGCCTCCGGCGCAATAGTGACATTGATCGGTGGCGTGGAAGTGCTGGACGCATTCGCTGTGTCGCCGCCATACCGAGCCCATACGGTATAGGAGCCACCGGGCAGGCCATTGTATGAAGCCGAACCTGCGCCGCCGCTAATCGGAATTGCGAACTGACCATTGTTCTGGATGCCGCCATTGATTTCGTCGGCATTGTCGACTATGCCGGCAACGCCGCTTGCCGCCGCCGGAGACACGCCGACATCGAACATGAGCGACTGACCATGGACGCCGGTATAGGCGGCAGTGGAGCTGTTGATTTTCAGGCTTGTGCTCGTAGAAGCAAGCGAGACACCTGTCCAGTTGTTAACCAACTCAGCCGCGTCCACACTCCCGAGTCCGGATGCAAGATCATATCCGGTTTCAGCGTTGTAGCCAGTGAGAAAAAGATTCGATCCGCAGTCCGGCGACCCCGAGGCGCATGCAACCGAGTTGTTGCCGGCGGTAATGTCATGAAAGACAGCGGAGTATTTGGATTGGGCAAGCTGGTAGAGGACATTGTCGGCCTGGCCGAGGCGATAGTTATCAGAGCCGGAGCCGTGAGCCTGTGCAACCAGCGCCAGCATGCCCGCAAACGCCGGCGCGGACGCAGATGTGCCTCCAACGCCACCAAACACCGTATTACCAGTGAACTTGCCGCCGGTGGTTTGGCAGTCCGTGTAATTCTGTGAGGTTACGCCGTCGGTCACATTGTCAGAACAGATGACCCATGTGGCACGATACAAGCCATTTCCTGCCAGCAAGGAGACGTCAGGCAGATCTCGGGCTCCATCATTCGGCGTCAGAGGGCTTTGGAATGCCGGCTTGGCATACACTGAGCTGACTCCGCCGCTGCCGGCGACGATGTTGCCCTCACCATTGCTGTTCTTTAGCGTGACATTGTTCGAATAGGTTGTGTCGTTCGATGTCGAATCGTTCCACGGGTTCTCAGGGATGTACTTGAGGGCGGTTCGGTAGTATGGCGGGGTGCCGCTGGTGTTGGTGTTCACATAAGTTGCGAACGAGGTCGAAAGCGTGTCGAAATCGGTGCCTCCGACAGCAACGGAATATGGGGAAGATGCATAGCCATTCACGCCAAAGCCCAGTGTGGCCTGCGCCTCCGTATCAAAGTCGTCGCAGCCGGCAGAGCCGTTGTCGCCGGCCGACACGGTGAGCGTGATGCCCTGCGCAGCCGCCTGCTCCGTCGCTTCAAGCATGACCTGATTACCCGATTTGCCGAGATCGGCTTCGCAGTTGCCGAAGCTGACGCTAAGAATGCTGACCGTATTGTCGTCCAGAGCACGGAAGATTGCGTTGATGAGCCCGGAAGAGATATCGGTATCGGCGGATGTATAAAAGTAGATTTTGGCCTTGGGCGCAATGCCACCAGACACTTCGGTATCGAGCAGGGCCTCGGTTCCGGCACCGTTAAGTCCCGGGTCATTGCCGTCGACGACAACGGTGGGTAGATTCACAGCGCCCGAGTTTTCACCCAGGAATGCCATGCGATAGTTGGCTACGTCGGCTGACGTGAGGTCGGAGACGCCTGCGATCCCGATTGAGACGCCCGTGCCGTCATAGGTTGTGCCGCTATAAGCCGGATTCAAGTTCTGGTTCGGGGTGTCGTAGATGACGGCGGCGTCTGCCGGGTCGACAAACAGGTAAGGGGAGTTATTCGAGGTCAGCGTGAGTTCAGGAATAATTCGGCCGGATGACGGATCAAACCGGCCCTCGGGGCCACGTACCAGCATCGGTTTGGCATGAAAGTCGTTCAGGGGGCCCACTCCGGCAATTACGGGCGCAAGGGCAGCGGGAATCTGCGGATTGCTGACGCTGGCGAAGTGGGTTTCACCATTTGCTATGAAAGTGTGAATGGCGGTGTGAAACGTGTCCTGGACTTGTTCGAAGGTGCCCGAAAACTCGATGACTTGATGGGCATCGGGTACTTTATCTATCTTGAAGCCGTGCGATTGAAGCCAACTCAGCACGCGAAGAATGTCGGATTCAGAGATTCCATATACAGCTCCGTACTGCGCCGGCGTCAGCCATTTGTGGTAAGCAGGTGAGGCAGGGTTCTGGAGATCGCTTAGGTATTGGGTCAGCGCGCGTTGTTGCGCTGCACTGCGTTCAAGCACCATCCTGATCCGGCCCGTGGGCATCGAGCGGGGCGCGGCTCCCCGGTCGAATTGCGTCCTAGTGTAGTGTATCGCAAATGTCTAGACTATTGAGATGCGGCATGATACATTGCTGTGCATGGGCATCGCACTTGCCGAGATCGTGCTGAGCGAAGTGGATCGGAATGCGTTGGAACGTACGATTCGTAACAAGACCTCGGAACAACGAAGCGTTTTACGGGCTCGGATTGTTCTATTGTCGGCTGCTGGTGAAGCGGATCTGGCCGTTGCGCGGCAACTGGGCGTGAACCGTCATACCGTGCGCTTATGGCGCCAGCGTTTCCGCGAGCAGGGTTTGGCGGGACTGATGGACGCGCCGGGCAGAGGGCGCAAGCCAGTGCTGGCGAGCAAGGTGAAAGAGGCCATTCTTACCGGGGCCGTGCAGCCGCCTGCCAACCGCACTCGCTGGAGTTGCCGGTCGATGGCCAGAGCGCAAAAGGTATCTCCAAGTACGGTGCAGCGGATTTGGTCCAGCAACGACATTCAGCCGCACTTGACGCGGACCTTCAAAATCTCCAACGATACCCGGTTCGAGGAGAAATTCTGGGATGTGATTGGACTGTACCTGAATCCTCCCGACAAAGCGCTGGTGCTGTGTTGCGACGAGAAGAGCCAATGCCAGGCTCTGGAGCGGACCCAACCCGCGTTGCCGCTGGGCCTAGGTCATATCCGCACTGCCACCCACGACTACATCCGTCATGGGACAGTGACGCTGTTTGCGGCTCTGAACTACCTGGAAGGAAAGATCGTTTCCATGCTGGCCGATAAGCACCGGCATCAGGAGTGGCTGCGATTTCTAAAGAGAATCGACCGCCAGACCCCCAAGGGGCAGGACCTGCATCTGATCGTCGATAATTACGCCACCCACAAGCACCCGGAGGTGCGAACGTGGCTGGCCAAACATCGGCGCTTCCATCTGCACTTCACACCCACTTCAGCTTCGTGGATGAACCTTGTCGAACGGTTCTTTCGCGACCTAACCGAGGATGTGGTGCGAGAAGGCAGCTTCCGGCACGTGAAAGAACTGAGCGACCAGATCATGGCTTATCTGGCGGAACGAAACGCCAACCCCACACGCTACACCTGGAACGCCAAAGGCGAAGATATCCTGCGCAAAATCCAGAAGGCAAAACAGGCATTGCCTGTATAGTCATTTTGGAGACAGCACACTAGCCAGCGGGTGGATGCTTCCCTCGAGCGTGACCAACTGAGTTTCGTCGATGCGGCCAAGTACGCGGTTCGGCACCGGCGTTCGCTCAATTTGCGCAGTGACGTGCGGCGCGCAGATGCACAATACCACAAGGAAAAATGCGCTGATGAGTCGTTTCATTCAGGGTTGGCCCTCAGGAAACAATGGTTTGATTAGCTACCGGACATGCTACGCCAGAAGTGGGGCTTCATCAATCCTGGCCAACCCTCGCGGCGATATACGCCGACTTGCTGACCATAGAGATGTTGTGCATTTAGAAGGGACGATTTTGCACGGATAAGGATCAAGATCGGCTAGTCTGGGACTGAATACTGAGAGGCTTCCCCTTCAATGCCGAACAAGCACAACGCCCTGCGGCGCCACCACATCCCAAAGATGAAGTTTCGGGTAAGGAATTGGGCGGAGTACGATGCAGGACTTCGGCGTCGAGGCAGTTTGACGTTATGGGTCACGCCAGAAGTACTGGATGGTTGGCAGGCAGCCCGTCGGACCACCCCTGGCGGGCAGTCCAGCTATTCCGAACTCGCAATCGAGACGGGTATGATGCTGCGCCTGGCATTTCACTTGGCGTTGCGTCAGACCGAGGGGCTGATGGCCTCCATCTTCGTCCTGCTGGATGTGCCACTGAGCACACCTGAGCACAGCACTTTAAGTCGAAGGGCCAGGACAATGGAGTCCATCTCCAAGGGCTTTCTCCTACCTGATGGGCCGATCCACTCGTTGATCGACAGCACGGGTCTGAAAGTCTTCGGAGCCGGTGAGTGGCTTTAGGAGAAGCATGGCGCAAAAGCGCGCCGTACTTGGAAAAAGCTACACCTGGCCGTGGATGCCGACACCGGAACGATCGTGGCCTCGACCCTCACTGGGAACGATGTGGGGGATCCTTCGCAAGTGGCGCCGCTGCTGGATCGGATAGACGCGGCAATCGCCAGTGTCACAGCCGACGGCGCTTATGACGGGATGCCGACCTACGAAGTAGTGGCCGCGCACAACGAAGACATCCGTGCGACCATACATCGCACCGAAGCCCTTCAATTCAGCTTTTCGGGAATGGTCTCGTATTCGGTCCAGGCAAACTTCTTCGAATCCGGCGACCAGCCGCCGGTATTGCCCGAGCCCTGCCCTCCGAAGAAGGTCCTCACGGTAGTCAATTTGGCACCTTTTGCGCCCACTCCGTTTTGCAGGCGCAGCATCTTGATTTTCATGCCGTCCCCAATGTACGAGTGGTCCGGATGATCCATCGGGTAGGAGATGGTATAGAGCCACTTGCCATCCGGAGAGATGTGCGGAAACCAATCCTGCGTATCCCCACCGCTGGTGACCTTCTCGACCAGCTTGTCGCCCGGCCCTGCGCCGTCGGCTGGCATACGCCAACCATCAAACTTCCCTGACCGGTCGGAGCAGAAGTAAACCCACTTGCCATCGGCGGAGAACTCAGGGCCATCGTCCCTCCCCTTGCCTGTGGTCATCCGCAACTCGCCGCTTCCGTCGCTGTCGACTCGGTAGATGTCGAAGTTGCCTTCCTGGTCTTGGGCGTAGACAAGGTACTTGTCATTCGGCGACCACCCATGCAGCCAGCCCAGATGAACTTCGTGGGCCGCACTCCCATCCATGTTCATAATGAGAATCACATTGTGCAGACCCGTCGGTGTTCGATTCGGCGCCGCAAGACTCGTAATGGCGATCTGCTTGCCATCCCACGACAGCGCATGATCGTTGGTGGCCGCCATCTTTTGGCTCACATTGATCTTCTCCGGTTTCCCCTTGTCGGCGCCGCTCACTGGAATACGATAGAGGTCGTCGCCTTGGTCGGAGACGATGTACCTTCCGTCGGGAGTCCAGTTGGGGGCATGCCACTCTCCCTCAATCGTGAAGAGGGTCGTCGTGGTCATCTTCTGTACGTCATAGTACACAAAATGGGTGTGGTATTTCGGGGCCGCAGCGCTGGGCTGTATTGGATTTCGCGTTGCAAGCGCGGCGAAAGTGAAGAGCAGGCTTAGAGACAGGCCCAAAAACAACATAAAACTCGAGCGTAGCGATTTCACGGTGAATCCTCCTGAGTGTCATCGATCCGGTCTTGCATCTGGATAGGACAAATCGGGTCTTCTCATTCTTCGTTCACTACCATACTCCTTAGACCAGAGCAGCAGAAGGTGGTTTCCCATACTTGCCAGCGCGGACCCTGAGGAACTCGGCCACCGCAAAGAGCAGAGAGGTAGGTTCGCAATGACCGCGCAACCCGCTTGAACCGCCAGCAGCCCGCTTTGAGTGAACGGAGTGAAAGTTTGGGCGAAGCCTGAAGTGGTTGGGATGCGATAATCGGTCCTCTCTGTCTCTGTGGTATTTTCCTTGTTGAAATGGTTCGGGTCCAAATTCGCCGCCCAGTGAATGAGCGGGCAGACCAGGACCGAAGGAGATAGGAAATGCCAATGAATCGACGTGAGTTCTTAGCGGCTTCGATGGCAGGCGCCGCCCTGTTGCAACAAGGAATGACTGCCTTCGCCGAACCTTCAGGAAGCCTCAAAGTCTCAATCGATGCGTCGAGGATGGGTGAGCCGATTAACCCGCTAATCTTCGGGGGGTACATTGAGCCGGCAACCACGCAGTTGTGGGCCGAGATGCTGACCGACAGGAAGTTTGCCAACCCGGTGACGGATGCGGCGCCTGCACCGGTCAATTCCCCCTTCCGCCGCTTTCCAGGCGAGCCGTTTAAGCCGCTGGGACCGGCGGGAACGGTCGAGATGGACACGGAGCGGCCATTTGTGGGCAAGCATAGCCCGCGCGTCAAACTCCGCGGCTCAGAGCCGTGCGGCATCCGGCAATCCAAATTGCGCCTGGGCAAAGGCAAGACCTGTGTAGGCCGAATCTATCTTGCCGGCGATCCCGGCGCAAAGGTTGTGGTCCGCCTGATATGGGGAACAGGCGACGGCGACTCTCAAACCATCCAGATTCCGCCGCTCGCGCGCGAATACAAGAAATTTCCGTTGGAGTTCACTCCGGCGGCCGACACAGAGGATGCGCGTCTCGAGATCCTGGGCACTGGCAGCGGCTGGTTTCAGATCGGGACCGCCTCGCTGATGCCCGCCGACAACGTCGAGGGATTCCACTCCGGGATGATCCGGCTCTTCAAGGAAGAGGGTTTCAAGATGTTCAAGTGGCCCGGCGGCAACTTCGTCTCCGCTTACGACTGGCGAGACGGTGTTGGCGATCGCGATAAGCGCCCGCCGCGCCTGCAGGTGATGTGGTCCGATAGGGTGGAGTCGAACGACGTGGGCCTTCATGAATTCATGGCCCTCTGCCGGCTGGCCGGAGCCGAGCCCGATTTGACCATCAACAGCGGATTTGGCTCGGCCCGCGAGGCGGCTGAAGAAGTGGAATACTGCAATGGCTCGGTGGAGACGCGCATGGGCAAAATGCGCGCGGAGAACGGCCGTCCTCAGCCCTTCAAGGTCCGTGTCTGGACCATCGGCAACGAGATGTACGGCGACTGGCAGATTGGCTACATGGCGCTCGACCAGTATTGGATCAAGCACAATTTCATCGTTGAAGCCATGAAGAGAGTGGACCCAAGCGTCAAGGTAACCGTCTCCGGGGCAAGCATCTGTGAAAAGTCCCTGGGAGGAGCGGAAAAGAGAAACAATTTCTTTCCGGACCCCTGGGAGGCGCCCATGCTTGCCAGGCTCCCCTACGAGTTCGGCGGCCTCAATGACTGGGACGGATGGCTGCTGGAAAAGTGCGCCGACAACATCGATTATCTTTCTGAGCATACTTATGCTTATCCCGGTCTGGCATTCGACGCCGAGAAGCAACTCTTCGTGGATGTTCACGACGCGCTGCAGTTCAGAGCCCGGCGTCTGGCCAACCGCATTGGCGCAGCCTTCGATGCCTGGGACAAGTATGTGGAAAAGATGCCTTCCTTGAAAGACAAGGGGATCAAATTCATTTTTGATGAGTGGGGCAATCGTCTGCGTTCGGCGACGGGAAATGGAGGCGGAGGCTTTATGCAGGCAACGGGCATGCTGGTGCCGCTCTCCCACGCGCTTTGCCTGCATGAGATCTTCCGCCACTCCGGCATGGTGGAGGCCAGTTGTGCGACCGGAGGGCTGCGCTTGTTGACCGACTCGACCGGCGAAGGCGTTGGCTTGGCGGCTGAGGGGGTGGTGATGAAGCTCTTGCAGACTCACTTTGTCAACGCTCTTCCTGTTGCCGTCGACGGGGATTCTCCGCAGCCGTTGGTTTCCGGCACGGCGTTTGTCGACAGGGGCACAAAGCCCACAGGAAGCCCGACCTTTCCTCTGGATATTCTGGCGGCGTTCTCCAGCGATCGCAAGAAGCTCCTCATCTCGGTGGTAAATCCCACGGAAGAAGAGCACAGCTTCACTCCGAGGATCGGCGGCGTCAAGCTACGCGGACGGGGCAAGCTGTATCAAATTGCGCCGCCCGGCGTGAACTCAACCAATGAAGTGGGCAAAGATCCTTCGGTCAAAATCGTTGAAACAGCGCAAGAGATGCTCCCGGAGACCGTGCAGGTCCCGCCCGTTAGCGTTAGCCTCTTCGAATTTGAGATTGCATAACATTGCGCGATCGCAGCTTTTCTTGTCGTGCTGCACTTAAATCGGATCTTCCGCACTCTCCGTGAAGGATGGGTTAGAAAAACTTGTCAGTCTCGATAGATTCGACAGATGAGGACGCTGGAATAGTCGATCTGCATTGCTCAAATGAATCGCCAATCGCCGTCTGTTGCAAAACCGTTCGTGTTTATAGAGCTTCCTGGTTTTGATGCAACTTGGCGAACGCTCCAGGTGCAACATCTATCCTGGGCCCTGCGGTGTTTCAGGGATCTATCTTGGGCGGCGCGGATCAGGCAGACACTCTTCTCTGGTTTTCGCTACGCCTTTGCTCGAATTGATACTCGGCGGAGATAACCGTCGAGTTCGCCTGCGTCGTGAGTCAGCGCAACTCAATGCGGCGGCGATG
>Ga0302320_10028154_pt1 | contig 10800 bp, 5 predicted proteins | sample Bog_T0_3_FD_202130 | JGI IMG/M metagenome (GOLD analysis project Ga0302320, IMG submission 202130) | Peat permafrost microbial communities from Stordalen Mire near Abisko, Sweden - Bog_T0_3 | ecosystem: Environmental > Terrestrial > Soil > Wetlands > Peat | place: Sweden: Abisko, Stordalen Mire... | reverse complement strand
CAGCGGCGTATTCGCGACGGCGCTTGAAGGCGTGCCGGCGATCTGGCCCGTCTGTGGATTCAACGTCAAACCGGTCGGCAATGTGCCGGAAATCAGCTGCCAGCTATAGGGCGTGGCTCCGCCGCTCGCAGACAGGGTTGCCGAATAGGGTAAGTTGACCTGGCCATTGGGAAGCGAAGTCGTCGCGACTGCGATCCCTGATGGGGGGATAACGGAGAGGCTCAGGGTTACGCTCGCGGTTTGGGCGGTAGGCGTGCTCGAATCGGTGACTTTGAACGTCAGCAGCGTGTTCGCGACGGCGCTTGAAGGCGTGCCGGCGATCTGGCCCGTCTGTGGATTCAACGTCAAACCGGTCGGCAATGTGCCGGAAATCAGCTGCCAGCTATAGGGCGTAGCTCCGCCGCTCGCAGACACTACTGCCGAATAGGTTACGTCTACCTGGCCATTGGGAAGCGACGCGGTCGTGATTGTCAGCGGGGATGGAGCAGTGGAAGGAGTAACGGTGAGGCTTAGGGTTACGCTCGCGGTTTGAGGGGTGGGCGCGCTCGAATCTGTGACCGCCAAGGTTAGCAGCGTACCCGCGACGGCGCGTGAAGGTGTGCCGGCGATCTGGCCCGTCTGTGAATTTAACGTCAAACCGGCGGGCAACGTGCCGGCAGTGAGCTGCCAGCTATAGGGCGCAGCTCCGCCGCTTGCGGACACTACTGCCGAATAGAGTACGTTCACCTGGCCGGTGGGAAGCGAAGCCGTCGAGATTGTCAGAGGTGCTGAGATGACTGTGAAGCTCAGGGCTATACGGGCGGTTTGAGGGGTCGGCGCGCTCGAATCGGTTACGGCGAAAGTTAACAGGTTTTCGGCAAGGTCGCCTACCGGCATGCCACTGATCAGACCGGTTTGTGGATTCAACGTTAGACCGATGGGCAGCCTGCCGGAAATAGTCTGCCAGCTATACGGCATCGTCCCGCCGCTGGCCGACAATTGTGCCGAATACGATACGTCTGCTTCGGCATTGAGAAGCGAAGCCGTGGTGATTGTCAGCGCCGCCGACGAAATCGTTAAGCTCAGGCTGATGCTGCCGGTTTGAGCGGAGGGCGCGCTCGAATCGGTTACGGTGAAGATTAGACGGGTACCCGCTGCGGCGCTTGTCGGTGTGCCGGCGATCTGGCCCGTCTGTGGATTCAACGTCAAACCGGTCGGCAATGTGCCGGAAATCAGTTGCCAGCTGTACGGCGATGCCCCGCCGTTCGCAGACAGCGCTGCCAAATACGGTACGTTCACCTGGCCATTGGGAAGCGACGCCGTGGCGACCTTCAGCGCCCCGGTATTTGGGGCGAAGACGGTAACCGCCACGGGCGCCGACGAAATACCATTGGCCACAACCTGTAAGGCGGCGGGTCCGGTTTCGATAGATGAAGGCACATCGAAGTTTGTAAAAACCGGCGCGGTTCCGGTCGCCACGCCCATTGTGCTGTGATCATGCGTCCTGGCGTAAAAGATATGCCCGCTGGAAGTATTTGTAATCCGCACAAGGGGGTAGTTGGTGGCGTTCTGCATTTCGTCGCCATATGCCGTACCTTGACTCAAGCCATTGAATTGCGTACCCACGATGTGGTAGGTGGTGGCGTTGTTGAGACTCGAGGGAACGCTGCTGACCGTGGGTGCCCAGGAGGGATTGTACGTGGGCGAGGCGGCCGGAGTATAAAGTTGAACCGCACTGGAACTGTCGACAAAAAGAATCTGTCCGGTGGGCAGAACAAGCAACTGGGTGAGAAAAGTGGCGTCGGACGACGCGTTCGCCGGCCCGGGAACGCTGGTGAGGATCTTTCCATCAAACTCGAAATATTGCAAACCTATTCCGCTGGCGGGACTACCGCTTAACAAAACGTGACCGCTCGGCAAGAGGGCCGCGGGACCCTCGCGTGGAATGAGGCTAGCGGGCAGGGCAGGCCCCGCCGCCCAGGTACCGGGAAGTGTCAAAGCAGGTGCGGGCGGCGTATAGATTCCGGTGAAGCCACTGGCGCCGATGGCGAAAACCGTGCCATCGGGGCGGAGCAGTGCGGGCCCCATTTGGCCTGGCGGGGTGTAAGCGGGGCAACCCGGCGCCTGAAGCGGTACTGTAGACGCCGCCGCCTGAAGATTTTGCAAAGTGTTCCCCGAAGTCACCCACGTGCCCGTATTTGGTCCATAAAGCAGAAAGCGTTCGGAGGCCGGAAAATTTGTCACGTCGGCTGTAAAAACACTGCCGTCGGGAAGCAAAGTCCAGCCTTCCTGTGCGTTGACGTCGTTCTTGCCGGTCACGGAAACAATCGTCCACGACAAAGTTACCGGATCAAGGAAGGCTAAATCCTGGAACAGAGGGGCGCCGAGGAGAAAGCGGCCATCCGCTAAAAGGCTCGCTGGCGCGTTACCGATGCACTGAAAGTCAGCTGCCGAGGGCGGCGTGATCATCTGCCAGGAATCGGCTTTGGGATCGTAGATCGCGCCCATGTTGGTCAGCGCGAAAGTACCGGAGTTATATTCGCCACCCACAATGACCACCCGCCCGTCGGCAAGCACGGCCGAGGCATAATACAACGGAGCATAGCCGGAAGGAAGGCTGGCGAGGGAAGACCATGTGCCACTCGAGTAGTTTCCGTTGGAGTCGGGAGTTAGCTTGTACCAGGCCGAGCCGGACTGGCACATGGCACCCCCATCGGTAAGCAGCATGCAGGAGCTGACGCCTGAAGGCGGGGGAGTGGTGAGAGTGGTCCAAGTCTGCGCCTGCGCCAGTGTTATGACGAACGCAAAGCAAGCCGGAGCTATCGTTCTCGAAAGGAGGAGCTCTGTGCGCATGGTGTTCCTAACCTCGTGCTGCTAACTTTACCAGCAAAGTACAGCAAGGTACAGCAAAAACCTCATTGGGAAATGCCGATTTGGCGCTCTACCCTCCCGCTGCAGGAGACCAGAATAGCAGAACTTCAAACCGCTTCTCGCCATCAAAACAGCACAGCAGAAAAGAGAAAAAGATATACAAGTATTTAAATACATATAACTACACGTAGTTGTCGGCTTCGCCCTGTGGATATGTCGCGGCTTTCTGCTCGATACCAACATCCCTTCGGAACTCACCCGTCAAAACCCGCGCCACAGGTTGCAGCTGGAACGAAGTCCCCCTGTTGATTTGCTTATCGTCCTCCGAGAGTTGCGAATATGGTCAAGGCGCGCTAACCGTTCGGCTTAGCCAACGCGGGTGGTATCTTTTCCATAGCCTCTGCAATACACTGGCCTGGTCTGTACTTTCTCTTCAACGACGACTGAAGATCAAATCAACCATACGCCTTCCTGCTCCCGGCAAGTTGGCGAAGGAGAGCCCCGAAATGGACCTTAGAATCGGTAAGATCGCGGCGAAGTCGTGCGTTATTGGCGCCATGGTTTGCCTGGGTGGAGCACTCGCTAATGCGCAGGTTGTCTACTCGCAAAACTTTGATTCAGGGACGTCCGACAGCGTGGTCCCTGCCGCCACCTACTGGAACGATCCCACGGGGGCCGCGGGCAACTATACGGGAGCCATTACAAAGAGTTCCGGCGCTGCATATGCCGGCATCTTCGGGAACGGTATTCCCGTCGATGCGGGTGGCTCGGGCTATTTTCTTTTCGAGGGCACGGGCAATCCCACCACGGTTGGTACGATCATCTTTCAAAGTCCTACCTTCGCCGTAGCGCCGAACACCAATTACACCATCAGTTTTTATCTGACAAACGAAGACGGAATCAGCCCGGCTTCTCTTCAACCCCAGATCGGTGCTCAGTTATTGGGTGCGCCGGTGAGCGCCGCAGGAACTTACACGACCAATGGCTGGCAGAAATTCAGCTTCACGTGGAATTCCGGAGCCAACTTCACCGCCTCGTTGATTATCAACGACCTAAACATGAATACGACTGGCAATGATTTCGGTGTAGACGCCATTTCAGTGGTCGGTCCCGCGACCGATACCGGCTTTCAGGTGCGTTATGCGGCAAACCTGAACGTGGGCGAGTCATACGTTGACATCACCAATACTGGCGCGAATGGCGCGGCGCTGCAGGGACCCGGGTTTGGGACCCAGGCGGGAAACATCTGCGTCAATGCGTACGCGTTCGATCCGAGCGAGGAACTGGTTTCGTGCTGCTCGTGCCTGGTGACACCCGATCAGACCGTTAACCTGGGGGTTGTTGCGAACCTGACCTCTAAGACTCTTACCGGTGTAGTACCCACGTCGGTGACGGTTAAACTGCTTGCCACACTGGCGGGCGCTGGCGGCTCGGGCACGGGCACGATCTGCAACAACAGCGCGGCGACCGCCACAATAACTGGTATCGTACCGGCCGGTCTGGCCGCTTGGGGAACCACTGTGCATGCGCAGGGCACGGGCTCGGCCACTACCGAGACGCCGTTCACAGCCGCGACGCTCAGCGCCGGCGAACTGGCCAGCATTACAGGACGATGCGCGGCCATCATTGGTAACGCCAGCGGCTTTGGTATCTGCACTTCCTGCAGGTCCGGAGCGCTGGGCGGCACGAGGTTTTAGCAGATTATCGACGCATCACCCTGGCGGTTCCAACGCCGAACGTACGACTCAACGCCTCGCCGGATTTTACTCCAGCGGGGCGTTTTGCTCGTAAAGCCCGGTTGCCGTTCCTGAATTCCCCACAATCCAGTGGATTCAGGAAACTTCACGCGTTAATCAGAGCACGGTTCACGCCACAACGTAATTCCAGGAACTTTTTCCCCCGCTTGAACCGTCCAAAGCCACCAGCGAGTTCCACGTGATCGATTACCTGGAAAGACCCTCTGAGAACTAGGTTCGGCAGTAAGAGCCTACAAAGCCCGGAGAGACCTTTGAGCCTGGCGCAACGCCTGAAGGCTATAGCCACGACGGATCGGGGACCCGCCGGAGACAAAGAGCTTTCAACAGACCCGGACTGCCGGCTTCGTGACAGACGCCTGCCGTCATCTCAAACCGAATCGCTGTTTCCGGTGCTCCGAAACTCACGCTGAACCATAGGCTGACAGGCATTCCGGGAATAACAGAGATCATGGCGGCTGAAGAAATCGAGCTGTTCATCAGTATTGCGCGCAGGGGAAAAGTCTGGGAAAGAGATTCCGAGTGAAGACTTAGAGCGTTTCCGACTGTTTGCCCGCTCGCCCTGCCAGTTCTGTTACATGACGGCACTCGCTCCTTGGCTGTATACGCCTGATGTGCGGAACTGGGGAGTGCCCGCCCGGGCCCGGTCTCGATTCGGATCTGACCCGCGCGGACTACAAAGGCGCGCGACCACTGCGGCCGCTGCCAGAATGAGACAAGGCCAGCCCATCGGATCCCAAAGCTTCCACCCTCAGCGTCATTACTATTCACATATATCCCCGTACACCTGTCCCCATCCCAGATCTGACCCCAAAAAGACAGGAAGGTAGCGACGCTCCACTTCTCGGGAAAGGGCGGTTGACGCCGTGGATGATGCGGCGATGATTTAGCGGCTCCAGCGGCGGTGAGGTCTTCGGACATGATCTGTCCGGCTCTTCTTTTTGAGCCTGAAACAGTGAAACTTTTAATTGCCGGGCCGAGGTGTCAGGCGCCGGCTCCGATCTGCTTCCTCGGATCTTGCTGCGAGCGGCCTGCCGTGGCTGGATACGAGGTAATACCTCCCGACGGTACTGGTACCCGACCGCGTCCGGGTGCCTGCTGCAATCCGCGAATCCCGCCGATAAACCAACCATGCTGAGAGACTTCCCAAACCGAGACTCCGTCCGGTGGGACAGCCTGCAAGCACTGAAAAAGTTGAGAGTGCCGACGGCGCTCGGAGGAACGAAGATGAAGACGAAGACATTTGCGGGGATCTGCCGGAGAATCGGTATAACCTGCCTAACGCTGGCGGTTACCGGAACGTTGGTCTGGGGAGACGACAAGCTGGCAAAGGGACTCAAAAGCCCGAAGCCCGGGGAAACCATGGAGGTTCTGGTGCAATACGCCGCTCAACCCCGCGAAGATCAACACCAGCGAGTGATCGATCATAGCGGCCGAGTGCGGGCTAAGTTCGACAAAATTCCCGTCGCCCACTATGAAGTGACAGCGGAGGCGCTTGCCGATCTCCGGAACAATCCCGACGTGGTTTCGATCAGTCCCAACCAGCCCATACAGGCCTTTCTGGACCACACGAGGTATTCGGCGAATTACGACCCCCTCATGGCCTACTACAACGCAATCGGCCGCCAGCACGCGCTGGGCGTCGGGATCGCCATCCTCGACAGCGGCATCAACGCCGGGAACAAGAATTTCAACGCATGGATGGGAGCCGCGTCGCGCATCGTCTACAGCGAGAGCTTCGTCGGAGGCGACACCAGCGATCACTTTGGCCACGGCACGCACGTCGCCGGCATTGCCGCCGGTCAGGATAATGTGACCAACGCGCTCAGTTCACCCCTCCAGAAGTTTTATGGAGTAGCCGACGACGCCAACATCATCAATCTGAAGGTACTCAGCGATACGGGGGCCGGGACCGATGCCTCGGTGATCGCCGGCATCAACCGCGCGATTCAACTGAAGAGCAAGTACAACATCCGCGTCATGAACCTGTCGCTGGGCCGCCCCATCGCAACCTCATACAAAACCGACCCTCTTTGTCAGGCCGTGGAAGCCGCCTGGAAGGCCGGCATCGTGGTGGTAGTCGCGGCGGGCAACAACGGCCGGGATAACTCGCAGGGCACGCAGGGTTATGGCACCATTACCGCGCCGGGCAACGATCCCTATGTGATTACCGTCGGGGCGAGCAACAACAAGGGAGATAACGACCGCACTAACGACGTGATTGCAACTTACAGCTCGAAAGGACCCACCGCCATCGATCATATTGTGAAGCCGGACCTGGTGGCCCCGGGAAACCGGACCGTGTCCGACCAATCGCCGGGATCGGCCCTCGTCACACTCTATCCGACCAATCAGATTGCCACTAACCTCTACGATCCGGCCGGCACGTCGGCCCTTTCTCCTTACTTTTTTACGTTGTCCGGAACCAGCATGGCGACGCCGGTCGTTTCCGGCGGGGCGGCGATGCTGATCGACGGCAATCCGGCGTTAACTCCGGATCAGGTAAAGGAGAAGCTGATGCGAACGGCATGGAGAGGTTTTCCCGCTACGACTTCGACTACCGTTACCGATCCGGCTACAGGCCTGACAACCACCTATACCTCGAACCATGACATGTTCACCATCGGGGCGGGCCAGGTGGATATATGGGCCGCCTACAACGACGCCACGGTGCCGACGGCTTCGGCCGCTTCGCCTGCTGCATTCATCAACACGACGACTGGAACCGTCCAGCTGCAGCTGAACTCCGTCAATGCCACCAACGTGGTCTGGGGCGCCTCTTCGCTGTACGCGACCAACGTGGTTTGGGGCGCCAATGTGAGCGGCCTGAACGTGGTGTGGGGCGCCAATGTCGTCTGGGGCGCAAACGTAGTATGGGGCGCTAATGTCGTGTGGGGCGCGACCTCTCCCTGGGCCTTGTCCACGCCCGGCGCGGAACTTGTTTCCATCGCAGTCTACGGCGAACCGTAAGAAGTCGGTCGAAGTGAACGAAACAGAAACGGCTCCGCCTCGCGCGGGGCCTTTTCCGTTTTGGCCGCAAACAAACAGCTTGCACCGATACCCTGTTCCCGCTTGGCATACTGTGCCCTCCCGCAAAGCGGATACTGCGGAACAGACGGAGAGGACTCCAGGGAAACCCGGAGCGCTTCGGAGGAAGACGAAAATGGCGACATTGATTAATGGACCTGCCGGAGAATCGGCATTGCGTGCCTCGCCCTGGTGGTCACCCGGGACCGCGGGGGGTGGTCAAATCCTCTCGACTTCCCCGACGCTGATGTCGTCGTTGCGCCGGTCGTAAAACCCGGTGGTTTTCGCGTTCGAGTGCCCGGCCATTCGCTGCGCGACCTCGATACGCCCGCCGTTAGTCAGGTAGTCTGTTATCCCCGTGGCGCGGAAGGTGTGGCAGCCAATCGCCGAATTGATAATAAGCGTGCGTCCGTGGTGAGTTCGGGCCTTCAAAGCATGTCTCGACCTCGGGCGGCAAAGGAGGAAGGGAATGAGAATGAAACGGCCGGCGCACACATCGGCCCGCCGCGAGAATGAAATCCGGGCTGACATCGCCCCCGGATCCGGCATAAATAAGGTGTTCGCCCTTCAGCCCCTCAATCCCTATTCACCTATATACCCGTACACCCCATCCAGCGGGGCGAGCACTGTACGATTCGCCCGGAAAACCACACTTCACCCAACGCCGCTTCCTGGTCATTTCGACAGCTTGCCGACAAGCCGTCAAAGTGAATCGGTGGACTGAGCGCGTTCACCGTTCCTAATCCCCCGCCGGGCCCAGTTCGGTTGTCGGTAAGGTGGCCTCTTTCCGAAGTGGCTCGTGATTCGGCCAGTGCGCGGTCCGGCGCTTCGTCAAATCGGATTCGGGGCTTTGCCGGTATTGGCACCGCGGCTGACAGCCGGGTTAGACTACGCTTTATGCGAAACGCATCTCCAGAGGTTCTTGTAGTTGGCGCAGGCCCGGTCGGATTGACGATGGCGGCGGAACTGGCGCGAAATGGGATTTCCTGCAGAATTATCGATCGGCTGCTAAACCCTCTGCCCTATTGCCGGGCTATCGGAATCACTCCCCGCACTCTGGAGGTCTGGGACGACATGGGCATCGCCGATCCGCTTATCGACGCCGGACTCTGGATCGTCGGCACGCGCTCATTTCTCAACCACTCTCCGGCGGAGGACGTTCAGAACGAGCTTTTCGGCCTTCCTTACGGGCACCTGGGCATCCCGCAACCCGAAACGGAGCGGATCTTAGCGGAACATCTGGGCACCTTTGGCATAGCCGTGGAACGGCCTGTCGTGCTGACATCAATGAAGCAGGATGACCGGAGCATTCAGGTCGAGTTACTCCATTCTGGCAACTCAAGAGAGGCTGCGGTTTTTCGATACGTCGTCGGATGCGACGGGGCGCATAGCGCCGTGCGCCGTCTTTCGGAAATCCCGTTTGAAGGAGATCAATTTCCCTTTACCTTCATGTTGGGCGACGTGGTTCTTGATTGCGATCTGCCGCGCGGTATGGTGCTGCGCGCTATACGCCCGAATGAAAAGGGAGTTCCGGATTTTCTGGTGGCCATTCCGCTGCCGGAGCGAAACCGATACCGGGTTTCAATGCCGGCTCCGGACGCGCTCGCTCTCCAGGCCAAAGCCGCCGGTTCCGACCCGGCTCACGGCCTGCAGACGGAACTGCCGGGCCCCGTACTTGAGGTACTGCAGGTTGTCGCGGACCGGCTGTTCCCGCACAAGCTGCAGATGTCGGATTTGCGCTGGTCTTCTCTCTTTCGCATCAGCATGCGTCTGGCAGCGCGCTATCGGCAAGGGCGCGCGTTTATTGCGGGGGACGCGGCGCATATTCATCCGCCAACCGGGGGCCAGGGCATGAACACCGGCATTCAGGACTCCTACAATCTTGCCTGGAAGATGGCGCTGGTCCTTCGCGGCACCGCTTCATCGGGCCTTCTCGATACCTACGAAGCGGAACGGCGCCCCGTCGGCGCCGATGTGGTCTCGCGGACCCGGACACAATCGGAACAATTCGGCCGTAAACAGACGGGGCAGGAAGAGCGTCTTACGGAAACGCAGACTCTGATTAATTACCGCGCCAGCTGCCTTCGCCTCGAAAACGTGAGCGAATCGACTGAGAGCCTTCACGTTCATGCCGGCGACCGGGCTCCCGACTGTTCGGGATTAGTGCGCGCAGGAGTTCGCCACCCCTACAGGCTGTTCGACATTACACGCGGCGTCTCTCATGTGATCCTCCTTTATGTGGCGGGATTCGCGGAGCCTGGACAGGTCGAACTGGCTGACAAATTGAGTGAGAAATTTAAGGCCGCCGAGCCGCCGTGCAGGCTGGTTCTGATCACTTCCCCGGACGCTCAGCCGCGGGACGTAATTGGCGCCGCCATCCTCGAAGACAGCGCGGGCGAGTTTTCCTCCGCTTACACGCCTGAAGTCAACACCGGCTACGTCATTCGTCCGGACGGATACGTGGGCTATCACGGAAGACCACTGACCGTGCACGGCCTTGACGACTATCTGGCTGCGGTGGCGGGAACCGAACACGCGCAAGTGCAGTCCGCTTAAAGAACGCATTCTGGAGCCGCGATGGGAATTCTTCTGGCATTCGCGCCATTCTTTGTTTTCGCAGTCGTGGACCGGCGTTTGGGGCTCGACCCTGGGCCTGACGGCCGGCGCCGCAACCTCAGCGATTCTGGTGGCACGTGATTGGAAGAAGATCCCGGGGAAGGCGGGCCGTTTACGAGGATCAGTACCGATGAGTCGGCTTGTCACAGCTCATGGGCACTTGGTCGCAAAACGCCCAAACCGTGGCATTCACCGGCGGTCCGTCAGGCGATCAGCAGTGCGATCCCGCCGGACCGAAAGAAATAGCGAGGAGATATACCCGCGCGGATTCCCCAAGCCACCCGCGTACAACAAAGGCGCGACAAACTAAAACCGCCGCCAGAATGAGATAAGGCCAGCCCTCCGATCAAAAGGTGTCCACCCTCAGCCTCATCCCTATTCACATACACCCCCATACACGTATCCCCATCCAGATCTGACCCTAAACCGAAGTTCTTTGGCCTGTTTTTAAGCAAGTATCGACGCAGCAACAGGATACCGGGAATGCGCGATGCGGCTACTGCCTACAGAAGCAGTGGGGATCGGAGGGGGGTCAGAGGGTGACGCCGAGTAA